>Ga0210409_10005250_pt1 | contig 13660 bp, 9 predicted proteins | sample IncBWH17MmetaG_FD_161649 | JGI IMG/M metagenome (GOLD analysis project Ga0210409, IMG submission 161649) | Forest soil microbial communities from Barre Woods Harvard Forest LTER site, Petersham, Massachusetts, United States - Inc-BW-H-17-M | ecosystem: Environmental > Terrestrial > Soil >... | reverse complement strand
GCCTATCGCCCCATCGTAAGTCCCAATCAAAGAGACGACTCCTGTCGGTTTAAGCGCGGCATTTGTGGCCGCCACGGAAGTGTCGATGGTGCCGGTAATCGTAACCGTCTGGCCATAATTTACGTTTGCCGGGCTGACGTTGACGGCGGCGGTGGTGGGGTTGAGAACATTAACGGGCACGGAGACGGTGGCGGGAGTGAAGTTTACATCGCCGCTGTACTTTGCAACCAGTGTGCGTTGCCCTGCGGTGGGCATTGTAACGCTCCCATTAGCGAAGAACGCCGGTAGACAGGCTGCGCCGCAGCCGCCACTTACAGCAACGGGGCTCCCGAGTTGGCTGCTGCCGTCAAAGAAGGTTACAGTGCCGGTAGGCGAGACGCCTCTGAGGGCCTGCGTGTAACCGGTGAAGCTTACGAAAAAGGACTGGCCAACAACAACGGGCGGAAAAATCTGGCCGCTAATCGTTGTGACCGCGGGATTAACGGTAAAGGACTCTGTACTAGAACTCGCGTTGTAGCTGTTGTCGCCCGAGTATTTCGCGATTAGCGAGTACGTGCCGCCCGAAAGGGTTGGCGCGAGGTCGCGGGTGTATCCGGCGCTGTTCAGCGGGAAGGTTCCAGCGTCCACCGCGGCTCCGTTGCCAGTCAGGGCGACGGTGCCGGTCGGGCAAGTGAGCTGGTTCACTTGCGCACAAAGAGGTGCAGGGGGCCCGCTGGGATTGGGCGTGGCGCCGGAGTTAGTCACGTACGTGCGAATGATGTAATTGGAGCCATAGGTGACTGAATTGGCGTTGCCGCTTAGGAGGTTTCCGGTGGAATCGAATGTTGGGACGACGATAAAGGTCTGACTGTTTTCCTGGCTGACGGTGACCTGCACGGGCGTGGAGTCGCTCGGAGCGTTGATGCCATCGCCGGCGTAATGGGCGGTCACGTTGTAGGTGCCGCCAGGCAGGCTTTCGGTAGTGGCGTTGGTCACGGCTCCCGTGCTGGTGAGTGTGAAGTGGTCCAGACCCTGGGTCGTGGCAGGAGGGCCGGCGAAGGAAGCGATCAGGGAAACACCGCCGGTGGGAGTGCCGGTTCCGGTGTTGGCCTTAACCGTGACGTTTACGGTCACGTTTTCGGCGGAGCCGTGTTTGATTCCTGTGGTCGGAGACAGCGTCAGCGTCGTGGTGGTCCCGACGATGGACGCGGTACCCCAAATGCTGGCGAGGTTATTTACATTGACGGAGCCAAGGCCGGTGGCCATGTCGTAGCCGGCTGTCGCGGTCCAAGCCTCTGTGGTCGTGCGGTCCGGGTCAACGAGCACGCCATTGCCGCCAGCAGCGGCGGTGGTGCAGTTCGGTGAACCTCCCTGGCATGGGACGCTGTTGGTACCGACTCCGGGCTTGCCGACAGGTAAGAAGCCACTTCCTTTGGTGACGTCGTTAAAGACACAGTTGGCGGGCTCGGCCGGACTCGACATGCAGCTTGCGCCGGACTTATTGGCCAAGGCGTACAAGACGTTATTGGCAATGCCTTGGCGTGGGGCGGGATTGCTGGTGCTCGACTGCTTCTGGTTGACGAGCGCAACAAGGCCCGCAAACGCCGGCGCGGAAGCCGAGGTGCCGCCGACCAGTTCCACGCTGACGGAACCAGAGTTGAAGTAGCAGGGGCCTATGCGGTCTCCTTGGCACAGGACATAAGCGGTTCCGTTGAAGCCTACGCTGGCGAATAGAGACACATCGGGCTGATCACGGTGATTATCGTTGGGCATGCCCGCGACCCCCAACTGCCATTTGGGTTTTGGATAAATCGCGCTGGGACCACCGCTACCGGCGACGATGTTCACGGAGCCCTGGGGAGCGGATGAGCCGCAACCGGTCAATCCAATCTGGGCACAATTCTGGCTCCAGGGGATCTCTGGGATGTAGCTCTTGGCGGATGTCCCCGTCGCATCATTGGTGGCGCTCCAGTAGGCCGCCCAGTTGTTGACCTGATCAAAATCGGTGCCCCCCACGGAGACGTTGTACGGCGTCGAGGCCAATCCACTGACGGCCAAGCCCTGGGTAGCGACCTGCGCGGTATTGAAGTCGTCGCAACCGGCGGAGCCACCGTCCCCAGACGAAACGATCACAGTAATACCTTGTGCCGCAGCCTGCTGCCAGAGAGTACTGTAGAAGGCGTTCCCTGCGGAGCCGAGAAAACTTTCGCAAGCTCCATAGCTCTCGCTCATGACCGCAGCGAAGTTGTGTTCGACGATATAAAGGGCAGACAAATCGATGCCCGCCGACGCAGGAGTCGAGGCGGACACCACAAATTTTATGGTGGCTCCAGGCGCGGCAGCTCCCGACCACTGGACATCGAGATCGGCCTCTGTTTCTTCGTCGATTGAAGTGATACCCGGATCCGCGCCGTTCAAAACGATGTTGGTGAGATCAAAGTTGGGCGGGAGCCCGAACACGCTGCGGAACTGTTGCACGTCCTGCACATTGAGATTGGTTTCGCCAACGATGGCAATGGTTTGACCGGTGCCGTCGTTTCCCGCCGTCAACAGGGGTTTTGTGTTGTAGATGGTGGCAAAATCGCCGGGGCCCAAGCCGTAGAAATTCCCGGAACCAAAAGGATTGGGGAAGGTCAGAAGCGGCTGTAAGCCCGGCTCCCCGATCTTGCGGTGGAATTCTCCAACGACTTTGGCGTGCGATCTTTTCGGGAAATCGTGAAGCGACACGACCCCCGCGACAACTGGCGCCAGCGCCGCCGGAATTTGCGGATCAGCGACGTTGGCGGTGTGCTCTTCTCCGTTCATCACGAAGCGATGGATTTCTGTATGAAACGCATTCCGCACTTGGCCGGCGCTCCCGGAAAATTCAATGACCATGCGCCCTGGACCTGCATTGATCTGCGAGAATCCTTGCGAAGCGAGCCACTGTGTGATGACTTGAATGTCGGCAGCGGCGACGCCAAACTGTTGGCCGAATTGCTCTGGTGTCAGCCAAGCGTGATAGTTGGGAGAAGATTTGCTCTGTTGTTGCTCGAGCAGTTGCTGCAACGCCTGCTCCTGGTCCGGGCTGCGCTGCAGGAGCAGCAAGACGCGGCCGATGGGCATGGCGTCGCTGACCGCACCGCGATCGTACTCGGAACGGGCGAGCGGGTGTGTGTTGCCGCGGAGAACGACCATTTCCAGAGGATTTACGGCCTGCATGACGCGAGGTGGAACGCTGATATTCTGTGCGTAGCCAGAATTGGTGAAGGAGAGTAACAAAGAAAAAACCGACAGGGTCACACGAATTAGGCCGGGGAACTGAGTCCGCATACTAGGACCGTTTACTGGACCTTTCTGCTCCGATTGACGGGCGCGGCCCGTAGAGGTCGGTAGCATTAAGCCAGAATTCAAACGCAGTCGAGGACGTAACCGTTATGAGAGCACGGGTAGTTGGAGCACAATCAATGCGATGGCCGAGCGACTCGCATGCGTGGCTCCGATCAATTGCGCAGAGAGCTTTTACAACTCTTTAAGGTACGTGTCAAGAAATATACTATAAACAGTTTGTGGGAACGGCTGGTGAGCCTCCGAGAAGCGCAAATGACTTCGGCGGATGTGATCGATCTTTACGCTGCTCTGCAGAAGCAGGGGGTCAAAATCTGGGTCGATGGCGGGTGGGGCGTGGATGCGCTGCTTGGGGAGCAGACGCGTTCTCACGGTGACCTGGACATTGCGATTGAGCAGAAGGATGTCTCGATGCTTCGTGAACTTCTGGAAGACCGAGGATACAGAGAGACAAAACTGGAGATCGCGCGCCCTTGGAATTTTGTGCTTGGTGATGCGAGCGGCAGGGAGATAGATGTTCACGTCATCGTGCTTGATGAGCAGGGAGATGGGTTGTACGGACCAGCGGAAAAAGGAGAGATGTATCCCGCCGCCTCATTGACGGGGATCGGCAAAATAGACGGCCAAACCGTGAGATGTATTTCGCCCGAGTGGGCGATCCAGTTTCATTCCGGCTATGAACTGAAGGAAAAGGATTTCCGAGACGTATCTGCATTGTGCGCCAAATTTGGGATCGGGCTGCCGGCAATATACGGACACTTCAAAAAATAATCCTTTTATTCTTGGATCCACCCTGCATGAACCAGCATTTCGTAGGCAACATCGGTGACGGATCGGTTCTCGTTCGATAGCGAGAAATCTTCCAGATGAACACGGTCGAGGATGGAATTCAATTTCGCGACTCGCGCTATGAAGGTGCTTTGCAATGTGCCTATGTCGCGGCTTTGAACGCGGTCCTGCATGGTCTTTAGACTTGCGGTCAAGCGGCAAATGACAATCTCCGCTCCGGGTACGGCGTTACGACACCGCTGTAGTTCTGCCCGGTCTTCTATGGCGCGCGCCAGGAGAAGTCGCGTCAAACCAACATGAGCGTAGTTTTCCCAAACGGACTGAAGGTTGCGATACATCAACTGCTGGTCTCGAACTGGAGGAGGAAGATGCGCGGTTCCGAGTGCGTCCAAGTCGATGGAAGCGTGGGGGATGTTACGAATAGCGAGAATGTCGGAGGCTTCGGAGAGCACGGTTGTTTTGCCTGATCCCATCGATCCTGTGATTAGCAGCAGATTAATCGGTGCCATAGCGTGTGTGGCTTACACCTACTCAATCTTAGTTTACGCATCTCTGTGTGAATCGCCCATTTCGAGAAAAGCGCCGGGCTGAAGCCTGCCGCTACGTAACGGCGAGAAGCAGATCCCTCATACCGCTCGCAAACGGCGCGGGGCGGCTTCGGGATGACGACGAGGGACGGTATCCACGGCAAGAAGAGGCGGCCTGCTCCTGTCGGGATGACAGCACGTGATGGCCGGCTTCATGTCGAAGCGAGGCACAGGATGAACTAAAGCTCCGACCCCCTAAAAACGGAGGAAGAGCCCACACGCAAGACTGGCGTATGGGGCACGCAGCCAGCGCCGGTGAGTGCGGAGCTATTCCGAACTGCTTGCTTGACCGTGCCGATTGCGGTATAGCTTCATTCAATTCCCTTAAAGGGTATGTGGTGGACATTATGAAAAAGCGAGTTTGGGCCCTTGCCGCGTGCATGGTTCTCAGCGCCGGAATCTGGATCTGCCCAGGTGTGAGCGCACAGAACGACAAAATCGAGCCGAAAGATCGCGAACGTGCGAAGAGAATGCTCGAGGACATGCGGAACACGCTGAAAAAGAACTATTACGACCCGACGTTTCACGGGCTCGACCTCGAGGCGCGATATCAGACCTATAGGGAGCGCCTGGAAAAAGTGACGACGCTGGGGGACGCTTTTCGCACGATCGCCGCGTACATGTCAGGCCTTCAGGACTCGCATACGTTCTTTATTCCGCCGCGGCTCAGCTACCGGTCAGACTACGGATATCGGATGCAGATGGTGGGAAACTCATGTTACATCACGGAGATTCGTCCCGGAACGGATGCCGCGCAAAAGCTACACATTGGGGACCAGGTGGTGTCGCTCGACGGGTTCGGGATCAACCGTAAAGATCTCTGGCAGTTGGAGTATTTCCTCAATCAGCTGGCACCGAAGCCGGCCAGCGAGTTCCAGCTTCGCAGTCCTACAGGAGCTGCGCGCAACGAGCAGGTACAGACGAAGTACATACAAGGAAAACCGCTAAAAGACTTGACCTTGCAGCACGGCGACACGGACATCTACAACGTGATCTTCGAGAGGGACAAAGCAGTGCATTTGATGCGGAGCCGTTACGTTGAGCACGGCGACGTGATGATCTGGAAGATGCCGGCGTTTGTCCTAAGCGAAGGAGAAGTGGATCACATCATGGGCGTAGCGCGCAAGCACAAGGCGCTGATACTAGATCTTCGGGGCAATCCCGGCGGCTATGTGATGACGCTGGATCGAATGCTGGGAAACGTGTTTGATCACGAAGTGAAGGTAGGCGTACGAGTGACGCGGAAAGGGGAGAAGCCGATGACCGCAAAGTCGCGAGGCAACGCCGCTTTTGCTGGCGACCTTGTCGTGTTGGTGGACAGCGGCTCCGCTTCCGCAGCCGAGTTATTTGCCCGCGTCATTCAATTGGAGCACCGAGGAAGAATCGTGGGCGACCGCAGCTCGGGGAGCGTGATGGAGTCGCTCCACTATAGTTTCCGGGCTGGCATGGACATCGTCGTTTTCTATGCCGCTTCGGTGACAGAAGCGGATCTGATCATGACGGACGGAAAGAGCCTCGAGAAATCGGGAGTCACTCCGGACGAGGTGATTTTGCCGACGGCGCAAGACTTGGCTGCCGGCCTGGATCCGGTGCTTGCACGAGCGGCAGCGCTCGTCGGCTGGAAGCTTGACGCCGGGGCAGCTGAGAAGTTGTTTCCGTTTGAATGGTTGCCCCTCGAGTGAGCGAGGAGTAGTCCAGCGTCTAGCTTCGTTACTCGACAGCCCGAAGGAGAGGCAGTTCTCCCAGCAATTCCGCTACTAGTCGCGAACCTAAAGCACGAGATGTTGCCGTTCTCTCCAGATTTTCTTCTTGACCCTCACGTTACGTTATCCTCGACAATCGGAAGAGCTCGAGGGACCAGCGTGACCTCAGCTGAGAGAAAGCAATGGCCTATACCGTCAAACAAGTCGCAACCATGTCGGGCGTCAGCGTGCGTACCCTTCATTTCTACGATGAGACCGGGCTGCTGAAGCCTGCCTATCACAAGGACAATGGCTACAGGTTCTATGAAGAGCCTCAGCTTCTAGCCCTCCAGCAAATTCTGTTTTACCGAGAGCTGGGGTTCGAGCTGAAGCAGATCAGACAAATCATGGATCGAAATGACTTTGAAAACCTCAAGGCTCTCCAGTCGCATCGGGACATTCTGCAAAAGAACCTGGCCCGGACGGGCACGTTGATTGAAACCATCGACAAAACCATCAACCACTTGAAAGGAAAAAAGAAAATGAAAAGTAAGGAGATGTTTGTGGGCTTCAGCGTCGCCGCGGGGAAAGATCGATTCGGTCAGCCGGTCAAACTTGGTGGCCGGGGCGGCGAACCGATGGATTGCAAAGTGTCAGGACAGGATACCAATGGCGCGCTGTGTGTTTTCGAGTTCAACTGCAAATCGGGCGGGCCGCGCCATCTGCACCACGAGCAGGACGAGTGGATCTACGTCATTGATGGTGAGTTCGAATTTCAGGTCGGCGACAAACGATTTCGCATCGGCGCCAGTGAGTCCGTTTTCATACCGCGCAAGGTCCCGCACGTGTGGGCCTGCGTGAGCGGGAAGCCGGGCAAGATTATCAACATGTACCAACCCGCAGGCAAAATGCAGGAGTTCTTCCGCGAATTAGGCAAGTATGACGGCAAGCCATACGTCCACGAGGTCCTATCGATTGATGAATTCCGCCGGTTGTTCCACGACCATGGGATGGATCTTCTCGGTCCACCCCTTACCGGAAAATGGAAAGTGAACGAAGGCGGACGAATCACACAGATCGCCTAAGCATAGATTGACCGCGCTGGCGGATCTTGGGGCGTGAGTGGCTCCTAACCCTGAAGCGGGCTAACCTTGCTGGTCTATCCCATCGGCGATACTCTTGCGTGATGCGACCGCTTCGGTATTCCATCAACGTCACATTGGATGGGTGCTGCGATCATCGAGCAATCATTCCGGACGAAGACTTGCATCGCCACGGGATCGAGAACCTCAACCGGGCCGATGCCCTTCTCTTTGGCCGGGTGACTTACGAAATGATGGAGGCAGCGTTTCGGCCGCCGGCGCCTGATTCGATGGAACCCTTCGCCCGGACGATCGACGCGGCAAAGAAGTACGTCGTGTCGAGCACCTTGGACCGGGTCGATTGGAACGCGGAGCTCGTGCGCGGGGATGTAGGGAAGGCCGTTCAGCAGCTGAAGCGGGAGTCGGGTAAGGGACTGCTCGTGGGAGGCGTGAAGCTCCCGCTGGCGTTGGCGGAGCTGGGATTGATCGATGAGTACGAGTTCATGGTGCACCCCAGGCTAGCGGGCCACGGGCCGACATTGTTCGCGGGGCTATCGAAGCATGTCGACTTGAGGCTGGTGAGCCGGCTGGAGTTCGGCTCGGGGGCGGTGGCGATGCGGTATGAGCCGAGAAGATAGCCCTACCAATGAAAGAGTGTCCCAAGTGCGAAGTCGTGAACGCTGACTCGGCGGAGCGTTGCGATTGCGGCTATGACTTTGTCTTAGACCCGATGCGGTCTACGGATTCGGCCGCAAAAGAAGCGATACGGACGATCCTGCGAGGGATCGCTGGAGTGGCCGGCGTGGTCTGGTTGCTTGCACCTGTTACCCGATACCCTGGTCCAGCCGTGTTCATCGGATCGTCCGTCGTGTTGCTTGTATGCTTTGCCGGACTAAGCCTCTTGGGGCATGCCGATGATGTGTATTGGTGGCGGAAGAAACGAGATCCGAAGGCCTGACGAAGCCTGTTTGAGACAGATAGACTGGGCGTGGGCGACGAGGTTGAAATTGCAAAATGCTTTCTTCAGGGGCTGAAGCCAATTTTTTGCTTGCGCTTGCGTGGGGCTTGAAAGTCCCCACCTCCTAAAGAACAGAACAGGCCAATAGCCGCATCTCCGACGGGGCCGAGCCCGCTTCAGAAAGCGTGGGCTACAAAAACAAGGACGCCGGTCTGAAGACCGCCGCTACGTAGAGGCTAAGGCGTTGTACAATCGCGCTCCGAGGCGTGGGGTGGCAGAACTATGACGAATCCTGGGCATCATTTCGTGGCGGTAATTGGCGGCGCGATTTCCGGCTCGGTGGCGGCGGAGATTCTGGCGGATAGCGGAATTCGCGTCGCGGTGTTCGAGCAGAACACGCGGCCGTACGGCAAGATCGAAGACGGCCTGCCGCGTTGGCATGTGGAGCAGCGCAAACAGGAATACGGCCGAATCGACGCGCGCATGAAGAAGCCGAATGTGTATTTCATCCCCTCCACCAAGCTCGGCCGGGATTTCAGTCTCCCCCAGCTTTTCGAGTGGGGCTTTTCGGCGGTGATTCTAGCCAATGGCGCGTGGCGCGACCGGGAATTGGGCGTGCCGGAAGCTGAGCAGTACCTCGGCAAAGGCCTCGTTTACCAGAATCCGTTCATCTACTGGTACAACCACAAGAACGAAAAGGACTACCAGGGGCCGCGCTATGAAACGCCCGACGAAGCGGTGGTGGTGGGCGGCGGCCTGGCGTCCATTGACGTGCTCAAGGTGCTGCAGCTCGAAAACTACGAACGTGCTTTGAAGGCTCGCGGCGTTCAGACCAGCATGCATGAGTTGGATAAGGGCATTCCGGAGGTCTGCAAGGCGCATGGCATCAAGCCGGAGGAGTTGGGCATAAAGGGTTGCCTCCTAATTTATCGCCGACGCGAACAGGACATGCCGCTGGCGCAGCCGCCCGACAACGCGACGCCGGAGCAGATCGCCAAAACGGAAATGGTTCGCCAGAAAATGCTGCGCATCGCGCGCGACAAATACCTGTTTCGCGTGCAGGATCGCAGGCTGACCACCGGGATCATCGTGCAAAATGGACGGCTCGCGGGGTTGAAGGTGGTGGAGACGAAAATCGAGGGCCGCAAGGCGGAACCGATCCCCGGCTCGGAACACGAACTGCGCGCGCCGCTGGTGGTTTCTTCGATCGGCTCGGTGCCGGAGAAACTTTCTGGGATCAACATGAATGGGGAATACTACACATTCGCCGGCAAGGATGTGCCGCGGTACACCGAAATGGACCGCGTATTCGGTGTCGGAAACGTCGTCACCGGACAGGGGAACATCCGGGTGTCGCTGGTGCATAGCCAGAAAGTGACCAAGCGCGTGGTGGATTGCATGCAGGGCAGCGATGGAAACGCCGCCGCTGGAACCGGCCGTGCTGAACAGCAAGTCGCGAATACCATGGACGCGATTGGGAAGCAGATTGAAGTGATCCCCCAGCTTTCCGACGACCAGATGGCGAAGGTGGAGCGCCAGGTTCATGCCCTCCAGCAAAAAGCCGGCTTCACTTCCGACTACGACGCCTGGATTGCCAAGGTGACTCCGCCCGATCTCGAATAAATCGTATTCCTCGCAGTTCGGAGGCGTTCGCGAATTCCAAGCTTCATCACACCTCACACGTGAGGTACTAGCCCGCGGCAGCCGCGCCACTTTGTCGCCGCAGATTCCTCTGCAGAATCTTGCACATTAGTGGCAGAGAAATCTTGGATGATCGATCGCTACCATTACATAAGTCCTTTATTTGTGCTGCACGACCGATAGGAATGGAACGTGCTCAGGCCATTACTTGTTTTCCCACCGGCTAAAAAACACTCAAGGGGTGAGCTTATGAAAAGCCAATCTCGGGCCCATCTTGCGATACTGTCGCTCCTGGCGGCGGCCGCCTTCCTTGTCCTGATTCCTCAGGCATTCGCGCAGACGGTCACTAACGGCAGCTTCGAAGCGGTTCAAATTGGTACCGTCAGCAGTAACCCGGCGGATATCCCGGGTTGGACCAAAGTAGGATCTACTGGGGACGGTTTACTCTGGGGAGTCGGTTACGCCGATGGCGGCGGCAGCATCACCGTTGCTGGTGATGGGAGGCAATTCGTAACTATGGGCAACGGGTGCTGTGGCAGCCCAAATACTTTTTCTGGATGGGAGACTACGGTTACCGGCCTGATCGCGGGCGATTCATATGTGGTGAGTTTTATGACTGCGGGCGAAACAACCAATGTTCCCCAGTCCATGACCGTTTCGTTTGTCTCGGGCTCTTCCAACGGGCCCCAATCCTTCAACACACCTCTCGCCACCGTCAATTACTGGAACAACTGGGCTGCTCAGACCGAAACATTCATTGCGAATGGTAGCAGCGCGACTATCGAATTCTCGGCAACAGATTTACCCCAAGACATAGGCCTCGATAACGTAAGCGTTTCGTCAGGCAGGGCGGTTACGCCCGAACCCTCGAGCATACTGCTGCTCGGCACCGGCCTTCTCGGTGCGGCCGGTGCGCTGCGAAGGAAATTTCTAAGCTAGACTTTTAGCAGAGACTCCTTAACCTGTGCTGCATTTCGCTGCAAGGGGTTATCTCCTCGCTACTGCACCGTAACCGCGTTGGAGCAGCATTCTCCGCTAGAAGCTCCCACCTCCTAAGGAAAACCCCTACGCCACGCTCGGCGGCTGCTACATAAACGGCGGAAAAGGACACAAGCAACCAAAGCGGAGAGAGATTCCTCACATTCGTTCGGAAGGACGGTCGCTGGTGTTTAGTCGTGGCCGTCGCTGCCGCCGGCTAGTTCGCGGACTATGTTGCCTACGAAATTTTTGGCGTCGCCGAATAGCATCAGGGTTTGGTCGAGGTAGTAGAGGGGGTTGTCGATGCCGGCGAAGCCTGCGGCCATGCTGCGCTTGATGACCATTACGGTGCGGGCCTTGTCTACGTCGAGAATGGGCATGCCAAAGATCGGGCTGCTCGCGTCGGTGCGCGCGGCGGGGTTGGTGACATCGTTGGCGCCGATGACTAGGGCGACATCGGTTTGCGCCATGTCGCCGTTGATATTGTCCATGTCGAGGAGTTTGTCGTAGGGGATGTCGGCTTCGGCGAGGAGCACGTTCATGTGGCCGGGCATGCGTCCGGCGACGGGGTGAATGCCGAAGCTGACGTCGACGCCGCGCTTGGTGAGGGCGTCGAAAAGTTCGCGGACTTTGTGCTGGGCTTGCGCGACGGCCATGCCGTAGCCGGGAACGATCACGACTTTGTTGGCGGCGGCGAGAATTCCGGCGGCTTCTTCCGCGGTGGCGCTCTTGACCGGGCGCTGCTCCTGCACGCCCGCGGCGGCGGCTTGAATTTGTCCGAAGCCGCCGAAAAGCACGTTGGTGAACGAGCGATTCATGGCCTTGGACATGATGACCGAAAGAATGAAGCCGGAGGAGCCGTCGAGCGCGCCGGCGATGATCAGCAGCTTGCTGTTTAGCACGAAGCCCATGGCCGCGGCGGAGAGACCGGCGTAGGAGTTCAAGAGCGAGATGACGGTGGGCATGTCCGCGCCGCCGATGGGGATGACCAGCATGACGCCGAAGATCAGCGGGATGATGATCATGGCGGGAAAGAGTTTCATTTGCTCGGGATGCAGGCACAGAATGACCGCGATGGCGATGGCCAGGCCTAGCATGCCGAGGTTGACGAAGTTCTGTCCCTTATAGGTGATGGGGCGCTGCGGCAAAACTTCTTGTAGCTTGCCGGCGGCCATCAAGCTGCCGGTGAAGGTGAGGGAGCCGAGAATTACTTCCATGGAAAGCACGGCCATCATGAAAGGCGAAATGTTGGGGGCGCGGAGGTAAAATTCCGACGTGCCGACAAGCGTGACGCAGAGCGCGCCGAACGCGTGGCTGAGCGCGGTCCGCTGCGGCACAGCGGTCATGGCGACTTTGCCGAGGGGCACGCCGATGATGCAGCCGAGCACCAGACCGATGGCGACAAGCTTGTAGTCGACGATGCCGCGGTACAGCAGCGTGCCGCCGATGGCCAGGGCCATGCCGATTTCGCCGGCCCACACGCCGTGGCGCGCGGTGGTGGGAGAGCTTAGCCACTTCAACGACAAAATAAAAAGTACAGTGGCGATGAGGTAAGTGATCTCGATGAGCGTGTCGGTGGGCATTATGATCTCTTCGGCCCGCTGGACTTGAACATGCGCAGCATGCGGTCGGTGATGAGGAAGCCGCCGACAATGTTGCTGGTGGCGGCGACGATGGCGATGGTGCCAAGAATGGCGGCGAGGTTGCTTTTGTGTTCGCCGGCCAGAATGATGGCGCCAACGACGGCGATGGCGTCGAGGGCGTTGGTCAGCGACATCAGCGGAGTGTGGAGGAGCGGTGAAACGCGGCGGATGACTTCAAATCCAATAAAAGCAGCGAGCATGAAAACGTAGAGGCTGGTGATGATGTCCAGCTTCATTGCGGGTTCCCTCCTGCAAAATGCCGAAAAAAAGCAGCCCGCCTCAGAAGGCGGGCGCTACAACTGCATGCGAGTAGCTTCATTTATGCGCCTCCCGTGGTGGCTAATGCCGGCAACTTGAAGAATTCGCGGAGCCGCGCGTTCACTACTTCGCCGCCCTGCGTGAGCAATGTTTCGCGAATGATTTCGTCCTTGGGATCGATGGTAAGCTTTCCGTCTTTCACCATCAGCAGAAGAAACGCGCTCAGATTGCGCGCGTACATCTGGCTGGCGTTGTAGGGCACGGCGCTGGCCAGGTTGTAGAAGCCGATGATGGTGACCCCGTTGACGTTGATTTTCTCTCCGCCCTGGGTAAGCTCGCAATTTCCGCCGCGCTCCGCGGCCAGATCCACCAACAGCGAACCCGGAGCCATGCCCGCGACCATTTCCTTGGTCACCAGCACCGGGGATTTCTTTCCGGGAATCACCGCGGCGGTGATGACCACGTCATGTTCCGCGATGACTTTGCCGAGCAGCTCGCGTTGCTTGCGGTAAAACTCTTCGCCTTGCGCCGTGGCGTAGCCGCGAGCGTCCTGCGCGTCTTTGGCCTCGATGGGCAGCTCGACGAAGCGCGCGCCCAGGCTCTGCACTTGTTCTTTTACGGCGGGACGCAAATCATAGGCGGAAACCACGGCGCCGAGACGCCGCGCGGTGGCGATGGCCTGCAGCCCAGCAACTCCGCAGCCCAGGATCAATACCCGCGCCGGAGTGATCGTGCC
>Ga0210409_10005248_pt1 | contig 13663 bp, 12 predicted proteins | sample IncBWH17MmetaG_FD_161649 | JGI IMG/M metagenome (GOLD analysis project Ga0210409, IMG submission 161649) | Forest soil microbial communities from Barre Woods Harvard Forest LTER site, Petersham, Massachusetts, United States - Inc-BW-H-17-M | ecosystem: Environmental > Terrestrial > Soil >... | reverse complement strand
AACGGCCGGACGACGAGCGTGATCCCCGGGCGGGTAACGGTGGCGCGCCACGAGAGCGCGACGGCTGGCGCGCCGTGAGGCACTACCAACTCATGCACGATCGTCGTGCCGTCGGGGAGCTGAAACGTCCACGTAGGCCAAGGTTCGTGGGTGAACGTCACGGCGTACGGCGTGTCCTCCGGTATCGTCACGTCCGGCGCGTATCGCTGGGCCGAGAGGGGCCATCGTCCGTAGGGCGTCACCGCCCATGCCTCGAATCCGTTCACGAGCATGACGCGATCGCCAGGCGGTTGACGCGCGGCAACCAGCAGACCGTGATACCGCCGTGTGCGCGGGCCGATGACCGGGCCCATGGCGAACCCGCCGAGGCCATCGGTTTCGAGCCACTCGGCGTCAGGGCGCACCGGTCACCGCTGAGATCTGGGTGGACGGGCGGACGGGCGTATAGCGACCACGCCGTTCACCCGCACGCTCTCTCGCCAGGTCCTCGACACTGCGTACCACCAATGCCGTCCATCCCGTCTGATGGCTCGCGCCGAGGCCCTGGCCCGTGTCGCCATGGAAGAACTCATAGAACAGCGCGAGATCGCGCCACGCCGGGTCGGTTGCGTATCGCGGATCGTTGCCGTGAACCGGGCGGCGGCCATGCGCATCGGGCAAGAAGATCGAGACGAGCCGGCGCTGGATCTCGCGCGAGACTTCGCCCAGCGTGCAGTATCGCCCAGAGCCAGTCGGGCATTCGACCTTCAGTGAGTCGCCGTAGAAATAGTCGTAGCGTTCGAGCGCTTCTATGAGCAGGTGATTCAGCGGGAACCAAATGGGGCCGCGCCAGTTCGAGTTGCCCCCGAACAACTCCGACTGGGAATCACCGGGCTCGTAGTCGACCCGATATCTGGTACCGCCCGCATCGAGGTCGAACGGGTGCTCGGCGTGCACGCGCGACAGCGAGCGGATTCCGTACGGCGACAGGAACTCGTTCTCATCGAGCACGTACCGGAGCACGCGGACGAGCCGTTCCCGCGATGGGATCGCCAACAGGTGGCGGCCATCCGCGCCCGCCGCGGCTGGATCGGCGTGGACGATGAGTCGTGCTTGGAGCGGACGATTCTCCAGGAACCATTCGAGGCGGCTCTTGAACCCGGGCAGCGACTGCACCAGCGCATCCGTGAGCACGTCGCACGCAAACAACGGGATGACGCCGACGAGCGAGCGCACCTTGAGCGCGCGGCGCGCGCCGTCGACGCTCAGCTGGTCGTAATAGAATCCGTCTTCGTCGTTCCAAAGCCCGGTGCCGCCGAACGTGTTCATCGCGTCGGAGATCGCGACGAAGTGCTCGAAGAATTTGGACGCGACGTCTTCGTAGGCGTGGTCTTGGCGCGCGAGCTCGAGCGCCATGGACAGCATCGTCACGCAGAAGAACGCCATCCATGCTGTGCCGTCGGCTTGCTCGAGGTGGCCGCCGGTTGGGAGGGGGCGAGAGCGATCGAATACTCCGATATTGTCGAGTCCTAGGAATCCTCCCGAAAATAGGTGTTTGCCCTCGAGGTCCTTGCGATTCACCCACCAGGTGAAGTTGATGAGCAGCTTGTGAAAGACGCGCACGAGGAAGCGGCGATCGCGTGCCTCGCGCGTCCGTCCCGTCATCTTGTAGAGCCGCCAACACGCCCAGGCGTGCACCGGTGGATTGACGTCGCCGAACGCGAACTCGTACGCCGGGATCTGGCCGTTCGAGTGCATGTACCACTCGCGCAAGAACAGGATCAACTGGTTTCGCGCGAAGTGGGTATCAACGGCGCCGAGTGAGACCATATGAAACGCGGAGTCCCACGCGGCGAACCAGGGATATTCCCACTTGTCCGGCATGAGGATGATGTCCCGCGCGTGCATGTGCCGCCAATCGCTGTTCCGCCCGTGGAGGCGTGCCGCCGGCGGTGGGGGTTCGGCCGGGTCACCATCGAGCCATTCGGAGACGACGTAGTTGTAGAACTGCTTCGACCAGAGGAGGCCCGCGTAGCCTTGGCGAATGATCGTGCGTTCGTCGGGGGTCGTCGTGTCTGGGATGCGCTCCGCGTAGAACGCGTCAGCCTCACCGATGCGCGTCGCGAATATCTGGTCGAATTCGGCGTCGAATGGCGCTCGCGGCGCGACTTCCCCGCCGGTCAATCGGAGGCGTACAACGCGCTCGCTGCCCGCTGGGATCTCCAGGATGTAGTGCGCGGCGACTTTCGTCCCCTCGGGCTCGGCGCGCACGGCATCGTGTCGACCGTCGATCAGATAGTAATGAAAGGCGTCCTTGACGTAGTCCGACCGATTGGGAATGCCGTACAGGCGCTGGAGATCGCTCTCGTTGTCCGTCCACAGCAGCGGCGGCCCACCCTCGGCGAACCAGGTGTATGGCCCCAAGGTCTCGTGCTCGCTGTGCACGTGACCGGGCGCGACTTGTTGCATCGTCGGCTTGGGCGGATACTCGCGCCCGTGCCGGCCGCCGGACCACGTGTTGCGAAACCAGAGTGTCGGCAAGAGATGCATCGTGGCCGTCTCCGGTCCGCGATTGGCGACGGTTATCCGGATCAGGACATCATCGGGGGCACCTTTCGCGTACTCGGCCGTCACGTCGAAGTAGCGGCTCTCGTCGAACACCCCGGTGTCGATGAGCTCGTACTCCGGATCAGCGCGCGTGCGGCGGCGATTCTCGGCGACGAGTTGGTCGTACGGGTACGCGCGCTGCGGGTACTTGTAGAGCGCGCGCATGTACGAGTGCGTCGGCGTGGAATCGAGGTAGTAGTAGCACTCCTTCACGTCCTCGCCGTGGTTGCCCTCCGGTCCCGTGAGCCCGAATAGGCGCTCTTTCAATATTGGGTCGCGGCCATTCCAGAGCGTGAGCGCGAAGCACAAACGGCATTCGCGGTCGCTGATGCCGAGCAGGCCGTCTTCGCCCCAGCGATAGGCGCGGCTGCGCGCGTGGTCGTGGGGGACGTAGTTCCATACGTTGCCGTCGGCCGAGTAGTCCTCGCGAACCGTGCCCCACTGGCGCTCGGAGAGGTACGGACCCCAGCGCGTCCAGTTGCGGACGCGCCGTGCGTCCTCGTCGATGCGATCGGCCTCGCTCACGCGGTGACGGTCGCCTCGCTCTTCTGTTGCACGTCCTGCATGACGTTCATGTAGCGAATAAAGGCGTCGTACGGCGAGTGGTACGGGCTGAAGTACGAATGGACTTCGGCGTCGGAGTGTTCCTTGGTCGCCATGTAGTAGAAATGATCGCTCGTGGTGAGCCGGCGCCAGTCCTCAATGCGCGTCGCGTCCCCGGTCTTGAGGACTGCGCTCCGCAAGGCGTAGGCCCGATCATGGGCCGCGCGCTGCATGCGGTTCCCGAGCCAGGCGCTTACGTCACGCTCTTGATCGGCCCACGACGTCGGCCGATTGAACCAGATCCGATCCGTCGGCTGTCGCGTCGCCAACTCGGATGGTTGCAAGAATCTCACCCCCCGGCTTTGCGTTTCGTGCGGGAGGCGCGCCAGAAACTCGAAGATCCCGGACTCTGGCCATTGGTGCTCGCCGAAGGTCTCGTAGTCCATGAACAAATTGACACAATCTCCTGGCGTCCTCGCCAACCAATCGGCATACGTCTCCGCACGCAGCGGCCACTGATTCCACCCGCGGGCCGAGAACCGAAACGCGACGTCGTCGCTCAATTGATAATGGCGGGTCAGCAACCGCAGCCCAGGTGCGGCGCCCGCCTCGTAGACGTACGTCGGGGATCGCCAACCGAGGACATGCGCGGCGCCTTCGGCAAGGGCAGCCGTGAAGCCGAGATCACGGACGACCGGCGCGATCGCGTCGCTCATGATCAGCTCCGTGTTGCGAAATACGCGCGGGCGTTGGCCGAAGTGCGACTCGATGAGCGCGCCGTGCAGGGTGACCTGGGTGCGGAATTCGACCGGGTCGGCGAGCGAGGCGAGGCTATGATAATAGGTCTCGCCGAGCAGCTCGACGCCGCCGGTGGCGACGAGCGCGCGGAAGCTCTCGAGGGCTTCCGGGGCGAGCGTCTCGAGCTGCTCGATAAGGGTGCCGCTCAAGGACATCGCGACTCTGAACGCGCCATTCGACTCGGTGATGAGTCGAGCGAGCAGGTCGTTGGTCGGGATGTAGCAACGCTCGGCGATGCGCTTCAGGATGTCGGCGTTTTTCTTCTCGTCGAAGTACACCGCGCCGTTCCCGATGTCGAACACGCGAAACGCGCGGAGCCGATACGGCTGGTGCACTTGGAAATAGCAGCATACATCAGCCATTACGGTTCACTCCGTTCACCACGCGTCGATAGACGGCCTCGGTCCGCCGCGCGGGCTCGTCGAGCCCGAGTCGTGGCGAGGCGATCTCGGCGAGTCCTTGCTCGCGAATCGTGTCCTTCAACGCCGGATACCGCGCCAGCGCGACGATCGTGTTCGTCATCTCTTCGATGTCCCAGAAATCGATCTTGAACACGTTCTCCAGCACTTCAGCGACGCCCGACTCCCGCGGCACGATACAGGGCGTACCGTTGCGTAAACTCTCCAATGCCACGAGCCCGAACGGCTCACTGACCGACGGCATGACGCAGACGTCGGCCATCCGGTATGCCCGGTCGACCTCGGGTCCTTCGACGCCGCCGGCGAAGAGGATCTGCTCGCCGATCCCGACATCGGCCGCGTACCGGACCATGTCGGGCAACGCATCCCCTTCCCCGACGACCACGAACCGTGCGTTCGGAAAATAGTCGGCCACGCGTCGGGCGACGTCGACGAAGTACCGGGGGCCTTTCTGCCAGGTGACCCGCCCGATGAACAGCAAGACCGGGTGGGCGGCGCCCAAGAGTCGATCGGACGCGCGCGCCTCGTCGACCGCCACGCGGATGCCGTCGACGCCCCAGTGGATCACATCGACCCGGTCATGCGAGACGTGGAACTGGTCCGTGACGCGGCGGGCGAGCCGATGGCTGTTGGCGATGATTCGATCGGCGCCGTGCAGGCCGGCCCACTCGCGGGCGAGGATCGCGGGGTTGGCGCCGTCGCCGGCGCGATCGTATTCGGTCGCGTGGATGTGGGCGACGAGGGGCTTGGCCGACGAGCCTCGGGCGCGCAAGCCGGCGGCGAATGTGATCCAGTCGTGGGTGTCGATGACATCGTGCGGCTCGAGCTCGGCCACCCGGGCGGCCACCGCGGCGAACCGATCGACTTCGGTCATGAGATCGCGCCCATACACCGCGGAGGGCGCCTGCATTGGCGACGCGCTATCGGCCGGGCGCAGCTCGAACAGGTACTCCGTCGCGCCGGCGTAGGCGACGAGTGGTGAGTCGATGCGAACGATCGAGAAGCGCTCGGCGATCTCCGTCGCGCTCAAGAGTCGCGCGCCCTCGGCGCTGCGCGCAGTGACGGGGAATGGCACCACGAGCGTGACGCCGACCCCGCGTTGCACGAGACCCTTCACCAGCCCCATGGTGGCGGTTGCGAGTCCGCCAGCGCGATACGGGGGGAACTCCCACCCGAACATCAACACGCGCATGACGGATCAATTCAGGTGGTAGGTCTCGTGCACAGTCGATTAATCGGTCACGCAACTTATTGGTTGCGACAACAAAGATTACAGCAATCGACTGTACCAAGTCGTCAACGACCGGTTGAGTTCGTCAGCTAACTCATCAACTAGCCAGGCTGAGCGGGCCCGAGCCGAAGGCGATGATCAGTAGTGCTGCGCCCAACATCGAAACGTTCTTCATGAACATGGCTTGATGCATCTGACCCATCATGGGGTCCTTTGCATTCCAGAAGTCATGCATTTTGATGGTGACTGGAATGAGAAACAATGCGATGAGCGCGGCGCCGATGCGGGCGTGGAAGCCGAGCATGACGCTGAGTGCGCCGAGTCCCGCCAGCACCCCGGATGCGGGCACGAGCACGGACGCAGCCGGTAAGCCGACCTGTTTCGCGTAGGCGATCGTTCCGGCCTTGAAGTGGCCGAAGAACGCCATGAGGAATATGACCGAGAACAGGACCCGGCCGACGAGGATGAGTATTGGCATAGTGAATAAATAGTACGCCAATGAACTTGTACTAGTAATGCTCATCAGTACATATTTAGTGATCGATAGTCCATTCCGGAGCCGATTCATGGACCCTATGACAGACCTGTTCACGGCGATCCACGTCTCGAGCGCCGTACAGGCCCGAATCGAGGCGACCGCGCCTTGGGGTCTCGAGCGCCGAGCGGACGATAGCGCGGCCGCGTATGCCTACGCGCATTTCGCCTATGTGGCGCGTGGGAGCTGTTACCTGAGTGTCGCTGGTGGCGAGGCGATCCCGCTCGTCGGTGGCGACTGTGTGTTGATCGCGCCGAACACGGACTATGTGCTGCGTGATCAGCCGCGTTCTCGCGCCGTGAGCTTTTGCACGCTGCCGTTGGCCGGAGGCGATGGCGTCGCGCGCATCGGGGGCGGAGGCGCGCCGACCACGATCGTCAATGGCTGGTTGACGTTGGATCCCGCGAGCGGTCGGTTCGCCGACCTCCTGCCTCCGTTCATTTTGATCCGTGCCGACCAGGCGCGGAGCCAGGCGCTCGTGACGACGTTGCAGATGCTCACAGCCGAGCTATCGTCGCCTGGGCTGGGCTCTCAGGTGATCGTGACGCGGCTCGCCGACATTCTGTTCATCCAGGCCGTGCGGGCGCATGCGGCCTCAGGTGACTGCACCGAGACCCCGCGCTGGTTGCGAGGGTTGGCCGATCCGCAGATCGGAAAAAGCCTGGAGGCCATGCACGGCGCGATCGACCGGCCGTGGTCGTTGGCGACGCTCGCGTCCGCCGCCGGCATGTCGCGTTCGGCGTTCGCATCGCGGTTCAAGGCGCTCGTTGGCGAGACGCCGCTCGAGTACCTCACGCGCTGGCGCATGGAGACGGCGGGGCGCTTGCTGCGCGAGCAGGACCGCAAGCTGAGCGCGGTCGCCCAAGCGGTCGGTTATCGGGCCGAGGCCGCGTTTATGCGCGCGTTCCGTCGCGTGCTGGGTGTGAGTCCCAGCGAGTATCGCCGGCTACTGCGCGCTCAGGACGTAGATCGCGCCCGCGTCGTCGTCCGTAATGAAGAACCGGCCGGAGGCGTCGACCACGACATCGACGGGTCGGCCCCAGTAGCTGTGGGCGTCGGACCAGCCGGTCACTAAGTCGATCGGGGTCGTGCCGGTCGCCGGCAGCGAGCCGGAGAAAGGCACGTAGACCACCTTGTATCCGGTGTTGTTCGATCGATCCCACGATCCGTGCAGCCCGATCACGGCCCCATTGCGATACTCGGTCGGCGCGTTGGTTCCAAACGTGAACGTGAGGCCGAGTGGGGCGGAGTGGGCTTGGATGCCTTTGATGACGCGGTCCATGGTGGTGCACGACACCTGGCCGTTGTCGTTGATGCTCGGGTCGACCGACGGGTCGAAGGCCATGTTGTCGTAGCCACTCGTCGAGTCGGGCGTCGGATTGCAGTAAGGCCACCCGTAGTTGCCGCCATCGCGGACCGACGTGAGCTCGTCGGGCGGATGGTTGTCGACGTATGGCCCGTAGACACTGCCGAACGGGGTGCCGCTGTTGTCGTGATACGGATAGGGGATGTCGTCGCGCTCGTTCACCGCCACCCAGAGCGTGTTGGTGGCCGGAAGGATGGCGAGGCCCTCGGGATTCCGTAGTCCGTTCGCGTAGAGGCGTCCGCCGGTGCCATCGGCGTTGTACTGATAGATCGCGGCGCGCTGTGGTGTGCTCGTCAGATCGTCGATGCAGATGTTGCAGCTCGAGCCGAGGGCGACATAGAGCTTGTCGTTGGCATCGAGCGCCAGGTCCTTGTATGGATGCGCGCCACCGGTGGGCAGTCCTGGGACGACGACCTGGCGGGCGCCGGGCGTGAGCTGGCCGGCGGTCCAGACGTAGCGCTCGACCTGGTTTGTTTCGGCGACATATAAGTACGTGATGCCGCTCACGGTGTGAATCGCGAGGCCTTGGGGGTTATTGATTCCGGAGATGTAGGTCGACACGAGCGGGTCGCCGTTGGCGTTCGGCCGGACGAGTTGGACCGACCAAGAGGTCGGGACGGAGACGAGGAGGTTCCCGTCGGGCGTGACCACGGCGAATCGGGCGCTCGGGATCCGGGTGTAGACCGCGATCCGGTATCCGGCCGGGATCTTGAGGGAGCGCGGCACGTCGAACGGTGCGCTCCGCATGCTGGCAGGTACGGCGAGCGTCGTCGAGCCGGGTGGCGGTGTGACGACGCCCGCGTCGTGGCCGTTTGCGCAGCCGGCCAGGACGCACAACCACAGGAGTGTACGCATGGCTCCTTGAACATAGCGAGTACGCCAGCTATCGCTCGGGTTATGGAGTCGGTGACCGTCCCCGAGCCTCAGGCTCATACCCCGTCGTTCGACGAAGTATTCCGCGAGCGGTTGGACGACTTGCTCCTGTGGCGCCGCGACGTCCGGCGATTCAAGACGGACGGCCTCGAGGCCGGCGCGGTCGAGCGACTGATCGAGCGCGCGTGTCTGGCGCCTTCCGTCGGATATAGTCAGCCGTGGCGGTTCGTGCTGGTCGAGTCGCCACAGGTTCGTTCGGCCGTGCGGGCGAATTTCCTCTCCTGCAATCGAGACGCGCTGGCCGAGTACGCGGGCGAGCGCGCGCGGCGGTACGCCGAGCTCAAGTTGGCGGGGCTCGACGATGCGCCCGTTCAGCTGGCCGTGTTCGCCGACACGGGCACTGAGGCTGGTCATGGGCTCGGGCAGCGGACGATGCCGGCGATGCTCCATTACTCCGTGGTCACGGCGGTCCACACGCTGTGGCTCGTGGCCCGCGCTTGGGGGATCGGTGTGGGCTGGGTCTCGATCCTGGATCCAGTCGCTATCCGCGAGTCACTCGATGTCCCCGCGACTTGGGATCTCGTGGCTTATCTCTGCATCGGCTATCCCGAGGCCGAGTCGCTGACCCCGGAGCTGGCTCGCGCCGGGTGGCAGAGTGCCGACCCGGACGCGAGGTTGGTGCATCGCCGCTAGAAGCTCCAGATCACCGCGTGCTTGAGGTGATGAGCGTCGATGGCCCAGCCGAGGATTTCGCGGTTGGCGTTGCTGATGGCGACTGCCGCTGTGGCGCCACCTCCCGGCAACCCAGGCAGGAAGTGCGCTCCGGTCGCGAAGTTCCATAGAAACGCGACAGACGGACTTGTGTGTGTGTCGCGATGGAATCCCACGACGTTACCGGCCGCATCGACACCGGTCGCCTGGCCGATGTGACTCAGGATTCGCATCGGTTGTCCGGGGACCCAGAGCACGGCTTGAGTATCGGGAAAATTGAGCAGTACGCCCGCGACCCACCCGTTGTTGTTCACCGCGAGCCCCTCCGTTTGGTGTCGTTCGGCGGGATCAATGATGGTATACAGTGCCGAGTTCGGCTTCCAGATGAATGCCTGCGGCGTACTGAGCAGGGCGTATCCAGTGAGGTACCGATTCTCCGTCATCGCGGTGATAACGCCACAACACTCGTTGCGGAAGATCGACAGGTCGGGTCGCCATTCCGCGATGAAGACATTGCTGTTTTGGAAGCAGTATCCCCCGACGTAATCACTGTCGGTCATCGCCTGCGCGCCGCAGCCAAGCGCCTGGCCGGCGATCGGTGGGTAGGTTGGTTCGAGCAGCGTGGTTCCGCCATTGTGCCACCACACGAACGCACGCAGTGCCGTATCGGCGCGCAAGCCGCCGACAACTCGTCCGGGGCTGTTGATCGCTGGCGACAGCGAAACCTGCCCGCCGGGTTGGAATCCAGTCGGCGGTGCGAAGTACTCGATCGCCTTTTGTGAGCGGAAGATGCGGCTCGACGTTCCTGTCGTCTGGAAGCCGGTGACGACGTCGTAGCGATTGAACGCTGTGACCGTGATGTTGTTGCCGTCGAGGTTGGGAAGTACGCGGACGGAGATCGTCGGGTCGACGGGGAGCGCCGTGATGGACGCTCGGGGTGACGTCGATGGAGAGTCGGGATTGGTGGCTTCGGTGCAGCCGAGAACTAAGCACAACGCGACCGCGGACCAACGTGTTCTCGTGCCCATACGCTGCCTCGTGAGGGGGAGTGACGTAGAGCACGGGGAAGCTTTGTGCCAGTACGCGCTAGCGAGAGCGAATGTCGTCTCCCGGCGTCTCGTACTGGTCGGTCGCGATAAAATCAGTGTGCGAGTGGATCACGGCCCTGCTTCTGTAACGTCTCGGAGTCGGTTACTTTCGCGTCATGCGACGATTCGCGCTCAGTCTGCTGCTCGCTCTTCCGCTCGTGGCCAGCACCGGGCGGTCGACAAAGACGTATCAAGTCGGCCGGATCAAGACCGACCTCGGCGAGATCCTGTTCGTGCTCCATGATGAGACGCCGGTGCACGAGGCGAGCTTCATCAAGTTCGCGTCGAATCACTATTGGGACACGCTGACGTTCAATCGCGTGATCAAGAATTTCGTGGCGCAGGGTGGGTGCCCTGATACGCCCGAAGGGTTCGGCAAATACCCGAACCTGTTGGCTCCGGAGTTCCGCGATCACCTGACGCACGTGTACGGCGCCGTCGGGGCCGGGAGCGATGGCAACAAGCAGTCGCTCGATCCGGGCTGCCAGTTCTATATTGTCGCCAACAAGCAGGGCCTCGCACGACTCGACAATCACTTCACGGTGTTCGGGCAGGTCGTCAAAGGCATGGATGTCGTCGAGGCGATCGTGTCGGTGCCGAAGGATACGACGAACAATCCGCTCAAGCCGATCCGGCTTCACATCGATGTCACGACGATGACGACGGACGATCTGGCGAAGTATGGGTATGTCGCACGATAGGATCGCTCATGCGTTCCGGCGTGATCGCGACGAGGATGTTGTGCATGAAGACGTACTGAAGCACTGATCCGTCGGGGACGTCGTATTCCCACGACTCCCATGGCCACCAGCCATCATACCGCGCGCTTTCACCGCGTGCGGCCTGAACCTCGGCAGTCGTGTCGTAGCCGAGGCGAAGCGCATGCCGGGCACCGTGGCCCGGTGCCCGACGAGCGATACCGATCGACGTGATGGCCCAGTCAGGCTCGCCCCACCTGAGCACCCACTGGTGATCGGGCCATAGCCCGAGCGACCAGCGGTGCGCCCCATCGCGGACTTCGGACGGTGGCCCGAACAGCTCCGTGTACTGCGCGAGCGTATTGTCCTCGTGTCGGTGGGTGTCCATGCTGAGGATCCACCGCCATACGGCGCCCGCGTCGACCGGGTCGGCGCCGCGCGCGGCCAGTTCGGCCCAGATGGCAGGGTACGGGATGAACGCATGGGCGAGGTACAGGTCGAGCGTGGACAGCGGCATACGCACCACTACGTGTGTCAGGACTCCGGGGTTCCGATGACCCTTTTATCCAATCGCTCGCCGCAGTTCCGGCATACCGTCTGCCGATGCGACTCATTGCTCTCTGCGCGCTGGCCGCCCAAGCCGCGGCCCAAGACACTACGGTCCCGCTGACACCCGACCGATGGACGTCATACCAGTTGTTCGAGCGCGACAAGCTACCCGACAAGACCGTGAAATTCGGGATGCATCTCGGCCGCCAGAGCATCATCGTCACGAGCGGCTTCGCGTACGCGAGCGGCGTTGACTTCCGCAATGGGACGCTGGACGCGGACATCGCGACCTACGACAGCGGAGGGTTCTACGGCATTGGGTTTCACGTGGGGAACCCGCGCGAGCGCTATGAGATCGTGTTCTTCCGTCCGCCGCACTCGGACCCGACGTTGCAGTACACGCCGTCGTTCTATGACATGAATGCCTGGCAGTTTTTCCCGGTGCCCGACTACGCGGGGTCACCGGACTTTCCGCAAGAGCAGTGGGTGCACCTGCGGATCGTGGTCAAGGGTCTCGTGGCATCGATCTACGTCGACACCGCGACAGCGCCGACACTCGAAGTGCACGATCTCGCCCTCGGCAGCGTCGGCGGCACGATCGGGATCTGGGGCCGAGGCGGCGGCGCCTATGTCTCGAACCTGCGCTATCGGCCGGACACGGCGACGTACGCGCTCGCGCGCCAGCGCACGTTCGCGCCGGGCGCGATCACCGCCGGGTGGTCGCTCTCGCCAGCGTTCCTCGCCTCGCGGCAGAATCCCGAGGTCTATCCCGACGTCCGTTCGCTCGAATGGCAGCCGGTCGACGCCGAGCGCGAGGGCATCGTCATGATCGGCCGCTACCGGAAAGATCCGAGCGTTGAGGGTGAGCGAGCGTTGCCGGATGGTCCTTCGGCGCGGACGCCAGCCACCGAGGTCGTGTTCGCGCGGAACACGATCGTCTCTGATCGGGATATCGTGCGAAAGATGTGGATCGGCTACAGTGACGACATCGTCGTGTATCTCAACGGCCGTCCACTCTACGCGGGCCGCAACAGCATGTCCTATCGCGACCCGTCGGCGCTGGGATTCTTCTATCCCTATGCGGACGCGGTATTCTTGCCGCTCAAGAAGGGAAAGAACGAGCTCTTGCTCGCCGTCAGCGAGGCGACCGCGGGTTGGGGTTTTATGGCTCGGTTTGACCCCCCACCATCTCCGTCCGGCGTTCGTTAAGAATCTCGCCGGGCGTGAGTCCACACAGCGCGTGGCATTCGCGAATGAGGTGCGATTGATCATAATACCCGGTGTGCGCGGCCACGCTCGCCCACGATATCGGCCGGGCCACCGGGAATGCGTCCGCGATCGTCATGGCCCGCAACAGCCTCAGCGTCCGCGCATACGTCTTGAGCGTGACGCCCGCCTCGCGCTCGACCTCGCGTCTCAAGTGCCGCGGCGAGACCCTCAGCCGATCCGCGACATTCTCGATCGCGCACTTCCCTTTCGTCCACCTCACGATATCGAGCGCCCGCGCCGCCATTCCGGGTGCGCGCGGTCGGTGCGCGACATTCGCGATGAGCAGCTCGGTTGCCTCTTCGATCGTGAGCGTATGCGACAGTCGACCCAGAACAACGCGCGCCAACCGCGGCAGACTCTCCACCAACTCGGCGCTCCACTCGAGTTTCACCTTCAACGCGACGATCTCGCGCCCCGGCTCGAACCCCGCGACCCGCGGCGTGACAATCGGTCCACCGAGGACGAGCTTGGGCTCGCTCACGTGTCCCGCGGCATCCCGCAGATACATCAACTCGATATTCACCGCGGGGTCGGGCAACACCCGATGGACGGCGCCAACGAGCTGACTCGGCGTCTTGTACGTCCAGACGGCCTCGCAATACGGCGCCAGCGTGGGCGGGGCCGAGTATTCGCGATAGCCGCCGAGGCGATGCTGGAGGACCATGTTGCAGCAAGTTACCTTCACGGCGTACGGGACGTAGCGCAGCCCGGTAGCGCACCTGAATGGGGTTCAGGGGGTCGCGGGTTCAAATCCCGCCGTCCCGATTGATTTGCAAGGACTTAACAACTAATTGAAAATCGCGTTCCGCGTTTGTTCCGCGTTTCTGTCGGGCCGCGACTAGCTAACTGAAATCTCTCGAACCTTCCGCTCCTCGCTCATGACGGCGAGGAGCGTTTCGTTGTCCGGCTGCGTGTAGCACGTCAGCAAAGTCGCCGTGTCGCGCCAGCCGCCGGCGGCCGCCACGTCGGTGATCGAGAGGTGCTTCCGTTCCGTCGC
>Ga0210409_10005246_pt1 | contig 13664 bp, 9 predicted proteins | sample IncBWH17MmetaG_FD_161649 | JGI IMG/M metagenome (GOLD analysis project Ga0210409, IMG submission 161649) | Forest soil microbial communities from Barre Woods Harvard Forest LTER site, Petersham, Massachusetts, United States - Inc-BW-H-17-M | ecosystem: Environmental > Terrestrial > Soil >... | reverse complement strand
ACCCGCTCTGGGCTGCGCTCTTTGATGGTCCGGCCAACAGCTACATCGTTCCCGCCGATGCAGGCTTCAATCTTTTAGAAGACATTTCGGGCCGCCCGCTACCGCTTGCAGACTACATCAAGGGCGGATACCTGGAACTGCCGCTTGCCCAAGTCGATGCGCATAGCGCTCAAGATCTGCGTTCGCAACAGTTTACGAGCTTCGTCGACCTCCAGATTGTTACGGCGCTGGCGCGCCTGCCGGAGTTTAATCCTCAGCGTGTCATCCTGCGCTTTCCGCGCGACCTGCGGCTTGACGACCTGAAAAACGCGAACGCCGTGATCATCGGCTCGGTCGGTAGCAACCCGTGGGCGGCCATCGCCGGCGACAGCACCAACTTCCGCATTGTCTACCGCGAAGATATGCAGGGCGCAACTCTGGTCAACAGGAAGCCGCAACCCGGCGAGGCAGCGTCTTATGTAAGCCACTGGAACGAGCCGGCGCACGAGACCTTCGCGGTGATCTCCTTCCTTCCCAATCTGAGCGGGAATGGGCATCTGCTGCTTCTGCAAGGACTGGATGTTGCCGGAACCCAGGCGGCCGCCGAGGTACTGTTCCGTCAGGATGCCTTGGCTCCCGTTCTTCGCCGCGCGGCGCGTCCAGACGGCTCGCTCCGCTTCTTTGAAGTATTGCTGCGTTCCACAAGCATCCAGTCCAGCGCCGCAGGAACACAGGTCATTGCCTCAAGAATTCACTGACCTCGCGCACCCGCGGAAGTTGGCGTAGAGACGCAAGGCAACATCGAACGCGGGATGACGCCAGAAGAGGCACGCTGTGCGGCGATGCGGAAGTTTGGAAACGTGATGCCGGTGAAGGAAGAGGTGCGGGAGGTGTGGAGTTTCGTGTGTGGTCAACCCCGCGCTCTGCGCGCCGCTGAGCGACTGTTATTGAGATCATGACATCCGGATTGAGGGCCAACCCGAGTCTGGCCCGAAGGATGATGTCTCATCCGGTTGGACCCGCGTGACGCCGAGATTTTTCGAGACCCGCGGGGACAGGATCGTGATGGGACGGACGATCACCGACGCCAGCCAGCTTTTCGGGGTAAGGCCGTGGGATCCGCTGATGCTTTCCGGGGCCACCCTGCTCCTTGGGCTGGCTGCGCTGATAGCTGCAGCCATTCTCGCGCGCCGTGCCGCCAGTGTCGATCCGATGCAGTCGCTGAGGGTGGAGTGCGGCCGCCGATCGCAGATCATCGGCTGGCGTTCGGCGTTCTTTGCGGCTCGCGTGCGGAGACTCCCTCTTAAGGTCTACGTTCAACTGGTCGACTTTCAATTCTGAGCTTTTGACTCGACTTGCGTCTCAACTGCGAGCTGTCGGCTATCAGCCCGCATCCCTCTCCAATCCTGTGCTTCAGAGAACTTCTACCCTCCGGCCTCTGATTTACGGCATAATCCCGCCGCACACGGGCAGGACCACAACGCAATCCGCAAATGGGGAGGATTCAGTGACCGATCGTCCATGGAGTTCCACGGCTCCTCCAGGAGAATTCCGCACCTACATCTCCGCTGAGGAAACCGTCAAGGAATTTACCATCCGCGCCGTCATCCTCGGTTCGCTATTTGGTTTGCTCTTCGGCGCGGTCAGCGTCTACGTCGGGTTGCGCGCCGGACTGACCGTCTCTGCGTCCATTCCCATCGCCGTCCTGTCCATCAGCATCCTGCGCGCCTTCGGCCGCTCGACGATCCTCGAAAACAACATCGTGCAGACCACCGGCTCTGCGGGCGAATCGCTCGCCGCAGGCGTCATGTTCACGATTCCCGCGCTGATCTTTCTCGGCTTCGGCTCGGAGTTCACGTTCTGGCGTATCTTTCCGCTCGCACTCCTCGGCGGATGGCTCGGCGTACTCCTCATGGTTCCGCTGCGTCGCCAGCTCATCGTCGGCGAGCACGGCAACCTCGCTTTTCCCGAAGGCACCGCTTGCGCCGACGTCCTCGTGGCAGGCGAGCGTGGTGGCTCTTTCGCGGGGCGCGTTTTCTGGGGACTCGGGCTTGGCGGCGTCTACACCTTCTGCATGAACACCTTCCAGGCGTGGACCTCGCAACCGGAAAGCCGCCCCTCCTGGTTTCCCGGCGCATCCTTCCGCGCCAACATCACTTCCGAATATCTCGGCGTCGGCTACATCATCGGTCCGCGCGTGGCCGGAATTCTTTTCGCCGGAGGGATCGTCTCCTGGCTTCTCGTGATGCCCGCGATCAAATTCTTCGGCCAGCTCTCCGGCCATGTCGCCATCTATCCCGGCACAATTCCCATCCCAGACATGACTCCGGATCAACTCTGGCGAACTTATATTCGCCCAATGGGAGCGGGCGCCGTCGCCGCCGCCGGCGTCATCACACTGATTCGCACCTTGCCCACAATCATTTCCGCTCTGCGATCTGGCTTGAAAGACGTACGCGCGCAAGGCGGCGGCCAATCCTCGGCTTCCAGCCGCATCGACGAAGACATGCCCATGCGCACCGTGATTGTCGGATCGATCGTCATCATCGTGATGCTCTGGGTTTTGCTGACCTTCCATCCCATGAAGGGAGCAGGCACGTTTTGGTATCAAAATCTTTTTGCAGCCATTTTTGTGGTCGTTTTCGGATTCCTGTTCGTCACCGTCGCAGCCCGCATCAGCGGTCTCCTCGGAAACTCTTCCAATCCCATCAGCGGTATGAGCATCGCCACGCTCATGGCCACATGCGCGATTTTCTTCCTCGCCGGATGGACCGCGCCAAACTACGCCGTGCTCGCGCTGATGATCGGTGGCGTCGTTTGTATCGCCGCGGCCATCGCCGGCGCGACTTCCCAGGATCTGAAAACCGGCTATCTCGTCGGCGCAACTCCGTACCGCCAACAGTTGGGCCTGTTGATCGGCGTCACAGTGTCCACGGTCGCCATCGGCGCCACGCTCAATTTGATGAACGTCGGCCTCGAGAAATACATTCCCACGCAAATTCCCGTGAATATCGCGGCGCTGCCGTCCGGCGTAAAAATCGAACGCGACGGATTCGTCTATCGGGGCAAGAGCTACACGCTGATCAATGCGCTCAGCTCCGGCGTCATTCCCGATGGCGAATATCTCTACGACGGCGACACAAAACAAATCGAAATGCAGTGGGCGCAGGGCATCGGCAGCGACAAAGCTCCGGCCCCGCAAGCCCGTCTCATGGCCACGGTCATCAACGGCATCCTCAACCAGAAACTCCCTTGGCGCCTGGTGCTGATGGGCGTAGCGCTCGTCATTGCCGTAGAAATACTCGGCGTACGCTCGCTAGCTTTTGCTGTCGGTTCCTATCTTTCGATTGCCACCACGGCCACGATGTTCGCGGGCGGCCTGGTCCGCCTGCTCGTCGAAGCAAGCTCCAAAGAGAAAAAGGACGAGGGAGAAGCCAGCCCCGGCGCGCTCTATTCCAGCGGCTTGATCGCTGCCGGAGGCGTCTTTGGGCTGCTTGGAATCATCATCAATCTCTTTCAAGATCCAGAAATCGCTACGCACGTCCCCGGGTGGTTTGGCCGTTTGCTAAATCTGCCCTGGCGCCCCGACCTCTTCGCCATCGGTCCCAAGTTTTGGCCCTTGCTCAGCCCGAACGACCAGACACCGCTGCCGACCCACCTGCAGTCCCTGTTCGGCGTGGCAATGTTCGTCCTTCTGGCTGCCTCGCTCTTCCACTTCGCCCGCAAAAAACTAAGCTAGGTAGCAGATCTGCGAAATCAAAACTTCAACGGGAAATCAGGAACAGCCGCTCGGGCACCACTTTGACGCGCGCGTTGCAAAGCCGTAAACTTGAGCGTTATGGCATCTCGCTCGGGCGTCAAAAGCTATCGGGTCAGCTTCGATTTTTATATCACGCCGGGCGTGAAGATTCTGCTGCTTGCGAACTTTGGGATATTCATCCTCGAGGCGTTCATCTATCACTTCTCTGGCCCTGCTGCTTACGACCAGATCCTCAAACGGTTCGGCCTGGTACCCGCAGGAGTGTTGCCCGGTTTGCGAATTTGGCAGCCGTTTACCTATCTCTTTCTCCACGACGTCAACTATTTTCTGCACATCATTATGAACATGCTGATGCTCTGGATGTTCGGTCGCGAATTGGAGATGGTGTGGGGAAGAAATCGTTTCCTGCGTTATTATTTTCTCACCGGTGTCGGAGCGGGACTGATCAATGTGGCAGTGAAAACGGTGCCGGCTCTTTTTGGCCAGGGCTTTTCCTATGTGCCGACCATTGGAGCTTCTGGCGCGATCTTCGGAATACTAATCGCCTGCGCGATTTTGTTTCCAGACCGGCGCGTCTATCTATTTCCGATTCCCGTTGCTATGAGCATGCGCACAGTCGTCGCGATCATGGCGGCGTTTACCTTTCTCGGCACGTTCGGGTTGGGAGATGACAAGGTGAGCCACATTTGCCACCTCGGGGGAATGCTGGTAGGTTATATTTATTTGCGGCGCGGGTCATTTTTGTACAGCGTGCGAAACAGCGTTTCGGATTGGCAGCACAAGCGCAATCGCAAGCGATTCGACGTGTACATTAACAAACACAAGAACGAACCTCCTTCGCGCCCGGACCGCTGGGTCAATTAAACTCTCTCCTGTGGTTGTTCTCTCCATTTTCCGTCATTGCGCTTGGCGAGAAGGATCCCTTTGCGAAAGTGGTTCCACGCGATTTTGAAGGCGTTTCTTGGCGCGTATTTTGCGCTGACTTCGCTGTATTGTCTGCTGGCTTTTCTGCCCTATACCTACTATTCGCTGATCAAATCGCCCGCGTATTCGTGGATGCCGTGGTTTGCGCGGCATCATGATTTCCTGTTCTGGCTGGCGGTGCTCGCGGCGGCCATTGCGTTTCGTCCTGGCAAAAAGAGAGTGCCTTATTCTGTTTGCTTTGGCGTTCTTGCTTGCACTGGAATTTATCTTGGGATTCAGCCCTTTCTTATGGGCGTGGAGAGCAATAGGACCGCTTATTTCGGCAGCGTGGTGGCGCTGTGGACGATCATCCTGGTGGTCTCGCTGTGCGGCTTTCAGAATTCGGCATCAGTGGAACGCGAGACGCCTGCCGGATCGCATCTTTTCTATCCCACGGGGATCCTGCTGGCCGTGGGCGTCGCATTAATCAGCGCGGTAGGCGGGCGCATTCGGAGCTATTCCGACCCACGATCGTTTTCTTTGCATGCTGGTGATATTTATCTGACGGCGTGGAGCGTGATTTCGCACGTTCTTGTCGCTGTTGTCGTGGTTTCCATCCTGAATTTGATACGCATTGCCGCTGCAAAATCGTCGCGTCCACACGCGGTCAGCTGGGGGTTATTGGGTCTTCTCATTTTTGGTTCGCTTTGGGCATGGTCGGTTCATTTTCTGGAAAACGCGTTGAGCTTCGAAGGATGGCTCGCTCATCTTTATGCCGCTTCGCTCGCCGCCGCACTCACGCTTTTGGGATTCTCCGTGGCACAGCCATTTCTTACCACGGAAAGCGCGATTTCTCGCGTGGGTTCCGCATCCCGGAAAGCTTTCCTCATCCTCATCCCCGCTCTCTTTGCAGTTCTTGCGGTTGCGTTGCCCACTTTGCTGGGAGGAGGAGACTGGAACGGGATCTATGAAAGCACGTTCACGCTCATTTTCTGGATGGTTCTGAGTTTCTGCATTTTTAGTTTGCGACCCCACGCGCGGTTGTATCCGCTGAAGACGGTACTTGCGGCCCTCGTTTTGAGCGTGCTTGCGTACAAGGGGCTTACGGCTACGGACATTTTCTGGGCCAAGCCGCTGGGCGCGACCGAAGACGACATTGAGCGCTCGATGGAGACATACGCGACGCACGACGTCTCGTTCAGCTTGGCGTACCACCTGCTAGGAAACGGGCCTCGCGGCGAGCCTTGCGGTGAGCTTTGCCGCATCCTTCGGGAATATACGGAGGTGCGAGGGACGCACGTTCGCTTTGATCTGAAGCTTGTCGATCCACTCGTGCGGGCACAGGGGGAACGGCCTAACCTTTTTCTGTTTGTGATCGACTCGATGCGCCCGGATTATCTTGGTGCTTACAATCCCAAGGCGACTTTCACACCAAATCTGGATGCCTTAGCGCGCGACAGCGTTGTGATTCGAAACGTTTGGACTCCCTACGCGGGAACTTCGCTTTCCGAGCCGGCGATCTGGGCCGGGGCTTTGCTGTTGCACGCGCATTTCATGCAGCCCTTCGAACGCTTGAACAGCCTTGAAAAACTGGCGAAAACCGACGGCTACCAGTTGATGGTGAGTTACGACGAAATATTGCGCGAGATACTGTCGCCTTCCGACGACCTCATAAAATTGGACACCAACAAGAAACTGTGGAACCAGCTGGAGTTTTGCTCGACGGTACAGCAGGCCGAGAGCACTCTTGATCATCGCGCCGACCCGGCGCGCCCCGTTTTTCTTTATACGCAACCAAAGAACGTGCACCAGTTTGCGCGAAACGATTTGCCACAAGGGAAAGCTGCGAACTGGCCGGCGCAGCCAGGGTTCAACTACCGCATCTCTTTTGAATTGCATCAGGTGGACGAGTGCATGGGCGGTTTTGTTGGCTGGCTGAAAGCTCGCGGACTCTATGACAACAGCATTATCATCGTGACTTCCGACCATGGAGACGCCACCGGGGAGTTTGGCCGCAATAGCCATTCGCTGGTAATTTATCCGGAAATCATGCGCGTGCCGATGATTGTGCATCTGCCTAAAACCATGCAGAACAAATTCGTGCATGATGACGAGCGCGTTTCCGCGCTCATCGATGTAACTCCATCCTTGTATTACTTGCTCGGCCACCGGCCCATTATTGCGAATCCTCTTTTCGGACATCCGCTGCTTATGGAGACCGCGGAGGAGTTGCACAGTTATCACCGCGACGATCTCTTTCTGGCGTCCGATGTGCGCGCGGCCTACGGGGTTCTTGCGGACAACGGGCGATACTTTTATGCGACATACGACTCGCCGGCGCAGAGCTATCTCTACGATCTCGCTCGCGACCCAAACGGGGAGCACAACATCCTTACTGACACGCTGAAGAAGAAGTACGACGAGCGCGTGATCGAACATTTGCACGAAGTTGCAGATTTTTACGGATACAAGCCGGGAATCTCTTCGTTTCTCGCTACCTCTCACTGATTGGCCGTTTAGTCTCGAACCTCCGAGTCCAGCGGACAATTTCAAATTGAAACTGATCGTGGAAAGAAATCGACTGTCGAGACGTTTTCGGCTTCCCGCGCGGCCGCGGCGTTTCACTCATAGCGTGTTAAGGAAGCGGAAAGGGAAGACTTTGCGAGCCCTATTGCGAGGGATTCTTTACGCGGGGCCGCCGATGACGTGGAACTTCATGAAGTTGGTGGTTCCGCGGATGCCCATGGGGGTGCCTGCGACGATGCCGATGACGTCGCCTTGGCGGACGAGGCGCTCCTCGAGAAGGCGTTTTTCGGCAATGGCGGCGAGGCCGTCAATTTTGCGCACGTCGGGGATATGGCGGGGCATGACGCCCCAGATCAAGGCCATGCGGCGGCGGGTTTCCGCTTCGGGCGAGAAAGCGATGATCGGCACCGAGGGGCGGTAGCAGGAGACCAGGCGCGCGGTAAAGCCGCTGTGCGTAAAGACGGCGATCAGCTTCATGTGAAGTTCACGGGACGCGTGACAGACGAGTTCCGCCACAGTCTCCGCGACCTTCAGTTTTTCGAGGGGCACGCGCGGCGGCGAGTCCCAATCGCTGGCTTCGGCCTCTTCGATGATTCTGGCCATCATGCTGACAGCTTCGACGGGATATTTCCCCGAGGCGGTTTCGGCGGAGAGCATGACCGCATCGGAGCCATCAAAAATGGCATTGGCAACATCGGAGGCTTCGGCGCGGGTGGGGCGGGGATTCTCGGTCATGGATTCGAGCATTTGCGTGGCGGTGATGACGGGCCTGCGGAAGTGGCGGGCCCGGGCGATAATTGTTTTTTGCACGACGGGGACGCGCTCGGGGTTCATTTCGACGCCCAGATCGCCGCGCGCGACCATCACGCCATCGGCGGCGCGAAGGATGGCGTCCAGGTTTTCTATGGCTTCTGGTTTTTCGAGCTTGGCAATCACGGGTGTGTTCTTACCCGCACGCCGCACGAGCGACTTTGCAAGAAGCACATCTTCCGGGCGCCGGACAAAACTTACGGCAATGTAGTTCGCGCCGTGTTTGAGGGCAAACACCAGATCTTCGCGGTCTTTCGAGGTGAGCGCAGGAACCTTTAACTTGATCCCGGGCAGATTGATGCCTTTGTGTTCGCCGAGTGCACCACCGTTAACGACCTCGCAAATCACCTCGGGTCCGCGGACTTGCAGAACGCGCAGTTCGATCAAGCCATCGGAAAGCAGGATACGGTCTGCGCGGTGGACTTCGCGAGGGAGGGGCCGGAAAGTGGTGCTGACCCGCGTGGAATCGCCCAAAACCTTGGCAGTGGTGATGACGAAGCGCTGCCCAGTGCGCAATTGTACCGGCCCGCTTCCGGCCAGGGGACCGGTGCGAATCTTGGGTCCCTGAAGGTCGGCGAGAATCGCGATAGGTTTTTCTTGCTCGATAGCGGCGGCCCGCAGGGTGGTGATATTTTGTGCATGCTCCACGTGCGTGCCGTGCGAAAAATTCAGACGGGCCACGTCCATGCCGGCTTCGAGCAAACGACGGATCATGCGAGCTGACCGGCTGGCCGGCCCGATGGTGCAGACGATTTTTGAATGACGAAAAGCCATACTTTCTCGTTAGAGAGACTTTACAACCTTCCACGACCGGTGAAGTGCGATCGACTCATTGCTTCGATGCCGCGAATTCCGAGACAACGCGTGCAATAAAGTCGACGCCTTTGTCGAACGACGCGAGCGGAATGCGTTCGTCGTCGGCATGCATGCGCCGGGAATCCTCGTCGCTCATCGGGAAAGGCGAGAGACCGTAGGCTTGCACATTGTGCAACCGCAACTGAGCGGAGTCCGTGGCGCCGGCCGATAAGAAAGGCAGCACCGGAGCGCCGGAAAATTCCTGCGAAGCGGCCTTGGTGATGGTCACATAGAAATCGGATTCGAGCGAAGACGGCGGAGCGGCAAGGCCGGCATCGGGCTGGACTTCGAAGCGAATCTGCGGATCGTTTACTGATTTTGCGAGGTCGGCGAGCAGCACATCGATGGTATCGCCGGGTAAGAGGCGGACGTTCAGCATGGCGCGAGCCTCTGAGGGAATGACGTTGGCGCGCACACCAGCCGAGAGCATCGTCGGGGCGATGGTGTCGCGCAGCATGGAGTTCCAGAGCGGATTTGCGTCGGAGACAAAGCGTTGCGCGTGTTCGCCGCGGTCCGGAGTATCGAGCGAGCGAATCCATTTGGCGAGTTCGTCGTCTTCGAGCGGGGCGAGTTGCTCGAAATAGCGGCGTACGATGGTGGTGAAGCGCACCGACGCGGTGTAGCCGCCGATCTTGGCGACGGCAGCGGCCAGGTGAACCACGGCGTTGTCTTTGGTGGGCGTCGAGGCGTGGCCAGACGGCCCGCGTGCGATCACGGCGACGTCCACGGGAACCTTTTCGCTGGCTTGTACCGCAACGTACTGGACTTTGCCGTTTTTGAGAATGACGCGGCCGCCTTCGTTAAGAGCAAAGCCAGCGGCAAATTTGTCCCAATACTTGGCGATGAGGATGCGGATGCTGGCTTCTCCGCCTTGCTCTTCATCGGCAGTAGCGAGAAAAATGACGTCGCGGTTAACGCGGGCGTTGGAACGCTTGAGGGCGATGAAGGCGGCGAGATTGGCGGCGAGCATGCCTTTGTCGTCGATAGAGCCGCGACCGTACATGTAGCCTTCTTTGATGACGGCGCCGAAGGGGTCGACGGTCCATTTGGATTTGTCGACGCCGACGACGTCCATGTGGGCGACCAGCAGGAGGGCGCGCGAGGGGTCCGGCATGGCGGCGCTGCGCAGACGCGCGACCAGAGCGCTGCGGCCGGGAGCCAGGTCCAAGAATTCCGGAGTAAGGCCTTCTTTTGTGAGAATGCCGGCGATGTATTTTGCGGCAGCTTGCTCGTTGCCGGGGGGATTCGTGGTGTCAATGCGGATGAGATCGGCGAGCCAGCCTTCGGCTTCCTTGGCCAACGCCGTTGTGTCGCCGACGGGAGACTGCGTCGATTGAACCGTAGGCATGGCGGTAGACGGAGCCTGCCCCGCGAGGGGCAAAGCTGCGGCTAGCCACAAGAATGGCAGGGCCACGGCGGGCACAAGAACTTGCATTCTGCGGTTCCAATTCACTAAGGCATCCTCCGTCTGAGATGCGGCCTAATGTGACCGGCCTAGCAAACGTTTTGTAGTTAACGTGCTTCATACTAACATGCAGGTGTGGGGGCACGTCCGTGGCTGGGCGGCGCGTTGCGTAAACTCAAACGGAGCACAGACAGGCCCGATTGAGGATGGAGCCGGTCAGGCGAGCAGATTGATTTCAAAGGCGAATCGAGGGGTAAAATGAAGACGATCGTTTCTCTGGTTTTACTGACATTTCTTGCGACTGTAACTATCGTTCCCTTGGCGGAGAGGCCCTCGGCGGCGCAGGCGCCCACGGGTCCGCAAGGCGCTACACCAGCGCCGACGGTGAAGGCGCCGCAGGCTCCCGCTACTACCCAGCAGCAGGCACCGCAGGGCGGGGTGAGTATCTCGGTGGAAGTGCCGGTGGTGACTCTGGATGTGATCGCCACCACGCAGCGCGGGGACATCTTGACGGGACTGAAGAAAGAGAATTTCAAAGTCGTCGATGATGGCGTGACGCAGACGATCACGAATTTTGGGCCTACCGAAGCGCCAATCACGATTGTCATGCTCATGGAATTCAGCAGCCGGGGCTACGAATTCTTCGCGTACACGGCCAAATACTGGGCAGACGCGTTTCTGCCCAATCTACAGCAAAAGGATTGGATCGCCTTCCGGACTTTTGACATGAATATCCACGACGAAGTGGACTTTACGCAAAATAAGGACGAAGTCCGGAATGCGATCTATCATCTCTATTTTCCCGGATTCAGCGAGTCGAACGTCTTTGACTCGGTGCTAAAAACGATTGACGACATGAAAGACGTGAAGGGCAAGAAATCGATTCTGCTGCTGGCCACAGGCGTCGATACATTTTCAAAGCATACTCTCGACCAGACGATGAAGGCATTGCGGCAAAGTGATGTCACAATTTTTTGCGTAGGCCTCGATAAGCCGTTCATCAATTTTCTGGAATCGCATGGTTCGCTTGGGTCGCATATGAGTTATCTCCAGGGCGAAAACCAGTTGAAGACAATCGCGAATCTGACTGGGGGCTATGCCTGGTTTCCGCAATTCGACGGCGAGATTCCAGGGATTTTTCACGATGTGGCGGCTTATCTGCGGCACCAGTACAGCTTGTCGTACACGCCCACGAACGGCGGGAAAGACAGCAAGTTTCACAAGGTGAAAGTTGAACTTGTGAATCCCGACGGCAGCGCGTTTGAGGTGCACGACCAAAAAGGCAAGAAGCAGAAGTGGGTCGTGTATGCGCGCGAGGGTTATGAGCCGCAGAAGGCTGGGGCCGGCGATTGATTGTTTTTCGGCGTACGGCGGGAGCTCTCATCCAACGCTGGAGCGCGTGTCTACGCAAAATTGCCGTTTGGAAATTCCGTTAGTAGCCGCGGGCAAAATCTATCTGGTTGAACATTTCGCGTCCATCAAACCAGCGTTCCAAAAGATCAATCAAGAGCGCCGTTTCGCGATGCCACAGGCGATCGCTTACGGCGCTGGTGTGCGGCGTAATGAAAAGGTTGGGAGCCTTCCAGAGTGGGCTTTCTGGAGGGAGCGGCTCGACGGAGGTCACGTCGAGCGCGGCGCCGCCGAGAGCGCCGGTTTCCAGCGCGCGGATGAGCGCAGATTCGTCCAGAAGTGAACCGCGGCTGACGTTGACCAGGCGGGCGCCGGGCTTCATGCGGGCGATTTGCGGAGCGCCGATCAGATGACGCGTTTCACTTGTTTCGGGCGCGGCAATGACCACGTAATCGGCGTGCGCCAGAGTTTCTTCCATTTGCGAGGCGGCGACGAGTCTTTCCGCGTGCGTGGCGTCGCCGCCGCCGGAGCGCGTTACGCCCCAGACACGCATGTCGAAGGCGCGGGCGCTCTTAGCGAGTTCGCGGCCGATCGAACCGAATCCCACAATTAACAGGACTTGACCGCTTAGTTCGGTGAGGCGTTGCGGCTTGTCCCAGATTTCTTGCTGGCCCCAGTGCGAGCAGTCTTGATGGCGCGTGGAGTCCGGGAAATTTCGCGCGAGGGCAAGGAGGAGGCCCATGGTGTGCTCGGCCATGGCGGGAGAGAAAACTCCGCTGGGGTTGGTGACGACGATTCCGGAATCGCGAAGCTCGGGATACATTAGCTGCGCGACGCCTGCGGCGGTGGAATGAATCCACTTTAGTTTTTTTGCGTGCGTAAGCTGTTCGGCGCGAAGGGAGTAGCCGACAAAAATGTCGGTATCGGGCAATTCGGCGGGAAGACGATCGTAGTCGGAGAGGTGCACGACGCGCATCTCCGGCCAGCGCGCGCGAATCGTTTGCGGCATGACGGGTTGCGGGCGCCAGTATGTGAACGGATGCCAGACGCAGATGAGGAGTTTTGTTTCGGCTGGTTTGCTGCGATTCATTCGCGCGGGCCGCGGTGCTTCCAATAAAGGAGTAAGCCGACGATGAGGCCGAGTCCCCCCGTCCCGATGATGAAGGGCCGCGATAGCGGGAGGGCGAACCAGCAAATGACGACCAGGCCTACCGAGACAATTGCGCCCACCGGCGTGCCGGGGATGGTGATGGTGCCGAAGGTTCTTTGGCGATTCTGCCCGAGCTCGGGAGACTTTTTCGGGACGGGTCCATAGCTGAGGGTCATACTAGTGCCTTGGGGGTGACGCGCAAATCTTGGCCGGTCATGTCTGCCGGCTTTGGCTGATCGAGGGCGGCGAGGATTGTCGGCGCAAGGTCTCGCAACGAGCCGTCTGATTTCAGTTTTATCGAACTATTTTCGCTGACGAGGATAAGCGGGACGGGATTTGTCGTGTGATAGGTATGCGCGCCGCCTGTGGCCAGATCGATCATCGTCTCGGCGTTGCCGTGGTCGGCAGTGATCAGCCACAGGCCGCCGCACGATCTCAGCGTTTGATAAATTTGGGCGAGGCCGGCGTCGACGACTTCAACAGCTTTGATCGTAGCTTCGAGGTTGCCGGAGTGACCGACCATATCCGCGTTGGCATAGTTCATGATAATGGCGTCGAATTCGCCCTTTTCGATGGCTTTTACAACCGTATCGGTTATTCCCTGCGCGGACATTTCCGGCTTCAGGTCGTAGGTGGCGACCTTGGGTGACGGGACGAGGATGCGCTCTTCGCCGCCGAAGGGTTTTTCGACGCCGCCGTTGAAGAAATAGGTGACGTGGGCGTATTTTTCGGTTTCGGCGCAGCGCAGGTTTTTGTACTGCAGCTCTTCCAGAACTTGCGCGAGGATGTGCTCCAGTTTTTCGGGCGCGATGACGTACTTCAGCCAGGGCCAGTTTTTGTCGTACTGCGTCATCGCGACGTAGAAGAGGTTTTTGGGGCGCTTCGGATCGGAGATCTTGTCAAAGCCTGGTTCCACCACTGCGCGC
>Ga0210409_10005243_pt1 | contig 13666 bp, 9 predicted proteins | sample IncBWH17MmetaG_FD_161649 | JGI IMG/M metagenome (GOLD analysis project Ga0210409, IMG submission 161649) | Forest soil microbial communities from Barre Woods Harvard Forest LTER site, Petersham, Massachusetts, United States - Inc-BW-H-17-M | ecosystem: Environmental > Terrestrial > Soil >... | reverse complement strand
CAAGGGTCTGCCATTGTTCATCCGTTAGGTCACGTGTATGGCGCATTCTTGTGTTGATGCCTTCGCTGGCACTTCGGCGCAGCACCAAGCGACGGTTAACGGGATTACTTCCGATTTGCCGACCATTCGGGAGTTACGTGATATCGAGGTGCACGTGTGAATGTCCAACTCACCGGTTATACTCCATTTGCCGAACTCGCAGATCGATCTGAATAGCTCGATGAGAGACTCGATCTGGTTGACACTTGTGGACACGAACAACCCTTGTTCTGTCGAATGTGCCTAGAAAACCATCCTGAATGACAATTGAATTGAGCGTGGGCCTCCTTGCTGATAGAGCGACCCGCTCGGGCCGAAGCTTTGATTCAGCATCCGTGTGGATTGACCGAAAAGCAAGTCAGGCAGGATGGGATCAACATATCCGAAGTTGGGATGGTTGAGAAGATTGAAGGTTTCAGCTCGCAGTTGCATCGCCAACCGGTCGTGGAGCGGTAGGTTCCGGCGAATGCTGATGTTGGTTTGCACCGCGGAGAATCCGCGTACCAGGTTACGCGGTGCATCGCCTCCATATGCGCTCACGGGGAGAACGAATGCGGGATCAATGGCCATCGGACCGCCATTGATGATTCGCCCTCCTGGGTATTGTGTTCGGTCCAGATAAAGGGAGCGATTCGGCACCTTGTCGACTCCACTGAAGTAGCGCTCTCCTGTCACAGGATCCGTGACAAGGTTTCCGAACAGGGTGATGGGAAAAGCGGTGCGTGCAATGAGTCGGCCGTCCAGTCCCCAGTTTTCCAACAGATGACGAGTCAAAGTGCCCCCGTGGGGCTGTGGCAGATCACAAGAGAGTGCAGCCTCGAGATTATGGCGCACATCAAGATCCGAATTACCATAGGTCAACGGATACGCAGGGTCTGTCGACCCGTAGTCCAGCGAATGTGCCCAGGTGTAGGAAACAAGTGCCTGCACACCACGTGAGAAAGAGCGCTGAAACTTGGTCTGCAACGACTGGTAGTTCGACGTGATGCCAGGCGGAAAGAAAGACAGATCGCCGAATGCAGGGTTGAAGGAGCGGATATCTCTTCGTTGCTCCTGCATGAGTCGGGCACCGTTAGAACCTACGTACGAGATGGTGAGCGCCTGGGTTTTGCCGAAAGCCTGTTCAAGCGCGACGTTCCACTGCAGGCTATAGGGCAACTGAAAATGCAGGGGAAACGCAAACACTGTCGCATGCGCGAAGGCCAAGGCGGGATCGTCCGGGAACTGCAACTGAGCAGGAGAGACGGGCACTTGCGCATTTTCGAAAAGGCTTGTTTGTCTGAACCCCGCCTGCGTAAAAGCTCTGAGTGCAGGCCGCTGTTCTGTATCGAAGAAAACACCGCCGCCAGCCCGCAGGATCAACTCTCGACCGGGACGAGGGTCGATCATCCACGCAGCTCCGAAACGGGGCGCGAAGTTGAACCAGCCTAGATGCCAGAGCGGTGTACCTCGCGGTGCAATGGTCAGGGTTGCGGGAGCGGTAACATCGCCCAAAGCCGTGTAAGCGTCGAGACCATGGACGCCGTGTGGCGGCAGGTTAACGTCCCAACGCAGGCCAAAAGACAGAGTCACTTCCTTGGACATCCGCCACTCATCCTGTGCGAATGCGGAGAATTGGTTGAGAACCGGACTTGCCGGCTGCGTTCGCGAAATGGCGACATTCGACGCGACGCCGTCGATCATGGCGCTGCGACTGAGAAAATCCGCCTGGACTGCGAGAGAAGCAGGTGTGATCGTCGTTGCAATATGCCGCTGATCAAAGCCGAATTTGAGCAGATGCTTCGCGGCCTCTATGGTGACGCTGTCTCTGCTGCTCCACTGATCGATGGAACTGCTCGCTTTGTCTGTGAGAACAGCACTGTCACCAATTCCAGCAATATGGATAAAAGCTTCTGCATTGGCAGAGCCGGTATTTGGGGGGATGCCCAGCGAACTGTTGAATGTGGGTACACTCGGGAAAACATCAAATAGCTGTGGCGCTATCGAGGTGCTCGAGCGGCTTGTTGAGAATCCGAACCGAAATTCGTCGGTCATCTTGGGCGTCAGTTGTGACATCGTTCCGAGCGTGACTGTGCGGGTACGCACGCGATAGTGGGTAATAGACGAAAGTTCTTCGATCTGGCTATTGCTCGGCGTGTCGCCGTATCGCAGAAAAACCGCAACTCGCGGAGAGAAGTTGTGGTCCAATCGCAAATTCGTCGCACTCAGATGCGCGGGAAACGAGTCGTCGTTTCCCACCACCAGCATGCTGAGGCCACCAGGTTTTCCTGAGGCATCGGCAAGCTCATCACTATCTCCGGGTGGGAAGTAGGCGAGAAAAGGATTCGCCAACACTGCCTCGTCCACAGCAGCCGATGGAACAAAGTCAACCGCGGGCGTTACTTGTTGCGTCAGATTCAATCTCTCGAAAGAGAGAAAGCCGAACGTCTTGTCGAGACCATAATGGGTACGCGGAATTCTGAGCGGGCCGGCCAGCGTGCCGCCAGAGTCGTCCTGCGTAAAGTCGCGGTGCTGGTCCGCGGCACCGAGATATGCGGCGAACCAATCTGGCGCGTCGTAGACGTTACCTCGCCAGTAGGAATAGAGGCTGCCATGATAGTCGTTTGTGCCGGAACGGGTGAGAAACGTGAACTGCCCCCCCGGTGTCCCCCCGTATTCGGCCGAGTAAGTGGAGCTTAGAACGCGAAACTCCTGTAGAGCGTCGACGGAGACAAGGCTTTGCGTGGTGCCCAGCGCAGTCGAGCCTGCTGTCGAACCTGTCGTGGCTACAGTCGTGCCGTTCTGCCTGAAACCGAGGTTGAGATTTGTGGAGATGCCATCGACGTAGAACGAGTTTGCATCTGTCGGCTGGCCGTTGACGCTGAAGTCTCCCTGCACTCCTGCGCCGAGGTTTGCCGCCTGGGGACTTTGCGTGACGATGCCGGGCGTCATCGAGATCAGGTCCTGGAAGCTTCTCCCGTTAAGAGGAATGGTGCTCACAAAGCGCCTGTCGACCACTGTGCTTACCGTAGCATCGCTGGTGTTGAGCGAGAGGCCGCTTGCATCCACCACTACGGATTCAGTCACGGGCCCGATCTTAAGGCGGACCAGGAAGTTCCTGGTGTCTCCGATATTCAGGACAATGTCGTCGAGCTGTGTTGTCGAAAAGCCGCTGCGCTCGATCTGTAGTATGTAAGCGCCGGGCAAAACATCGGGGAGGATGAACCTGCCGTCATCGCCCGTCCTGGAATCATTCTCCGCGCCCGTCTGTGTGTTGATGAGTTTGATTTGTGCCGCGGGAACGACTGCGCTGGAGGAGTCCTGCACAACACCGATCACATTCGCTGTGCTGACTTGCGCAAACGCGCGCAGGCCGGTAAGCAACAACAGGGTAATGGCAGACTTGGTACCTGGAAGCATGCAACGTAAGAAGTTGCGCCTCTGCGTCATTACTGTGGCTCATGGGTACTTTGAGCGTCCGTGTTTTTCTGCGGCGTTGCAACTGCCGTTCTTCCGGAGTCTCTCAGCCTGGTAGCGAAGTGGATCATCTGCTCGGCCTGGTTCCAGGGGATGGCCTGGATGGTGGCGCTCAGCAGCTCCGCTGCGTCTTGTTGCTTGGCGCCTGACGCATTTGTCGTGAACAATTTTCCGACATTCTCGTTCACTTCCTGCTCGCGGTGAAGCGCAGCACTTGCCGCTGCGGCAAACTGGCTGGCAGTCTCGATGGGAATCGGCTGCTCGGAGAGTGGCGCGCCCGGGTCCGGCGCGAGGGCAACTAGCGAGGTGCGAAGCGCCTGGAGCTGCGTGTCGAGATCCGCTGCGTGTGCGTAGACCATCTCTGTCCACTGCCGTTGCGACGCAACGCTGATCGCTCCAAGCTCTGAAGCAGAGAAGACATCGCCCAGACGGTCCAATGCATACGCGTCCTGCAGCGCGTGCTGTGCATAGCGCAGCGTATCGCGCGAGTATTCTTCCACCGAACCGTCCACTGTCTTTCCCGATATACCTTTGGCCTGCATTCGTGCGCGCACGATGGGTTCCGCCAACGGTCGCGCCGAATCAACTTCGTACACGCTGGCATCATCCGACGACTGTCGACGAATGTTCGAGAAATGGTTAGAGTTTCCCGTAGCATTCAGTTGAAGATCGAGCAGCGAATGATCCGGCAGCGCCATGAGGTGGGAGACGACCTGCAGCCGGAGCGTCTGGTCGGCAATCGCACCCGCGACGCGGATGCGCCCTCCTTGTGTTCGTACGACTTCAACCGGCTGACCTACGTCGGCGTCGAGCGCTTTCAGCTCATACAAAGCGGCTATCTGGAGTTGAGCCAGACGAACATTCGTGTCGAGTGCCGGCGGCTCGTGTGCCGGTGCGTATCCATTGTTCTGATCCTCATCGCTTGCACCCGTGCCACTGGACTCAAACACACTGTCAGGAACAGCCGTGGATGCTTTCAGTTGAAGGCTGGTTTGCATCAATCGGAGTCTGTGCGTGCGCGTTCCATTGTGAATCTGCATCATCTCCTGAACCGGCAGGAACTGTCGATTGAGCACCAGCGTTGCCGAGACGAGGCTCGGGTGGCTCTTGACTGGCTCCTGTGTCATCAACTGGTACCCATCAGGTGTGATGGTCAGGGATTGCACGCTTCCGAGCTGTTTGAAGGCGGACGCGGAGAGATCCTGATTCCACATCTCAGATGAGACGAGCTCACGCAGCGCATTGGGAACATTCCTGTCCGTATGCCTCGGTCGCGAAACAGACTCGCCCCGTTTGTTCCGCCAAGCGGCGGCAACCAGGCGGTGCTGCGTGTCGTAGACGCGGCGAAGATACCTGCTGCCGTCGCCATCCTTCCACAGATCGATTGACCCTTGCTGTATGGACGTTCCGTCAGCGCTAATCTCCTCCACCCGAACAACCTGATGCTCGGTCTGCCCCAGCAGCCTGGAGTGTTCGATCTCCATCGACTGGCGGAGAACCTCTGTCGCGCTCATGGGCTCTGCCGTATGGCGGTATGCCAGATATGCTGTGGTGCCCACGAGAATCGCGACCACACACGACCAGGAGAGTGCAGTCGACGGAATCAGGAAGCGCAGGAGAGTGTCGAGCGCCGCGGCGAGCTGTGACGAAGGGCCATGGGAGGTCTTACCCGCGGACTGCCCGGCGGTTGCAGTGGCGGGATCGGGAACAGGAACCTCAGCGTCCTCCGCCTCATCGAACACTGTGCCAGCCGCTAACGCAGGATCGTAGTAGACCACTTGGCTGTTCAGCCCAAGGCCATCGAAGGTGAGGTTCAGCTCGAGCCAGCGGGAGTCGCTGAGATTTACGACCTGCGTCAACGTGCTTGGGCCGTCGGGCGGCAGATCCGTGATAGATACGAGGGCCAGACGCACATCCTGCTCGCTGAAAACCTCGATGAACAGGTCTCTCTTCGGCTCGTCGACTCTGGCGGAGAGGGTGCTGTGCTGCGACTGAACATCGTGGAATGCAATCACCTTTCCATTCAACGCGATCGACAGGCTATTTGGCCTGTGCTCGTGGATATGTCTCCTTCGGCGCTTTACCAGCTCCAGGCGGTGTACTTCTCGATATGCCCTGAGCTTCACGCTCGCGTCTGCATCGGACGATGAACTGAGGCAATCTAGCGGTTCACGATCCATCAACCCGGGCCGCTGGAAATGCTGGTCGATGATGGCGAGACATCGTTCGCAGCTTACGATGTGGGACAACAAAGCGCAGGGAATGGGAGTGGAAGACGAGCTCGTATAGTACGCAAGCAGCTCTTTCTCCGGAAGGCATGCGCCCGTACGGGCGTGAAGGATGGTGCGGCGAAGTTCCGTGAACAATTCCCCCGGCGACAGAAGCGTCCAGACGAATGGTGTAACGGGCGGAGGCTGGCGATCGAGCAGGCGAAGCTTGCCGCTTTCTTCGAGATGTGATCTCACATCCGTACGGGCAGTTTTGAGCTTGTTATATATGGCGGAGATAGGCAGCCTTGCCAGCACAGCGATCTCCAGCCGCGAGTAGCCATGGAAAAAGTGGAGGATAAAATAGCTCGCACTCTTCGACTTTTCCTTGCGCCAGATTGCGTAACCACAGATGCGCCGTAGATCGTTCTGCCGCTGCAGCAACTCGCCACCCTGGCTGGCTGCAATCGCCCACTCGAAGGAATCGAAGTCCGCAACGCTGATCAGGCGGGTTGCTTCGCGAGATGCCCGGGACAGACCGGACAAATAGATGTGCCGGAGGCAGGTGTAAAGATAGCCGTCCAGATTCGTCACCTCAGCCAGGTTCGGCGTCGCTAGCGTGAAGTAGAGACACAACTCCTGCACGATGTCCTGAGCCTTGCCCGGATCGCCCTGTGTCAGCACAATTCCCCACTGTAAGAGCTGGCTGTATCGCGTCGTGAGAAGGTGCTCGATCTCTGCCGGGGCGGCGGGTTGCCGCAGATTTGGGTTGCGTTGCTGCATTCAAACCTAAAGAGCGATCGAGGCCGGTGAATCTACCCCAACGCTTCCACATTTTCTCAGATAAAAATCAGCCTCGCTGAAAATGGCCAGACAGAGCGTCGCAGAAACAGTGGCAATTTCCGTCCACACACCCCGGACCGGTGATCGCCGTGACCGGCTAGAAAGATTTGCGCGGCGACGGTAGATTCACCAGCCACCCGCCTCTTTACCAGTGAATGTCCTAAAGGAGTCTTCCATCTTGCAGTCCTGTTCTCGCACCTTCTCTACCTTGGTTACCCTCACCTCGCTTGCGCTGCCCTTTGCAGTTCGCAGAGGCGTGGCGCAAGCGACCGAAAGCGAACCCGCCCAACGAAAGTTCACCTCCGCGATGGACATTTCCCTCGGGGTCTTCGGCCAACTCACCCAATCTCGGATTCCTAACACCGTCGTTCAGGCCGACAACGGAGTGTTTACAACAGAGAAGTCGCAAAGCGCATCTCCTTCGGCTGGTGTGCTCGGCACATTGCACCAGCAATTTACACCATGGCTCGGCTACAACGTAAATCTGGGCTACACGCGCCTGACAGAAAATTATGCCTACGGCATTGCATATGTTCCCTCGCCTACGTCACCATCCAAGGCCGGGTCCTCGTTTTCCCAGGCACAGGTCGGCACCAACGTGTATGAGACAACCATTGCTCTCGTCGCGCTCGGGCCGCGAACCAAGCGGTTTACTACCTTCGGGCAGTTCGGCGGCGGTGGACTGTGGTTCCTGCCAAATACGCATCCCGATGCTACCAACGAGCAGACGCGTCCTGCGATGCTCTTTGGAGTTGGTATGAACTACCGCCTCACAGAGCATCTCGGGCTTCGGGCGGAGTATCGCGGACTCTTTTACAAGAGTCCAGACTTTGGGGTGACTCGCAACATCGGTCCCGTCACCAGGCTCTTCACGGTGACGAATGAACCGACCGTAAGCTTGTCGTACACATTCGGAACCCGCCGCAAGAGAGCACGTTAGCGCTCCTCGGAGAGGTGCAACTTTTGCCAGATAGACAGAATAACGCCAATCGTTGCGGAAACGCAGAGGCCGAGACGTGTCGAAGAAGTTCGATCCTTTGAGCAGATCGCAATCTGGAAAGACGAAAGCCGATCGACCTACTTGGACGTTCAGATCACGCTCCAGGCTGCGGTTCAGAAGGAGTGACGCAAAGTCCTTCTCAACGGAAACAGGAATGGTTGTCTCCAGCCAGTGGTGCGAATCCAGAGCGAAGCGTGCATTTGATTTCTGCACTGCGGCGGCTCTGCTGATGCTCGTCTGGCCGTTGTTACTCGTCCTGTGCATCGTCATTCGCACCACCTCGCCGGGTCCGGCGATTTTTCGGCAGAGGCGTGTAGGCCGGCGCGGGGTGGACTTTACCATTTACAAGTTGCGTACGATGCGTGACCGCTCCATCGGCTCCAACCGCTCCAGTCATGCAGACCACCGTCTGACTCCGTTCGGCCCATGGTTGCGTAAATATAAGTTCGACGAGCTACCGCAACTGCTAAACGTTGTGCTGGGACACATGAGCCTGGTCGGCCCTCGTCCCAAGCTACGTGGACATCACTCGATCGACATCCACTATCGCCCCGGAATCACCGGTGCTGCGACCGTGGCGTTCGCCGGGGAGGAATACCTGTTGCGAGATGTGTGTCCGGAGCTTTTGGAAGACTGCCACCAGGAAGTGCTCAATCCGCGCAAGCTGCAATTGGATCTCGAGTACATGGCCACGGCGACTTTCTTGTCGGACATGCGTTTGCTCTGGCACACACTGCTACGTCGCGGTCGCTACACCGAAATAGCGGAACTCCGTGCATGGCTGGCCTCGAATCAAATCGCATGGTCTATGAGCCATAATCGCGTTCACCGCTCAGTTGAGCGTGCCGCCATCTCCCGGAGCGGTTAACGCTGAATGTTCGAAAGATCGCATGGTCAGCACCTGGGAAGCATCGATTGGAAGCCTCTAGGGTTCGACGAAATTGATAGTTGTGTCCCTTCGACTATTTGTCCCAGATCCTTATTTGTTTCAAAATCGCCGAGCCGTTCAATGAGGCACAAGTCGCCACATGGTCGTATAGTCGGCGCCGGACCGATGACTAGCGGAGCCTTGCTCCCGAGTCACGGACAAACCGGAAGCCACGCCCGAGGCGGAGCAGACCGGCTTGGTTTATGAGATAGCTAGTAGTCCGCTATTAGTGAGTGCATCAGCGATTTGGCAACGGTTGAAGTAGCCATCCTCAATGGCCGAGGCTATTCGGAACGAAGCGCGTCAACCGGATTCACCGAGGCCGCGTGGTGGGCAGGCAGGAAACTCGCCACTAGAGACGCCAGCCCAAGCGAGACGGCCACGCAGGCCAGAGTGATCGCGTCCCATGCCTGCACACCGAATAGTATTTTGCGAATCGATATCGATGCACCCAGCGAGCAGACCAGCCCGAATGCCAGGCCAGGTGCTGTCAGCCGCCCCGCCTCTCGCATGACTAGCTTGTATACCGAGCTACGCTGTGCTCCGAGCGCCATGCGCACTCCAATCTCCCGCGTCCGCTGGCTCACCGAGTAAGCAACAACTCCATAAAGCCCACCACGCACAGCACCAGCGCGATCGCGGCGAATCCGCCCACCAGCCATGCTGCAAACCGGTGCAGCAGTGCCGTCCGTGTGACGTCAATGGTTGCGCTCATGGTCGATTCTTCAGAGACGCCGAAGGTTTGGATCGAGCTCGTGCAACGTGCTCACCAGCAACCCAAGCAGCGCCGCCGCGTCCTGTTTGGTGCGCACCGCAACGCTAAACGAACCGTCTCGCGTCTGATTAAGTGGAAAATATTCCGCAGGCCAGGGCTCGACATCGAGCGGCCCTTCGCGAACATCATCTATTACGCCGATAATCTCCCACACGGACGGACGCCCACCCTCGCCATTCGCGATCTTTTGCGCAATGGGATCTTGGTTTGGAAAATATTTTTTCGCCAACGTTTGGTTGATCACGGCTACTCCAGGCCTTGAAGCATCGTCGGCGTCGGTGAAGAATCGTCCACGTATCAAGCGCGCCTTCAGTGCTGGCAGATAGCCTGCGCTCACGTGGCGTTCGTCAACATCGTTATGTTCCCCGTGGTACGGTCTTCCCGGAAACTGAATTCTGCCGACCGCGCAGTTACATTGCACCGGCAGCATGCTGGTGATGCCTGCCGATTCCACGCCCGGCAGGGCCGAGACGCGCCGGACAATTTCCCCATATAGTGCAACAGTTTGTTCGCCTGCTTTGTAGATCGTCTCGGGAGCTGTTACTCGAACAGTCGCCAAATGGTTCGGATCGAAGCCAATTGGCACATGCAGCAGGTGAAAAAGGCTCTTGCCCAGCAATCCCGCGCCCGCCAGCAGCACCACCGCCACTGCTAATTCCACCACCACCAGGTTCGCTCCCAGCCTCCGCCACAACCGGCCGGAGCCACCACGGCCTTCGTCGCTCAGCCCCTCACGCACATCCTGGAAGGAGAGTCGCAACGCCGGCGTCGCAGCCAGCAGTAGCGCGGCCATCAGTACAATTGCGGCGGCAAATGCTCCGGTGTGTGCATTCAAGCCCGCGCCTTCCAGAAACGGCATGTTCGACGCCATATCCTTTGGCACCAGGCGTGCTAATAGTTGCATTAACCCGCCGGCAACGATCAAGCCTGCCACGCCGCCGCATGCGGCGAATAAGAGCCCCTCGCTGACAAACTGCCACATCAGGCGTGCCGGCGTTGCGCCCAGTGCGCCTCTTACGGCAATCTCGCGTCGGCGACTTTCCGACCGCAGCAGCACGAGACTAGCTACATTCACGCACGCGATCAGCAATAGCAGCACGGCGCCGCCCAATAACGTCAGAAGAATCGGTCGCACATCGCCGACGATGACCTCAGAAAGCGGAATAATACTAGCGCTCAGGTTGAAGCCCTGGATCGCATATTGCTGCTGGAGTTGTTTTGCGATCGCGGTCATCTCGGCTTGCGCCGTCCGGACGGCAACACCGTCGTGCAGCCTGCCTACGCCGAAAAAGTTATAGAAATTCCGCGAATGCTCATGAGGGCTGAGGGTATTGAAAGGTACCCAGAACTCTGCGTTGCCGCTCGGCGCGAACGAGAACGAGCGCGGCAGCACGCCTATGATTGTGTACGCCGCATTGTCCAGATCTACCGTCTGCCCCACCGCGTTGCGCCGTCCTCCAAAACGGTGAAGCCAGGCGCCATAACTCAGAATCGCAACATTTGGTCCACCCAGCCGGTCCTCCGCAGGATTGAAATCGCGGCCAAGCATGGGCTGCAGGCCAAGCGTTTTGAAAAAGCCTCCGCTCACACGCTCGCCCTGCACCTGCTCCGTGCCAGAAGGCGTGCGCGGAAGATATCCGGCTCCGGCGTAAATATCGAGCGAGCTGAAGGATTTGTTCAGCCGCTGCCAGTCTAGGAAATCCGCATATGAGAGTGGCCATACCGGATACGCGGGATCGCTTTCGCTCACCGACATCAACCGGCTGGGGCTCGCGTACGGAAGCGGCTCCAGCAGCGCCGCGTCCACAAAGGCAAGGCTTCTTCGTAGAACTTCTAGGCGCGCAGTACATCTTCGGTGGGTTTTCGAAATGATCGATTGGGTTTGGCATGAATGAAGGATGATAACTACGAAGATACAGCGTTGAAGGAATCGCGATGATCGATGAATGCGGTAGGAGAATCCCAGATCTCAGAGGCGAGACCTGGGGCACCCATCGTTGCGGCAAGAGTTAATTGACCTTGATGCCAGTGGCGACGACCGCGTTCGCGTCTACAACTTGTTTGATCTGTTTGCCATGGTCGACGATTACAAAGTGTATGTTGAGCGGGGGTGGAGGCCCGGAAGAACCGGGAGGCGCGCTGGACGGACTGATGATGACAGCGGATCCGGTGCAGTCCGGATTTACTGTGTAGGTCCCGGTACCGGGCGTCCACTCCTGGGGCGGCGGGTAGCCGCCGACGACCACATGATCAACCTGCGTGATATGACCCCGGCCATCGTAATGCTGCAAGGCCAAGCCGCGGAACGGCGCGCTCGCGTCGAGGAGTGTGCCTTCGATGGTAAATCCGTAGTCGCCCACCAGCGTTCTGTTCGAGCAGCTTTCGGACTGCGCCACTGCGGGAACACCTGATATCAGCAAGTAACCAGCAAGCATTACGGGTAGCATCAAAACTTTCACAAGCAATCTACGTTTCATAGAGACCTCCTCCGGTCTGATTTGCGGCTCAATAGCTACAGCTGGTTGCGTTTGCTGTGGTAAGCCCGAGCGGGTTGGCATGAAATTGTGACGAAATGGATTGGCATCCCGGGTCTCAGAAGCGAGACCCCGGACACGTGATCCAGTGGTCAATCGACTTTCGTGAAAACCGTGGAAATTGCATTCGTGTCGAGCACGGCATGGATCTCGGTCCCATGTTTCACAATTGCGAAGAGGAGTTTCAGTGGCACGGGGCTATTGGGGGTGTTGACTGTGGCCGATCCTGTGCAGTCGTGGTTGACGCTGTAAGTACCGGTAGCCCTCACCGTGAAGCCTGGCGAGAGAGATACGCCGTTGACCACGGTGTGCTCCGTCCATGAAATGTCGCCTCTTCCGTCGAAGTGAGTCATCCCCGCTGAGACGAATGGCAGAGAGACGCCAGGCGCCGGGAGGATCAAACCTTGGGCGCTGGATCCGTAGTCGCCGTAGAGCGTCCGATCGGAGCAGTGCGTGAACCCAGACTGGCTGAGAGCCGAGATGCCGTCGTTCGACTGGGCTATGGCGGAGGCGCCAGTGGCCAGCAAACCGCCGATCATGACTGAAACCGTAATCATCGAAATTTTCAGAGCCGATTTGGTTTTCATTCGAGACCTCCTTCAGGTCTGAGGTGGACTTCCATAGGTTTGCGCCGGACTGCTTCCGACAACCGAGGGCGTAAAACACCGGAATCCCGGGTTGATATCCAGAAGCGTGCAATCCGAGTTTTGGCGGGTCGTGAAGTCCGCCGGAAGGCGATCCCCATCCCGGGTTGGAAGCACCATGGCACCGCGTGCAGGAGCGATCAATGCACCGCAGGTGACTTGATGGTGAACCGCAAAAACGTCAGCCTAATGTGCGGCTTAAGGGCGGAGGTGAACTGTGCTCTGTCTCCGTTCCAATGGGATTGGAGTAGAATCCGAGACCACGAAGCGAGGCTTCTCTTGGTCACTGAACGTTCGTATCCGATTTTTGGGCGCTTTGACCGTTACGAGGTCGATTTGAATCGAGGTGAGCTGCGAAAGGAGGGCGCCAGCTTAGCCATCCAGGAACAGCCGTTCCAAATACTTCGCATGCTCTTGCAGGCAGAAGGAGAAGTGGTTACGCGCGAGCAGCTGTGCTCCGCGCTTTGGCCGAAAGACACCTTTGTTGATTTCGAACACGGAATCAATACCGCGGTGAAAAAGCTGCGGCAGGCGCTCGAGGATTCAGCCGAGCGGCCCAGGTTCATCGAAACATTGCCGCGGATCGGATACCGCTTCATAGCTCCGGTGGAATGGACACACAGCAGACACAACGCGAGCCCCCGGCCAAATGTTGTTCCGATCGCTACGCCGGAGACAGTCGACATTTTTCAAGGGGTCCCGCGGGCGCGGAGTTGGAAGCTGCCCGTGCTGCTAACGGCGGCAGCTCTTCTTGTCGTTCCCTCTATATTGTTGCTTCGCCGATTCGTTGTGCGTCATCCTCCTCCGCCCCCGGCCATGAGCCAACGGCGGCTGACTGCGAACCCCCACGACGCTCCGCTGACCAGTGGCGTGATCTCGCCGGATGGCAAGTTTCTCGCCTATTCGGATCCTACTGGGCTTTATGTGCGGCATGTGGACAGCGGGGAGACCATTCCTGTGCCCTTGCCGAAAGATCTGGATGCGATGCCTGAGAGCTGGTTTCCCGATAATGTTCATCTCGTCGCTTCGCATTTCCACGATTCAGAAGAGAAGCCACCCAGCCTTTGGAAGATATCAATTGTGGGTGGAGTGCCAAGGAAGCTTGCGGATGAGGGCCTGTCGGCGAGGGTCTCGCCCGATGGGTCGAAGATTGCTTTTTTCAAAGGGAGATGGAATGACGAGGAGATCTGGCTGATTGAGACGGACAAGAACGTCGCCAGGAAGATTGTAGATGGTGGCG
>Ga0210409_10005241_pt1 | contig 13668 bp, 13 predicted proteins | sample IncBWH17MmetaG_FD_161649 | JGI IMG/M metagenome (GOLD analysis project Ga0210409, IMG submission 161649) | Forest soil microbial communities from Barre Woods Harvard Forest LTER site, Petersham, Massachusetts, United States - Inc-BW-H-17-M | ecosystem: Environmental > Terrestrial > Soil >... | reverse complement strand
TACCGACCACCCTCAGATCATGATGATATTAATCTATATCGAGAAGGAGAAGTTTCTCGCTGTTCCAATCAAGATTAGTGCAGCGTGATTCTTCTGACTCCCCGATCACGGGCAAACCGGAAACGATCCTCGAGGTGCCGGGACCGTTCTCCAGTTGTTGCCAACAGCCCGAGTCACTCATCCAGAAACGGGCTTCAGGGACATGTCGTAATTGCACTAGTCGTCGTCTGAGCACATCTCCGACTTCGGGCCGGTGTCGTTGAGAGTACGTCGCCGCGAATAACTTCTTTCGGCAATTCGGAAACTATTCCCGGCGCACTCTCTAAAACAACATCTCAGGAACGCATTCCTCGGCGATGGGTTATCGCTGTGTGCCGAGTTGACTTGGGAATTCACGCAGGAGCGCTTCTTCACACAGAGAAGTTGGTGACTTTCTCCGGAACCACGCGGATAGGTTGCCGCAGGTCGTCACACCGAAACAGCACGTAGGATGTTGGAACTGCACAGCACTCCCCCGGCGTGGGTTTCGCCGCGGTGCACATCCACCGCTCGGAAGCTGGCTATCGACTGGGGAGCGATCGCGGTAGCCCGAACCATGGGAGCACGTTCTTTTCGAAGCGGGTCATGGCGGAGATCCGGTCGCCGGTCAGCGTAAGGACGTGGAGGCCGACCCCTTGACAGCTGCCGTCGGCGATGTGCAGGTAGACGCCGAACGCCAGTTGGCCGTTCGCTCTCGTGCGTACGAGGTTGAACCTGCGGCCCGAGCCAAAGATGCTGGTGCAGAAGCGGGCGACAACATCTCGGCCTTCGTATTCGAAGGGCATCGGTGGCATCGAGATGAAGACGTCGTCGGTCAGAAGGGCCACCAGCGCTTCGAGATCGGCGGACTCATACGCGCTGACGAACTTCGCTACGATCGCATCCTCCGCAGGTGAGTCGGATGGGGGAGGCGGTTCGCGGTCGGCGGTTGGCGGCCTTCGGCGCTGCAGACTGGCGCGCGCCCGTTTGAGGGCGCTGTTGACCGATTCGACAGTCGATTCCATCATCTCCGCCACTTCGTTCGCATGGAATCCGAGGACGTCGCGCAAGATGAGGACGGCGAGCTGGCGAGGCGGCAGCACCTGGAGGCCCTTCACGAAGGCCAGGGAGATGGATTCGGTCTGCACGTAGCGCGCCTCCGGGCCGAGCGGCACGTTGATCGCACCTTCGAGGAGAATGTCGGGAAATGGCTCCAGCCATACGATCTCGCCGAGCCGAAACGACTCGGGCAGTTCAACCCCGGGTACCTCCCATTCCTTGGCGGGGCGTCGACTGGCCGAGCGAAGCGCGTTGAGGCACCGGTTGGTGGCGATCCGGTAGAGCCAGGTACGGATTGAGGCCCGTCCCTCGAACCCCGCGAGACCCTGCCAGGCGGCCAACATGGTGTCCTGGAGGACATCCTCGGCGTCCTGGAAGGAGCCGAGCATCCGGTAGCAGTGAACCTGTAGCTCGCGGCGGTGTGGCTCGGTCAGCGCTCGGAACGCGTCCCCGTCCCCGGCCCGCGCCCTGCTGATCAGGTCGTCTGTCACCAGTTCCACTCTCGCGTCACCTTTCTCCCACACCTTGCCGCACTTCTAGTTAGCGCCTCAGTTTGAACCCGGCCAGCGATGGGGCGGTCAGTGGCCCCCGCTCGGTGATGACATCTTGTTCCCGCAGGTCGAGCAACGATGCATCAGACTACACTTTCGGTGATCCGGACATGCGCATCGGTGACGTGAAAACCATGCTTTTCGATGTCTTCCAGACATTCGTTGGTATCTATCCCCGCCCTTGCCTCTCCATCCTGGCTCAGTTCGATCGCTTTAAAGAACGTCCAAGGAGAAAATTGCGAGGGCAGGTTGCCTCCCGTCCCGTCTTCTGTAACGCCAAACACGCGGCCTGGACCTCTGAAAATATGCACCAGCATCAGTTTTGCTCCGTGATTACCTGATAAATACCATAAGCGTAGTGGCATCCCGCGAGCGTGGTCAATCCCGCTCATCTTCACACTGAGACACTACCCATTTCCATCCTATATAGACACCTGCCGAGGGGCGAACTGGGCGGTCGATGAGCGCCCATTTTCGCCACGTCGCAGTGTCTGTATCGTTGACGGCTCTGACGATCCGGAGGTCGATGGATTGCGAAAATAGCAGCCACGCCCAGATGAGATTCATCCGTCGGTCTTAGCTCATGAAATGGGCGGGTGTGAGCACCCGGCCCCAGAAAGGAACTAAAGATGTTGTTGAAGAACAAGGTTGCGGTGATCTACGGGGCCGGAGGTGCAATCGGTGGTGCTGTCGCGCGCGCCTTTGCCAGCGAGGGTGCCAAGGTTTTTCTTAGCGGGCGAAAGCGAGCGCCCCTAGAAGCTGTTGCCAAGGAAATCCAATCGGCCGGCGGATCCGCAGAGGTGGCGGAGGTCGACGCTCTCGACGAGCAGGCTGTGGACAAGCACCTACAGTCGGTGATCGATAAGGCAGGCCGCGTCGATATCTCGTTCAACGCGATCGGCATCTCGCCTGAGAGGATTCTGGGTGTTCCTCTGATCGAGATGGATGTCGAGCAGTTCTCTCTGTCCATCGCGAGTTATACGAGGTCGTACTTTCTGACCGCGCGCCTGGCTGCAAGATGCATGGTTCAACACAAATCGGGGGTGATCATGACCGTCACCGCGCTCCCCTCGCGGAAAGGTACCCCATTGAACGGAGGCTACGGTTCGGCGCAGGCTGCCAAGGAGGCGCTCACTCGAGATCTCTCCGCCGAACTCGCACCCAAGGGCATTCGCGTGGTCGGTCTGCGACCACATGGCATGCCGGAGACAAGCACGATCAGGGAAGTCTACGAAATGAAAGCCAAAGCAACGGGCATAACTTGGGAAGAATTCCAAGGTTACCTCGCAAGCTCGACCCACCCACAACGAGTCATGGCGCTCGAAGAGGTTGCAAAAATGGCAGTCTTCATGGCTTCCGATAAGGCGAGCGGGATGACGGGAACTACCGTCAACTTGACCATGGGCAGCCTGGACGACTAAGCCCAACTCGTCATCGCAGTCAGGAAACGAGCTTCTCGGAAGCACGAGTTGCTTCCGAGTGGCTCGTCGGCAATCCGGAACTTAACCTCGCTTCCGAGTTCGTCGTCGGGTAACCCGCAACGGCGGTACTTGCGCTTACTCTTTTGAATCAGGCCGGGTTAGTACGCGGGTCTAGTACGCATACGCCCGGAGGAACACGAAAACCACCACGCCGGTGATCGAAACGTAAAGCCAAATAGGGAACGTCCAGCGTGCGATTCGGCGGTGCATCGCGAACCGGCCCGTCAGCGAGAAGAAGAATGTCGTCAGTACCATCGGCAGCGCAGCGATAGAAAGGATTACGTGGCTAGCTAAAATGGAAAGGTACAGCGTGCGCACCGGGCCGTGGCCAGGGAAAATCGTGTCGCCGTGCAGTGCGTGGTTCACGATATAACTGATGAGAAAAACAGAAGAGAACACGACGGCCAGCAGCATGCTCGCACGATGCGCTTCGCGGTTGTGATGTTTGATGAAATACAATCCTACGCACAGCGCAAGCGCGCACAATCCGTTCAGAAGCGCGTTAAGGGCCGGCAAGAACATCCAGCGCCCAGCGAAATCAGCCGAAGCATGATGCACGTATAGCAGCCACAGCAGGAATGACACAGCGACGCCACTCACCACGATGATCACTCCAATCACCGGGCGCGGACTAATTTCAGCTTGTTCCATGCTGGCAATTAAATCACAAACATTCATCGGGAAGTGGATTTGAAGGAGAGAACAATGCTAGACCACATGATTCTGACGGTCAGCAATGTCGAACGTTCGTTGGCGTTCTATGAGGCGGCCTTGAAGCCTCTTAATATCAAGTTCTTCCTACCCTACAAGGGCGAAGGTGATCATCCTGATCTCTGGGGATTTGGGGATGGCAAGAGGGCGTTCTTCTGGATCAAGCAAGGGAAGCCTGATCCAGCGTCCATTCACTGGGGGTTCATGACCGAAAGCAATGAAAAAGTCGATGAGTTCTACAAGGCTGCCATCTCCGCTGGCGCCAAAGACAATATCTCACCACGGGCGCGAGTCGAATACTATCCCGGATACTACGCCGCGGATGTGTTTGATCCGGACGGATACTCGTTCGAGGTTGCCCATAAGAGCTAAGATCCGAGTGTACTAGCATCGTCGCGCGAATTCGCTAAGGGCCGGTAACATCTGCCCAGCAGGGATTAGTCTTGAGAAGCGGGCTTCTCGTCAGTCGTGCGATTGATGACAAGAAGCCGAGTTGCCGGTACTAATCCCCGGAACGGAGCCCGGACTCATTTTCAACCCTCATCGGTACCGGGATCCGTAAGTGCGATCTCACGTACGCCGATCCCCGGGCACTCGTTACAGAATTCCTTCTTGCTTTGCTTGATACACAGTCGGAACCGTCGGGCGGAAGCCAAGAGCACGAAGCCGTGGATCCATCCATGCGGCCCATCCACGGATCGGTCAAGGGCTCTGCTGAAGGCTCGATGGAAGAGCCAACAAGGCTGGCCATCTCGTAGAGGGTGGTCGGCGCGTCGTCGGTGACGTTAACGATGCGCCCTTCCATTACCCCGGTCAAAGCAAGTTCGACCGCGCGTGCAAGATCTCGATGGTGAGCAAGGCTGAAAGTCTTCGCCGGGTGCCACTTGAATCTCGCGATGAGCGGTGGTACCGAGGCCAGATGTCCGTCCCAATCGCCGTAGACAAAGGGGAGACGGAGGATGCTCCAGTTGAGTCCGCTGCTGCGAAGTTCGTTCTCCGCGGCGATCTTAGTTGCGGGATTCCAATCACCCCGAAGAGGATCACGTCGTCGTAACCGCGGGGAACCCCGTGCATGGAAGTTCCAATTGACTGGACGAGCATGGTTGCAGAATGTGCGCATCCAGTGCCATATTCACGAGCTTCTTCTCAAACGGCATAGGCGGATCGGCCGTTGCGACCAGTGCCAAGCCAGAAGAAAAAATTCGTCTCTTACGTTGCCCTTATGAAGGAGAGCCAGTTGTGGGACTAGGCCCCCCGGCTGAGGGCTGAGGCCAAGTTCTGCAGGTCTTCGTAGCGGGCAATCGTGTTCCGGGTGTATTCGCTATTGTGTTCGCTATTCAATAGCGAAGGGCTGGCCAGCCTGGCAGAAGATTCTGAAGGAAAGTCCGTTTTCCGAGCTATGGCCTCGGCCATGACGTTCATCTGGTCCGCCAGTCTTCGCCGCATCTCGGCAAGGCCAGGCTCGGCGAAGAAACCCATGTCTCGTTCATCGTGTAGGACTGCGACCTGATTCCAGATCAGTGCGGCGGCGGTGACGGAGATCTGAAGAATCAATTCACTTGAGCGAACGTGTTGCTCACGATCGACACCGAATTCGTATTCGACGGCTTCGCTCATGGTTCGGAGGGCAGAGATATTCTTTCCCACCCGGTCGCGTACGCTCTCAGTTTCCCGCAGAAGTTGATCGCGCTGTTCGGCAGTGTCAATTAGCAGAAAAAGGCCAGCCCCGCTTCTGAGAACCGAAGCCAGTACTCGGCGCATGGCCGTCACCGTGCGTACCGGCCAGATCTGATCGAATACGAACCACATAACAACAAACGCAAACAGTATCCCGACGAATCGATCGCGGGCAGGCGCCAGCTCCGTGGAGGCGCTAAAGTCCAAAAGCGCCACCAGGTAAAAGGCAAATGCAACCTGAAGACCCAGGTAGTTGAGCAATGAGCCTCCGGAGATCCATGATGCGACAAACGCGATGGTCCCTACCAGGATGAGAAGCGAGGTAATAGAGTCCATGTAAGGAAAGAGAAACGCGATGGTTCCGAGCCCAAGGATCAGACCACCCAAGATCGAACCCATTATGCGGAGAGTGAACCGCTGTTTCATTGCAGCTGTGGTGCTCAGCCCTGTAACCATCACTGTAGTGACCGATGTTGACATCCCCGGCCAATCGATCGCGTTGTATACGATGTAACAGAGGGTGGCACAGAGACTTATCTTAAGAGCGAAGGCGATATTCTCCTTATCTCGGATTGCGCCCGGAATCAGAAAGGGGACATTTCTGGAAGGCAGGACAGCCAGTTCCTTGTTCCTCGCAGCAACTAGATTGACGGGCATCACCAGGATGGAGTGGATAGTTACTTCTACACGATCGAGCAAGGTATTCGTTGTCTGCGGGCCGAGTTCCGGGCGCATCTCAGATTGAGGTATGGCTGCAGGAATCAGGCGGCCACATTGTTCAGCGATGCGCGCACAACGCTGTCGAAACCCTCGATCATCGCGGGTCCCGCTCTGCAGGCCAAAGGCTGCAGAATCATCCATCATTTCAGCCAGCATCGTAATGTGTACGCGCGTAGCTATGGGAAGGTAACCGGTGTCAAGATTGCGGTCGACAATCTGGTTATACAGATCCATCATTCCTGACGGACCCGCAGCCGCAAGACGTGACACACGGGCGGCAGCATTGAACCGTTGCTTCGGACTGATCTCCTCCTGTGCGAACAGGCTGAACATCTCCTCTAAAGCCTGATAGCGAATGCGGAACTGCTCTTCCAGGCGAGCGGTCGGGGAGCGCGCACCAAAGATGTATTCCACGGCAACGCCACAGACCGCAGCCATTGCAAACGCGGCGACCAGGCGAAGCGAATTCTTTACTAGTATGTCCTCAGGTGCGTGATGTTCCCAGAATCCCATGACTACGCAGTAGATGAACCCAAAGGCTCCGCCGAGCGAGGGGACGCTTGTGCTCACTAGAATCATTCCACCAATGAATGTGACAACGACAACGCTGAGGACACGCGCCATCGGATCATTATCGGTGACAATTACAACAACCATCTCAACCACGATCGCGAGCATTACGGTCACAACAAGAACGAAGGCCGTTCGCAGGGATACGGACGGACTCTCTCGTCCGACGAGAAAAATGAAGTACAAACCATAGGCGATGTACGGCATTTGCAGCACCAACATCAAGACCAGCACAAGGATAGATGCCAATGTCATCCGAAGAGAACTGTTGAGACGCCCGGGCGTAGGCTGGAGATCTTCCCAGACGCGTTGCAACCACGGTATGTGCCTCGGAAATGTGAATTCTTTGAACATCCGGTTATCTCACGACAGTCACGGCAGTTGCTCCGATACGGAACAGAGCGGGATCCGGGTTCTGTATACGAACGCGAACCGGGAACCGCGATGACAGATGCACCCAATTGAGGGTCCGTTCGATGTTGGGGAGCCCGCCGACCACACCTCCGTCCTCAGGAAACACGCCGTACCCAATACTCTCCACCAACCCAGTGAACTTTCTCTCTGGGTGTCCCATGAGGTACACATCGACCGGCGCGCCGATGCGAATTCTCTTCACCTTACCCTCACGATAGTTGGCGACCACCCACCACTTGCGAGTATCGATGAGCGTGAACATCGGAGTGCCCGGTCGCGCGTAGGCTCCCTCTGAGATGTTCATGTTGGTCACATACGCGTCGAACGGCGCGACGACGCGGCATCGTTCGAGGTCGAGACGAGCGCGATCAACCCTTGCGGCCAGGCCAGGCCGCTGCGACTCAAGAATATCCAGGGTGTCGATAACATGAATCGATTGGCCCAGCTTCGCGCGTGATTCGGCTGCCTGATCGCCAGCTTCCTGCTGGAGAAGAACCGCCTGGGTCTGCTGGACCTGTGCCTCGCTGAGCGAGGCTGCGGCTGCATCGTAGCTGCCGCGAGCTACCCGCACAGCTGTGTTGGCTTGATCTACTTGATCGACCGTCACGTATTGCTTTTGCAGCAAAGGTTCAATACGATGCAGGTCGTTGGTGGCATATTTCAATTGGGCCTCTGCGGCATCCGCGGCAGCTTGGGCTCGCAACACCGATGCTTTGGCTAAATCAACCCCGCTGCTGGCCGTGCGTATCGCGGTGGTGGAGTTGTGGACCGCTGCACTAGCTGCGTCGACAGCGCTATTCTGCGCCGCGATTTTACGCTTCGTGTCGATAATCCGCTGTTCCAGATTCTCCTGGTCAGAAAGCGCCTGCTGCAAATCGTACTCGTAGTCGCGTGGATCAATGATAAAAAGTAACTCGCCCTGCTTCACGAAGGCATTGTCTTTGACCGGCAACTGGGCGAGACGGCCACTGACCTCAGGGGCTATTTCGATAAAGTTTGCTCGTACGCTGGCATCATCGGTCCTCGGATTTCGCTCGGTATCCAGAGTGACAAGCAGCAATGCCACGACAGCAGCCACGACAACTCCGATGGAGATCCGCCGTCCTAGCTGCTTGCGATTGAGGTTCTCAGAGTCCTGTGTCATACATTGTCCTATCGGAAGAAAATCAACCACAACACGCAGGTGAAGAGCACAACGACACATGGATAAAAAAGCGCAACTGGGCCCACTTCAGATTCCAGCCGATAATGCAGCAGCAGAAAGCGAACGGCGAAGGCCAGAACCACACCGACGACGAGGCAAACCATCCATACAGGAAAGTAAGAACCGATGATAGAGATCGAGGGCGCACGGCTGCATCCGGTGCATAACAGGCAGGCGACGGTAACGCCGAAGAGTCGCTCTTCCTTCATTGCTTTTCGTCATCCTGTGTTTGTGGTCTGGTCGCGGGGGGCAGGCTTCGTAACAGATTCCCGGTTACGAATTCCAGTTGAACTGCTTGTAGAAAGAGTTGAGAGCGGGCGGAGACAGAGGAGAGCCGCGCCAATGCCAACTGCTTCTCTGCCGTTACTACGTCGACTAGGTTCTTGACACCGTACTTGTATGCGTCCAGCGAAGCCGAGTACGATGTGCTGGCCGAGGCGAGCAGCGCCACGGCTGCCTGTTCCTGCCTCTGTGCTGTACGGAACGCGATAAAACCGGTCCAGACTTCGCGTTGGGCCTGATCATGCTTATCGGCGAATTCATCCTCCGCCTCACGCTTTCTTGATGCAGCAATGGCCAGCCGATTCTTTCGTTCGCCCCCGTCAAAGATTCGCCACTCAACGCCAAGCGAGGCAGACCAGACCGGTTCATTTGCTGGTCCAACCTGACCATAGTCGACGGACGGCCAAATGGCTTGTTGCGCCGCCGAACCAGACAACACGATTTTTGGACGGTATTCTGCCTTGGCGGAGCGGACCTCACTGTCCGCGGCGCGGATTTCTGCGACCTGGGCCATCAGGTCTGGACGGTCAGCCATCGCGCGGTTGATCAACTCATCGACGGAAAGGGTTAGCGCTTCAGGCAGGGGAGCATTTTTTTGAGCGTCAATCGCGATGTTTGGCGAAGGGTCAACGCCTAGTTCCTCTGCCAGCGTTACCCGTGATATTTTTTCATCGCCGTCCGCCGCTTCCAGGTCGAAGACAGCTTGCGATGTTTCAGCCCTAGCATTGAGAACGTCTGGCATGGTAGCTCGTCCGTTGTCTAGCCGGTCTTCGGCAGCGTCCTGCGTCGTCTGCGCAGTTTTCAGGGTTTCCTGCGCAGCTTGAAGACGCTCTTGTGCGGTGACCAGTTTGTAATAGTCGCTGGTGACCCGAAAAGCTACTTCCTGGTTGGCCTGGATGAAATTTGCCCCGGCCGCCAGGGCCTCGGCTTTGGCTGCGTCGAGGTTCGCCTCTCTCTTGCCAAAGTCGAAGACGAGATACTGCAGCGCAACTTCGGGTTGCACAACCGTGGCTTCAGCCATAATGTAGCCGCGTGGCGCAAGCGGTTCTGGAAAAGGTTCGATCACTCTTTCATTTGCGAATGTTGCGATCCCAGTCAACACGGGATAATAGGCGCTCTTCGCTATGCCGAGTTGTTCTGCCTTCTGCTTGGCGCGTTCCCAAACGACACGTGTGCGCGGATTGTTGTGTTCCGCAATATCGACGAGTTCGGCTAGTGAATAGGCGTGGGTCGGGTCAAGCGTCGCGATCTTTCCCACAGGAATCTCATGAGCGGCGCAGTTCGACGCTGCGAGCGGAGTCGAAGCCACGCCGGCGCACTGCGGCCATCCCTGTTCTCGTACAAATACGAAAAGAACAAGCAACAAGGACAGCGGTCCGAATTGGCGCTTCGAAGGAATGTCCATCCACCTTATCGAAGTGAAACAATCAAACTGTTGGAGCCAGAGAGGCTAATGCTCTTCAGATAGGGCCGTGGCCGTCAGCATTCAATGACGAGCGTAAGACATCGTCCAAACAACCTTATCGCCCCCGCGGTATTCATTGCTTTCCCCCGGTCTACCGCAGATGTGCAGATACGCGTAGGGAGTTCCAGCAAACATCACCCAAGAGCCTTTGTCGCGAACTTGCCATTTGTCGCGGCATTGAAAGGCCACGTGATCATCCAATGCGGTCCTATTGGGATAGCGGGCCTGGTCTTATCCCCAGGATTGGTGTTGCTTGTCTGCGTGGCGCCACAGAGCATGTAAATCATTCCCGGTGCTGCGTTCGTCGGCTTCGGCTTTCCCTGCATGGCATCGATCATCCATCGCATACCCATGGGGTTCATGCACATCGGTGGGGCGCCGATTTTGTTCTCGTTCCCCGGTTTACAAACCCACTCGTTCGTTCCTTTGACTAGAACTGTGATGGTGCCATCGGCACCCAATTCGGCAACCGTCGCGTCTTTGTGACTTGTTCAGGTCCGGAGATGCGCGCCCGTGTCTGGGCGAGAAGGCTTTCTCCACCGGTAATGGAACAAAATTGCTTTGGCCTCGCGTCACCGGCAATTTTGAGCATTAGACTTTGCAAACGGATGCCGTCGCCACCTGCCAACATCACAGCCCATCGGTGTCGCGACGTTCTGACAGAAGGCATGGCGATTTGGGTCTCCTCAACTGGAGTCCCAACGCCGCCCCTAGCTTTGAGAAAATCGGTGGACATCGCTTCGTCCCTTGGAAGAAGAAATCCGGCGTCCATTTGCCCCATCCTTTTGAGAACCTCAGTAGTCAAACCACTGGTCGAGTGCGCGCACCTTCTCCGGGGTATAGGGCGGGAATAGGTGATCAATAGCTACATCTGGCGGGGAGACAAGAATTGACTTGGCATGCGTGAGGGAGTCGAACCCATACTTGCCGTAGTAATTCCCGATGCCAGAGCTTCCTACTCCTCCGAAAGGCATGGACTCAATGAACACAAAAATGTTGGTCTCATTTACTGCGCCTCCACCGAAGGAAAGAGACCGTAACACTTGGTCTATTGCCTGTTGATTCCGGCTGAACACATAAGCGGAAAGTGGTTTGGGTAACGACTTGATCTTCGCGATTAACTCCCCGAGATCGGAATAAGTCAGGATCGGCAAGATCGGGCCGAAGATTTCATCTTCCATGATTTTGTCGGACCAGCGAACGGGGTAGAGTAGGGTCGGGTCGAGGTAGCAGGCCGATTCATCGAACTTTCCGCCAGAGATCACCTTGTCGGGATCGATCAGGGATGCGAGTCTTTTCACCGCTGAGGAGTTGATGATTCGAGAGTAGTCCGAATTGCTCTTGGGATTCTTGCCGTAGAGTTCGACCACGGTATTCATGCATTCCGCGACGAACGCTTCTGCCACCGATTCATGAACAGCTGCATAGCCAGGGGAAGTGCACCACTGCCCTCCCCATGCCATTGCACCCCAGACAATTTTCTTGGCTGCATCGGGCAGGTTCGCCGTCTCGTCAACAATCGCGGGATTTTGGCCGCCCAATTCGAGCAACACCGGGGTAAGGTGTTCGGCCGCCGCTTTCATCACAGCCTTTCCAGCTCCCACGCTTCCAGTGAGAAACATGAAGTCAAAGGGGAGTCGCAAAAGTTCTGTAACTTCCTCCCGGCTGCCTGTGACTGCGGCCAGAGCTGTTGGCTCGAAATACTTCGGGATCAATTCCAGTAGCAACTCATCGGTCGCAAGTAATGCCTCCGACAGCTTCAATATGCACGGGTTGCCCGCGGAAAGAGCAGTTGCGGCTGGACGCAGCGACAAAAGAAGCGGCCCATTGAAAGGGCAGATGATCAGCGTAACGCCATACGGTTCACGGTACACGATTCCTTTATGTCCGGACTCGGCGAGGAACTTCGGGATAGGCGCTTCGACTGGTTTCATCCACTCCTTGAGCTGAGACTTCGTGAATTCGATGGATGCGATAGTCGCAGATACCTCGAAGGAGTTCTCCGAGAGTGAAGTCTTGAAATCTCTTCTCGAAGCTTCGGAGAACCGCTCATTGTTTTCCTTGAGCATACGGGAAAGGCGCTCAAGCTGATCGATTCTCCACTCATAGGTCTTGGTGACATCCGTGGCGAAGTGCGCTTTCTGCTTGTTGAACAGGTCTTGAGCAAAGCCTCCTCCCGCGCCGGCTTCGGAGAACTTCGCGAGGTCCGAGGCTACGAATCCAACTGCTCCAAACGTGCCTTTCATTTGTCTCTCCGTTTCATTTGGATTTCGTTCTGGTTGAAGCACAGTGCACCAGCCCTCAATGCATATCGGCTTTTTGAATCGGTATGACCAAAAACCATTGGTCGGCCTGACTGGGGAGGGGCAAGTGGATGATGTATGGGGCGTTCTGGCCGCCACGGGTGAAACCCTGGAGATCTTCTGGATGAGGAGTTACCACCATAATGTGGGGTCCCACGTGAAAGACCCCGCCGGACGCTCCCGGAACCCATTGCCCCATAAACATATAGGAGACGCCAAGTCTATCGACGTGCTGCGGACGTCCGGCAAGGCCATCCGTCACCCAATGAAAGAAGACCTTATCGAAACATCCCGGGTCGTCGTGCTTGGAGCCGGGTGGTGGGCCCGGCAGGCAGGTCCATTCATTGGTGCCCTTACGGAGAACTCGAAACTCGCCGCCCTTGCTCGCCGGATAATCCACAATGGTCGCTTCCTCGGTTATGAAGTTTGGTGCGGCCCTGAGTGCGTCCGCAATTTTCTCAGAGTCCGTTACGGGCAGGTGTTCGGTCGTGCTCTGTGCGCCTGCTGTCAGCGCAGCGAAAAAACAAAGTACAATTAGCCTCATTTGACACCTCAGGAAGAATTTTCTTGCCATACAGCTTCCAGTCCAACGTTCCCAATCTTTGCAGCGCCTTCACCTAACGTGGCTCCAGTCCTCGTGATCTTCACGGAAAGGCGCTTTACAGTGGATCATGCGAGCGTAAACATCAGCAGCCTGACCCGAAAAGAACCGACAGCGCAGCGCCGGGTAGTGTGGCTGATCTCCCACCTGTTTAAGCGCATCCGGGAGCTTAAAAACACTCTTAGCCACCAGCCAGTGACCCGGTCTCGTCGTGCAGTCCTATGCAGCCGCATCCTCGAAGAGCTTTATCAACGTCTCGTCGAGCAGAGCGGGCACAGTCGATGGCTGTGTCTCTGGGAATTTGCTGAAGAATGCCGACGGTAGGTCCATGTCGATTCGTGTCTCCTCGCCGTCCCGCTGGGACACGCAGATACGCACGGGAGCGCCCAAGCCGGCGGCACCGGTGTATTGGAACAAACCACGCGCAATGACAGCATTCCCAACCAAGTAAAATTTTGACTCGATCGGAATCCCCGCCAGGCGCATCGTGGAGCCCTGCTCGAAGTCCCAGAAGATTGCCATTGGCTTCGAAGTCGAGTCGACGTAAGCTTCAACACCCGCTCGATTACCGTGCGTCACATACTCCATCAGCTTGGGGGTGTGGAAGCGCTG
>Ga0210409_10005239_pt1 | contig 13672 bp, 12 predicted proteins | sample IncBWH17MmetaG_FD_161649 | JGI IMG/M metagenome (GOLD analysis project Ga0210409, IMG submission 161649) | Forest soil microbial communities from Barre Woods Harvard Forest LTER site, Petersham, Massachusetts, United States - Inc-BW-H-17-M | ecosystem: Environmental > Terrestrial > Soil >... | reverse complement strand
TTGAAGGTGAATGAAGCACGGCCGAAGGGTGAAGGTGGACCGCCACGCGGACCGCGGAATTTTGGCGGGCCGGACAGAGGCAGCGGTGGTGGCGGAGGCCGTGGCAAGGGCGGCGGCGGTGGACGCGAGCGATTTTCGAATGAGGACTACCGCGAGTCTGCGCGGCAGCCCCGCGAACCGCGCTGGTAACGGAACTCGATGTATGTAGCTTGGCGGCGACGGCTTATGCCGCGCCGGACAGCGCCTGCGAGGAGACGCGATGACAACGACATTCCAGAAGCGCCAAAAAGAAATGAAGAGAATGGAAAAGCGCAAAATGAAGGAAGAAAAGCGCGTCCAGCGGAAATTGGATAAGACGGCGGAGAAAGAATCGGGAGTTTCGACGGAGGAAATTCTCGTACCACTGACCGGTCCCGTTCCTTACGATGACGAGCAGTAGCCGGGGAAAGCCTAAGTCCGGTCTTCACCAAAGTTAAGTTTCACTAAAAATTAAATCGGCTAACATTTCAGGAGAAACGCGCGGGAAAATTTCTGCGCGGCGGGCGAATCGCTGTGCGCGAATGACTCAATGCACGGACATGGGGCCACCCTTCGCTTGCGGGCGGCGCATCAGAAAAATAAACGGAAGCATCAGAACAAACAATCCCGCCAGAATTAGAAAGATGCTGTTGTAAGCGAGCATGCTAGCCTGCTGCTCGACCATTCCAAACATTGCTGCACGCGCCTGATGAGCGGCGGTAGCGATGTCCGATCCTCCGGACATGAACATTCCTCGAAGCGAATTCATCATATTGCGCGCGCTTGCGTTGTATGGAGTGACATGCGCGCCAAGCTGATTGATGTTCCTCTGTTGAAAACGAATCTGCATGGTGCTGACGGCGGCAATGCCGATGCTGCCTCCCAAGTTGCGCACAAGATTGAAGAGGCTGGTGGCGTTTCCCATGTTTTCTTTTTTGATAGGCGCCATGCTGATGGTGGTGAGCGGGACGAAGATGAGACCGAGCGACAAGCCCATGATGAGTTGCGGCCAGAAGAAGTCCCAGTAGCCGGCGCTGAGACTTAAGCGTGAAAACTGGAAAAGCGTGAAGCCGCAGACGATCATACCTACCGTCAGCATTTTGCGCGGGTCGAACCTGGACATGACGATGCCGGCAAGCGGCATGGCAATGAAAGAACCGAGACCGCGGGGCGCCATGGCAAATCCAGCGCGCAAGGCGGGGTAGCCGAGGAGCGTCTGGAGGATCAACGGGATCAGCACGGTGGTGCCATAGAGGCCGACGCCGAGCAGAGACATGAGAAACACACCAGTGGAATAGGTGCGGTCTTTGAAAACTCGAAGGTTGACGACGGGATCCTTGATATGGAGTTCATAGATGAGAAACGCGATAAGCGAGACGACGGCGACGATGGCGACCGCTGTAATCCAATCCGTGCCGAACCAATCTTTCTCCTGGCCTTTGTCGAGGACGATTTGCAGTGTGGCGATCCCCACCGCGAGGAGGCCGATGCCCCAGTAGTCGATTTTTTGCGAAGCGCGGCGAATGTAGTGGGGGTCGAAGATGAAAAGCGAGGTCATCACGATGGAGGCAATGCCGATAGGGACATTGATGTAAAAGACCCAGCGCCAGGAGTGGCTGTCGGTGAGCCAGCCGCCGAGCACGGGACCGAGCATGGGAGCGACGACAATGCCAAGTCCCCAGAAGCCCATGGCTTTGCCACGATCTTCGGGTGGGAAGGACTCCAGCAGAATGGCTTGCGAGATAGGTTGCAAACCGCCTCCGCACGCGCCCTGGATGATGCGGCAAACAACCAGGAAGGGAAGGCTGGGAGCGAGGCCGCACAAGAAAGAGGCGATCGTAAAGCCGGTGACGGAGAGCATCAGCATGCGCTTGCGGCCGAAAAAATTCGAGAGCCAGCCGGTTAGCGGTAAAATAATGGCGTTGGCCACGAGATAGGAAGTCAGGGTCCAGGTTGCTTCGTCAACCGTCACGGAGAGGCTGCCGGCAATGTGGGGGAGCGAGACGTTTACGACTGTGGTGTCCAGCACTTCCATGAAGGTGCTGAGCATCACGGAGATGGCGATGATCCAGGGGTTGATATGAGGATGAGCTGGTGCCGTTTCCTGGGACATCAAGACCTCGAACTGCTCCTTGACGAACGCTCAAACCTGGTTCGATGAAATCATACGGGCTGATCGGAGTGCTGGCAAACGTTCGTAATGGGGCGCGTGTTCAACCGTCACTTTGTAGACTCAATTTCCGCATTGAGAAAAATGTCCACAATCCGCTGATTGCTGTATCTTGTCTGCATACAAAACGCGGAAGGGAGCACAAATGAACACCTGCAAATCACGGCGTGAGTTTATTGCTGGCATGGGAGTCTTGACTGCGGCGGCGGCCGTTCCCGCAGGTTGGCTCGCCGCCCGGGAGAGGCTATATCCTTCGGTGGATTTGTCTTACTTTGACGCACCGATTCCTCCGGCGCCGTTCGAACTTCACATCGGATATGCAGCCATCACTTGGGGAGGAAATGATCGTCAGGCGATTGAGGACACTTCCGCGGTTGGATTTCCTGGAATTCAAATTCGTTCCAACAGCGTTCAGGAATTCGGCAGCGGAGCGGCGCTGCGGGAATTGCTCGACAAAAACCATATCAAGATGATCGCCTTGTCGAGCGGAAATCTCAGCATTGATCCAGCTATCGAAGCATCTGAAATTGCGAAGCACGTGGCGAACGCGAAGTTTCTTCGCGATGCGGGTGGGCTCTATCTTCAAATCATTGATGAGCGGCCTAAAGGTCGCGCGATCGTGGCGGCCGATTATAAACGCCTTGGTATGTTGCTGACGGAGCTTGGAAAACGAACCGCCGATCTGGGCGTGCAGGTTGGCTATCACAACCACATGGGAAGCATGGGAGAAACTCCCGAGGGCGTGGAGCAAATCATGGAGGCTGGCGATCCGCGTTACGCGAAGCTGGAGCTGGATGTGGCGCATTATTTTCAGGGCGGCGGTGACCCGGCGAAGGCCGTTGAGAAATACAGCGACCGGCTGCTTTTTCTGCACCTGAAGGATGTGGAGCGGCTGCCTGGTGGGGTGGATGCGAAGCAATCTTATCGCTTCGTGGAGCTTGGGCGGGGATCGGTAAATCTTCCGGCCGTGATTGATGCGCTTCGCAAAATCAATTTCCGTGGATGGGGCATCGTCGAACTGGACGCCGTGCCGGACAAGGCGCGAACGCCAAAAGAATCGGCGGTCATCAACAAGAATTACGTGGAAGAAAAGCTTGGGTTGAAGGTATGAGTTCGCCGTTTCGTATTGCCGTCATCAACGATGAAGTGAGCCAAGACTTCGGCCGCTCCTGCGAAGTCATCTCGCGCGAGTTTGGCTTGGAGTGGATCGAGCTGCGCGCTATGTGGAACAAAAACATTCTCAACCTCGATGCCAAGGAAGTTGGCGAAGCGCGCCGCATTCTCGAAAAATATAAATTGCGCGTGACGGACATCGCCAGCCCGCTTTTCAAGGTTGACTGGCCCGGCGCGCCGAAATCCCAGTACAGCCCTAAGGGCGCCCAGTTCAGCGCCGATTTTACATACGAGCAACAGGACGAAGTACTTGAGCGCAGCATCGAGCTGGCGAAGGCTTTTCAAACCGACCGTGTGCGTTGCTTCGATTTTTGGCGGCTCGAAGATCAAGCACCGTATCGCGCGGCGATGAATGAGAAGCTTCTTGCTGCCGCGGGTGTAGCAGGGAAGAAGGGCGTGACGCTGATTCTAGAAAACGAAGCTGCTTGCAACACAGGCACGGCTGCGGAAGCAGCCAAAGTTCTCGCCGAAGTGAAGTCTCCATCGCTCATGCTGAACTGGGATCCGGGAAACGCGGCGTCGCGCGGCGAGATTGCATATCCGGATGGATATGCGTTGCTGCCAAAAGAACGTATCGGCCACTGCCACTGCAAAGATGTCGCGAAGAAACCGGATGGCAAAGATTACGATTGGGCCGCGATGGGCCGCGGTATCATCGATTGGACGGGCCAGTTTGCCGCGCTGAAGCGCGACGGCTACCACTACGCCGTCAGTCTGGAAACCCACTGGCGAGGCGCTGGCACGCCCGAAGAATCCACACGGCAGAGCTGGGCTGGTATGAAGGATGAACTGCAAAGAGCTGGGGCGCTGTGAATCGCAATATGAAACGGAACCCATCCAATCCGATGATACGTCTCCTCTGCGGGATCGCGCTTATGCTCGGGTTTGCGCTTTGTTCGAAAGCGCAGACGGCCCGTTGGACAGAAAAGACCGCGAATGACTGGTACGCGCAGCAGCCCTGGCTCGTGGGAAGCAACTACATTCCATCCACGGCAATCAATGAACTCGAGATGTGGCAGGCGGATACTTTCGATCCGAAGCGCATCGACACAGAACTCGGCTGGGCCGAATCGCTGGGATTGAACACCATGCGGGTGTTCCTCGATGACTTGCTCTGGCAGCAGGATTCTGCTGGGTTCAAGAAGCGGATCGACATTTTCCTAAACATCGCGCAGAAACATAAAATCAAGCCCCTGTTTGTGCTTTTTGATTCCTGCTGGGATCCAGGTCCCGAGCTCGGCAAACAACACGCGCCGACACCCGGCGTGCACAATTCGGGATGGGTGCAAAGCCCCGGAGCCGCTGCGCTCAAGGATCCGAGTCAATATCTGCGGCTTGAGGCGTACGTCAAAGGAGTGGTCGGAGCCTTCGCCAAGGACAAAAGGATTCTTGGCTGGGACGTCTGGAATGAACCGGACAATACGAACGACGGAAGCTACGGAAGCCAGGAGCCAGAAAATAAAGTGGAGATCGTTCTTACGCTGCTACCCAGGGTGTTTGACTGGGCGCGCGAAGCCGGTGCGTCGCAACCGCTGACGAGCGGCGTCTGGAAAGGGGACTGGTCGGTTCCTGACAAGCTTGGACCGATGGAAAAAATTCAGCTGATGCTTTCTGATGCCATTTCCTTCCACAGCTACGATGGTCCGGGCGTCTTTGAAAAGCGCGTGCTGTCGCTGCAGCAGTACCACCGCCCCATTCTGTGCACCGAATACATGGCGCGGGGAAATGGCAGCACGTTTCAAGGCACGCTGCCCATCGCAAAGAAATACCGCGTCGCTGCCATCAACTGGGGGCTTGTCGCGGGCAAAACGCAGACTTACCTGCCCTGGGATTCATGGAAGCGTCCATATACAGATCGCGAACCAACGATATGGTTCCACGAAATTTTCCGCACCAACGGCCAGCCGTATAGCCAGGAAGAAGTCGATTTCATCCGAGCGATCATCAACACTCCCGTTGCCGCCAACTGATTGCGCAAACCAACTACGCCAACTAGCTGCGTGCAATAGATACATTCGATGCGGTTGTTCTCCTGTTGACGACAGTTTGGCGCAGGGTCGCGCCGAGGAAGGGGAGAGATTGGTTCCGGGACGTGGACTCGAACCACGATACTCAGCTTCAAAGGCTGATGTCCTACCGATTAGACGATCCCGGAACCGCAGACGACAGTTTAGCAGAGGAAAAAGAATGTGCGAAGCCGCAGAAGTGTGCGCAAGGCGAGAGTTTCTGCTAAATTGGTGGGGTTGCATACATCGCGGGAGAGGTGGCCGAGCGGTTTAAGGCGCACGCTTGGAAAGCGTGTGTAGGTTAACCCCTACCGTGGGTTCGAATCCCACCCTCTCCGCCACTGTTCCTTAGCGAGCGTGATCCAGAACAAAAAAGCCGGGCAGCATGGCCCGGCCTTCTCCATCCCTGAACGGCAAAGTTAAATTAGAAGTGGCAGGAGGCCACTCCGCGTTTTTGCAGATACTTCTGGTGGTATTCTTCGGCACGATAGAAAATGCCGGCCGGAGTGATTTCTGTTGCGATGGGCCTTTTTAACTTTCCGCTTGCCTCCAGCGCTTCCCGCGATTTCTTCGCAATGGCTTCCTGCTCCGGCGAATGAAAGAAAATGGCCGTGCGGTATTGTGAGCCGAAGTCCGGCCCTTGCCTGTTCACTTGCGTAGGGTCATGCACTTTCCAGAAGACATCGAGCAATTGCTCGTAGCTCACTTTGGCCGGATCAAACGTTACTTGCACGACTTCCGCGTGCCCGGTCTCATCGGTGCAAACATCTTTGTACGTGGGATTCAGCAGCTCGCCGCCGCTATACCCCACAGCCGTATCGATCACTCCAGGCACCTGCTGAAACGCTGCTTCAATTCCCCAGAAGCAACCTGCTCCAAACGTTGCAATCTCTGCCATCGCCATCTCCTTAGCGAACTCGTTTTCTTTCGCTACTATGGTCAGTCTCTCGTGCGCCCAGCTATTGGATGCGAGCTATCCCTCACAAGTTTCTGCGAGTTCTTGAAGCTGATTCTCGCACTCCGCTTGCGCAGCGTTTCCTCTTTGGTCGATCAGTTTGCCTTAATGCGCTTCCGCCTCACGTCTTCTTCTTAGCCGCGGCATCAAAAGTCTTCAGCTTGGCCTGCGCCAGTGCTTTGTAAGCACTATTTACCGACGCGGATTGGACAAACGCATCTTTTGCTTCGGCATTCTTTTTCAAGTTTAACAGTGCGAACCCCAACCGGTATTGATTCCGTCCATAGCTTCCATCATCTGACTTCAGCAACGGGGCAGCGGCCTTGAAATTCTCCACGGCTTGCGCGTTGTCCTTTTTTTGGATGTTCACCTGTCCCAAAGCACTGAGAGCCAGGCCTTTCTGCAGCGAAATCTGCTGCTGCCACTGTTCGTCGGTAACTCCTTCCGGTTTTGTAGCTGTCCCCAGCAGGGCGATCGCTTTCTTCGCGGACGCTTCCGCCTTATCCAGCTGCTCCCCCTTCTCGCTGTAATAGTCCGACAGCAAGAGCAGCATTCCGATATTGTTGGGATCCTTAACCAACAGCCCGTTCGCCACCTCCAGCATCTTGGGCACGTTTTGTGCCTGTTGATACGAAGTTGCCGCCACGCCCAGGGCCTGGTTCGCGAATTGCGAGTCAGGGGAAAGTTGGGCGAAGTGCGTCAATAGTGCGGCCCGTTTCGCGGCGTTCGTGGATCGATAAAATCCCAGGAACATGGCTTGCTCGATATAAGTGATGTTGTCTTTGTTGTTGTCCAACGCTTCTTTCTGCTGTCGTTCCCAGGTGCTAGCCTCGACTCCCTCCGGCGCGGGTAACGCCTTATATCGTTGCAGAATGCCAGGCACTTTCTCTCCGTAAGCCATCAGTTTATCTAAGTCGCCCTTTTCGCTGGCCGCTCGCACCATATTCACGGCGTTGGCAAGATTGTCGGGATCGAGCGCAAACAGTTTGTCGCCGTACTCAAAGGCCTTGTCGTAGTTTTTCTGCACAATGTAATAATTCACATAGAGATCGTCGGCCACAATTGCCATGTCACCCTGGCCGAGGCTCGATGAAAATTTATCGATCAAGGCCAGCTTCTGCGCTGGATCGGCCGTGGCGTTGATTTCCGTCAGCGCATGGTCCGTATCGGAGCCTGCGGGGATCGGCACGAACTTGCCGATCGTTTGTCCGCTTGCCGCCCCGGCTGCAAAAACCAGTAGTGTGAAAACCCCAATGATCCCAATAATTCGCTTCATGGACGCCTCCACAGGAAGGAAATTGTCTGCATCTTAGTGCCGCTTGGCTCTGTGCGCAAACGAATTCCTCCTCAAACTGGCGCTGTCCTCCAACTACGCGTCTCGCTCCAGCGTTTTCGTCTAGAATAGAAGGGCTTTGGAAGATTATTGCGGGGAGGATTTCGTGACGATGTTTGAGTCGCGTCCCATTTTGTCATTGCGGAAGACGGCGGCCTTTGCGCTGACGGCATCCTGTCTGCTGACGGGCTACGCCCAGCGGATAAATGCGCAGACCGGAATGCCGTGCCACTCCATGGACATACGCGTGGAGGTCGCTCCGGAGCAGCTCCCGCCTCCCCAGAAGCTCTCCGGCATCGGCAACGCCCACATCCGCATTACTGCAACTCCCGAGGCGCAGATGTGGTTTGACCAGGGTTTGAATTTACTGCATGACTTTTGGGATTACGAATCAGTTCGAGCGTTCGAGCAGAGTGTTCGCGTCGATCCCCAATGCGCGATGTGCTATTGGGGAGTCTACCAGGCCGAGAAATTTCGCCATAGCAACTCCTCATACTTCGCCGACTCGGCCTTGGCCAAAGCGGTCAGTCTTAAGGCCCGTGCCAGCAAATCGGAACGACTCTACATCGAAGCGAGCGCCGCTGCCGACGCCGCTGAAAAATCCGAAAAGGATGAAAAGAAGACAGTGGACTCGAAAGAAGTGCAACTTTATCGCAAACTCGTCAAGGGCAGCCCCAAGGACATGCAGGCTCATATTTTCCTGGCGAACGCGCTCTCCGATGGCTACGACGATAACGATCAGCCCCGCGCTGGCCAAAAAGAGGCTCTGACGATTTTTCAGACCGTGTTGAAAGAGGATCCGGAAAATTCAGCCGCGAATCATTACTGGATTCACGCTGTTGAAGCCAGTCCGCAGCCGGAGCAAGCTCTTCACAGCGCCGAAATCCTCGGACGCCTTGCCCCAACCTCAGGGCATATGGTCCACATGCCCGGCCATATCTTCTATCGTACCGGCGACTACGGCCACGCGAAGGAATCCTTTGCCGCTTCCATGCAAGCCGATGAGAAGTACATGCAGGCGCAACACGTGGATGTTGATGACGACTGGAATTACGTTCACAACATAATGTACGCCATTGCCAATTTGATGGAAGCCGGCCAATTGAGCGAAGCGACCGCGCTCTCTGGCAAGGCGCGGACCGCACGCGGCCAGCTTGCCAATTCGCTATACCCCTGGTCGACGCGCGATGCGATTTCGCGGCTCGACCCGCGCCTCCCCGTCGCGCTGCGAGCCGCGGATTGGGCTACAGTTCTCGATCTGCTCAAGTCGGTCGATGCGCCTACGTCGCTCCCAAATCTCCAGTTTCTGGGGCGCCAGCTAACGCAATTCGCTCTCGGCATGCAGGCCCTTGATGCGCACGATCTGCCTCGAGCTGAAGCTGCTTCGGCGCAGTTCGATGCGGAACTCTGGCGAATTTCCAATCGCTTGAAAGACGAAGCGGACGCCGAGCCCAAAGAAAAAAACAAGGATGCGAAAAAGTCAGACGCAGCGCCGCCAAAACTAGAGCTAATGCCGGATGCTATGCCGAAGCCGCTCGTCAGCAACTTATCTATTATGTCTTTGGAGCTGCGCGCGGGGCTTCTGCTAGCCAAGAAGCAGAACGCCGAGGCGAAAAAGCTTTACGTGCGAGCTGCGCAAGAAGAAAAAGCGCTCGGCTATCACGAGCCTCCCGCATACGTACGGCCCGTCGGAGAAACCGAAGCAGCGGCCTACATGGCCGCCTCGGACTGGGCGGCCGCAAAGGCCGCTTACGAAGAGGCGCTCGTCGAGCGGCCTCGTTCAGGTTTTCCACTCTACGGCATAGCAATGGCCAGCGAACAATCAGGCGACACGACCGCAGCCACTGCCAGTTATGTGGACTTCTTGTCCGCCTGGAAATCTGCCGATCCCAGTCTTCCGCAACTGGCCCATGCGCGCGCTTATCTCGACACACACATTGCCGCTGCAAGCGGCAAATAAAAGGCAGGCAGGAATGAAGCTTATTTGGGATGCGGTTGGGACCAAAACTCCGCGGAAGTCACCACCGGCACAATCTCAAACTCAACCAAATCATCCCAACGGCTGGCCCACTCCGCCAGCGATTCTGCACGATCCGCTTCCATAATCTGGTAACAGCGACCGCCCGCCCCATCCACCCAGCTCACGTGATAGGTAACACCCGGCGGGAGCATGCGCCCTTCGCGCGCGAAGCGTTCACCTATTGCCTTAGTGTCGCCATTCCTGAACCTCTCAATGACCATGAACAACATGAACGGGAGTCTAGCCGATCTCATCCTCGGGGCAAACTGAACAGCCACGAACAATCTGGCTGATTTGACCCGCCGCACATTTCGCGAGACGATGCAAACTTTGGACGAGGTGCAAATTTGGATCTGGGGTTACAAGGCCGGGTAGCCATCGTCGCGGCAGCCAGCAAGGGACTTGGCCGTGCCGTCGCCGAAGAGTTCGCGCGCGAAGGCGCCAGTGTCGCCATTTGCGCTCGCACTGCGTCCGAGCTTGAACAAGCCGCGGGCTACATTCATAGATCCACTGGGCGTGAAGTTTTCCATCAAGCCGTGGACGTCACAAATCCCGCCGCCGTCTCTCATTTCGTCGCGGCCGTCGAAGACCGCTTCGGCCGTCTCGACATTTGCGTTACCAATTCCGGCGGTCCGCCATCTAAACTATTTGTGGACACAAAACCAGAAGACTGGCGGGCTGCCGTCGATCTTTTGCTGATGAGCACCGTCTTCTTCGCCAAGGAAACGCTGCCGCGCATGCAAAAAAACAAGTGGGGCCGCTTCATAACCATTACATCTTCCGCAGTGAAGCAACCTGTCGACGGCCTTCTGCTTTCTAACTCCATTCGCGCCGCCGTCGCTGGCCTGGCGCGTACACTCGCGAATGAGTACGCCCAGCACGGCATCACCGTCAATAACGTTTGCCCCGGCTACACACGAACGGCGCGTCTCGATGGTCTCGCCGCCACCATTTCCGCGCGTACTGGCGCTCAGCCGGAAGCTGTCTTCGCCGATTGGACCCGCCAGATTCCCGCTGGCCGAATCGGCACGCCGCAGGAGTTCGCCGCCGTCGTGGCCTTCCTCGCTTCGGAGCGCGCCAGCTACGTGAACGGCACATCCACCGCGGTCGATGGCGGCATGGTAAGAAGTCTCCTATAATAAAAGATGATGAATCTCTCCCAGCGCCACTTTCAACTATCGATTCTGCCTGAAACTTTTGCCATTGTAGGGCTCGCGCCAACCGCAAGTGTTCCAGCTTGGGCCACGCAAGGCTCGTTTTTCTCTGTCACACGTACTCCTGACGAGCTCTCTATTGTCCTCGATGAAACCCTCGTACCTCCCGGAGTTCAATCGCAAGGTGGCTGGCGCGTCATGAAAGTGCACGGTCCTTTTGTGCTCGCGGAGGTTGGCGTGTTGGCTTCGCTGGCCGGGCCTCTCGCCGCCGCAAAGATCAGTGCGTTTGTCGTCTCTACCTTTGATACAGACTACGTCCTGGTGGCCAATGAAAATCTGGCCCCTGCCGTCTCGACACTCGAGCGGGCAGGACACACCTTCCAGAAGGGCCCATCTGAATGACCATTTCATTTTTTGTGATTAATTGTAGTCGTCCGAGCCGCCGGACGGTGTATCTCGCCGTTGCTGGCTTGCTCGCGATTTTCTTCGTCACATTGCGCCTTTGCGCCGACGAGCCCTACGCCCGTACTCGCGACTACGATTTGCAACACTCGCGCATCGCTTTGCGCTTCGATCTCGATCAGAAAAAAGTGATCGGAGACGTCACTCACACGCTGACCATCCTCCGAGACACCACCTCGAGAATTGTTTTTGATTCCGCCGGTTTGACCATCCAAAGCGTCATTGTCAACAAATCCCCCGCCAAGTTCGACACTAGGGACGACAAGCTCATCATCCTGCTCGCTACCACTGCCCGCGTCGGCGAAAAATTTGACGTCGACATTCGTTACGAAGCCAAGCCCACCAAGGGCCTTTACTTCATCCTGCCCGACAAGGATTACCCCGATCGTCCCAAACAAGTCTGGACGCAGGGCGAATCCGAGGACACACGCTACTACCTTCCAACATACGACTACCCGAATGATCGCCTCACCACCGAAACGATTCTCACCGTGCCCGCTTCGTGGCTCACCGTTGCCAACGGCAAACTCATCAGCATTACCGACGCGGCGAACAGCATGAAGACCTGGACGTGGAAGGAATCTGTGCCCAGCTCGACGTATCTCATCACTATCGTCGCTGGCGAATTGGACGAAGTAAAAGACACGTGGCGCGGCATCCCCGTCACCTACTACGCGCCCAAAGGCCGTGGCGACCGCCTCTCCATCAACTACAGCCGCACTCCGCAGATGATCGAACTTTTCAGCAAGAAACTTGGCGTGGACTACCCGTGGGAAAAGTACGCCCAATCCATGGTCGATGATTTCGTCGCCGGTGGCATGGAAAACTCCAGCGCCACGACCAACACCAGCACTTCGCTGCAGCATCCCAAACTCGCTCCCGAATACCTCACCGGCCAAGACGACCTCATCTCTCACGAACTCGGCCATCAGTGGTTCGGCGATCTCGTTACCTGCAAAGATTGGGGCGATATCTGGCTCAATGAAGGCTTCGCCACTTTCATGGAAACAGTTTGGACCGAATCTCATTTCGGCAAAGACCAGGCCGACTACGAAAGGTGGCTCGCCGCCCGCGGCTGGTTCGAGCAGGCCAATCTTTATGACAAGCCTATCGTCCGCCACGACTTCAACGATTCCGGCGAATTCGACGGCAACGCCTACACCAAAGGCGGCTGGGTTCTGTACATGCTCCGCCACCAGCTTGGGGAAGACGCCTTCTATCGCGGTCTGAAACACTATCTCGAAGTGAATCGCGGCAAGAACGTAGTCACCGCCGATCTCGCGAAAGCGATGGAAGAAGCTACGCACACCAACGTCGACCAGTTCTTCAGCCAATGGCTCTATGGCGCCGGCGCACCCAAGTTCGACCTGAGCTACAAGTACGATGAGGCGAAGCACGAAGTCGCGCTAACCGTTAAGCAAATGCAAAGAGTCGAGGGCCACGTCGGCCTTTTCCACGTTCCGACGGAAGTAGAAATCACCACCGCGTCCGGACCAAAGCTTTTTCCCGTCACGATATCGAACGAGAAGGACACCGAGATTTTCACCTTTCGCGCAGACTCCGCGCCGCTCATGGTTCTCTTCGATAAAGGCGGCCACGTCCTCAAGTCTGCCGACTTCCACAAAGAAAAGAAGGAGTGGCTCTATCAGTTGAAGAACGCCACCGAGCTTGCCGATCGCGCCGATGCCGTCGCGGCGCTGAGCAAGCTCAAAGGTGATGACGAGGTCGTCTCCGCACTCGCCGACGCTCTTCGCAACGACAAAGCATGGGGCATTCGCGCCAATGCCGCTGATGCTCTCGGCCAACTCGGCGGCCCAGCCGCCTCAAAGCAACTCCTTGACGCGCTAAACACCGCGAAAGAACCCTGGGTGCGGAATCGCATCGTCTCCGCTCTTGCGAATTTCAAGGATGATCCCGCCATTGTCGCCAAGCTGAATGCTATCGCCGACGATGACAGTTCCTATCGCGCGCGCGCCGCAGCCCTTCAAGCGCTAGGCCGCCTCAAAGCCCCCGGCGCCCTCGCCACTCTCGATGCTGCGGTCGCCGCCGATTCTCCCGACGGTTTCCTGCGCAACGCCGCGCTCCGTTCCATGGGTCCTCTCGGCGACGACAAAGCCGTGCCGCTCCTTCTCGAATGGTCGGCCCCAGGCAAGCCCATCGATTCGCGCAACGCTGCCATCGCCAGCCTGGCTCGCCTTCAAAAGGGCAACAAGGACATCACCAAGCAGATCGCCTCTTACCTCAGCGAGTCTCATTTTCCCGTTCGCATGGCCAGCATCTTCGCTCTGGGTGCGCGCGGCGACGCAAGCGCCATTCCCGCTCTCGAAGCCCTTCTCAAGAGCGTCGACCTCAGCATCGAAATGGTCCCCATCATCAAAGGC
>Ga0210409_10005238_pt1 | contig 13672 bp, 14 predicted proteins | sample IncBWH17MmetaG_FD_161649 | JGI IMG/M metagenome (GOLD analysis project Ga0210409, IMG submission 161649) | Forest soil microbial communities from Barre Woods Harvard Forest LTER site, Petersham, Massachusetts, United States - Inc-BW-H-17-M | ecosystem: Environmental > Terrestrial > Soil >... | reverse complement strand
ATTCGCAACAGGTCGCGGGCGTGTAATGAGGCCCGGCGCGGTCGAATAAATGCACGGAGAACACGCACAATCCTGCGGACGGTTGATCTTAGGTCCATGCGAACTCAGCGTGTGGCGGCGGATTCGCGCCGGACGGTGATGCCGGCTGGGCCGACCTGGTAACCTTCGTCACGGACGGTTTTCTCGGCGGCGACACGCAGGGTCTGCTCGTCCGCGTTTTTGGGCGAGTCGCAGTAACGGCGTATGACTTCTTCGCCGCTTTGAATGCGGACCAGCCATTTGGATTTTCCGGGATCCCAGGAGACTTCCACTCGATCAGCGCTCATAGTTCCTCCAGGGCGAGTTGCGGTACATTGTAGTCCAATCCTTAATTTTAATGAATGCTGGGTACAGGCAGAAGACCAGAAAGATTTGACACAGAGGACACAGAGGGAAGAGCACAGAGGACGCGGAGAATGGGATGAAGAAAGTTAGATGGGGCGTTTTGGGGGCGGCGTCGATCGCTGTGCGCAAAGTGATCCCCGGGATGCAAAAGGGCGCGCATGGCGAGGTTGCCGCGATCGCCTCTCGCGATAAGAAGAAGGCGGAGGAAGCGGCGCGCACGCTGGGCATTCCGAAGGCTTACGGATCGTACGAGGAGCTTTTAAGCGATGGCGAGATTGAGGCCGTTTACAATCCACTGCCCAATCACTTGCATGTGCCGTTGTCGATCAAGGCGGCGGAGGCCGGGAAGCACGTTTTGTGCGAGAAACCCATCAGCTTGAGCGTGGCAGAGGCCAAGACACTGCTCGTGGCGCGCGATCGCACTGGGGTGAAAATCGGCGAAGCGTTTATGGTGAAGACGCACCCGCAGTGGTTGCGGGTGCGGGAAATTATTCGCAGCGGAGCGATCGGGGAATTGCAGTCGGCGATGTGCGTGTTCAGCTATTTCAATCGCGACCCTGCCAATGTGCGGCACAAGGTGGAATGGGGGGGCGGCGGTTTGCTGGATATCGGTTGCTATCCGATCACGATGTCGCGGTTTATTTTTGGGGACGAGCCGATACGCGTGGCGGGCGTGCTGGGACTTGACCCGGACTTCGGAGTTGACCGCTTGGCTTCCGCGATTCTGGAGTTTCCTTCCGGCCAATCGGTTTTCACGTGCAGCACGCAGAGCGCATATTTTCAGAGGATGCATTTTCTGGGCGCGGCGGGACGGGTGGAGATTGAGGTTCCTTGGAACGCGCCGAATGACCGGCCGTGCCGGATTATCACTGCGGACGTGATGGGCGCGACGCCGAAGGTCGAGGAGTTTCCGGTGGTGGACCAGTATACGATTCAGGGCGATGAGTTTTCGCGGGCGATTCGCGGCGAACGCGAGGTGCCGGTGCCGCTGGAGGATGCGATTAAGAACATGGCGGTGATTGAGGCAATATTGCGAGCGGCTAAATCGGGACGCTGGGAGAAACCCGAGCCATCCTGAGGCCTATCGAGAATCCGGTGCAAGAAGGAAAGCTGGTTCCGTTCCAATGGAGAGCCGCCCTGCGAGTGGCTGAAGGCGGCCATTGGAAAACGCTATCGGGGGCTGTCCATGCTAAAGCGAGCGCTTCTGCTCATATTCTTGATTCATGGAATCGCGGGGGCGCAGATGACGAAAAATGCGCCGGGAGTGGCTGAAGGAGAGAACGGCAATTGCAGCGGAAAGCACCGCGAGGGAGACAGGCTGCGCTGCTACGTGACATTTGACGGCAAAGTGGAATTCACGCACGTTGAAGTCGTTTTCAACCTACCGGATAATCCCGCGCCGGGCGCCCCCGGCGCCTACGTCAACTTCGTGCTCAGAGAGAGCACTAAGGTGGACGACAACACCTACGAGGTCAGCGGGATTCTGCCGAACTGTGTAGGGGGAACTTACATCTTGGCGGCGGTCAGCGCTGGCCTCGGCGAAAAGGGCTACCGGGAGTACACGAATGGATATCAGTTTTACAGCGGCCTGACCGTGGAATTTCTGAACGGCGCGCCAGCGAGGCCAATTGGAAATAAGGCCGAGGTCGGAAGGAGCAAGGAATTGCCGATAGTACGGCCATTGAGTTCGTACGTACGCGATTCTGAAGAAGCGGAGAAAGAAGCGGCGAAAAAGGAGGCCGCGCGAAGGCTGAAGTTTGGGTCGCCGCGAATATGGGAAAAAGGAGAGGGCGAGTGCGGCGGCTTGCATCAACCCGGCGAAATAGCGACCTGCATGGTGACTTTCAGTGGCAGTCCCGACATGGGCGGCGTGCTGCTGAACTTCAACCTGCGGACACCAATTCGCGAAGCGCAAAATGGATTGTGCAATGGAATACTGCTCCAGAAGAGCGAAAGAATGGATGACCAAACATATCGGGTGAGCGGGGAGTTGCCATTGTGTGCGTCAGGGCGCTATACATTTGCGCAAGTCGTGCAGGCGGGCGGTGGATTCCAGTGGAACGACGCAGAACTTGCGAGCGACATTTTATTGTATTTGCGGAACGAGGATACCAGCAGCTTTCCGAATGTGAGAGCGGTGACCGAGAAACCGGCGAAGCCTTGAAGCGAGGGGAACGCAACGATGGGGGTTCGTACTATTTTGCGATTGGGGGATCCGGGACTGCGGGAAGTGTGCGAGCGAGTTGCGAATCCGGCTGCGCCGGAAATTCGCGCGCTGGTGGCAGATTTGGCGGATACGCTTGCGCACTGGCGGGCGAGTACAGGATATGGGCGGGGAATCGCGGCTCCGCAGATCGGTGCTGGCGTGCGCGTGATTTTCTTGCGATTGCCTGGCGCGGAGCCGTGGCCGCTGGTGAATCCGGAAATTACCTGGCGCAGCGAAGAAAAAATCGTGGTTTGGGATGCGTGCCTGAGTTTTCTTTCAATATTCATGCAGGTGGAACGGCACCGGGAAATCCTGGTGCGGTATCAAGATTTGCGCGGAGAGTGGCGGGAAGTCCGCGCGAGTGAGGAGCGCGATCTTTCCGAACTGTTGCAGCATGAAATCGATCATCTGGACGGGATTCTCGCTGTGGATCGCATCACGGATGTGCGAACGATGTGCACGCGCGAGGAGTTTGAGAAGAGATATCGCGCGCACAGCCCGTACGCGATGCGAGCCGGCAAGGATTGAGTCGTTGGAGTCCGGAACGGCGTACTATTGGCCGCGATTCAGGTGGCATTTCGCGCTTGCCACTCAATGGGCTTGATTGGCCCTACCAGGAAGATCCAGGAGAGTGATCCCAGCAGAGTCACCGCGCTGGTAATCACAAATACATAGAAAAAGTTGCCGGTGCGTTGCAGTATCAGGCCAATAAGGGCGGGCGCGATCCACCCTGCTACGTTGCCTAAGAAATTCTGCAGGCCGGTCCACTTGCCGGAGTTCGTGGGTCCCGCGAGCGTTTGCGTGACAGCCCAGAGGTTCGAGGTGCACATGCCGAGGCCAATGCACGTGAGCATCAGGATGGCCATGGCGGCGGTGTGATTCGGGACAATGCCCACGAGCAGAATGCTGGCGGCGATGGCGGGGCCGGCACCGGTGAATGTTTTGCGGACGCGAGTGGGGCTGGCGCCCGCGGCAATCCACTTGTCGGAGAGCCAGCCGGACGTGAGTGCGGAGATGGCCAAAACGAAAAAGGCGAGGCTGGTTACGACGGACATGGTCTTAACGGAGAATTGGCGATCGCGCACAAGATAGGTAGGCAACCAGGTGATAAAGAAATACCAGACGTAATTGTAAGCAAAGAGGCCGCCGAAGGTGCCCCAGGCGGAGCGCTGCTGGAGTATTTGGAGGATGGAGGCGCCCGCTGGAGATTCGTTGGCGGGCGAAACTTCAGCGCTATTGGCGGCAACTGTTGGATGTGGGTCGCTGCGTGGCGCTGGTTTCCGTAGGTACTTCAGCCAGGGCAAAAGCCAGAGCAAGCTGGCGAGACCAAATACGATGAACGAGAGCCTCCAGCCGACACGGGCAATAAGCATTCCGCCGAGAAGCGTGCCGACGGCAGGGCCGGAGGCTTGCCCGGCACAGATGAACGAATTGGCGCGGCCGCGTTGTGATTCCGAAAAATGGCGCGAGATGATTTTGCTGTAGGAAGGGTAGGCGACGGACTCTCCGATGCCGAGAATGAGCCGCATCGCCAGAAGGAGTGCGAAGCCGCGGACCAGACCGGTGCCGACGGTGGCAGCAGACCAAATAAGAATTCCGAGGGCAAGAACCCAATTGACGGGGAAACGGTCGACAAGCCATCCAGAGACGATTTGAAAGATGGCATAGGTCCAGAAGAAGGAAGAGAAAAGGATTCCAAGCTGATAAAAGGAAATTCCCAAGTCCCCTTTTATGAGAGGCGCGGCGATGGAAAGATTTCCGCGGTCGATGTAATTGATGAAGATGGAGAGCGCCAGAAGCACGGCGAGCCGTGAAAGCTCGGGGGAGAGCCGTGACCCTGGCTGGGCGGCGGGTGCAACGTCGGAAATCACAGGCGGCTTACTCATGGAGATGGAAGGAAATCGAGGACTAACAGGGTGATGTCGTCATCCTGCGCGCGACCGAGGTCGGTGGCGGACCAGCGGCGCAGCTCGAGCAGCAGCGCGTCGGCGAGGTGGGAGGCGGATGAAGCAGAAGCGTCGAGGAATTTCTTCAGGCGCGATTTGCCAAATTCTTCACGCGCGGTGTTCATGGACTCGAGGATACCGTCGGTATAGAGCACAACGCGATCGCCGGGATCGAGCGGAATTTCCAGCGAAGAATATATTGCCTCCGGAAACAGCCCGAGCATTAAGCCATTGGCTTCGACTTCGCGGCTGGAGTTCCGCGCCTGCGCGTTGCGGCGGGAGGCATGAAGCAGAGGCGGATGGCCCGCTCCGGCGTAACGCAACAGCGATTTTTCCAGATCCACGAAAACGTAGGCTGCGGTGACGAAGTGTTCCTCGAATTTTCCGCACAACGCGCGATTCAAACCCGTAAGCACGTGCGCCGGATCGTCGGCATGGGCGCTCTGTCCAGCGAAGGCGACCTTGAGCATGGAGGCGATCAGTGCGGCAGGTACGCTGTGGCCGGTGACGTCGGCGACCAAGATGCCAACGCGCCGGTCGTCTACCACGAGAAAATCGTAAAAGTCGCCCGCCACAGCGCTCATTGGCACATAGCGCGCAACGATTTCAAGCCCGGCGAGCCGGGGTACTTCGCGCGGCAAGATGGAAGCCTGAATTTGGTTGGCAATCTGGAGCTCTTTGTTGATGGCGAGAAGGTGTTCTTCGTTGGCAAAGATGCGATGAGCGGCGAGGTAGCCCAGGAACGCAAGGAAGATTAGAAATCCGAGGGGTTCGATGTTGGCGCCGGCAACGGGTCTTAAATCTGCAAGATTCGCGTACATCACAAAAGCCCCAAAGATAAGGAGACCGGAAATCAGAATACGATACTCGCTATTCAATGGTTTGCGAGACGCCTTGGAGCGAAACCATGGAAGATTGGCGACCATGCTGGCGATCAACGTGAATACGAAAATCCTGTTGATGCCCCTGGCCAGGCTCGGGCTGAGGCCCAGGAGGTCTCGGGTAATTGCGAGCGCTACGAAAATCGGCTGCAGGTACAGCGCCCACCGGACGAGAGTTCTCCCCGGCTCGAGAGCAACCTGGAGAAAGAACATCAGGAACGGCGTCAGAATGAGGCAAGTGATCCAGAGGTCGATGTGATTCTGCAGCGGCTTCGAAATGTGGAAGATGGACTGGATGATCGACTCGCGCGGGAGCAGCCGGAGTCCGTAGAGCACGGCAGCGATGCCCAGCGAGAGCAGAGTCAGATCGCGGGTCCTACGACGGAAGGAAAAGAGCGCCAGCGCCGCCAGACCGATAACAAGAATGAGGAAGCCGAAAGCCAGCCTCGTGACTTGCGTCCGCAGGTCAGGGATCGAGAGGGTCAGCGAAGGAACCACAAGAGACACAAGCGCCGGCGGCATGCCGGAGAGTTTATACGCGGTGGGCAGCGGCAACGCAAATGAATGCGGCAAAGCCAACGGGGTCGGAGGCGGAGAATCAGCGGAGCGTGAGGTCGCCAGCGCCAACGTGAACGTGGAGCTTGTACCTGCCGCTCCCACGCTTGTCGAAGGATCGGAACAATCCGCCATGGGATTCGGCGAAAGGCGCGGCCTCCAGGTCGCCGGCCAATACCGAGGCGTCGACGTGACTGTAGTCAGCCGCATTGCCCACGGCGATGGTCAAGTCGCCAGCGTGGAGTTCGACGTCCTTGTCGCCAGACACTCCCTCGATGGAGAGATCTCCAGCTGGCATGCGCACGAAAAGGACGATGTAGTTGGGAACTTCGATAGTGACTTCCAGATTGTTCTTGGGGCCTCCAAAGACGCGGACGTCCGCATCATTGCCTGAGCGCCGGAAGTGAACCGAAAGGTCGCGGGCGTCATCGGCATTACGCCCATTGAGTTGAACTGCGAGCCTATTACTTTCGCGGCCTACGACCCTGAATTCGCCGGAGCGGAGGTGTAGGCGCAGGTGGCCTCCGGAAGGGAAGTCGACGGCGAAGGGGTGATTTTGAAGGTCTTTAACTGTGAAATCGGTGTCAGATAAACCTGACGGTGCGACCAGGGCTATTGATGCAAACAGGGCCAGGGCGGAACGCGGCACTACCCACCTCCGGTTGTTACTCTAGGGAGAAACGAAGGGAGGCCCTGGATTGTTTCGTATTGGGCAGTAGAGACGGATGTGCACAGTTTGGACTGTGAAAAGGCGAAAATGTGCAAAAAGCTGAGCCGGTAGAATCGACTGGGTCCCAGCATGCCAGATAAGTCCAATAGAATGAAAGAAGTGAGAGCGACCACGCATGATTAGTTTGGCGCTTCACATGCGCTATATCCCAACATTGAATTGTGCCTTCGAGGGACTGCCATGCGAAAAATGAGCTATATTTTTGTTTTGGGCGCGCTGCTTGTACTTTCTGGGAGCGCTGCAAAGGCGGATGTTGTTCCCAACGATGACCCGCGGATCGGCGGGGGTGGCACTGGGAGTTGTGCCGCGGGGAGTGTGGACCTAATGTCTGCTACGCAGTCATTTTCCATTCCTGCCGCCGACCTGTATCCGCCAACCGGGCCTTGCATAGTGGACTTTACAAATGAGACTGGCGGCACACTGACGTTTGTTACAGTCGCAGTCGGCACGGCGTTCGCCGGCACACTCACGTGCGGCCTTGATGCGGGCTCCCCATTCACCTCTTTTCTCGAACCTCCGGCAACTGCACCGAATACTTGCACATTCTTAGGGGCGAGCATTCCGGATGAAGGCGCGTTTGGGCTCACCTTTGGCAGCACGTTTCACCCCTTTTGCGCACCTGGGTCCACTGTGACAAATGGGGTTTGCTCGAACCCGCTGAGGTCCCTTGATGGCACTGCGAGCACAACCCCAGAGCCCGCGAGCATGGTGCTGATTGGGACTGGACTGGCAGCGCTAGTAACGCGCAGGAAAAAGCTGCGGAGCATACCTCGGGCTTCCTAATTGCGTTTGCTAAACTCCGTAACAAGCTTCGCGAACTCCGGAGTCTTTTGAAGGGCGCTGAGTTCGGGATCGCTTTTTGCCTGCTCCACGGAATATCCCTTTTGTAGCGCCTCCCGGAGGGCCTTCAGAGCTTCCGCAGTCCGGCCAGTTATGGCGAAAACTTCAGCCTGGTCATAAATAATACTGACATCGTCCGGACTGACAGCGCGAGCCCGGCGCATGAAGTCCAGTGCCTGGATCGCGTCACCCTTCTTGGCGTAACAGAGACCCAGCCCGTCCAGCACGGAAGCGTCCCGCGGATTTACCTGCAGTTGTTTAAAGGACAGTGAGATGGCTCGATCATACGTGGCGTTGGCTTTATCGAGTTGATTGTACCAACGGTACGCATCGGCCAGATTTCCCACGAGCATCGAATCATTTGGGTTCATCTCCACGGCCTTTTCGAACATAGGCACCGACTCGGCATATCGCTTCAAGAAGAAAAAAGCGGTGCCGAGGTTCGAATAGGCCATGGAGTGAGGCTGGATATGAATTGACTTTTGAAAGAAAGGGATGCACTGATCGTATTTGCCTTGCTGAAAGTAGACCATGCCGGTGTTGAGATAGCCGAAAGAGTTGTCCGGCTCAAGTTCGGTGATGCGCTGAAAAGCAGCCAAGGCTTTGTCGTATTCACCCAGATCGGAGTAAGCCAGGCCGGCATTGTTGTAGTTCACCCAATAGTAGGGATTGAGGTCGATGGCCTTTTGATACGCCTGAAGGGCCAGATCTTTTTGTCCGAGCGCCAGATACGCCTTGCCAAGCCCGCGATACCCATCATCGGAATTGGGCGCAAGTTGCAACGCGCGTTTCAACTCGGACACTGCCTCCGCGCCCTTGCCCGAAGCGGTGTAGACGCTACCTAAAGAAAAATGAACCTCCGGCAAATTGTCGTTGAGGCGCTCGGCCTGCTGCGCGGCTGCCAAGGCCTTCTGGGACCAGAAACTGTCCTTTTTCTCGTGATACATGACCAAGCTGGCGTCCGCGACGCCGGCGTATGCCAGAGCGAAGTTCGGATCCTTCTTCAAAGCCTGTTCATATAAGCCCACCGCGCTCTGGATGTTTTTGACGTCCTGCTGGCTGCGCATGGCGCTGCGGCCCTTCAGGTACAGGTCATAAGCCTCGATATTCTCGGTCGGATGCGGCGTGGCCCGCGCGGACTCTTCGCTGGTGGGCTTGAGGGCCAAAGCTTCCACAATTCCGGCATAGATTTGGTCTTCCAGCGTCAGCAAATCTTGTTGCACACCGGAGAATTCCTGGGTCCACACGCGCCGGCCACCCGCTACGTCATCCAAAGAAGCCACGATGCGAAGCTTGTCGCCGCTGCCCTGGATGGTCCCGGAGACGACAAGGTTTACCCCCAGCTGCCGCGCCACATCATTCAAGGAACTGCTGGGCCGCGCTTTTTGCACTTCTGAGGCGGATGCAGTGTGCATGTCGTGAAGTTGGAAAAGCTTTGCGGACAGCTCTTCCACTAAGCCATCGGCCACGTAGCCAAGCGAATTCTGATCACCCAAGATGCGCATGGGCAGAACCGCCACGAATTTTCCGCGTTGCAACGAGGGAATGCCGGAAATTGCCTCCGCGGACTTGTGGCGGAAAATGAAATCGCGCACCTGCGGGACGGCCAGCAACCCGGCAAACAGCACTACAACGGCTGCGCCAGAGATCAGCCACAGTTTTTGGGGGATTGCGGGGAGGGTGATCTGCACGGTGCGCGTATGCGTGGGCGCGTGCTTGAACTCCAAGTCCACGAGGATTTCGTTGGCGCTTTGGTAGCGATTGGCGGGATCTTTTTCGAGGCATTTCAAACAGATGCGCGAGAGATAGGGAGGAAGATCGGGTATGACCAGTTCCGGGCGTTTCGGAAGTTGGTGCACGCGCTGGTACATCAATTGGAACGTGGTGTCTCCGCTAAAGGGCAGAACCCCGGTAAGCATTTCGTAGAGAATCAGCCCATATGTGTAGAGGTCGCTGCGATGGTCGAGGGGCTTGCCTTCGACTTGCTCGGGCGACATATACAGCGGAGTGCCGAGTACGGCTCCGGTGCGCGTCACGCTGGTACGGTCGGACTCCAGCGTTTTGGCGATGCCGAAATCGGTGACATAAATATGGTCCGCGGAGCCCATCAGGATGTTTTGCGGTTTGAGGTCACGGTGTACGACGTTAACGCCGTGGGCCGCGGCTAGAGCCGCCGCTAGCTGCCGCATGATGTTAAGCACGCGGTCGAGAGGTAGCCGCCCCTCTTTGCGGAGGACCTGCGTAAGGTCGCCTCCGTCGACATACGCCATGGATATGAATTTGATGCCCTTGTACTCGCCGAGGTCATGGATGCGTAGGATGTTAGGGTGGGAAATGCTGCTGGCCAGCAGGAGCTCGTGCTTGAAACGCTGGAGGGCCATGGAATCGGTCATCAGGTCGGGGCGGAGAACTTTGATGGCCACGATGCGCTCCAGCTCGCGGTCGCGGGCCTTGTAGACTTTTCCCATGCCGCCGGAACCGAGCAGCGACTCGACGTGGTAGCGCGGACCAAAATCAGCGCCGGTATTTATGGAAGCAGATTGCGAAGCCTCAAGGGTGGCGCCGAACTCGACGTCAGCACCAACGTCCAGACCACTGCCGCAGGCAGAACAAACGTTCGCATTGGTCGGATTAGGGGTATGACAGTGCGTACAGATCATGACCATGCACCGATGGCCGCTGAGCGTGAGCGAATGATGCCGGATTATAGCAGCTAGAAGCCGCGAATTTACAAGGGAAGTAGGCGTGAAGGACGGAACGCAAGGTGTCACATGCTGACAGCTTGGGACTGGGGGGAACCTAGGGATGGGGAACGTGCGGGAACTCGGAGATGGCGACTTCGTAGTGGCGTACACGCTTGTCGAAATCGGTGAGCAACGCGGCGGCTTCAGGGGCAACCACGGCGGAGTCCCGGTCGGCTCCGGCGAAGGTGTCGATGGCGGTGAAAGATTGCCAGTACGTGGTGACTAAAATTTCGACGCTGCCGGGTATTGGCCGCGTGCAAACCATTGCGCCAAGGAATCCATCGACCCGCCGCAATTCCGGCCGAACCGATTGCTCGAAATGGAGGAGATAAGAATCGGAAAGCGCAGGGGTTGTGTGCGCCGACCACAAACGCGCGATCATTTCAGGCGGACTCCGCGGCCCTTTTCTCGGGGTAAGCGGCGTGGGGGTGGTTGCCCACGACTACCGTCCAGTCGCGCACCCTCCACTTGGTGACCAAGCCATTCTTCACGTAAGGGTCCTGGCGGGCGAACGCTTCCGCCGAGGCCGGGCTTTCACCTTGAAAGATTAGCAATGCTCCGTCGGCGGGATCTGCGAGCGCGCCCGCAAATACGAGTTCACTGCGCGCATGCGATTCGCGAGCTAGCCGGAGGTGCTCGTCGCGATGAACAGCCCGTCGCGCGATGAAATCATCGACAACCTCGTAGAACAGCGCGTAGTAAGCCATGGCACGCCCCTTTTGAATCGCTAGTCGCTTAGCCGTTTAACCCGACCATCTCTGCCGTAACTGTAAAACCGTGTGAAGACCGAAGGATCGACCTCCCCGTAGCCCCAGACCTTGACCTTAAGCCCGCCAGCCTCTATCCATCGCATCGCCGCAATATATACGTGCTGGTTCTCAAGTAGACTCTTGCGTTCTGTTTGCGTGAGCACCTTCACAAGTTTGTCCCAGACTCGAATTGTCAGCATCGACTGATCAATGAAACGATGGTGAGCAGACCGTTTAGCAGGCCAAACAACAAAGCGCCACATGCCCGTGGAAACATTTGCGGTCGACGTGCCATTAGTTGTTGTAGCTATTTTGCAGAGCCGCCGGCGATAGAGGGCACGAGCAGGACGCGGTCGCCTTCCTTGACGCAGCAGGATTCGCCGCCCAGGAAGCGGATGTCTTCCTCGTTGAGGTAAACGTTGAGGAATTGGCGGATCTGGCCGCTTTCGTCGCGGACATGGCGCGAGAGGTCCGGGAAACGGGCAGTCAGTTCGGTGAGCGCTTCGGCAATCGTACGGGCACTACAATCCACCTTCGGCGCGCCGTCTGTGAAGCGGCGGAACGCAGTGGGGATTTCGATGGTCACTGGCATGTTTATCATCTCCTGCGAAATTCGAGATTTCTGCACGTTGCTATGCGCGAGCCGCAGCCGTCGCCGGCAGTTGCGTTTCCAAATAGGCTTCGAACGCGTCGAGACGCGGCGCTATGGCTTCGGTCACCGGGAATTCCGCGGCAATTGCGTCGGTCGTCTTTAGGCCGTTTCCGGTGATGCAGAGCACAGTCGTTTGGTCCGGGTGAATGCGGCCTTGGCGGAGCAGCTTTTCGGCCACGCCCGCGGTCACGCCTCCGGCGGTTTCCGTGAAGATGCCTTCGGTTTCGGCGACGAGCTTGATGGCGCTGACGATTTCCGGGTCGGAAACGTCTTCGGCCCAACCGCCAGTTTCGCGTATTAGTTTGCTGGCGTAGTTTCCGTCGGCGGGATTTCCAATCGCCAGTGAGCGGGCAATGGTGTTGGGCTTTTGCGGCTCGAAGCGCGACAACCCACGTTTCACAGCGCTTGAGATGGGCGAGCATCCCGTAGCCTGAGCCCCAAAGAAGCGCACTGGTTTTTCTTCGACCCAGCCGATTGTGACCAGCTCACGAAATGCTTTGGCGATTTTTCCGATCAGCGAGCCGCCGGCCATGGGCACCACAACATTGTCCGGCAAGCGCCAGCCGAGCTGCTCCGCAATCTCGAACGCATGCGTCTTCGAGCCCTCGGAGTAGTAGGGCCGCAGGTTCACGTTGACGAGGCCCCACTGAAAGCGGTCGGCGATCTGCGCACACAACCGATTCACATGGTCGTAGTTGCCATCGATGCGCACGATGCGCGCCCCGTAGACCGCGGTGTTCAGCACTTTGGCGGGCTCCAAATCGGCGGGAATAAATACGCAGGCATTGAAGCCTTGCTGAGCAGATTGGGCGGCGACCGCGTTCGCGAGATTTCCAGTGGAGCTGCAGCCAACGGTTTGAAACCCGAAGCGACGGGCTGCAGCCAGCGCCGTAGCGACAACGCGATCCTTGAACGAAAGCGAAGGGAAGCAGACCGCATCATTTTTGATAAACAGCCTCTTGATGCCCCAGTGTGCCGCCAGTTTCGTCGAAGCCACTAGCGGTGTGCCGCCGACCGCCGAAGGCGCGACATGGCCTTCCGGAAGAGGCAGGAACTCGGCATAACGCCACATATTAAATGCGCGGCTGGCGAGATTTTCGCGGCGCACGGTTTTCTTGAGGGAATCGTAGTCAAAGAAAACTTCGAGGGGAGAGAAGCAGTCTTCGCAGAAGGAACGGGGAGCATTGCCCCAAGCCTTGCCACATTCTTTACATCGCAGTTCGTAGAGATCGGACATATGCTACCTTCCAGATGGCGCGCCGGCGCGGACCACACGCTATCGTAGTCTTCTGTGGTTTTAGGGCAGCAGGGAGGGGAAATGAAAAACCCTCCTTGCCAAAGTGCTTGGAGGGTCTCAGAAACTTTCTGGGGACTCTTCTCGCTCTTTAGCAGTTTTTTACGTGGAGCAAGTTGCCCTAAATCGCCACGTGTCGCCGCAACCGCGGCTGTTCTTTTATGCTTGAAAACGACGGAGATGTCAATAGCAAGCCCCAGCGCAAATATCTGACAACAAATTAGCCATTCCGTGCGTCAAATGTATGTGACACTAAGGTTTCACGCGGCTAGCGAAAATCCAATATGCACCACCGCTACCCGGCCCTCCGACCAGTGACGCTCATAGCGCATTTCGAAGAAGCAGGCAATTGGAGCGGGAATCACGATAGTATACTGTAGGTCGCGCCGGAAGCCTATTGGGGGACAGAGGAGTACGACAAATGGGTCAGCAGGTAAAAGAATTATACGATTGGGCGCGTCGGCGCAAGATTTTGGCCACCATCTTCGTGGCGTTGACGCTAACCGTTGGCATTATGATCGGTTCGGTAGTCTCCGGCCGCGTCTCGGCCATGAAGACGCTCTCCTTCGCGGGGACAAATGCCACTCCGCTGGCAATGCCCGATCCCATTCCTTCCGCAGCCTCGTTTTCCAGCATAGTGAATCGCGTGGAGCCAGCGGTGGTCAACATCGCCACCACGCAGGTTCTGGAG
>Ga0210409_10005237_pt1 | contig 13673 bp, 13 predicted proteins | sample IncBWH17MmetaG_FD_161649 | JGI IMG/M metagenome (GOLD analysis project Ga0210409, IMG submission 161649) | Forest soil microbial communities from Barre Woods Harvard Forest LTER site, Petersham, Massachusetts, United States - Inc-BW-H-17-M | ecosystem: Environmental > Terrestrial > Soil >... | reverse complement strand
AACAGCGGCTCACCTGCGAGCTGCGGCTCGAGGAGCTTGATCCTGCCACCCGTCTGCGTGTCGAGGCCGGTGTCGACGCATTCGACGACGACGCCCGGCGGCCACTCCTGGGCGGCGACGAAGCGCTCGATCAGCTCCCCCTTGTAGCCGGTCGCGAGCACGACGCGGCGGAACCCCTGCACCGCATAGAGCTGCACGACGTGCCAGACGATCGGCTTGCCTCCGATCTCGACGAGCGGCTTCGGCAGCTCCTGCGCGTGCTCCTGCAGCCGGGTTCCGCGCCCCCCGCACAAGATCACGACCGGCGGGCCGCTCACGCGTCAGCCGGCGACGCGCTCGAGCACGTCTGCGGACACGTCGAAGTTGGCGTGGACCGCGCTGACGTCGTCGTTCTCCTCCAGCAGGTCGATCAGCTTCATCAGCCGGCCGGCCTGTGTCTCGTCGATCGGCACGAGACTCGAGGCCCGGTAGGCCATCTCGGCGCTCTCCATCTCGACGCCGGCCTCCTCGAGCGACCGGCGGACGCGGGTGAAGTCCGCCGGCTCGGTGATCACTTCGAAGACGCCTTCGTCGGTCGTGACGTCCTCGGCACCGGCCTCGACGGCGACCATCAGGTCGTCTTCGGAGTAGCGGGTCGCATCGATTACGATCGTGCCCTTCTTCTCGAACAGGTAGGCGACCGAGCCTGGCTCGCCGAGGCTGCCGCCGTTCTTGGAGAAGACGTGCCTGACGTCGGCGCTCGTGCGGTTGCGGTTCTCCGTGAGAGCCTCCACCAGCACCGCAACGCCGCCGGGACCGTAGCCCTCGTACAGGACCGCTTCGATGGCGTCGGCCTCGCCGCCCTCACCGGTGCCCTTGGCGATGGCGCGCTCGATGTTGTCCTTCGGCATCGATGCTTCCCTCGCCTTGCGCACCGCGTTCTCCAGGGCCGCGTTTGCGTCGGGGTCGCCGCCGCCGTCGCGCGCAGCCACCGTGATCGCCCGCGTGAGCTTCGAGAACTGCGCGCCGCGACGCGAATCGACGACCGCCTTCTTGTGCTTGATGCTCGACCACTTCGAGTGCCCAGACATAACCGAGAGTCTACGAATCGGCGAGCCCGGCTACCTCGCCGTAGGATGGGTTGGCGCATGACCGCGACGCTCTCCCCCGAGATCTTCAAGGCGTATGACATCCGCGGCCTCTACGGCGAGCAGATCGACGGCGACCTCGCCGAGCGGATCGGGCGGTCGTTCGCGCACGTGCTCTCGGGGCTGGCCGCCAAGCCGATCTCGGAGCTGCGGGTGGGCCTCGGGTACGACATGCGGATCACCGCTCCGGAGCTCGCCGCGCGTTACCGCGATGGCCTGCTCGGGGCGGGCGCGAACGTGCTCGATGCGGGAATGGTCGGCAGCGAGATGGTCTACTACCTCGTCGGCTCGCGCGAGCTGGACGGCGGTCTCATGTGCACCGCCTCGCACAACCCGAAGGCCTACACGGGCGCGAAGCTCATGCGCGAGGGGGCACTGGCGCTGTCCGGCGACTCGGGCATCCAGGACGTCCGTCGAGCCGTCGAAGCCGAGCTCGAGGCGGGGACGCCCGTCGGCACGCTCTCGCCGAGCGGAACGCTCGAGGAGATCGACCTGTACGGCGAGTTCGAGGCGGCCGCGCTGCGCTTCATCGACCCGGACGTCGTCCGCTCCGCGGCGCGCCCGCTTACGGTGGTGCTCGACGGAGGCAACGGGATGGCGGGTCCGATGGTCGGGCCGCTGCTCGAGAGCCTCGATCTCGAGCTGATCGAGAGCTACTGGACGCCCGACGGGAACTTTCCAGACCACGAGCCCAACCCGCTGCTCCCGGAGAACAGGCGGCTGATCATCGAGAAGGTGCGCGAGGTCGGGGCCGACCTGGGCATCGCCTGGGACGGCGACGCCGACCGCTGCTTCTTCATCGACGACACCGGAGCGTTCGTCGACGGGGACTTCCTCACCGCGCTGCTGGCCGAGTCGCTGCTGGCGAAGGCACAGCGGCCCGGGGAGGCGATCCTCTACGACGTGCGCGCGTCGCGGGCTGTCGCCGACACGGTGGAGCGGGCCGGAGGCGTCGCCTACGTGAACCGCGTCGGACATGCGTTCTTCAAGACACGCATGCGCGCCGAGGGCTCGCTGTTCGGCGGCGAGGTCTCCGGCCACTACTACTTCCGCGATTTCTACTGCGCGGACTCCGGGACGATCCCGGCGCTGCTGATGCTGGAGCTGCTGAGCGGCGAGGGACGGAGCCTGTCGGAGCTGCTGCGCCCCTACCGGGACCGCTACTTCATCTCAGGCGAGATCAACTCGGAGGTCTCCGACCCTGCTCGCAAGATCGAGGAGATCGCCGAGCGCTACGCCGACGCGCGCCAGAGCCGCCTCGACGGGATCTCGATCGACTACGAGGACTGGCACTTCAACGTGCGTCCCTCCAACACCGAGCCGCTGCTGCGCCTGTGCCTCGAGTCCCTCGCCTCCAGGCAGGACATGGAACGCCGCCGCGACGAGGTCCTCGCGCTGATCCGCTCGTCCACGACGACCGGGTCGTCCGCGACGGCGGCGTCGTGAGCGTCTGCCGGTCGTGAGCGCCAGCGACCAGACCGACGAGCGCGAGCGCGAGCTGCGGGAGCTGGCGCTCGCCGAGGACGCAGGCATCGTCCGCCTGGCGATCCCCACGCCCTTCATGGTCGGCCGCGTCAACGCCTACCTGATCGAGGACTCGCCGCTGACGCTGATCGATTCGGGCCCCAACTCGGCGAAGGCGCTCGACGAGCTCGAGCAGGCGCTCGCCGCTCGCGGCCACGCGGTCGAGGACATCGAGCTGCTGGTGATCACCCATCAGCACATGGACCACTTCGGGCTCGCCTCGATCCTCGCGCGGCGTTCCGGCGCCGAGGTCGCGGCGCTCGAGGCGCTCGCGCCGTTCCTGGCCAGCTACGGCGAGCAGACCGACCTGGAAGACCGCTTCGCGGAGCGGCTGATGCTCCGCCACGGAATCCCGGCGGAAATCGTCACGGCCCTGCGGGCTGTGTCGGCCGGCTTCCGTGCCTGGGGATCGAAGGTTGAGGTCTCGAGGCCGCTCGCCGACGGCTCGCAGCTGCAGCTTCGCGACCGGACGCTGCGCGTTCTGCACCGCCCGGGCCACAGCCCGTCGGACACCGTCTTCCTCGACGAGTCGCGGTCGATCATGCTCTCCGCCGACCACCTGATCGCGCACATCTCCTCCAACCCGCTGCTCGCCCGCCCGCTCGGAGCCGGCGAGGAGTACGACGGTCCCCGACCGCAGGCGCTGATCACGTATCTCGCGTCGCTGCAGCAGACGCGCGCCACGGACGTCTCGCTGGTGCTGCCGGGGCACGGACCGCCGATAACCGACCACGTGGCGTTGATCGACGAGCGCTTCCGCCTGCACGACCGGCGGGCAGAGAAGATCCACCGGCTGATCGCCGCGCAGCCCCGCACGGCTCACGAGATCGCACAGGAGCTGTGGGGCAACGTAGCCGTCACACAGGCCTATCTGACGCTTTCGGAGGTGCTCGGCCACGTCGATCTGCTGCTCGAGGACGGTCGTGTGATCGAGCTCGAGCAGGACGGCGTCGTGCGCTTCGAGGTCACCCCGGGCTAGCGCCCGACGCATGCCGGTCGCGGACTGGAGCCACCTCGGCGCGACTGCGCAGCTGGTGATCTTCGACTGCGACGGTGTGCTCGTCGACAGCGAGCGGATCTCCAACAGGGTGCTGGCCGATCTGCTCACGGCCGAGGGCCTGCCGACAACGTTGACCGAGGCTCGCCGCGCCTATCAGGGCCTCATGCTCAGCGAGGTGGGCACGCGCGCGGAGGCGGGTCTCGGCCGCGCGCTGCCCGAGGGTTGGCTCGCGAGGTTCGAGCGCGAGCGCGAGAGTGCGTTTCGCCGCGAGCTGCGCCCCGTCACGGGAGCGAGCGAGGCCGTGCAGCGGATCACGGCCGCGGGGATTCCCGTGTGCGTCGCCTCCCAGGGCAAGCTCGCCAAGACGCGACTGTCGCTTGCGTTGACAGACCTCGACAGCCTGTTTCCCGAGGCCGCCGTCTTCTCCGCCTACTCGGTTGCGAACGGGAAGCCTGCACCGGACCTCTTCCTGTATGCGGCCGCAGCGATGGGAGCACGAGCGGCTGGCTGCATCGTCGTCGAGGACACTCCGTCCGGCGTTCGCGGGGCGGTGGCCGCCGGCATGCATGTTCTCGGCTATGCGGCAGACAGCGACGAGCGGGCGCTGAGCGATGCCGGCGCGGAGATCCTGCATTCACTCGAGCAGCTGCCGGGGTTGCTCGGACTGGACTGAGCTCCTTGAGGGGTCGAGGGCTGCTATGCGCAGGGAGGGCAGCTCCCGCAAGCGTGCGAGCGTCAACTCGGAGAGTCCTGCCGGCCGTAGTGCTTCGGCACGATCGAGATAGAGAGAAATGGTAGGTGCCCCCACCCTGGTTCCCGGAGTTCCAGCTGCGTCGAGCAGGCATATAGTCCGTGGATCCAGTCCTCGACGACCGACACAGGGAGGATCAGATGGCATTCGTGATGACCAACTTCGAGGTGGACGACTTCGACACCTGGAAGCAAATGTTCGACTCCGATCCGGCGGGTCGCAAGCAGGCCGCAAGGGGTCACCAGATCTTTCAGGCCACCGACAATCCCAATCACCTCTTCATCGGTACCGAGTTCGCATCCGTTGATGACGCGAACGCCTTCCGCGACAGGCTGATGGCATCCGGGGCACTCGACAACGTACGCGTGATGCACGTGCGACCGACCGTCACCGAGCTGGTCGACGCCGCCACCTACTAGCCGCGCACCGACCTCGGCGTCGCTCCGCCACGATCGTGAGCAAGCCGCGCACCGATACCGGCCCGGAGGCTTGGGCTGGGGCGGGCACCGGCGCTCAGTACTTCGTTGTCGACGTCTTTACCGACGCGCCGCTAGAGGGCAACCAGCTTGGTGTCTTTCCTGATGCGGGCGACTACTCAGACGAGCTTATGCAGCGCCTGGCGCGGGAGATGAACTTCTCCGAGACGGTCTTCGTCCTCCCCGCCGAGGGCGACGGGGATGCGCGGGTCCGTATCTTCACGCCTCGCGATGAGCTTCCTTTTGCGGGACACCCAGTGCTGGGATGCGCGTTCGTTCTCGGCGAAGCGTTCGGTCGTGACACCGTGAGGCTGGAGACGGGACTGGGCGTGATTCCGATCGCCCTGGAGCGTACGGCGGGACGCATCACCTTCGGGCGGATGCAACAAGCGATCCCGGACTGGCGTCCCTACGAACGCGAGCAGGAGCTGCTCACGGCGCTCGGCGTTGAGCGCTCCGGGCTTCCCGTCGAGGCCTACCCGAATGGCCCGTTTCATGTGTATGTCGAGTTGGAGAGCGAGGAAGCCGTCGCGTCGCTGAGGCCAGATTTCGCGGCCGTGGCCGAGCTCGGAGAGATCGCGGTCAACTGTTTCGCCGGCGCCGGGCGACGCTGGAAGACGCGCATGTTCGCGCCAGCAGGCGGCGTGTTCGAGGATCCTGCGACGGGTTCCGCGGCCGGCCCGTTAGCGATCCATCTGGCCAGACACGGTCGGATCGCCTTCGGCGAGCAGATCGAGATCCGACAGGGCTCCGAGATCGGACGGCCCTCTGTCCTCTACGCGCGTGCCGACGGGTCCTGCGAGCGTGTCGAGCGCGTGGAGGTAGGTGGCTCGGCGGTGGTCGTCGCGCGCGGCGCGTTCCGAGTCGCAGACGCACGCTGATCTGGGTCGGGGCGCTATCCGCAGCTCCGGAATATTGATCTAGCCCCGCTCAATCTCGCCCAGGTGCTCGATGTTCGCGCGATCGCCGCCGTCGCCACTCGGCTCCCCGGTGAGCCACCCATCGAGGATCTCAGCGAGCTCGGCCTCGGAGGTCGCGCGCAGGCTGAGGGCCAGCACGTTCGCGTCGTTCCACCGGCGCGCGCCGCTGGCGCTCGCCGCATCCAGGCACAGCGCGGCGCGCACCCCGCGGACCTTGTTCGCCGCGATCGAGGCCCCCGTGCCGGTCCAGCAGCACACGATCGCCTGCTGCGCGCGTCCCTCCGCGACGTCGCGCGCGGCAGCCTCCGACGCCCACGCCCAATCCGTGCGCTCGCCCTCGCCGAGAGCTCCGTGCGCGAGCGTCTGATGACCACGGCGCCGGAGCTCCTCCACCAGCGCACCCGCAACGCCGGTCAGCTCGTCGGCCGCGACCGAGATCACCATGCTCGCGGAGTATCACGGATCGGAGGCCGTCGGGCAGGGCCCGTCCCCGGGCCAAACCGTCGCCGGCTGCAGGTACGGTGACGCCGTGACGCATGAACCTCCCGGCACGCAGCCGCCGCGGCGCTTTCGGCCGCGTCTGCACTGGGAGCTGTTGCTGTGTGGGGTGAGCGGGCACGAGCTCGTGGGCACCGACGCCACCGCGCTGCGAGGCGAGGACGCGATCCTGGCCCGCGAGGATGCGGCGGGCACGCGCTGGTACCGCTGCCTGCGCTGTGACAGCTGGCTGCCGCTGTCCCCACCGGAGCATCCCCTTCGCGAGCATCCGCCCGAACGGGACGAGATCGAGCTGCCACTGAGAGGCAAGCGGCTGCGCGACCAGATCGTGCTGCGGCTGATCGCCATCGACCGTGCGTTCCACTTCCTCGTGCTGGGCGCGCTCGGCGCACTGGTGCTGCTGTTCGCAGCGAACCGCAGCACCCTGCGACCGACCTTCTACAAAGTCATCGCCGACCTGCAGGGCGGCGTCGTCTCCGGTCAGTCGCATTCCCGTCATGGCCTGCTGCACGAGCTCGACAACCTCTTCACGACCTCCTCGACGCATCTTCACGAGCTGGGAGCCGTGCTGCTCGTCTACGCCGCGATCGAGGGCATCGAGGCGGTCGGCCTGTGGTATCAGCGGCGCTGGGCCGAGTACCTCACGTTCCTCGTCACCGCCTCGCTGCTGCCGCTCGAGATCTACGAGATCGCCACTCGTACGACCGTGCTGAAGGTGCTCGCCTTCGTGATCAACGTCGCCGTGGTCATCTACCTGCTGTTCGCAAAGCGCCTCTTCGGCCTGCGGGGCGGCGCCGCGGCCGACGCGGCCGAGGGCGATCTCGACCAGGGCTGGGAGGCGCTCGAGCGCACCGCGCCGCCGCCGGCTCCCGCGCCCACGCCTGTGTCCACAACGGACACGTCCTGACTCGCCAACGGACACGTCCTGACTCGCGGCGCCCATCCTCAGCCGGGGCTCGGTGCGCGATCGCCGACGAGCTGCAGGAACCAGCGGTGAAGGCGATCGTCCTCGCCCAGCTCGGTGTGGAAGGAGACGGCGAGCATGGTCCCCTCCCTCGCGGCAACCGGATGGCCGTCGACGTCCGCGAGAACCTCCACTGCCGGCCCATGCTCGGCGATCCAGGGCGCCCGGATGAAGATCCCCCTGATCGGGCCCCCCGTCAGGCCTCGCAGCTCGACGTCGGTCTCGAAGCTCCTGATCTGGCGGCCGAAGGCGTTGCGGTCGGCACGGATGTCCATGAGGTCGAGGTGCTCGCGGTCGAGCATGATCAGGCCGGCGCAGGAGCCGAGGATCGGAACTCCGCGGGTGGCGAGCTCGCGAAGCGGCTCGGCGAGGCCCTCGCGCTCGACGCCCAACGTCATCGTGGTGGACTCGCCGCCCGGAATGACGAGGCCGTCGAGGCCGTCCAGGTCGCCCGGCACGCGCACCTCACGGGTGCGTGCCCCGAGTCCGCGGAGCATCCGCTCGTGCGCCTCGAAGCCGCCCTGCAGCGCGAGCACTCCGATCAGCGGTCCGTCCACGCGGGCGCTAGCTACCAGCCGCGCTGTGCGAGCAGCTGCTCGCCGTCCAACTTCGAGCTCTCGAGGCTGACCATCGGCGTGCCGAGCCCACGCGACGCCTCTGCGACGCGCTCCGCGTCCTGCCAGTGCGTCGTCGCCTCCACGATCGCCCGAGCCCGCGTGGGCGGGTCCTCCGACTTGAAGATGCCCGAGCCGACGAACACGCCTTCGGCGCCGAGCGCCATCATCAGTGCCGCGTCGGCCGGCGTGGCGATGCCGCCCGCGCAGAACAGCACGACCGGCAGGCGCCCGCTCTCGGCGACCTCACGCACGATGTCAAGCGGCGAGGCGAGCTGCTTCGCAGCGGTCGCCAGCTCCTCCTGGCCGAGCGTGGTCAGTCGGCGGATCTCAGCGGTGATCTGACGCATGTGGCGGACGGCCTCGACGATGTCGCCGGTGCCGGCCTCGCCCTTGGAGCGGATCATCGCGGCGCCCTCGCCGATCCGTCGCAGCGCCTCTCCGAGGTTGGTTGCACCGCACACGAAGGGCACCTTGAACGCCCACTTGTCGATGTGGTTGCTCTCGTCCGCCGGTGTCAGGACCTCCGACTCGTCCACGTAGTCGACCTCTAGCGCCTCCAGCACGCGCGCCTCCATGAAATGCCCGATCCGCGCCTTGGCCATCACCGGGATGCTCACGCCCTCCTGGATGCCGGCGATCATCTCGGGATCGGACATGCGGGCCACGCCCCCGTGGCGACGGATGTCCGCGGGGACCCGCTCGAGCGCCATCACCGCCGCGGCGCCCGCCTCCTCGGCGACCTTCGCCTGATCGGGCGTCACCACGTCCATGATCACCCCGCCCTTGAGCATCTCCGCGAGGCCGCTCTTGACCCTGAATGTCGCCTCATCGCGCATACCCTGAGTTTATCTCCGTGGGCCCCGTCGGCCCTGCTGGATCCGATCGTGGACCATGTGTATAGGACCGGGCGGGGCTCTGCACCGGGCTGCTTTGCAAAGGCAGCGCTGGATCGGCTGGTCTCGGCGCCAGAGGCTCCGGCCGGCGAGTTAGCGAGACGGAAGCGCGCTCAGCGGCGCGGGGCATGGTGCTGGACGCACGTCACCGTTCGACACAACGGCGGGTCCGCCGAGCTCGACGCCCTGGACGGCCGCCGCGGCGAACGTTACGAGCCGTTTCGTGCGCCCATCGACGAGGTGCACACCGTCTTGGTCGCGCGCAAGGTACTGGCCGCTGACGCAGGTGCCGTTGGTGAGTCGGACCTTCGCGCGGGAGAGGTGGAGCGGGATCAACGAGGACCAAAGCCAGGCGAGACCCAGGAAGATCAGCAGCACGGCGATCGCGATCCCGAGAGGTGGAACCTTGCTGTCGTGCGGCAGCAGTCGCGTGGCCAGGAACACTGCCAGCGCCGCAAACACCACGGCAATGACCATGACCAGCACGCCGAACCCGACGAGCTGGCGGTTGTTGACGAGAGGCAGCGCCGCTCCGGCCGGGAGCCCCGAGGTGGAGAGCCTCGCATACTCCCAGAGCCCTCCCGCCACATACACGTACGCAGCGAGACCCGCGCCGATGGCCAAGAGGTCTTTGGAGCCTGCGAGCATTCGCTGCTCGGGGCGTCGCGACGTCTTCACGGGGTCTCGCATCGTGGGTATGCCCGGGATCGGTTTGACCGCTGCCGAGCAGCTGCTGCTGCCGCCGCCGCCGCCTCGAGGAGTCGCCTACTTCAGCCTGAAAGCCTTGATCCGGTCGTCGTACTGGGCGGTGTCCTGCGCGTACACGCCGTATGCGAGGGCCTGGATGATGCTCAGCAGAGCCGTGTGCGAGCGAACGTAGGCGGGGCTGTTGGAGGAGTAGTAGAGCTTGATCTGTGCGAGCTTCGCGACCTCCGAGAGGGTCGCGTCCGTGATCGCGGCCGTGCGTGCCTGACGGTGGCGGGCGAGCTTCATGGCGCGCACCACAAGCGGGTGCGGCCGGCCCGCGGAGAGTCCGATCGTGAGCGTCGTGTCGTCGATCCGCCCGAGGCGGCTGAGCGCCTCCTGGGAGGGGCTCGCGACGACGTCCACGCGGAGGTCCAGCAGCATCAGCAGGTGGCGCAGGTAGCTGGCGAAGAAGGCCATCTGGTCGGTGCCGGCGACGAGCACCTTCTCGGCGCTGACGATCGCCTGGATGAGCGCGTCGACGGAGCTGCGCGAGACCTTGCGGGCGGTGTCCTCGACGTTGAGATGATCTGCGGCGAGCGCCGACTCGAACTCGTTCTGATCGAGCGAGAAGAGCGGCGTCGAGGTCGCCGTCGCGCCGTTCTTGGCCGTCTTCGCGTTCACGCGACGGTATTCCTCGCGGGCAGCAGCCTGCAGCTCGGGGAAGCCCTCGAACCCGAGCGCCTGCGAGAAGCGCACGACCGTGGAGCTCGAGGTGTTCGCGCGGCGGGCGAGCTCCTCGGCGGTCTGGAACGCCGCCTCGTCGAGATGGTCGACGATGTATTGCGCCACGTCCTTCTGCGAGCGCGAGCACTCGTCAAAGCGCGCCTGGATGTACTTGGACAGGCTCTGATGCTCGCTCGTGCCGTTCACGGGCTGAGTCTCGTTGGGCCGGATGGCGGCACGCTTCATCGGCGCTTCTGTTCGACGTCCCCGCCTCGCACTCCTTCACCGGAGTGGTCGACGGCACTGCCCACCGGGCCTCGCCTGCCGAGCGGTAGGGTGCGGGCGCATGAGGCGCACCCTCTTCCAGGACGTGCATGAGGACTTCCGCGCGAGCTTCCGCACGTTCCTCGAGCGCGAGGTGATCGGCGACGAGGGCCGCTACGGCGAGTGGGAGCGGGCGGGCATCGTCCCGCGTGAGGTGTTCGCCCTCGCCGGCCGTGGCGGGTTCCTCGCGATGGCCGTGCCCGAGCGCTACGGCGGAGCCGGCGCCGAGGACTTCCGCTTCAACCTCGTCGTCGGCGAAGAGACCCAGCGCGCCGGCGTCGGGAGCTTCGGCCTCGGGGTCACGCTCCACAACGACATCTGCCTCCCCTACTTCCTGAGCTACTGCGACGAGCAGCAGCGCGATCGCTGGCTGCCCGGCATCGCATCCGGCGAGCTGATCACGGCGATCGCGATGACCGAGCCGGGCATCGGCTCCGATCTGGCAGGTCTCTCGACGAGAGCTCTGCGCGACGGCGACCACTACCTGCTCGACGGCGCGAAGACGTTCATCACGAACGGCATCAACGCCGACCTGGTGATAACGGCGGTGAAGACCGACCCCACCGAGCGCCACAGGGGCATCAGCCTGCTCGTCGTGGAGCGCGGGATGGAGGGCTTCGAGCGGGGGCGCAACCTCGAGAAGCTCGGCCAGCACGCGCAGGACACCGCCGAGCTGTCGTTCTCGAACGTTCGCGTGCCGCTCGCGAACCTGCTCGGCGAGGAGGGCGAGGGCTTTCGCTATCTGGTCTCCAACCTGCCCCAGGAGCGCCTGTCGATCGCCGCCTCCGCCGTGGCCGCCGCCGAGGCCGCGCTCGGATGGACGCTCGACTACGTGCGCGAGCGACACGCGTTCGGCCAGCCGATCGGGTCCTTCCAGGCCTCGCGCTTCACGCTTGCCGAGCTGCGCACGGAAACGGAGATCGCGCGCGCCTACATCGACCGCTGCACGCAGGCCCTCGACGCCGGCGAGCTGACGGCCGAGGATGCGGCCATGGCGAAGTGGTGGTGCACCGAGCTGCAGGGCCGCGTCGTCGACCGCTGCCTGCAGCTGTTCGGCGGCTACGGCTACGTGCTCGAGTACCCCATCGCCCGCGCCTTCGCAGACGCTCGCGTGACGCGCATCTACGGCGGCGCCAACGAGATCATGAAGGAGATCGTCGGCCGCTCGATGGGGCTGTAGGCCGGCGTGGACGCCGCGCGAGGCGGCGTCCTCGGTCGCTCACCTCAGCGCGCGGGAGAGGAGTCCGCGGCTCGCTGGCCGAGCGTGCGCGCGAGCTCCACGAAGTAGTCGAGCGAGGCAGGGTCGGCGAGCGAGTCGACGCTCGCCGCCTCGCTGGCCGGCGCCCCCATGAGGATCCGCTTGACGGGCACCTCGAGCACCTTCCCCGAAAGCGTGCGCGGCACCTGCGCGATCTGCAGCACCTCGTTGGGTACGTGCCGCGGCGAGCAGTCCTCGCGGATGCGCCGCTTGATCTTCGCCGTCAGATCCTCATCAAGCGTGACGCCGTCACGCAGGACCACGAACAGCAGCATCGACAGCTCGCCGTCGGAGCCGCGCGCGCCGCCGCCGGAGGCGGGGACCGGCACGTCGACCACGAGCGCGTCCAGCACCTCCTCAACGGCGCCAGCCGCCCTATAGATCTCGCTCGTGCCCATGCGCACGCCCTGGCGGTTGATCGTGGAGTCCGAGCGGCCGTAGATCACGGCGCCCCCGCGGGGCGTGATCCGGATCCAGTCGCCGTGGCGCCAGATGCCGGGATACATCGCGAAGTAGCTCTCTCGCAGTCGCTCGCCGTCATCATCCCCCCACAGGAACAGCGGCATCGACGGCAGCGGCCTGGTCACGACCAGCTCGCCGACCTCATCGGTGAGGCTCTTCCCCCGCTCGTCCCAGGACTCGACCGCACAGCCCAGCGAACGGCACTGCAGTTCGCCCTCGAACACGGGCAGCAGCGGGCAGCCACCCACGAACGCGGTACAGACGTCCGTGCCGCCGCTCGTGGAGAACAGCCAGATGTCGCTGCCGACGTGCTCGTAGACCCACTTGAAGCTCTCGGGTGCGAGCGGCGAGCCGGTCGAGCCGATCGCGCGAAGGGCATGCAGGTCGTAGTCGCGCGCCGGCTCGATGCCGGCCTTCTCGCAACTCGACAGCAGACCGGCACTGACGCCCATGCACGTGATCTGAGCCCGTTCGGCGAGCTTCCAGAGCACGCCGAGGTCGGGGTGGCCGGGGCTGCCGTCGTAGAGCACGATCGCCGCTTCGCTGAGCAGGCAGCCGACCAGGAAGTTCCACATCATCCATCCGGTCGTGGTGAACCAGAACATGCGGTCGCCGGGCCGCAACTCCAGGTGCAGGCGCTTCTTGAGCTGCTCGAGCAGGATCCCGCCGTGGCCCTGGACGATCGCCTTCGGCAGGCCCGTCGTGCCCGAGGAGTAGAGCACCCACAACGGGTGATCGAACGGAACCTGCTCGAACGTGAGCTCGGCGCCATCGCCGAGGGCGAGCAGCCTGCTCCAGCTGAGCCGACCGGCGGCGCTGCGGTCGGGGAGGTCGCCCTCCGACAGGTAGGGCAGCACGACCGTGTGCTCGACCGTGGGCAGCTCGGCGAGGATGCTCTCGATCACCGCCGTGCGGTCGAAGTCCTTGCCACCGTGACGGTAGCCGTCGACCGCGAGCAGCACCTTCGGCTCGATCTGCGCGAAGCGGTCGATCACGCTGCGCGCGCCGAACTCGGGAGCAGCGCTCGACCAGATGGCGCCGAGGCTCGCGGTCGCGAGGAACGCGATCAGCGTCTCCGGGATGTTCGGCATGTAGGCCACGACCCGGTCGCCCCGCCCGACGCCCAGCGAGCGAAGCCCGCCCGCGGCGGCGGCTACCCGCTGCGAGAGCTCACCCCACGTCAGCTCTCCCAGCTCGCGCAGCTCCGAGCTGTGAAGCACCGCCACCCGAGCCGGGTCGCGCCCCGTCAGGGAGGTCGGTCCGAGGAGCATGTTCTCGGCGTAGTTGAGCTCGGCTCCTGCGAACCAGCGCGTGCCGGGCATGCCCAGCGAGTCCAGCACCCGCTCGTAGGGGCGCGAGGCGCGAACGCCGGCGAACTCCCAGATGCTCGCCCAGAAATCCTCGGTCTCCCGCACCGACCAGCGCCACAGCTCGTCATAGTCGGCGAAC
>Ga0210409_10005236_pt1 | contig 13675 bp, 11 predicted proteins | sample IncBWH17MmetaG_FD_161649 | JGI IMG/M metagenome (GOLD analysis project Ga0210409, IMG submission 161649) | Forest soil microbial communities from Barre Woods Harvard Forest LTER site, Petersham, Massachusetts, United States - Inc-BW-H-17-M | ecosystem: Environmental > Terrestrial > Soil >... | reverse complement strand
TGCCAGAGGTCGCCGCGGTCACCGGTGCCAAGGGTTATCAGGAAGTCATGGTGGGTTACTCGGACTCCAACAAGGACGGTGGCTATCTGACTTCGGTGTGGAGTCTGCACGAGGCAACCCACACCCTGGCGCAGGTATTCGAGCAGTTCGGTACGGTGATGCAGATTTTCCATGGCCGCGGTGGTGCTGTGGGTCGCGGAGGCGGCTCCTCGTTCGCCGCGATCCGCGCGCAGCCTGACGGGACGGTGCGCGGTCGCATCCGCATTACCGAGCAGGGTGAGGTGATCGCAGCGAAGTACGGTACCCGCGAGAATGCATCCGCGAACCTGGAAGCGATCACCTCGGCCACGCTGCTGGCGTCGCTCGAGGATGCCAGCGTGCCTTCGGCACTGCGGGTGCGTTTCGCTGAATCGATGGAGGCGCTCTCGAGCAGCGCCTTTCGCGCGTACCGAGCACTGGTGTATGAGACCGCGGGGTTCTCGACCGTCTTCCGGCAAATGACGCCACTGCGCGAAATCGCCGAGCTGAAGATCGGCTCCCGGCCCGCCTCGCGTACCAATTCCGATCGCATCGAGGACTTGCGTGCCATTCCCTGGGTATTCAGCTGGGCGCAGGCGCGCGTCATGCTGCCAGGCTGGTTCGGAGTGGGTCAGGCGCTCAGCAGCTTCCCTGACAGGTCGCTGCTTCGGGAAATGGTTGCCGCCTGGCCGTTCTTCCGCGCCACGCTCGACAACCTGGAAATGGTGCTGTCAAAGTCGGACATGAGTATCGCGGCGCGCTACGCGACGCTGGTACAGGATCAGGAGCTCGGGCAGCAGATCTTCGGTCGTATCCGTGACGCGTGGTCGGTGACGCTCGAGGCTCTGCTGGCGGTGACCGGTCAATCGCGACTGCTGGAAAAGCATCCAGCACTCGACGCCTCGGTGCGTCTGCGCCTGCCTTACATCGAGCCGCTCAACTGGCTGCAGGTCGAACTGCTCAAGCGCCATCGGGTCGGTGAGAATGATCTGCGGGTGCGAGAGGGACTGCAGCTATCGATCAACGCGATCGCGACCGCACTGCGCAACAGCGGCTGACGGCCGACTGGACTATGATGCCGTGCCGGCGGCGCGCGTCCCTTTCAACCTACAAAGCGAGGCATCCAGCCATGGCATCCATCCCTATTCACCCGTCGGTCGATCACGGGGTCAAGGCGGGTAGCCCAGGGTTTGCTGAGCCGTACGACTGCCTCTCGCCGGCGCTGATGGATCTGATTGCCACCCACACTACGAAGGCCAAGGGCGTGCTGGCATGAAGACACGTGCCGCGATTGCCCATGCCGCCGGCAAGCCGCTGGAAGTCGTCACGCTCGATCTGGAGGGACCGAAAGCCGGCGAGGTTCTGGTTGAGCTGAAGGCGACCGGGATCTGCCACACCGACGAGTTCACGCGTTCCGGCGCGGACCCGGAAGGACTGTTTCCAGTCATCTTTGGACACGAGGGTGCCGGTATCGTCGTGGATATCGGTCAGGGCGTGACCTCGGTGAAGAAGGGCGATCACGTGATCCCGCTCTACACGCCGGAGTGCCGGCAGTGCAAGAGCTGCCTGTCACGCAAGACCAACCTCTGCACGGCGATTCGCGCCACCCAGGGCAAAGGTGTGATGCCTGACGGCACCAGCCGGTTTTCGATCGGCGGCCAGAAGGTGCATCACTACATGGGATGTTCCACCTTCTCCAATTTCACCGTGCTGCCGGAGATCGCGGTCGCGAAGATTCGCGAAGACGCCCCGTTCGACAAGGTTTGTTACATCGGCTGTGGCGTGACGACAGGCGTCGGCGCAGTCATCAATACCGCGCGGGTGGAACCCGGTGCCAATGTGGTCGTGTTCGGTTTGGGGGGCATCGGGCTGAATGTCATTCAGGGTGCCAGGCTGGTCGGCGCCAATCGCATCGTCGGCGTGGACATCAATCCCAGGCGCAAGGCGCTGGCCGAGAAGTTCGGCATGACACACTTCGTCAACCCAAGGGAGGCCGGCGCAGACCTGGTGGCCCATTTGGTAGCACTCACCGATGGTGGTGCCGACTACAGTTTCGAATGCGTGGGCAATGTGCAACTGATGCGTCAGGCGCTCGAATGTTGTCATCGCGGCTGGGGTGTTTCGGTTATCATTGGTGTCGCCGGGGCAGGGCAAGAGATACAAACTAGGCCGTTCCAACTCGTGACAGGTCGGGTATGGAAGGGCACGGCGTTCGGTGGGGCGCGAGGGCGCACCGACGTTCCAAGGATTGTCGACTGGTATATGGACGGCAAGATTTCCATCGATCCATTGATCACGCACAAGATGCCGCTCGAACGCATCAACGACGCGTTTGATCTCATGCACTCCGGCGAATCCATCCGCAGTGTGGTCGTGTATTGAGGGGCATCGGGCGCTTGCGTCGACCGAGAGTGAGGCTACTGGTCCCGAGCGCGGTCCTGGCGCTGACGGGCATGCCGTCGTGGGGCGATACTGCGTCCGATCTGGACCAGATCGTGATTACCGCGACGCGCGTCGCGGAGTCGAGCGCCGATCTGCCGGTCTCGATCGACCGGGTGAATCAGCAGCTCATTCGCGACGGCCAGTTGCAGGTGAACCTGTCTGAGTCGCTGGTCACGGTGCCCGGCGTGAACGTCGAAAACCGCCAGAACTACGCGCAGGACCTGCAGATCTCGGTACGGGGGTTCGGGGCACGCTCGAGCTTCGGGGTACGCGGTGTGCGGCTGTATGCCGACGGTATTCCGGGCACGATGCCTGACGGACAGGGTCAGTATTCCAACTTCGATCTGGGCTCGGCCGATCATCTCGAGGTGCTGCGCGGGCCGTTCTCAGCGCTGTACGGCAACTCCTCCGGCGGCGTGATTTCCATCTACACGCAGGACGCGCCCGTCGGCGAGCGCGTCACCGCAGGTGTGGACTACGGTCGGTTCGACACGCAGCGCTACGCGCTGGAGGGCTTGCTCGGAGAAACCAACGGCACCAATCTGGTGGTCGATGCGGTTCACTTCTTCACCGGCGGCTTTCGCGATCACAGCTCGGCCGAGCGCAATGTCGCCAATGCGAAGGCCAAGTGGCAACTGGACGCGGACTCCACGCTGCAACTGGTCGCGAATGCGATCGATGCGCCCACGGCGCTGGATCCGCTCGGACTCACCGCCGCGCAGCTCGCCACTGACCGCGACCAGGCGGGCAGCGGTGCGTTGCTCTACAACACCCGCAAGGCGGTGCAGCAGGAGCAGTTGGGTGCCGACTACGAGCGCGCACTGGGTGCGCAGGACCGGCTGAGCGCGACGACTTATGTGGGTCAGCGTCTGACCTCGCAGTTTCAGGCGATCCCGATGGCCACCGAAACCGCCCTCACCAACCCGGGCGGTGTCATCGGACTGGCGCACGGCTATTGGGGTGCAGACCTCCATCTTACCGATGAGCGCGAGCTAGGCGGCACGCCGCTGCAGACCACGGCCGGTGTTGCCTATGACTACCTGATCGAGAACCGGCGCAGCTATCTGAACTTCATCCGTACCCAGCTGGGCATCCAGGGGCAGCAGCGCAGTAACTACAGCAATCAGGCCTATGACATGGATGAGTACCTGCAGGTGCAATGGGATCCCATTGCACCGCTGCGGGCGGTGGCCGGGGTGCGCAACAACGTGGTCGTCATCACTTCCGACAATCACTTCGCGGCTGCCGGCGCCAATCCCGAGAGCTCGGCTCGCTACGGCGCTGTGAATCCCGTGGCCGGTCTGACCTGGCGCCTGTCATCGCTGGTCAATGCCTATGGCTCCTATGGCAGGGGATTTGAAACACCGACGCTCGATGAACTGGCGTATCGATCGACCAATGGCAGCCTGCCGGGTCTGAACTTCGCCCTGCAGCCCGCACGCAGTGACAACTACGAGGTTGGCTTCAAGAGCTCGGCGAGTGCTCCGCTGCGCGCCACCCTCGACGGTTTCTACATCCACACGGTCAATGAAGTCGCCGTGGCCGCGAACGCGTCAGGGCGGTCCGTCTACGAAAACATCCCGGAGACTCAGCGCCGCGGCGCCGAGGCTGAGCTGCAGAGCGACCTTCCCTATGGCCTCAGCGCGGAGCTGGCCTATACCTATATACAGGCGCTCACACTGCAGTCCTATGTGAGCTGCAGCACGGTGCCCTGCGTTCCGACGCGGGTAGCGGCCGGGCATCGCATTCCCGCGGTTCCCGCCGGGGCCTTTTACTCCGGGGTGACCTGGCAACAGGCGCCGGCAGGGTTGGCGGTGACCCTGGAGGCCATTGGGCATTCACAGATGTACGCCAACGACCTTGATACGGCCGTGGCAGGGGGCTACTGGCTATTTAATTTGCACGCCGGGCTGAAGCAGTCGCTGCCCCATTGGGATCTGACCGAGTCTTTTCGGATCGACAATCTGCTGAACCGTCTGTACGTGGGTTCGGTCATCGTCAATGAGACCAACTCCCGCTTCTTTGAGCCGGAGCCCACGCGCAGCGCCTACCTGATGTTCAGCGCCTCGTACCACTAGGTGGTGCGTGCAGTGCGACCAGGCCTTTCTAGCTGCCTCAATGCAGAATAAAGGACTTCGCAGCCTGTTCCACGCGCGCGGCCATCTCGTCACTGACGCTCGCGAGCACAGCGAGAAAATTCCGGTTCTCCATGGCGGAACCCAGGAAGGTCCAGCGCAGTGCCTGGTGCTGCACATTGAGAAATTGTCGGCGCTCGTCTTGCGACAGCGTCCGAGCGATGGACCGCTCGAGTGAGTTCAGGTCGAGTTCCGCCTGCTGCTTGAAACCCCCATCGAGAAACGCGCCAATCTGGAAGTATTCCTGAACCGCGGTCGCAATGTCGTGTGCTGAGTGGCGCTGTGCGAGCGACTTGAACACGAGAGCATCGAGCTTGGCGTGCTGCGCCTCCTCGATCCAATGATGCTTGAGCAAGCTCTTGAACTGCGGATCGAGATTCCGACTGTCTTTGATGCTCCCGAGGTAGTGTCCCTGCGACATCCACTCCAGCCCTAAGATGGCAATGGTAACCGCCAGCGGCCCGTGCCCGAGGATCGCTCGGCAGATGTCCTCGGCCGGACCGATCAGGCCGCATTTCGTGCCGAATGCGGCATCGAACTCGCGCAGCACGGTGCTGAACAGCTGGCGATGCTTTTCCTCCTCCCCGGCAAAGTGGCACAGCGCCTGCGCACGAAAAGGCTCCGCGGCCGCGCCGTCGTCGGCCTGCCCTGAGATGAACGGCACGACAAACGCTTCCACCAGCTCGAACAGCCCCAGATAGCCGCGCGCTCGGATCTGGTTCAGCTTGAGTTTTTCCGACGCGCTGAGGAAGCCGAGTGGTTCGGTCTGCGCAAAGGTCTCGGGCAGAAACGGCCGCGTGAAATCCAATCGCCTGCCCTCTCCAAGCAGATCCTCCAGGCGCCAGTTCACGCGTCGCGAAGTTTCGAGCAGATGCTGGTAGTTCAGACGCGCAGTCATACGGGTACTCCTAAAATGCGCAACGGCTCTTAGTGGGCAACGCCCTTGCGCGGCGAGGCGAGCCGAATCTTCGGCACGAGCATACCCACCGTTGCACGGTACTGCCGGTAGCGATCGCCGAAGTACGCCATGAGATCGCGCTCTTCGAACCAAATGCCCACGAAGATATAGCCCGTCGTGGCGACCGCAAAGAACAGGTGCCCCAGACTCATGTGCGGCGCCGCCCAGAAGGCGAGGATGAAGCCGGCATAGATGGGATGGCGCAGCCACCGATACAGGAACGGCGTCACAAACGCCGGCTCCGGGAGCTTACTGCCCAGCAGCCGGGCGAACCCCTGACTCAAGCCAAACAGGTGAAAATGACTGATGAGGAATGTGCTCAAGAGCAGCAGGCCCCATCCGGACCACGAAACGACGAGCAGCCCCTTAGCGGCGATCGGATCCCCGATCGACCAGATTGACTGCGGCAACGCTCGCCATTGCCAGCACACCAGCGCGAGCGCCAGGCTGGCAAACAGCACAAAGGTACTGCGCTCAATCTCCTCGGGCACGATGCGTGTCCAGATTCGCTTGAAGCCCGGTCGAGCCATGATGCTGTGCTGTCCGGCAAACAGTACCAGCAGAGCGGCATCGATCAGCAGCGAGAGCGCCAGGGGGCCACTCGTGCCGGAGTCGATCGACTTCGGCACGAGCACATCTTCGACGAAGCCAATGGCGTACAGGAACACGCCGAGGAACAACGCGTACACCAAGGCGCTATAGAGCGCGGCCAGTAGCTTTCGCATCGAAGCTCTCCCCTTAGTTGTTAGCGGTCAACGGATCGATGATCTGTGGAACTTCGACAATGCGCGTGATGGGGATTCCGCTGAGCTCCGCGTGCTTGCGAATCACCTCTTCATTTCTGGCGAGGTAGAGACAGAAGGTCTTGTCGCCCGCGACGTAACTGTGCTGCCACTGGATGGCGTCGCCGATCTGCTCGATGGCGCGATTCGAGGCGCGGGCGGCGCCGCACAGCTCCACGATCGACATTCCGCCTACTCCAGGTATATCACGCTCGATCAGGTATCTACGCAGCTGCGCCATGTCTTCCTCCCTGTTGACTGCAATCCTCTGCCAAGTGCGCGCCATGTTAAAGCTAAGAGTTCTTGCCAGAGCTAAAGATAATCTTTAGCTTATGACCATGGCCTTGTCGCACCTCAAGTCCCTCCAAGCGCTCGAGCTGGCGCTACGGCTCGGGTCGCTCCAAGCCGCCGGCGGCGCGCTGTGGATAACGCCCGCAGCGGTCGGGCAGCGCATCAAGGCGCTTGAGGACTATCTCGGCGTAGAGCTAGTCGTACGCGGCCGTTTGGGCCTGCGGCCCACCTCGGAGCTCGCGGGAGCACTCGAGCACCTGCGAGCTGCCTTCCAGGAGCTGGATACCGTTGCCACCATGTTGAACCTGCAACGCGGAGACGAGATCCACGTCGCGGCCACCTCCGACTTCGCCGACTTTTGGCTGAAGCCTCGAATGGGAAGCTTCAAGGCCGAGCATCCGAACGTTCTTTTCTGCATCAACGGCGAGGGCGATGCGCCGTTACGCATCGGTCAGGTTGACTGCGAGATCAGCTTCGCGGCGCAGCGCGGCAATGCCTGCGATGACCTGCTGTTTCGAGATTTCATGCTACCGATAAGCACCCCCGAAAACACGCGCCGCATCTCGAACATTGCACTGCGTGAGCGTCTGGAGGGGTTTCCGTTATTGCATCTGGATTTCTACAAGGAAGACCCGAGCGCGCCCAATTGGGCCGCGTGGATCAAGACCCAGCGGCTCAAACGAACGGAACCTAACCGCGGAATCCGCTTCCAGCGCATCAAGCCGGCCCTCGAGGCGGTTCGCGCGAATGCGGGGCTGACAATCTGCGGGTTGGCGCTACTTGCCCCCTACATCGACGACGGCACGCTGAGTTTGCCCTTCCCGGTATCGACCGGACAATGGACGGATCACGCCTTTCAAGCTCGCTTCCGTGCCGACGCGCTGCTTCGGCCGCAAGTCAAGCGCTTTCGCGAATGGCTGGTGAATCAGGCCACAGCCACTCGAGATTGGCTCTTGCAGCAGGTTCAATCGGCCAAACCGCCGCGCGGGCGACGACGAACTGCAGACGCGGGAGGCACCCGCGCTTTGCGCCGTTGAGGTTTGCCATGGTGCAGGCAAAAATGACGTCGCTGGTAGCGGCGTAGGCTCTGTGCAGTCCGAATAACTATGTGGAAGACATTTCTCAAGTGGCGGAATTTCCGAACAGCCGTTCTAGAGACGTCCCTTGCGCGCGCGAGCGCGACCGGCCAAAGAGACATCGTGGTCGTACCATGCTGGCGACGCCCGGATTTTTTATGGCACTGCCTCGACAATCTTGCACGCAACGATGAGATCGGCGATGTGCATGTGCTGTATCGTGTGGATACCGCCTATTCCGAGGAAATTCTGGACGTCATTTCGTCCTTCGGGCACCGCATTCCGAGCTATGAGATCGAATTCGCCATTCCTTCCCCATTTCGACGCACCAAGCCGAGCGCGAATTTCCTCTTCGGGATGTTGCATGCCGCGGCAAGAGCAAGCCAGTTCGTCTTCCTAGTAGAGGAAGATATCATGGTGGCGCGCGACTATCTGCGCTGGAATCGTGCCGTGCACGCCGCGGCCGGTCCGCTGTTTTGTTCGATACCGGTGAAGAATCCAAACCGGGACCTCGAGCTACCGGCCGACAGCGCCGGTTACTACCTGAGTAGCGGAGATTCCTGCTCCAATGGAATGTGCTTCCACAAGGATATTTTGATCGATCTTGTTGCCCCTCACTTTAATATGTCGTACTTGCGTCAGCCTAAGAAGTATATTCGCCGTCGATTTCCGCGGAGTGAGATTGGCCTGGGGTTCGTCGAACAGGACGGGCTGATACGACGCATCCAGGAACAGTCATCTTTTCCAATTGCGTGGCCCTGCGTTCCTCGCGCCTTTCATTCTGGGTTTTTCGGTGCCCGCGGGGGTTGGCAGAAATTTGGGGAGCAGGACAGTGGAACACCGCTACGCGAGCGCGTACGGTTACTGGGTGATACGATCTACAATGCCGAGGCAATGCGCAAAGCAATCGACCGCCCCGAGTTTCTGCAGACATGCATGCCGTGCGAACTCGAGCTGCCTCCTTGGACTCAACTTCACCGAGTCGTTGTGCCGGCGCCGACTCAAGGCGTGACTCATCAGATCCTCGACCGGCTGCGGGAGCATGATGTCAATGGCGGATGAATCGCGGGTGGGGCTTTGGGACTCCTGGTACGGGAGCGATAGTGACGGCGACGCAAGAATGTACGGCGAGGCAACCACGGCGAGACTCGCCGGCAAATGGCTCGACGTCCCAACTATTCGGACGGTCGAAGATTGGGGTTGTGGCCACGGCGGCTTCCGTAACTATCTTGGAAAGCATCAGAGCTATATCGGCATTGATGGTTCCAAGTCGCGCTTTGCGTCGGTCATCGCGGATCTGACCCTCTATCGCTCGACGGCCGATGCAATCCACATTCGGCACGTGTTAGAGCACAATCCTTGCTGGCGCAAAATCCTTGCGAATGTCCTGGCGAGCTTCACCCAGCGCGCCGTGATTACGCTTTTTACGCCGTTCGCCGAGTCTGAAGTCGCTCTTGCGCGCTATCCAAATTTCAACGGTACCGGGGTTGAGATGGTCGATCTTTCCCTGCCCGAGGGAGATTTTATGGGCGCTCTATCGGCCGGCGGCGTGCACTTTCGTCAGAAGACTCTGAAGACCAAGACGCAATACAAGGTGGAACATATTTTCTTCCTCGCACGACAGGCGCTACCCTGACTTTGGGTCGATCGATCTATTTGGCAGCAGCAGCGGCCTCACTACGGACTCTGGGCGCGTCGCGATGTATGGTGTAGCAAGCGACGGCAATCAGAACAAGAGCAACGATCATCATGAGATAACCCCAGGCGACACCGAGACGCAGTGCCGGCGCGACCGCCATTCCGCTCTTCGCGTAGGCCGTGCTGATTTGTCCCATCGTAAAAGGTCCCATCGCTAGTCCGATGAAGGTCGTCATCAGCAAACAGATGGCGGAAGCTGTCCCGCGCATGTGCGGCGGAACCAGGTCATTCACGGTTGAATAGGCCGGGCCAATAAACATCGGGCTGAAGAACATCGCAAAGAAATTGAAGACATATACCGCCGACAGGCTCGGTGAAAAATACACACCCGCTGCAAACGGAATGACTGCGACGCTGCAAACCAACCCAACCAGCAGTCGACCGTGTTCCCATCTCTCCTTCAATTTGTCGGCGACAATACCAGCGAGCGAGATGCCCATCCAGGCGCCGGCCGCCGCCGTCAAGCCGATAACCGTGCCAATCTGCGCATTGCTGACATGATGCGCACGCAGCAGATAGGGAATCGCAAAGAAATTGCTGCCGTACGCAACAAAACTGGTGCAAGGAAAGGCAATGCAAACCAGCACGACGGTGCGGTTCTTGAAAATTGCAGCGAACACTTCCGGTGAGCGAATAATCAACGCCTGGGTCCATGTAAACGTGCAATAAAAGCCTGCGCCCATCGCGATCCATTGGACCGGACTGTGCAACCATTTGGTCAGAGCCCAAGCGCTCGCAATTACCGAAGTGAGGACTAGCAAATTGGTCGTGATCGCTTTCGCGCTCGCCTTGTTAATCAAAAGATTCACGAAATTCAGCACCGGCAACACACCCATCGATTCTCGACCGATGACACGGAAAGGATGAGGCTCGTCTTGCGTGTACCGTCCTTCGCTCATGCCGCGTATCGGCTCGCGCAAAGTCCTAACCCACAAAGCCATCAATAGTCCCGGGAGACCCACCAGCAAAAACGCCATTTGCCAACCCTTTAACCCGAAAGGTGCCAACGCTGGATCGGGAAACCATCGGTGCCACGCATCGAGCACTACGCCACCAATAGCCAACCCGACGCCGCCACCGATGTACACGCCGCTTGAGTAGACCGCCATCACCGTTGCACGTCGCTTGGGACTGAAATAATCGGACAACATGGATAGTGCCGCCGGACTCGCGCTCGCTTCTCCCATGCCAACGCCAATCCGGTAACCGAGCAACACGCCAAAAGTCTTCGCCGTGCCCGACAACGCTGTCATCACGCTCCAGAAAGTGAGGCCGACGGCAATCATCGACCTTCGCATCCAGACGTCGGCTAAGCGGCCGAGGGGAATTCCAAACAAGGCGTAAAACACCGCAAACACCGTGCCGTACAAAATTCCCAGATCCGCGTCGGTCACTTTAAGATCCGCTTTGATGTTTTCGGCGAGGATGGAAATAATTTGCCGATCGACAAAATTAAAAACGTAGACAATGGTCAACACAATCAGCACATAGCTTGCGTACCGACTGCCGACGTAGGATGAGTCCGCAAATGAGCTGGGTGGTGGTGGCGCGACGCCTCTGTCGGCGTCAGTGGTCGCGCGCACCGCAATAGCTTGAGCGTTTTCAGCTTCGATCATGGCAATTACCTTCGATGCGTTGTCCGCAGATCCGATGCTTGGGCGCTAGTATCCGCCAGCTGTTTGCGCGCCGTAGACCTTGCGTGCTTTGTAGTTTTGTTGGATGAGTTTTTTCCAGGCTTGATCCGCCACTGGGTCGCTGCATTCAACCGGTTCGATGTCACGCTGTTTCAGATCGGCGTTGAAGACCGAGATGATTTGCTGATCGGTGAGATCGTTACTGTGATCAAGGAACTCGCGATGTGCGCGCTCGTCGGCAAAGGCGTAGGCTTTCCATAGAAATGAGTGGCGAATCTGGTCTTGCTTGAAGTGTCGGTCGAAGCCGGCCGAGTCGGTGATTCGCCAACTGTTATCGGCCTGCGCATGTAGCTGTGCGTCACGGCGAATCGTGCCGGGCGCCATGCGCTCGTCTTGCTCTCCGATTGGGCCCACTCGATGCCACATGTATTCGTTGTCGCTGACGACGCCTACATTCCACAACGGTGGATGCACGAGCTTCGATGGCGCGTCCGGACCATCGAGCCAGTATTCAAGATCACCCCCCGCGCCGCGATAAAACCAAACAATCGTCGATGCGATGGGGATCGCCCAGCGATGGAATAGTCCGGAGTACGCCATCGAAACCAACAACCAAAATGGATATGCACGTTGACTGCGAAAAAAAGGCAAATCCAAATGCGGAGGGCCGCCTGCCATCGGTGCATGATGATTCGTCATCAACGCGTTCGGGATGATGACTTTTGCGTCGAAGGATTCTTTGGCCGCTTCGACGAAACGTTCGTTGTAGAAGAACTCACGCGCGCGCTCGTCAAGCAACTTGGTGCCCGCCGCCCAGAAGATGCGAAACCACGGCACGTCGCGACCGTCTTCGTCCTTCTTATGTACCGCTGCCGACATTCTATGAGGAGCAGAAGCCCTCACGAGATCCATCAGGCGGCCGGGATTGTCGTACGCGGGATCGATCCAGACCGGCTTCGCCAACATCTCTTCGGGACGCAGGGGTTGCACGCTGACCGCACTCATCGTCTCTCCAGATTTTGTGAAAATCTAACAGGGAGCCCGATGCCCTGAGCTTCGGTTCAATTTAATTCATTGCTAGACTTTTTGTCTACATAGGAATTCGCATCATCGTCTCACTGTGATCTCCGACGGTTAAATCCCCTTTCCGCGCAGCGACCGTCGCTCTAAGGCGCATCTTGGTATATGATACTCATGAGTAACTTGTTACGGCCAAGTAACATGCTGCGCTGCGGCGGGGTGGGCTTATGACGGCGAAGTCCTTGCAGGTGGAGTCAGCCACGAGCGATACCGGGTTACAGGTTCCGCCAAGGACCCTGCGCTTCGTCAGCGCCGCCTCGTTGTTCGACGGTCACGACGCCGCAATCAACATGATCCGGCGGCTGCTGCAATCGCATGGCGCCGAAGTGGTGCACCTCGGACACAACCGCAGCGTGGCGGACATCGTGCGGGCTGCGATCCAGGAAGATGCTGACGGCATCGCGGTCAGCTCCTATCAGGGCGGCCACAACGAGTATTTCGCGTACATGGTGGACATGCTGCGCGATCTCAAGGCCGGCCACATACGCGTGATCGTAGGCGGCGGTGGCACGATCGCCCCGGATGAGGTCGTGGCGCTCGAGCGCTACGGGGTCGAGAGAATCTATACCCCCGAAGACGGTCGTCGCATGGGCCTGCACGGCATGATCGACGACGTATTCGCGCGCGTTCGCCAATCGCAGCACCCCGCTTACGAGTTCGGCCCGCTCAATCCACGCGATCACGCGCAAATCGCCCGCAGCATCACCGCGCTCGAAGGCGGCGCCGATCAGCGCGGCGCCGAGCGCATCCGCAGCGCGCTCGGCAAAGGCAAAGGCAAGCGCTCAGCGCCGGTCGTAGGTATCACCGGTACCGGCGGCGCCGGCAAGAGCTCGCTGACGGACGAACTGCTGCAGCGTTTCGTGCGCGCGTTCCCGGATCGGCAGATCGCCGTGGTGGCGATCGATCCGACGCGCCGCCGATCGGGCGGAGCTTTGTTGGGTGATCGCATCCGCATGAACTCGCTGTCCGCGCCCAATGTTTTCATGCGCTCGCTGGCGACACGGCGCGAGCATCTGGCGACCGCCGCGGTGCTGCGCGAAGTGATCGATCTGTATTCCTACGTCGGCTTCGATCTGATCCTGGTGGAAACGGCAGGCATTGGTCAGAGCGATACCGAGATCGTCGATCTGGTGGACACGCCGATCTATGTGATGACCAGCGAGTATGGTGCCGCCAGTCAGCTGGAAAAGATCGACATGCTCGATTTTGCCGAGCTCATCGTGCTCAACAAATTCGAGAAACGCGGTGCCGAGGATGCATTGCGTGATGTGCGCAAGCAGTGGCGACGCAACCATCCGGACAGGAGCGCCACCAAGGACGCCGATCTGCCGGTGTATCCGACCATCGCCAGTCGATTCAACGATCCGGGCGTCAATCGTCTGTTCGGGGCGTTGCTGCAGCGGCTCGACCAGAAAGCGATCGGGCGTCATCGCTGGATGGAAGTCGACGGCCATGGCGTGGATGTCGGCGCTACGCAGTTCAAGTCGCGCGATCCGCTGATTCCTTCCAAGCGTGGTCGCTATCTGGCCGAGATCGCCGAAGCTGGACGTCGCAGCAATGA
>Ga0210409_10005235_pt1 | contig 13676 bp, 21 predicted proteins | sample IncBWH17MmetaG_FD_161649 | JGI IMG/M metagenome (GOLD analysis project Ga0210409, IMG submission 161649) | Forest soil microbial communities from Barre Woods Harvard Forest LTER site, Petersham, Massachusetts, United States - Inc-BW-H-17-M | ecosystem: Environmental > Terrestrial > Soil >... | reverse complement strand
TTCGATTTCCGTCCGGGCGTCGTCGATCGTTATGTGATCGGAGGTGCGACCGCATTTCATGCGGTACCACAGGCCAAGATCTGGATCCCATCGAAGAGATTCGTGTTTTATCGTCATCGTGTCGCTGAAGAAGCCTAAGTAAGCGCGTCAAGAGGTGACCTGACCTCTTAAGTGCTGGGGCATTGCGAAGTAATAGCGACGCCACACTGGCCGCAGCGATCAGGGTTAGTGTCGGTCATCAGTGCGCATGAAATGAGCATGCGAGTAAATGTGAGGAGCAGAGACAGCATTTTCAAACCGACCCGGTTTGCACTTTCCATTCAGCACGGGAAGATGTCACCGTTCAGTGTAGTTAGATCGTGCGGTGGCATATGCTTGTTCTCTTGAACGGCTTTGTAAATACCTGAAAGTGACCCGTGTCTCCAGCCCGGAAATGTTCGGTGGCGAAGAAATCGGCTCCCTGCAGGTTTGAACCACGTACTTCACCGCGAATTTAGGAGACATTGCTGATTCGACACAATGGCACCGGCTGGCTACAGGTTTTGCCGTATTCACCTACAGTCATGAGTACGGCCACATTTGGCGAGGATTTTATGAACGTAGACGATCAGGTTCGAGAATTGTGCGACAGAGCGCTGTCTAGCCGAGACCCCGCAGAGGTGAGCGAGATGATCCTGTCTCAGGTACGAGCACTTTTGCACGAACACGTCGCTCGAATAAGGAAGTTGGTGGCCGAGCGCCGCCGCCGCTCGGAGTTAGAGCAACCGAGTGACATCGCTTATGGTGGAACGTCTTTCTCGTGTCCGATGCTTGCGAGCCCACACCAGCGCCGTAATGAAACTGAGCAGAACAAGCGCCACGAGCACCACCATATAACGTCCCGTACATCGATTGCCTGCGATCATGCCAGAGGCTTGGATGCCGTAGGACGGAGTCAAAGACGGTATTGTTTTGGCGACTAGTTCGCGCTGGGTCTCTTCTCGTGCGCTCCCGAGATGAAGTTTCGGCGCTCATCGAGCACAGCAAGTAACTTCTCTATCAGCTCCAGGAATTTCACCCGATCCTTTTCCTTCACAATAGCCGCGCAGAGTTCTCGCCAGTCCCGCATCTCTTCGGCCATACAGCACCTCCGGAAGCAAGGGTTCGCGTTCTAGTAACGAGCAACGGTAGTGCCAAAGTCTCCAACTTGTTGATCCTGAGGCGAACCAGAATCGCCTACGGTCGAGCCTTGACATCTTTAAGGGGGAGATTTTCGTCACTCTCAGCAACTCCTACACATCCCTGTGTGGATGAAAAAAAACTCCGTTCGCCTCGATACTCAAAGGAGGCAAAGACACAGTTTTTGCATGACTTTCGTCACTAGAGGGCGCGCCGTCTTCCTTGTTACATGTGTGGTGCGACAAGTCTGACACTTAGCATGGCGAAGTACTACTGGAATGTACCTCAGGAACGTGAATGCGCCCTCTGCGTTTACGAAGAGATCTTCAAGCGGCCCGGTTCATCATTCAAGGACTTGCTGAAGGGGCACGCTCTCGAATCGCTGAGACCATCTCTTGAACTGCTTATCGAACACGGCAAGATTCGGCGTGAAATCGTTCCCGGCTTTGACGACCGTCAAGACGCCGAGCGCTTTTATCCTGTTCACAGTAAAGTTGAGGGTTGAATCGACCTTCAAGAGGCTTTGGACAAATACGAGTGGGTCAATGCTTTTGATGCCATCTGTCGGACGTTTTTAGTGTGTTCCCGAAGAGCGGCCCGCAACTCAATAAGAATAGCCTCAACCTGAGAGTCATTTGCCAACAGTGCCTTCGCGCAAAGCACCCTGATTCGCTCATCTATCCTCGCGTTCCCCTCCTGAAAACTGACTGACCGTCGCTTCGTTAGTAATCCGCTCGAAGAAGGCTTTTCCGGTCACTCAGCCGTTAACAAAGACTGAACTGTTCGAGCAAGGCCGCCCAGTCCGTCAGCTTTGGCTAAAACTACGTTTGCTCCCACGGATGCCGCGATGCTTTTGACTGCGTCCCCATATATCGTGAACAAAATAATTTTTGCATTGGGCAATCTGTCTCTCACGATGCCCGCGACCTCGATGCCATTCAGTCCTGGCATTTGGACGTCTAGAATCAACAGATCGGGCTGTAAATCCGTAGCTTTAGCTATGGCTTCCATTCCGTTATCTGTCAGCGCGCAAACCTCGATGCCCTGTTGCTGTTCAACGACAGATTGGATCAACTTACGTACGCTGTCGCTGTCGTCAGCGATGAGGACACGTTTTGCCATAGCTTTCTCCGAGATTGCCGTTCGGGTCGCCTGTGAGTCAGGGTAAGCCTAAAACACGTAAAGTACCATTGACATACCAGAAATCACGTATCGACGTACCCACGTATTTAGAGGCTTATTGGGGTTTGCGCGGTTCTTACTGGGCGCACAACTCTTTGTGTACATTTGGTTCGGGTATTCTCTCCTCCCGAAGCTCGGCCCCAACCGCAGTCTACGCCAGCACTGGGCGAGGCTCGATCAGCAAATTGTTCCCGTAATCGGGTTACCCGATTGGATGAACGAAAAGAGTGGACGCTTCCACTTGTTTGCCATCAACGCTCTGCAGAAGGGGCTGTCGTTTTCGCGGTTGAGCCGCGATTGGAATTACAACTTCAACGAGAGTACCTGGATTCGCATTGCTCAGTCGCAAGTCTCCACCAAAATGTCTGGCGCGCTCTCGTATGCCACCGAGGCCGACTCCGATCCGATCTGGCCGCAATTCTGCAGTCTCCTCCGCCACTCCTTTGCCATTGTCCCGCACCATGGCGACAACGCGGGTTTCCTCTTGGCTCAGAATAATCCAACTGCTGGTGGCCCCCGAATGCCGGAAAACGTTCGTGAGCGCTTCTTGAACGATGCGAAAGATTGCGGTCTCAACGTCCGGGGCGAGGCGAGGAAAGTTCTGTGGCTGGACATCAAGGAACGTCTTAATCCCGCTCCTTTTGCTTACTCCATCGAGGTACAAGCGCACCGCCGATGCCAAACCTGCCTCGTCCAGCAAGGGTGGATGCAGAAGATAGGAGATGGTGCGAACTTGCTGAATGGCGCTGTCGAGGATTTCGATTCCGTTGGTAGCGAGTTGCTCTTTCAATTGGGCTGAGTCTTCGACAATCCGGGCAAATATCAGTTTGGCGGCGGCGAGATCCTGCACAAGTCCGTCGTGTAGTTCGCGCGCAACACGGCGTCGCTCGTCGTCTTGCAGTGTCATCAAGCGGCTGGACATTTGCCGCAACTGAGCATTCAGGTCCTCCGCCTGCTTTGCTTTCCGGTGCAACTCGACGAATACGCCGACCTTCGAACGCAAGAGTTGTGGGACGACGGGGACAGATATGTAGTCCACAGCCCCGAGCGTGTACCCCATCAGTCGGTCCAGATCGGTGAGGTTCACGGCGGACACGAAGATGATCGCGGTCCGGTCAAAACGCGGATGCTGTCGAATCATTTGTGCCAGTTCAAATCCGTCGATTTCAGGCATACTTACATCCAGCAGCACGACGGCGACCTCGGTTTTGAGCAGGACCGACAGGGCTTCTTTCCCTGAACTAGCTTTGATGAGGTTCTCGTCCAGTTCTTGGAGCATAGCCTCGTAAGTAAGCAGCTTGCCAGGCTGGTCGTCCACCAGCAAGACGTTGACCTTTTCTTTCACGGTCGTAGGTCCTCTAAGGCGTCACAATAATAGGCGGGTCGTTTTGGGTGGGTCGATGCGATTCGGAAAGAAGCGCTCGGCTGGATCACCGGACTTTGAGTTGCGGAGATATCCCCGGCTGTCTGCGCCATTACCCTCCCCCAGAGAATAGCGAGCGGACCGGCGAACGATACGTCGATTCAACTCCAAACGATATACATTATTTCATGTAAGAGTGACAGTCACGGCACCGTACTCTTTCATCGCCAACGCTAATCCTGGAAACAACGCCTGCGATTTTTCGTCGAATGACTAACCGCTGGCACGAGTTGTTGGGATTTTATCGAGACAGGCCGGAGCTCGGCAGCTGCACAACATATTTGAGCCTAGACGCGCGACGTCCACCGCTGCCAGTAGGCGAATCTGAATCACAACATACTATCCGCCTGGAGGGTACAGCGTCTCGAGCAGCCTCGTGCACTCACTAAGAAAATAGGAAGAAGAGGTGACCGATCTCACCTGATCACAGTCGAAGACAGACCCTTAAGGATTCGGCTTCATGCCAGCACCAACAAGTTGGGGCCTTGGCGCACGGAATGTTTGACGGTGCGAGTGCGGAGGACTTCCCCCATCTCTTCACTCAACTCCCTAATAAAGAACGAACTGTTCGAACTAGACCGCCGAGTCCGTCAGCTTTGGCCAGGACTGCATTTGCTCCCACGGCGGATCCAACGCTCTGGACTGCATCCCCATACGTATTTGAATGCTTAGGGGTGCCCGAGGCGGTCCCCGGGGGATTGGTATTGGGTTGAAACCTTATGGGCCGGGCGTTTGCCGTCACTCGCGCAATCAAGGATTCGGCATAATTCCTGGGTGAGTTCGAGTACTTGTTCAGGTCTTTTTCGTGTTGGATCTGTTCGGTGAGACGTTTTATTTGCTCGTCGTTCGCAAGGTCCATGAGACGGTGTACCTCAACGACTGCTCAGTCAGCGGCCTTCGCAGATGAAGACGAGCGGCTCAACGCCCGCAACCCCATGTACCTGACGTATTGAGCGTGTTCCTCAAGAGCCGCGCGGAGTTCGCTGATGAGAGTCTGGACTTCCGATCCCTGGGCGACGACCAATTTGTCGCAGAGTTCCTTGATTCGCGCGTCTATTGGGTCAACTTCCACGGCCAGAGGATTCCGCCGTTGACATTAGGGCAAAATGACCGTATTTCAATACGGGAAGTACCGTAGGTCTTGCGCAGGATCAGCCAACTACTCTCCATACGAGAGTTGGTGATATTACGGTGGTCCTTGTATTCCCATTGCCGTCTGTTCGCGGCTAGCGTCAGTAGCGGTGGAAATACCTAACATTGAAGATCGCATTACGGAACTTTGTGAGAGCGCTGCGACTGCGCACGACTCTGAAGTGCCCGCACTTTTTGCGGAACTGAAGCGACTGCTCGCGGAGCATTCCGAATCCGTAAGGTATCTTGCAGTCAAGACGCTCAATCGCGTCAACAAAGACCTGTCATTATCAAACACCAAGGCTGCCTGAATCCTGCAATCAGCCGCTCGGTTTCTTTGTCGTAGCATTGATGTCCGCCTCAACAACGACATCGACTTCGGCTCCTGGCTTAAGCTGAACTTTTTCGCCATTCTCATCGCTCAAGACATTTTCTATTCGGATTTCTCGATACAGTTCTTCGGCTTCATCAACGCTGATTTGGACCTTTTCCAGTTCGCTTGGAAGGAATGGCTTGAGCACCCGCTGAACCTTGCCTCGCATCTTCTTGCGTTTCCTCTTCGTCATAACGGCCTCCCATGGTGGAGCTATTGTCAACCGTCGAACACACTCAGCTCTTTTGTCAGGTTCTTAATCTGATTGTGGCGTTGCTTGTACTGGTTCGAGTCCTCCGCTGTCATGCCCCACAGTGCAGCCTTGGTTTCTGTTACGGTCTGTTGTTCCTTCAGTCTGGTGATTTGCTCTGTCAATCGCTCGATGGTTTCGTAGCAACTCCGTTCTGTAACGTCGGACATACGCGCGCTCCAACCGACGTCCCGTTAGAAGGCGCTTGTCTGCGATCGTTACAAGGTCAAACACTGCAGAGAAATCCCTTTTTTGATGTAGGCTCCGACGTAGGGGCTGGACGCGTGATTACAGAAATCGCGGGTGGGTTACGAAACCGGTGGGAATTTCGAGTTCGAGCCTGAGGACTTCTGTTGGCTCATAGGAATGTTCTTCGCCGCAGTCGTCGCATTGAACCAAAAAAGGACCGCTCACGGGCAGGCGTCCGTCTCCGCAAGAGGGATCTTGTGTCCGAACATCATGTTTTCGTGCTTGTGAAACTTGATGTTCTTGCACACCACGACCCAGCAGTACGTCGGATTGTCCCAAGCATCCAGTGCCGACATATGCGGCCCGCAGTGTACTCACACTCGCCGGTTGGGCCCATCAGGTAAACCCCTTAGGGTGACGTGAGAATTCGCTTCCGGGAGTGTAAAGAGCGAATTACAATCGCAAGTCGCGGATGAAAACAAGGGTCAGCCCTTCCCCCGTCCGTAAAGCCGCCTTTCGTTTGCCCGACGGAGTGGCGGCTTTGGCGCGTTTAGGCCTCTTCCCGCCGACGATCTCGGCCTGTTCTTTGTGTCCTTCCGCCCCAAAGGTCCGCCGTCCAGCCCGACACTCACAATCTTCCCTGCCTACTCGCCTGCCTTCGCGGCTCTGGAGCGGCGCATGTGTTCTGCGCCGTTCTCCAGTTTCGTCTCGAGATCCTCCTGCGCGCGCCTCTTTTGCCGCTCGTAATATAGAACAAGCTTCGCGCGCACATCGTTAGGTATTTCTTGGTTGAGGGCTTCCTGCTCTTGGCGATTCAGAGAGCGTAAATGCACCGGACTGTCCCATGGACCCCGTTCGTCATCCATGCTAAGAGAGCACCACACAAATCGGTTGCGCACGTCGTAAATCACGGTGCGGCCCGTCCTGTCTTCCCGCACAAGGAGAGGACCGAGCGAGGAGTCGTAAAACTCAAAGAAGAAATCGGTTATCGGCATGGACTTTTCAGTGCGCTTTGTGCACGCCGTACCTGTTGTTCGTCTGCGGATTGACGTAGTGGCCGCACTTGTGATGAGAATTCGTCTCTCCCTGATAATGGCCGCCGTGTGGAGTCGTGTGATGGCCTCCTCCGTAATATGGACGGGCTCCCGAATTACTGCGATGCTGCGCCCACAGACTCGTTGTGCATGAAAGAAGAATCACAACAAAGGCGGTCTTTGTAAGAGTTTTCACGAACATTCTTACCTCAGCGCCCAAGTATGCTGGGTGACCCCTCGCCTGTCTGCTTTCCAAAGTGTCACCACAAAAGTAATGCGGATTTGGTTCCCCGCTGGGCTCTTGCGTCGAAGGCGATAAAGTTGACGACACGCGAAAGTAGGTTCCTCGATTCAACAAGGCACGACGTGCCAAGACTGCGGACAGAAGATTGTCCTGAACCTCAGAATGGTAATTCGGCAACTGCTGTCTCAGGGCAATAACAAAGAGGGGCAAGATCCCGTAGCACATTCGAGCCATTTAACAGCCCCTCTGCTCACGATAACATCGCGCCCGAACGGTCCTTGCAATGGGGGAGGCTCCGTTCACAAGCGTCCCGGAGTCAGATAAAGTCTGGGGCGCTTTGTACGTGGTCTGATCGCCTAGAGGAATAAGTAAGTAATTGACATACTGGCGACGCTAAAAATCGGAAAGAGGCCAGAACTGGGCGGCTCAGCCTCTCACGGGTCGACTCGACTAAACGCCATCGTTCGGTCAGCCAGGTCAAAGTCAACGCTCGGACGTGCGTACCGAAGTTTCTCACACTCCTTATCGGTATCGACACCGTTGCGCGCGGACTCTTCTCTCTCTCCGCCACATCCTCGGACATATCGACCCTTCATCTGAACGACTGTTGAAGCTTCAACCATGCCTGGCGCTTCGATTTCAGATCTGGCGCGGCGTGCCACAGTCCAGCGAGCGACTGGATACGTCCAAGACGTTTGGTCGCAGCTGACGCGCGCGCGCCAGTGTGATTGCCCAGCGTTCGAATCTTGTGTCGACTTCGCATGCTACGGTCCCTCTACGCTCTCGGCGCCGGGCCAATCAACCGCTCGACGTCCGTAATGATGCACAGCAGAATAGCCGCCGCACGCGCGATGTGCGCGGACAGAATCTTCGAATGTAATGCGTCCATCTTCGGCCTGGCCTCGTGCGGCATCGAGTCGGGGATGTAGTACGTGGCAACGTGCATCAATCCCTCGAACGCCCCGTGAGCCATAGCTGAGTACTCGCGCCACCTGCCTTAGACGAAGGTTTTCAGAAAATCCTGGTGCGGTGTGATCGTCCCGCCGGGCTTTTTATCGCTGAGGTATTTTCCCAACGTGGGCCAGGGCACTGCCTGTGCCGAAACAGCAGGCACACTCAGACCGCATTCACGGATCGCAAAATCGAGTCCATCCCGGTTGTTCTTAATCCAGCGATCCCACTCTGCCTGGCCTCCATAGCGCTGTTCATCCTCTTCGAGAGCGGCAAGAGCCTTTTTGAACCCGCTCTTTCGAAACCACGAGCCGTTTACGCTGGGATCTTGCAGAATGACCGTGATGTTGTAGTAGCAATCAATCATGTTGCGAATCAGCGGCAACGTCACGATGATGTAGACATTCCTCCAATAACAGTCAGTCTCACGACGCTCGTCTGCATTGAGATAGAAAAGCAGATCGTAGGTGTGCATCGCTTGTCTGACTAGGACGTGGAGATCGATGGCTACGAATGCAGGTGCCGAGAGTAGCTTGGGAGCCTCGCGCTTGACCTTCTGCGCCAGAACTTCCGCCAGCTGCCCCAGAGGTTTTTGGACCGAAACGGCGTCTATGTGGTATTCCACGTCTTCTTCGATTTCAGTCATGGCAGCATTCTAATCCGCGTGTGACTGCTCCACCTTAGCCAGAAACTTCTTTTACGACAAGATGGCGTTGCATCTCTTCGCGATCGGGTGACCACGTCCCGTCCCACGAGATCTCCAATAGCAACGGTTTCGACGCAGCGTCCTGCGCTAACGCGACTACTCGTACTTGCATCGCTTCATTTGCGATCAAAAAGCCACGGAAATTATTCGGCCAAATGTATGTCGACAGTCTGAACTGGCCAGAGTCTTCCTGAAGCAGTCCAAAATCGCATCTGTCGCGCGGCCCAATAGTGGGCAGTTGCTCATGGACGGTAGGGAATGCCCAGGTGAGTTGCAGCGGGACAACCAGATATTCCGGAAAAAATGTACCATCCGGTCTTACCTTCGCGAGTCCCTCGACGACAACCCGAACGCTCTTCGCGGGACTCCTTTGCCGCAGATTTCTCACTTCGAGATGACAGTAGATCTGCCGCTTATTGTAGTTCGTAGTGTTTACGTCCCAATGGTCGACCAATGCGAGTTCCAACTTCGGGCCGAGGAACTTGGACTTAATCCAGTCGCCCCAAATCGCCGCCACAGCAACGGCGACTGTACCGATTGCTGTAAAGACCGAGGCGAGCCTTTCAACCGCCGACGTTTCCATAGCGGTCGCATTCTACCGCCTGATCGGTTGCGCCGCCGTCAAAAAGCATCCACGAGCCAGATTTCGCCTTCGCGCCAAACCTACGTTCCCGCTTCTAACGCAACCCGCGGTCTTTCGTCTGTCCCCTGGGTAGGCGTGACCGTCGTTAGGAGAAGAAGACGAGACTCGGCGTGCGCGTAGCGTGCGTAGAAGGTCAGGTCGCTGACACCGAGCCGAAATGCGGTAGCCGTGATCGGATCGTGAGTAAATTGGCCCGACTGGGAACCCCTCGAAGGACTGTCAGCGAGGAGGCATGAAATCGCCGTCCAGCCCGATTTCCCGATTCAGTATTCCCTTTCGTCACTTGTGAGCTTCGCATTAACGACTGCACAATTCCCGAAACCGGGAGGTTTTATGGGCAAAGCAATCAGAACTACCCTGAGCCTTGTGGTCGGCCTGGTGCTGTTCACCACGTTAACGATGGCTCAGCCTGGTGGGAACAATGCCAACAAAGATAAGAATAAGGAGCACCACAGCCGCATCTCAAAACTCGCGTTCTGGCGCCATCACAAGGGCGCCGACAAGAACGCGAAACAAGCCCAGGCCACGCAGGTGCCGTCCAAGCAAGCTCAGGCTAAGACAGCGCAGTTAAAACCGGCGTCTACCAAGCAGGTTACTGGCAAAAAGGACCAGAAGCACGAGCAGCACGCTAGCAACATGAGCACGCCTTACGTAAAGAAGGCACCTGCTGCGAACAAGACGAAGGGGCAACAGAAGGCGGAAGATCCCAAGACAGCTTCGTTAAAGTAATAGCTTCGCAGGCCATACGGTCGCTCGAACCTTAACCGCGTCGCGGAAGCTTTGTCTGCGACCTCGCCGTAACACATTACTGTCCCAACATCGGCCTTTTGCTCAGGGACTCGATGCACTATTGTTACCTGTCTGCGGCACGGGCTTCGGCGTACTCTTTCCGAGCACGCATGTCCACAAATGAATACCCCTCAGCGGTCAGAACGCCGCGACATTCGCTATCCTCTGCACCTGCTTGTCTCGCTCAAGGTTGCCGACAAGGAATTGCACACGCGTTCGGAGAACATCAGTCTCGGTGGCATTTTGCTTTCTAGCGCGTCTCTGATTCCCGAGGGGTCCACGGTAGAGGTGGCGTTTGGAGTTGTTTCCCTTCCCGACACCGGCACACAATCCAGCGTTCGCGGCAAGGTTCTTCGAGTGCAACCGAAGGCAACCGGAGATTTCGCCGTGGCTATCGCGTTCGAGCATCCTTTTCGAGATGGACTCCAAGGTCTAGAGTCAGGTCCCACAGGTAAACGAAAACGCCCGAGTTCGTGAGCCGAAAGCGTGCTCGGCGAAAAATCGCGTCTTGCCATCAATTCTCGATGAGTGAAATCGCGTGGTTATATCAACTATGCGATGCCTTTGAACTGTTGTGCCCGGACATGCGTACAATAAAGTATGCAGATCGACGCAGAAACAATCGAACGTCTGGGTGAACAAAGTGAGTTGCTGCTAAGGCTGTACCAGCTAGAACTCGCTAGGGACCCTAGCAGCCGTGCCACCGAATCCTCCCGTAGCAATATGATTGCTTTGCGGCACAGCATTGACCAGATTTGCGGAGAGGCCCCGCTTCATTGACCCGGTCGTGAGCGACTGGTCCCCATCCTCACCGCAACTCTTCAAGCCGTTTCTTGACCCCAACCCAGGAGTTGTTGTGGATGTTGCAGTGCTCACAGTTCGGGCTGTGGATTCTCAGGAGGGAGAACAGGTAGCAGGTCCAGCGTCTCAAGTTCGCAACCACCTCATCCATATGTCCCGTAGGCGCGACACTTAATCAGAACCGGGCCAAAGCAAGAATTCCCCCGGGAAAAGTTAAGGCTTGAATCGCGTCCGCTCCGGGCTGTCTTGGCTAAGTTTTACTGTTTGTGGTGGGGCTTTCCTGCAGATGTCTCTTCTGCAGATCCTCCATTAATCGCCTATCTTCTGTGATCAGCTCTGCGCTTCTTTGCGTTCCGCCACTCTGGATTTCAAGTAGCCTTTGCATCAACTCGGCGAAGTATTCCATGACTTCCTCCAAGGCTGGCAAGGCTGGTTGGCAGGAATGATAGGGGATAGCAAAATAGAGAACTGGTCAAAAGTGAACAGTCTTAGGGTGCGGCAACCCTCGATCCGATTGTTGTCGAAGAATCGAGTTCTGACTTCAGCATGCTGCGCGGAATGGCGGGTGGGCGCAGGACCGAAGGAAAAGCTATTCCGGGGTATGCCTTCCGTGCGCTCGTAGTTCTTTCTGGAGCTTTAGAGACCGCTCTGCCTCCGCTAAGTTAGTTCCTATTCCAAAGCAAAACTCAGCGCCGTCTATTTTGGCGACAAGGCCGCTCATCGATTCCGCAACGAACTTTTGTTCCTTGAGGAGGTGCTGTGCCTGGCAGAGTTTTGTGTTGAGTTCTTGGAAGGATCTTCCTTTGCACAAGAACTCATCGCCCTTGTCGTGATACGCATCTAACCCGACGCTGAGTAGCACTTCTGCAAAAGTACGTATGAGCATGTCGCCGGTGGCGTACCCAAATTTGTCGTTCATCATCTTCAGACCGTCGATGTCGCTCATCGCCACAAATGGGCTTGCTTGACCTTCGTCAAAGGCGCGTTTGTTGGGCAAACCAGTCTTGTCGGAGGTCAGCAGCGCACGTCGCATTTCTTCCGGAGACATCTCAGCTACGCGCTTACGAGTGGCGAAATCAGATCTGCGTTCAACCATAAGATTCCCAGACGAATCACACAGAATAAAATGTTCTTAGCCTCGGAGCGCAGTCGTCAACCGCTTAGTTTCAAGCGCGTATTGTGCTGCTTCCCCGCGCGGGCCGTCAGGTTACTTTGGTAACAGAGAGGTAATGCAGCACCGACCGGCACTGGAGCAGCCATTTGTCGGACCACCTGCTTCTCACGGAGTCGCGCCTGCTCGTACGAATCCGAATTCCCATCCTCTCCACACACACGTTCACGATCTTTTTTCGACCCGGGGTCTACTGTCTCCCCCTGGGTCGGTCTGGACTGGGGCGAGGAGTCGAGAGAGCAGGGGCAAAGGGCGGGCTTGCTCGACGGAGCAGAGCACTCTTCTTGCGGCGGTTTTCTTTCTTCAATCTTTCTTCTAACTCAATGATTGCGCTGCGTCTAGTGTCCAACTGGTGCCCACTTCTTCGGCGCACCTGAAACATCTAATCGGCTGACGCAATTCGAAGCGCCGGAGTTAGCTGGCGTGGTCTGGCATAAGTCTCTTCGGGCTTGCTTAAAGCATCTATTTGCACGAGGGATTCGCTCTACAACGCAGATAGTCACATGCTATCGGCGCTGCGGCTAATGCACCTCGAGCAAATGTGGTCGAACGGAGGAGATGAACCTATGAACCGAACGGACCAAGTGAACGAAATAGGCCAATTGCTCAGAGAGATCGATGCCATCTACACACAACCCCTTCACAAACTTGTCAATTCTGCTGGAATTGACGAAGAGAATGAGATCTACCAAACCGCGTTCCTGAACATTTGGAACGCCTGGGACCAACTTCACCAAGACCTAAGGCAACGCTTCGGCGCAGACAAAAGGAAAGCCTTCTCCGAAGAAGCCCGCGAGATCATCCCAAGTCTGAAACCTGAAAAGGCCTGGCCTGCGGCGGAGCGAAATCCGCGGCCTGCGCTGGGAAGAGTACGACGGCATCGCATTGAAGGTGACGCGCTCGGTTTGGGAGGGATTCGTCGGTGAGCCAAAAACGGAAGCTAGCGCCGACGACGTGCCCATCATTGCGCCGTTGCGGGAGAAGCTTGAGCAACACCGTCAGCGCCTGACTGAGCAACTGGGGCGACGACCGGCATCAGGCTGGATGTTCGAGTCCGAAGCTGGTACGCCGATACATCTGGGCAATTTGATCAACCGCGAGATTCTGCCTGCGTTGAATGTCTGCAAGATATGCCGAAAGACGGAAGATGAACATCGGGACGCCGATCACAAGTATGTCAGAGACAGCTCACGACCAACCTGGCATGGGTTCCACGCGTTCCGCCGCGGGCTAGCAACGAATCTCTCAGCGCTTGGCATCCCAGCCGAAATCATTCGCCTGATTCTTCGGCATTCAGACGTAGCGACCACGCAACGCCACTACATCAAACCGCCGAAAGACGAAGTGCGAAAGGCAATGGACAGACTCGAGGCACATTTGGAGGAGCGGGCGAAGGCGGCGAAGGGAACGATGTTGCCGAATTGACCAAGCGCCGAAAATCGACAAACGAATCAACCGGGCAACGGAGAGCGGCGAACATGCGGAAGCCAGCATTCTCTCAGCCCGGTTTTCTTGCGTCCGGACGCAGATCCCTAGAAGCTCATGGCGCCGCTTAACCCTGACTTTTTGGGCACCTTGTTCTCAGTTTGTTCCCAATTTGTTCTCAGTCTGGACAAGTCTTCTCTCTAACT
>Ga0210409_10005234_pt1 | contig 13678 bp, 11 predicted proteins | sample IncBWH17MmetaG_FD_161649 | JGI IMG/M metagenome (GOLD analysis project Ga0210409, IMG submission 161649) | Forest soil microbial communities from Barre Woods Harvard Forest LTER site, Petersham, Massachusetts, United States - Inc-BW-H-17-M | ecosystem: Environmental > Terrestrial > Soil >... | reverse complement strand
ATTCGTCGAAGGTAACGCTGAGATCTCGCCGGAGCGCGTGGTGTACTCAATGTCGCACCGAAGTCTATATCGTTGCTCCGTCATCCGCTGCTACAAAATAGAAAGAAGTTTCATGCATCATCGGATCTTATGGCGGGTTATTTTCGTTGATTCTGTCTCGGTCAATTACCGTGTTCACCATGCACGAGGGAGTAAGGTCTTTATCTTTCTTCTTGTGGATGGTCTACAATTCCAAGAAGCTTTAGCGATGCTTGCTGCCAGTCCAGGCTCCAGCTCTGTTGAAAGTTCTGCAACCCGAGGCATTCGGTTGGTGAATCGACCGCGCCGACGTGGCGAGCGTCGACGTAGTCCGCGACACGGTAGAAATCTATGCGGTTTCAGATGGGGTTTGAGAAAACACTGTTAGCCTTTGAGTTTTACGTCTTATTGAGTAGTTTATTCGTCGCGCTGACACAATGAAGCTTCGATTAATTCCGAAATGGACGCATCGGTTACTTGTCGCCGATTCGTCTCGGACTATACCAGTGGCTGCGCGCTGCGACTCTAATTGCAGTGAAACCGCCGAGCATTTCAGGATGCAATCCAACACTATTTACTTCGGACTTAACCGGGCGCACAAGCTGACCGGAACTGACGGTTGCACGTTTTCCGGAATCCCTCTCTTTTTTGCGGCGCTTCTGCTCTCGGAGGTCTGCGAGGATCCCGATTCAGGAAGGCGCAAATCGAGGGCCCGAGCGGTGCGATGACCGCATTGGGCCACGGCGCATTTGTATTGTCGGGTGATTGCATTGCAGTCTGGAGCCTCCGAACCGACGTATCCGAAGCTACGGCCGCAAAATTTGAACCATTTCTCTCAGTTGACGAAAAGGAGCGTGCCGCGCGATGTCGCTTTGAGGGCTTACGGGTTGCGTTCTCAGTGACCCGCGGTGCTCTGCGGTACCTCCTCGGGCGCTATCTGAAGCTTCATCCCGAATTGATCCGATTTAAATATGGCCCCAAGGGGAAGCCTGCCCTGGCGCTGGACATAGGCATCGAGTTCAACACGACGCATTCAGGGGATTTGGCCGCGTTTGCTTTTGCGGCCGATTGCGAAGTCGGGATTGATCTAGAAAAGATACGGCCGCTGCCCGAAGTGGAGGACATCGCGAACAGGTTTTTTTCAAAGGACGAGGCGATCGAACTCGCGTCTCTTGCGCCGGAGGAACGGCTAGCCGCTTTCTATCGCTGTTGGACGGGGAAAGAAGCTTACCTCAAAGCCGTCGGGTGCGGCTTGTCGGCGCCACTAGACGAATTCCGCGTATCGCTGACAGCTGATGAAACTACCCCGCTGATCCAATTCGGCTACGATAGGGATGCGGTAAAACCTTGGACGCTTCACGACCTTAGTGTAGGTCCCGATTACGCGGGTGCACTGGCGTACCGTGATCGGCCTCGGTTCATCTCATTATTCCCGACGATCGACCCGATTGAACTGTTTGATCTCGCTGGTCATTGATGCGTACGATGTCTCATAATGCTATGGGAGAATGACACGAGTTATGCCATATTCAAGGCTGTGGTACTCCAATTTAGCGCATATTGAACTATGGAAGAGCTCGAAGAGGAGCAGCTGAGCTAAGCTGCAAGGTTGTCGTGAACGAAGAGGAACAGTATTCGATCTGGCCGGCGTATCGAGAGAATCCCCTCGGGGGAGAAATGTGGGCGTCACCGGATCAAAACGCGGAATGCCTCGGCTACATCGAGAAAGCATGGGCCGAAATGCGGCCCCTTAGCGTCAGAAAAAAATGGGCTTGCAGGCCGCTGGGGAGGGAAGCGCCTATTTTGCCCGTTCCGTTCAAATCCTCGAGACTTATTCGATTCGAAAGTTTTGGCGAGAACTTCTCGAACCAGGGTTATATCGACCTCGTCCAATCCGATAAGTTCACGACCACACCTCACGGGCCACGTGTCCATGACTGATCCGCTTTTGGCGATTGGTCACTGAGGTCTTCCCATTGCGGCAAAGGCGGCACACTATTCCACTAGACGACGGAAGCGCTTCCAGCGAACTTGAAGCTGCAACGGCTTTGTGCTTCGCGCTTGTCCGTATTAGTGTTCGTTCCTTAGAAGGCTGCGGCCTCCCCCGGCGTGTGAGACTTCTAGCTTCCATCAGAGCACCCGATTGGCGTATCTGCTGGCAATTGCGCGGAAATTCTCGTGCCGGCCGCAGGTTGAGTTCTTGGTTCGGTCCGGACGCCACAATTAATGACGACGAGCGTCAACTCTTGGATTGCGCTTGGGAAACCTTAGAATCGGCTGGTTACGATCCCTTATCGGTAGTTCTTTCGCCTGGTATCGTTGGCGGCCATCTCGTTGATGAACGCGTTTCCGTCCAACTGGGATTTTCCGACTCTTGGGCCGCCATGCTTGCTGTGTGTCAGAATCTCTTTGAAAAGCGTTGCCATCTTGCTTTCATCGCAACCGTCTCACAGAGTGGCTAAGTTGCCCGAGCGGGTTGTCTGCAGTTTTCATTTTCAAAAAGATTCCAAAGGGCGGTGATGGATGGAGATCCAGTCCGGGCGACCATCCTTCCTCCAGCCGACTATGGAACGGAGTGGCGCATGGAAATCGAAGATTCAATTCATGAAGGGCAACGTCTACGAAGGCAAGCCGTCGATGGCCTGCGCTGGGTAACATCTCACGATTCATACCCGCAGATGCGGACGAAATGGGTTGCAGATTTCATTTGTGTCCGCGCGTTCTTAGTCGCAAGTAATGAACTAACGCAACCCGCTATCGTTCGATAACTTCACCCGAAACACTGCACCTACACTGCCCGGCTAGCGCAATTGCTGCCGGTGAAAAGCTTCTCTGTGCGACAACCGTCTTGTTTGGTTGGGGAGGCGGCTTTGTGGTATTGTCTTCGGGACTTTTTCTTGACATCGAGATGCCGAGGCGGCCTCGCTGTCAGATCATCAAGGACGGGGTGCCATATGTCGGTCCTGATCCACTTCGAAATCGCCGCCGATCGGCTTGACCGAGCGGTCAAGTTCTACCGAAATGTATTCGGATGGAAGATCGAGAAGCTCGAGGAATCTGAGGAATATTGGTATGTAACTACCGATGACGGGGAGGAGTTGGCTGTGACGGGAGGCCTGTTCGAACGAGGTCACACGGTGGACTCCACCATTAATACATTCGATGTTCCGTCGCTCGACAGCGCCGCAAAGAAGATCACCGAATCGGGAGGCAAAGTCCTGGCTCCCAAGATCAGCCTTACTGGGCTCGGTTATGTCCAGTACTGTCAAGACTCGGAGGGCAATACCTTCGGGATCATGGAATACGACGAATCGGCGGCTTAGGTGTGCCGCCCTTGATCTCCGCCTTTGCCGGACTTAAGGACACGCACGGGCGTCCAAATCGTTAAAAGGCTCATCTCCAACTCGCGTTACCTTCATCGTGCTCCCATGGGAAAGTCATAAGGGATGATGGCTGCATAGACGATTCTCTGTCCGTAAACCACTGCACCCGTGGCTGACTCGGAGGCGTTGGGATCGCGCGGCAGGAATTCGTACTCCCGGATCACAACCCGAAAACGTCCGGGCGGAGGGTATTTTGTGAAGCGGACCGTCCCCGCCCAGAGAATTGAGTTCGGTTGATCGGGAGTGGGCAGATCCTCGGTGACGGTGACCGCCGTGGTGGGCGCTGCTTCCCACGCCAAATCGCTGACAATCTGACCGATATGTCTTTCGATGGTCACCGTGATCAGGCCGCTGGTGGGCTTTTGCGGAGCCAGGCCGCCGACGAACAGCCGCGCCGTGCGCGGGTCGGCCGGAGAAACACTTAACACGGCCGACCGATCGGGCGACAGCTGTGCAAAATCGCCGAGTGTTACATGCGAAAGCTCGACCCCGGGGATGGATTCAGGCTGGTAGCGGGAGAGAGCGAGCCTCACGAATGGTGTGTAAGCGGTCGCGTTCTCAAATGTGATGTCGCAGTACCACAACTTCCGCTGTGCGTCGAAAGCGACTTCGTGCCCCGCGACGTCGACGGCCAGTGGAATTTCGTCCAGAGACAAGCCCTGTCCCTGTGCCGTCGAACTTGAAAAATGGAAGGTAGACGGCATCTCTGGCAAGTCTCCTGACTGCCAAAGCGGATCCTGGCCCCACTGCGTAATGTAGTGCTTGTATTTTTCGCGATCGTCGGTCGATGGCGGATCTGCCGGAGGAGCTGGCCACAATACCGTGCCCAGCAACTCTCCTTCGCCCGACGAATACCAGGGGCGGTGCAGGTAAACGCGGACACCGTTACCGAAACGGATGTCGGTTTTCACGTTCGTGGTTTCCTGACGTTCGATGCCAAACGTCGGCACTATGTAGGCAACCTGCGGTGCGCTAGGACGGCTTGAGCTGGGCACATCCACCAGCAGAGGATCGCTGGTTCGAGTAAATTGCAGGTTCTGGTTGGCGAAATACTCGCGGAAGCGTGATGCGGCGACCGCCGTGTAGTTGATACGCCGATGTTTCGTATCGGGCAAACGATGCATCGGGGCCGCGATATCGGGAGGAGAAGGGACTCCTTGCAAGGCGTCGGACGGAGCCGCAAACCACAGCGTATCAACTTCCGGAATCAAGACAGCAACATCGCGACTGCCGGTTGCGTCGGCAGAGATCGGACCCGACAGAGCAGTCGAGAGATCGATGGTGTCCACATGACTCGACGCCGGCTTCGTGACCGGGACAGGGGTGGATGGATCGTCAACGTACTCCCGCCAACGGGCCTCGACGTCCACCTTGGCGCTGCTGTTGGAATGGATGTGCAGGCCTCCTAACAGAAATGCATGACTCGAATCGAGCGAGCGCCATGAAGTAATGGCCGAAAGCGTAGCCAGCGCCGAAGTTGCGATGGGCTGTGAGGGGTGGTGGACCACTGGTAGCACAGTGAACGCGGGTCGTCCCATTGGCTGCTGTACCGCGTGTACGAGCGTGAGCGGCAGCGCGGGGGTGAGCATCGGATGCCCGCCGGCGAGCACGAGTCGCGTGAGCAGCGCGAATGCCTCGCTCGTGGCGGGCACCGCGAAGCTGGCGTCTGGATTCTGCATCGCGTCCACCTCCTGCGCTTCCAACGCCTGACGCAACCAGTCCCAAATGCCCATCAGGCGCAAGTCCTCTTCATTCATGTAGCAACTCAAGGGCACTTGCGTAACCTGGGCTTTGGGAAGATGCACCGTCAAGACTCGAGTGACCGAATTCCACTGAGGATGAATCGAGCCCTCGGCCAGTACTAGGCGCCAGGGTTTTCGGTCTGGCCACCCTGCTCCAAAGTCGATATGTGTAACCGAACCTTGTTCCGGTTGTACGTTTGGCAACTGACTGTACATCAAGTGGTCATTGACCAGCTCACCTTGGGTATCGTTCGCAGTGTTGGGAACATTTTGCAACGCCGCTCCCCTTGCAATCGGATCAGGAAAATAAGCGACCGAGATCTGGGCCCGGCCATCCATAGGGGTTTTGCCGGATTGAGGGAACTCCCCTTTGTCGCGCGCCACGATCATCCGGTAGGTGGGGCGATCTCCGCGCAGGTGGCCCTTTGGCCCGTCGAGCAGACCGTGCTGCTCGACCATGCGGACAGCCACCTTTGGCGGTGCAACATGGCGCTGATCGATTTCGCCGCTGGGAACGCAATCCAGAGTGGGGTTGGAATTGTAGCTTCGAATCACAAGCCGCTGCAGCGATGCTCCGGTCAGCAGAGGCTCCCGCAACACGAGAGCGGGCGGTCCCGAGGGCTCAAATCGCAGATAAGGCAGTTCAGTATCGGCCGGAGCCACCACGTCGGTGGGGTTTTCGTGTACCACGGGCACGCTATTACCCGCAAGATCCACGGCACGAGCTCGCAAGCGATATTGGTCGCCGAAGCGCAGCTTCGGCAACGAAGCGGAGACCGGCGAAAACGTGGCTACCATTTTGAATGGAGTCTTGGGTTGATTCATGGTGGGGTCGGGGTCGGTAGCAAGCGCAGGGTCGGGACTGCGATTCAGTGCTCCCCCGGGTCTGGGAGCACTCAGGCTCCATCCGCTCCACCCGGCGACTCTTTCGTGCACGTAAATGTCTGTTCCCGGCTGTGGAACTCCTTGTGCGGCGCCAACGGTATCCGGCTTCCGGGTCGGATCATCGGCCGGCTGTGCCGCGGCCAGTTGGGTGAATCCCTCTTCATCGAACGTTGTCAATATAATCGGATGCTGCGTTCCAAAACGATAATGACCGTTCCGCCGGTGCAGCGAATACCACTGGTTCGCTTGGGCCGACCAGATGTCAATGCGGTATCCACGAACGAGGTCCCTCGCCGTGAAGGGGCGCGGCATGGGAGAGTTCGAGGTCAATGCCGCGTCGAATTCCTTGTTGTCACGGATGCTTTGCAGTAGTTGCTGTGCCCGTTCGTTTGCCATCAGGGCGATGCCCGAGGACCGAAGCGAGGGCAATACAGCCTCAATATCGGCGGATGGCGCGTTGGCGACATTATCGGCGAGCGTCATCGCTTTCAGGAGAGCTCCATCCACGTCAACTTCGACAAGATGAAAAAAATCCGGTTCCAGCGCCAGAATCCCATTGATGACGTCCCCCGCAACGTAGTTCTGGCTTCCAAGATTGCCCGAAGGGGTAGCCGGAGCCGCGCAGAACGAATTCGCGTCGCGAAAGTACGAAGTCTGGGGCAAGACAAATTGCGGCGACAGGGCCCAATCAAAATTGGCAGCAACGCCTTCGACGGCAATGGCGGCATAGTCTTTGCCAGGAGCGCTGGGCGATGGCGGACACAAATCCTGCGGGACTTCCAGGTCAAAGACCAATCCAAGGGCGCGCAGAACCGATGGATAGGAACTCAAAACCGTCAGCGCTTTATGAAAGTCCACCACCTTCGCGAAATCTGCTTCCGTGTCGGGCAAGGGTGGTCGCCCTGGGGCATCGGGCATGCGATTGAACAAGGCGAAGCGGTTAGCCATGTCTCGCGTCTGTGCCGGCGCGCTCGACACCGTAGGAATCCCATCCGGCGGAATGGAGACCGCATTGGCCTGAAGGTGCAGGGTTCTTGCGCGTATGCTGCGGGATGCTTCCTCAATACCAAAGTCTGCTTGTTTGCGCTGGATGCGCCACATCTCGATCCGCGTTTCCGTCAAGATCGTGTCGAGAGTCGATTGACCCCGTTTATCGCGATAGATCAAGTCTTTCAACAAGAGAGAAAGCATTCGCTTGCCGACTGCGGGTCGCAGAGCTTGGGTGGAGACGGTTTGATAGGCGTATTTCACAAACGTCATGGCATCGCGGACGGGATATGAAACAAAAAGGCGCTTATCGTAATCAGGAATCTGGAATGGAGCGACCTGCGTTTTTGGAGAGAAAATCTTGTGCCAAATGGCCGGACGAAGGACCGAGCGATCGATGGGAACCTTTGCAGTTTGGCCGTTTGAGCTCAGCTTGAATTCGAGACCCCAATCGCGCAGCAGATTTGTCCACTGCAGAATGTCGGGAAATTGGGCGAGGGTCCCTCCTTGTTCCAGGCGCGGAGCCACATAGATGGAGATTCCGAGGTGCCCGGTGCGGGAAACTCCGCTAGGCAACACGACAAAAGTGAGGGTTTGTTGTGCCATGTCCACTCCAGATCAAGCAAAAGCGGAAGCATAGAGCGCCCAGTCGCGGGGGCTGATCATTTGGTCCACCCTGGGATCCCCGCTACCGCTGCCGAAACTGCGCTCTACCGAGAGTTGAACCGAGATGCTGAAAAAGACGATGTGCACCGAAATGGTAAGGGTCGCGCGCCCCTGAATCTTGTCTCCCTGCGACGTGTGGATCCAGGCAAGGGACAGGTTCAAATCGATGGAGATTGAGATAATTCCCAGCACCGATACCTCGCCGCCGATGTCGACGAAGCCCGCCAGATCCGAACTACTACCCTTAAGCTGAAAGTAAATGCCTGCCATGATGTGGACGGCACCGGAAGCCACACCCAGATCCAGCGAGAACTCGCCTCCGAATTCGAGAGCGCCTTCGACCATCTGAATGCCGTCAGCGTTGAGGAGCAAGTGCACGAACCCGCCACCACCCAGGCATTCGACGGTTAGCAGAAAAGGAGCGCTGCGACGGGCGAAGCCAAACTCGAATCCGGGCTTGCCATCGAGGTAGGGAAGGTCAAGCGCCGTCAAGACTGAGATTCCCTGGAGCGAAAACACACCGATCGAAAGCGGTGGAAGTCCCAGGGTGTAGGCCACGCGAAGAGCGGTGGGACCTAAATCGATCGATGGACCAGCCCCTCCAAAGATGCCCGGAGGCAGAATATCGGCGAGCGTTTGCAGGAATGACAGTGGTCCCTCAAACACGATCGGATTCTTCGCCGGCAGAGCAGCCTTGACGATGGTCTTGCTGCCGTTGTGCGAGTTGAAGGTGATCGAGGAAATCTTTACGCCGATCACTCCAAACAATTCAATTCGGAAGCTGGTCAAAGCCCCGTGTACGTTGGAAACCGGAGGGGTCCCATTCAGCTTTGTGACCAGCTTGGCATCTAGAGTCAACGAGGACTGATCTCCGTCGCTGTTAAAGGCGATGGTGATCGGGGACTGGGAGTAATCCTGCAATTGTGGTTGCCAGTGGATTTTGGTGATGATCCGCTTGGGGTGCCGCCGATTCGGCAACAGATTCGTATGAATCTCGATAGCATTTTGAGCGGCGTTCGCCTTCTTAGTAATCGTGTCAACCGGAATCAATTGCTGGATGGGAATCGTTCCAAAGAGTCTCGCGTCAACGTCATTGAAGAAAGCGGCCGGATCGATCAGGCCAGCAGCGGCATCATCGGCGGGTCCACCCACCAGGCCCTTCCGCGCCGACAGGGCTGTGAGCCCAAAGTTCGGGCGGCCGAGCCCACCCGCCTGATTGGCCGCGAAACGGACAGGGGGAGGCGGATCGACAAGGTCGGCGAACACGCCGGCGTTGGAATCAAGATCATGCAGCAGGTACGGCTGGTACAACTCGATCATCGTTACGGGAGAATTTCCCAACAACTCCGAGAGTGCCGGGATGCTGACCCCGGCCTGGTCGAGACAAGGCACAAAAGGGGCTACGGGAAATGGCGGCTGCGGTTTGGGCGGGTTCAGAAGTTCAGTGTTGAAGAACAATGCCTGCGTCTTCAGAATGGTATCGCCGGCCTTTGGATCAGCGTAGGCGATTTTCTGCCCGCGAACGTTGCAACGCCGCTGATCGCCGCTGCCCGCGTACACAGTCTGGACGGCATCGACTCGTTTTTCCCCGATGCCGACGAAAATCATGGTTGCGAGGAAGTCGCAATCAGCTCCCGCCAGGTCCTCTCCTGTGAGATGGAAACGGAATCCCTCACCCCCGACATTGATCCAGAATGACGAATTCGTGCTCGGCAACCACGCCGGATAATCGATGTCCGGTGTCACCTTGGTATTGATGGTGATCGAGTTATGCAGCGGCATTTCGCGACCGCTATGGGTAAAGCTGTTGGTCGTGTAGGTCTTCTCGTGCTCTCGCACTATGATGTACATGCGCTGCCGCAGATAGGCGACGGGCGATCCGCCCGGCGCCGTGTCACTGCCCAGGACCTTCCGCTCCGTCACTTTCACCAGCGAGGCACGATGGCCAAAGGGATAGAGATAGCCTTCATAAACGATGCGAACATACTGGTCGCGTCCAGCAGTGGCTTGGTGGATCCATTCACTGAGATCCAGTTGCTCGTGATCAATGGGGAAGACCGGGAGCGGAATCTTGACTTTGGGAATAACAGCGTCGCGCACAACTTTGGCGCGCGTGGCTGAAGCGGCTTTTACGCTGCCGCGCAGCGGTACGGGCCGGAAGTGTTCGATCAAATTAAAGTAGGGCAGCGGCGTCCAATCGCCCTTCGAATTCAGCCATGCTCCCAGTGCAGACAGAAATAAGCGGGCGGCATGAACTGGAGCTGGAACGAAAGGAACTTCCTGACCCGTGTTGGGATCGAGCATGAAGTATCCGTCGAATCCCGACGTGAGAATGACGATTTGCGCCCGATCGCGGGCTGACATGCTGGAGAGAAATGGGACTTTATCCAGTTCGTGACCAGGAAGGGGACCATGCTCAACGAAGTCGGGCGACCAGATAGCTCGTAAAGGGACGGTGTGCTTTGGGGATGCCTCGCGCGGTTTCTGCCTGGGAGATCGCACGCTGGCAAGGCGTGTGTGCCATAGCTCGGTTCGGCCGGCATGCGTCACAGGTTCCGTCGAATGCAACCAGGCGACATTCGGGTTCGGCGAAAGAATCAATCGATACGGGACCTCGAGGGCGGTCTCTAAGGGTTGCGGCGCTGCTATGGGAATCCCGGGATGCGCAGTCTTGTCCTCCGGAATGGCGGCGGCAGCCGAAACCAACAGCTGCAGTCCCGACCAATCGAGAAGTGGCTCGGTATTGAAGGGGATTGGCAGGCGACTCGGCGGAACGCGGAACACCAGACGAGAGGAATCCGACATTCGCGAAGGCACACTCCCCGGGGGTTGCAATGGGTCATCGCCTGTCGGAAGGGGGCTAGGGTTGGGGGGATTGGGATTCAGCGGGAGAGGATTCTGCTTAATCTTCTTCGAAACCTCGAAATAGGCTGTCTCAGCGATGCTCTGCGGTTGGAAATTGACGATGAGAAGCGCTGGCAAAGAGGGCTGTTCGAGGACCAAGCGGGGACGGCGGGGCCGCGAGAGATCAAGCCGCAGGTTCTGAAGTTCGATCGTGAGCGTGAGAAGATCATCGGGCCGTAGGAGGTTAATGGTTAGCGGCACGCGTATCCCCCTTATCGTGCGACGCAAGGTCGTTTCGTCCACAAGCTGACGTCCCAATCGCCGGCTTCTGTACATGATCGGCAAATCTCCGGGTCAGCGAGTCGGCCTCCATCATTTGGAGAACGACACTGTTGCTCTCAATAAACACGTCGTCGCCTCACCTTTCTGGTGTAACGAGATGCGACGGCTTGTATCGCCCGAGCCGCCGCGGAGGCCATCTCGAGGATTGCCATGCAACAGTCACAATGCGCGTGATGCAGGTGTCGCCGACGCCATCCCGGCCTCCGGATTGGCGGCAACGGCCAGCCGCGCCACGGCCTGGGTCGTGGCGCAACCGGCCACGGGATAGGACGGTGCCGCGGTGGGCGCCGCAGGATCGGTGCTGGATGCGTGCGTGGATACCGAGGAGGCCCAGGCGCCGGATGGACTGGCGGTTTCACGACAGGCGGAGGAGGTGCTGGATACCTTCGTGGACGCACGGGACGACCAGCACTTTTCCGCGAGATCGGAATTGGCCCTGTTCGGATACGCGGATTTTCAACCGGGCCCGTCAACAGCACTTCCACACTATTCGCGGGAGCGGCAACCGGTCCCTTGGGGTTTTGGTTGATGAATTTTGAAAATATCCCGCTCGCTTTCAAGGCCTCCACTTCCGGCTTGGTGAGACCAAAGGTCTTTTGCAATCGGGCCGGGTTGTTGCGGAATTCCGAGATAATGCCTGGATCGTCGAGGATCTTCGTCACCATTGGTCTCACATTCACTACTGGCATTGGCGCAACCCACCTTTCTCAACGTAGGGCAACCGGTGACGCTCGGTCATCACCTGCTCGCATCCTTTTCAGCAGATCAGGCGATATGGAATTTCAATTCTCGGGGTAACTTGGCTGCCCGATCCGGTCTCGACAGTTGGCAGAAGAATTCGCTATTTCGCTTTCCTGCGCTTGTGTCGCGAACTTGAGGCTGCTGCATTGTGGGGCGATCGGACCTTCGCTCTACCCTGCCGTCGCTTTTTCGCCTTGTCTTTTCTCTTCCTGGCGATTGCGGGACGATCCGTCACAAACGCGACCAATGGACGATCACGCTCCGGAGCCCGAAACAAATCCGTGGATTTTGTTGTCGAAATTGTGCTGACCGGAGCGACCTGTTGTTTCTCCGCAGGCTTGTGAGTCGCGCCTCGCATGGCGGCGGGATTCGTACCCTGGATCAATCCCGGACTCATTCCTCGCAGGCGCGCGAGAATTCCCTGCATCAAACGCGGATCACCGGATGGTGGAACCGCCCAACGGCTGATCTGCGAGGCGGGGCCAGCGGCCCCTACCGGCCTGAGGTAGGCTGGTGAATGGCCGACTAAACGCAGCCGCGGCGGACGGTAGGCCGAATCGACGGTGACCCCCGGTTGCGGTACGACGCGAATCTCCTGATTCACTCTCTCGCGCGCTCGCGTTCGCCTCACCGTTTACCTCGTTTCCGCCTCCGGCCGTTGCGTCAGACGTATTGAAGGCCAATACTGCCCGGCGATTGAAGGACGTCAGCGTCTTCCTCGCGCTCGGGCGCGTGCCCTGGCCCGATGGATCAGATCGCATCGAACGGGCTGGTTGGGGCGTAGTTGCGCGTACTGCCGGACAAACGGCCGACGTCCCAGAGCGGCTGGAACAGGCCGTCGGGTGGCCATTTGCCGCAGCGGGCGCATTGGGCGTCCCCTCATGGCCGGTCTGACCGCACGCCGCCACCGCTGTGCGGCTTTTTGCTGTTGCAGTCTGGCTTGCACCAGGGCAGCCGCATGGAGTTTTCGGAGTCTGCGAATTTGCCGGGTCAGCCCCGCCGCCCGGACCGCCGCGCGAACCGCGATTCCCTTGTGCAAGAACGCCTCGCGAAGCAGAACCGCCGCGCGGCGCGGACGCTTTCTCACACGAGCAGCGAGAGCTCGTCGCCCAATCTGCGCGGCCAGTTGGTGAAATCGATGGCTTCTTTGGAACTGCAACGCTCGCGCCGCTATAAGAGCTGAAATGTTACGCGTGATCTGCCGGGACGGGGGCATAACCGTTTCCTCCTGCGACTGCTAGTTTGTCCAAGCTACTTTGACACGATGGGCGGCACTCCTAGGGAACGTAGAAAGGGTCCCGGTGGAAAGGGTCAAATTCTCGCCTCTATTACAGGTCTGTGGTTCGGACCTGTCAAGGGTTTCTTTGCCAATTTTCGCTGAGCGTACGCTCTACGTTCAGCCAATTTAACTTGGTTGCGAAGAGTGGCGAGTGCTAACCTCGCAGCCATGTCGGAGTCCCTTACCCTTTTAGCCAATCAGCGTGCCAGGATCGTGGATAGAATCGCAGGCCTGAAGGACTTTCGCCCCGGAAGTATCAGCGCCACGGTCAGAAAATGCGGCAAGCCCGGTTGTCGCTGTGCCCGGGCCGGCGATCCCGGTCACGGCCCCAACTTCCGGCTTACTTACAAAGCTAAAGGAAAGACGTTTACTGAGGTCCTTCCGGATCAGGAGACTCTGCGCAAGGCCGAGCGAGAGATCGCAGAATTCCGAAAGTTTCAAAGGCTGGTATCCGATCTGGTCAATGTCAATGCTACGATTTGCCGGATACGTGCCGCGAACTTGAAGCGCGAGTCGAGACCGTTGCGGCGTCGATGGGGAAATTGGTAGTCATCATCCGCCCGTCAATGCGGATCATTAGCTGTAGCCGAATTTCTGCGCAAGCTGCTTCACCTCGGGCGTGAATGTTCTACCCTCCGATAGCCACGAAAGCGGGCCTTCTAGGGACACAGTTCGGACGAATCCAGTGCGAGATCGGGCTTGGGCAGGAACAGATCGGTTCCGAAAAGTGCGGTTTGCGGACCGGCGCCAGCAAACGGTGATCGTTCGGGGTGCCGCATCGCAGCCAGGCA
>Ga0210409_10005233_pt1 | contig 13683 bp, 16 predicted proteins | sample IncBWH17MmetaG_FD_161649 | JGI IMG/M metagenome (GOLD analysis project Ga0210409, IMG submission 161649) | Forest soil microbial communities from Barre Woods Harvard Forest LTER site, Petersham, Massachusetts, United States - Inc-BW-H-17-M | ecosystem: Environmental > Terrestrial > Soil >... | reverse complement strand
CGGATACCCCCAATTTCGAACGCCATTGCGCAACTCCTTTTGCGTGCCAATCGCAACACGGGCGTTCAAGAGTGGTTCTCCCCGAACAGCCCGTGGCGTCGGAACCCTGTGGTTGCGTCTGGTCGACGATTTAGCCGTTTTCGTAGCGATCGTGGTGGCGGACCCAAGACATCGTATACGCCAAGCCGCCTTCGTCGCGGCCCTTCGGCACGAGGTCGAGGAAGTTGTACACGCCAAGCAAGATATCAAGCCCGCGTCCATAACTGGAATAGCTGTGAAAGAGGCCGCGTGTCCCATCCTTGTAGAACACGCTGGCTCCGGGCGCTTCCTCGCTGGGGAACTCGCGCATGTCGTAGTTGTAGTATACCTTGCCCTTGGCCAGTTCGTCCTTCGTGAACGACACGTGGTAGTCTTGGTTGAAATCGCTCCCGTATGACGACACCCATTTGAAGCGCCAGCCCATGCGGTTCTTGAACGCTTCGATCTCGGTCAGGGGCGCGCGTGAAACCACCGCCAGCATGACGTCGCGATTCGCCAGGTGGACGGTTGCGCCGTCGAAATGATCGGCTATAAACGAGCAACTCGGGCAGCCCTCCTTCCACCCAGGACCGAACATGAAGTGGTACACGATCAGCTGACTGTGTCCGGCAAAGAGCTCGGCGAGCGTCTCCTTGCCGTTCGGCGCGTCGAAGACATACTGCTTCTCGACCTTCTCCCAGGGCAGCTCGCGGCGTTGCCGGCTTAGCTCATCGCGCAGCCGGGTGAATTCCTTCTCCTTGGTCAAGTGTTCCTTGCGAGCCGCAAGCCACTCGGCTTGCGACACGATTTTCGGGTGTTGTAAATCCATTTTGCTGCTGGCCATCGTGGTCCTCCTTTGATTTGCTTTGTGTGGAGACTTTGTTCGCGCCATTCTTCCCATAGAACTTCCTGACGACGAATGCCGTGAGCCCGCCTGTCGAGGTTGCTTTGCTGGCAATCAGCGCCGCGGTTGCGATGCACGCTGGACACATGCGCCCCTCTCCCTCATCGCAACTGTGTTCACCGCGATTGACCCGCTTCGGCCCGCTTGCGAAGTAATGGCTGCACGAGGCATGCTAAAGATTGCATTCCTATATGGGCATATGTCAAGCGTTTTTTCGCCCGTCCAGGTCGTTAACCGTTCGCCTCGGGGTTTTCTTGCATGGGTTGCCGGATTTCGGTAGGCTCCGCCGCTGGGATTCCAGGTGTTGAACAGGAGAGAGGTGTTGATGGATGCAGACGACTTTCGACGGATTGCACTTAGCCTCGACGGTGCCGAAGAGAATTCGCACATGGGCAAGCCCGACTTCCGCGTGGGAGGAAGAATTTTTGCGACGCTCGCCTCGGCAGACCTGGGCTACGGGAATCTGATGCTCACCCCGGAGCAGCAGTCGGCGTTCGTTGAGGAACTGCCCGAGGTTTTTGTTCCCATCGCGGGCGGATGGGGACGGATGGGAATGACCCACATTCGGCTGGCCGCGGCGAAAGAGGAGGTGTTGGCCGGTGCCTTGCGCACTGCATGGAAGCTACGGCTCGAGAAGAACGCAAGGTCGAGCCAGAAGAACCGCACTTCGGCAAAGCGGATCCGGGTAGCGAAGAACCGCCACAAGAAACGATGATGAATTGCCGTTTGAAAGTGCTCTGGGATGGAGGTGGACCGCTCCGCCGCCTGGCAATCCTGGGTGGGTGGTCGCTTCAACAATTTTCGGGGCAACTTGCACCTTCGTCCAAATGTGGTGCCGGGCAGCGCTACGGGCCGGCGTGCGCTGCTTCCAACGGTCGAGTGCCCTGCCCGGGTGGAATGGGATTCAACCCTGGCGCATTTTCTTCGGTTCCGGGCCTATTTGCGGACCCCACCCAAGTGCTGGCACTCTTGGACGGAACGTTATGCGAGGATCCGGCGCTTGGCAGATTAACTTTGCACTGTACCGTCAGTTCAATTTTACTGACCGAATCCATCTTCAATTCTGGAGCGAAAAAGATAGAAGTATCGAACGTCGATGTCGGTCCGATATCGGCTCATGTTTCCCTGACGAGACAAATTCTCAGGTAGGTAAAGCAACTGCCACCAGGGTCAAAGATCAAAGGATTTCCCCAGCATCAGTCCGGATCGTTCAAGCTCAATAAGCAGGTCGGTCAAGAGTCACTGGCACTGGCGCTCCCTATCTATCTGCAACCAGGCTTTGAAAATCGGCGGCGGAGTCGGTGACTTTGTGGAATTTGACCGCCACTACCTCAAGCGCCCTCAGAGATGTTCCACTTTGGCGCGGAAGGATGCTTCTAATATTTCGGCTCAATCCACAACACCCTGACTATAAGGGATTTAACTCGGCGCGAAAACACGTATCTGTGACCAAAGGGCCGCGAGGACAAAATTCTGATTCTTTCTTGAAATATTTGTGTCGTTCAAGCGTCTACAGGAGTAGATGAATGAGGTATTGAGTACGAGCTGGATGACCATCGAGCAAGACCAACGGATCTATGACGCGGTCAAGCTCGACGAAGCTCGGCTTCGGAACTTCATCCGCAGGCGCGTAGCCGACCAGAGTGACGCCGAGGACATTTTACAGGACGTCTTCTACGAGCTCGTGGAAGCGTATCGGATGCTGAAGCCGGTCGAGCAGGTTAGCGCCTGGCTATTCCGCGTGGCGCGGAATCGGATCACCGACCTCTTTCGAAAGAGAAGGCCAGAGGCAATAGGGAACGATCCGGTGGTGGCGGAAGACGGAGAGTTGCTGCTGATAGAAGACCTGCTCCCATCTCCCGATGCCGGACCGGAGGCAGTCTACGCCCGGAATGTGCTCCTGGAAGAGCTGGATGCTGCTCTGGACGAACTTCCTGAAGAGCAACGCGAAATATTCATCGCCCACGAACTCGAGGGCTACAGCTTCAAAGAACTTGCTGCGGCGACTGGCTTGAGCATCAACACGCTGCTCTCGAGGAAGCACTATGCGGTGCTACGCCTGCGCGAGCGCCTCCAAGGTATGCATGAAGAGTTTGCGAAAACATGAGGACAGAAGAAATGAAAACCAAATGGATGTTGAGAGGACTGAAGTTCGCGTTGTTCGCGGCACTGGCTGTAGCTGGATTGAGTTTTGTGGTGATGAGTCTTTGGAATTGGTTGATGCCGGCACTTTTTGGATTGCATCAAATCGGCTTTTGGCAGGCTCTGGGTCTGTTAACTCTGAGCAAGATCCTTTTCGGAGCGTTTCTTGGACCGCGGGGTCGGCACATGCGCTGGCGGGGACGAATCATGGAGCGCTGGGAACAGATGACACCCGAGGAGCGAGAGAAGTTCCGGGAAAGTATGAGAGGTCGCTGCGGTCCGTTTGGATCGCGAACGGTCGAGTCGAAGGCCTGACATGCGAATGAACTTCGGAGAGGTGTTCGAGATTCAGGATTTGGGAGATCACCCTGCGTTAACGGTGATAACCCTGGGAATTCTATTGGCCGGCGAAGTGGATGTCACGCCTGACCCCAAGCGCAAAGACTTTTACGAAATTGAAAGCGCCTCAACTGTGTACTACATCTATGTGTCGCCTGTCACCGGGAAAATCTCTCTGATCGCTACTTGGAAAAACGTGACTCGACCGATGCCACAATTGGATGTCGCCCGAGCTGCACAGTCATAGAATGCTCGGAACCCGATCTTGGTGAGATTCGTCAGCAGGAAAATTCAGGAGTAGTTGTCATGGGATGAGCGACAATATTGGCAGCGTATCGTAAGGCAAGATGGCAGGCTATCTCCGTCCTCGTTCACGTACCCAACATATTCAATTCGTCACCGAGGACCCACCGGAAAGCGGAGAGCTTGCCGTTGATCATCCCACATTGAAAGTCATTCCAGGGCCAAGATTCTGTAGTCCGCATTTTCGAGTCCGGCGGCGCTCTTCAGAGCCCCTTCCCAGATATCTCTTCGAATAGTGCGCTCCCGATGGTCTTTGGGTGGTAAGTTTCCTTCTCGACTACCTTGGTCTCTCCGTCTTCAATCGTTTCACGGCGCACCTGGTGGCGGTCAAGATACCGGGGTTCGGTCGAAAGCCACGACAGACCCTGACGCGCAACGAAATCCGTCTTGCGGAATTGGCATGGATCGCGGAATTTGGTTTTACCGATGTGCATGTGATCTGGAAGTACTACAATTTTGCAGTATATGGAGGCGGGAAGCGGTGAAGCAGCGGACATCCCTTAAAGGTCCGGAGGTGGCGTCGACAATGGAGGAGTTTCTGAAATCTACCGAAGTCATCGACTGGACACATCCTGCCGTATCGTCAAGAGCGACGGATCTTTCAAGGGGTACGACAGACGTTCAGGAAATTGCCCGCCGTTGCTTCGAATGGGTGCGAGACAACATTCAGCATAGCTCCGACTTCAAGCGCAATCCCGTTACCTGTGTTGCCTCGGAGGTGCTGGCAGCGGGAACTGGTTACTGCTACGCAAAAAGTCACCTTTTGGCCGCTCTCCTGAGAGCAAACGAGATTCCTGCGGCGTTCTGTTATCAACGGCTCAGTATTGATGACACTGGAGCACGCTATTCGTTGCACGGTCTCAACGCAGTTCATTTGCCTCAGTGGGGATGGTATCGGATCGATTCTCGTGGCAACAAGCCGGGAGTCGATGCGCAGCTCTCACCACCCGTGGAGCGGTTGGCATTCAGGCTGATTTTGGCTGAAGAACGGAATTTCCCAGAACTTCTGCCAGACCCATTGCGCGTTGTTGTAACGGCCCTGCATTCATACTCAACCTGGGACGCACTATACAAACATCTGCCCGACTGGAACCAGCCATCACTCGAAAATCGAGGATGATGCGGGGTGGATCACTGGCGGGAGGAATACAATAGTCACTACGCCAGCGGACCGCCAGGACTCCTTCTTATGACGCACTGTCTTACATAAAGTATCCTCCTCCGCCCTGTGGCCCCCCATGGGCTTTCCTAGCCACTCGCCACTGAGCACTGGTCACTGCTCTTATGTGTTCCCCTGACCGAAAAGCTTGGTCTCGCCAGTGTCCGTCGCGGATAGCCGTGATTTGGGCCGGGAGCGACCAAGTGCACTGCGTCCGCTCGAGCAAACGGTTTGACCGGCGAAAAGGAATAAGGCACGCGACTCAGCGAGGCGCGGAGTGACTGACCTCTTTGAGCAACGCCTCTGACTCGGATAGGAATCTCTCGATGTCGATCTCTTCGATATGAATCAGATAAGTCAGCGTCACAATTTTCATGAGATTCGCTCCTTACTGCCATTCCTTCCTTGCCGCCCGTAGTTCTTCTTCTCCGTTGGCACATGCGTCGTATCCGAAATAGCGACTCGCATCGCATGCTCAGCTGTTAATTGCAGCGTATTGGTTCTGGAGACCCGCAGGTAAGATGCCTGTATAGAAAATGACTGGATTTGGAACCGGAGCCTGGTGACTTCACCGATGACAGCAGTGTTCTAGGATAGCCAGGGATCAGGAATGCTCCAGTCTGATCAAGCTCAGGGATGAACTACAGCTAGCCCCAGAACATCTTCGAAGTGATCATAGTCGCGATCTCGGTGTAACAGGGTATGTCCGTGGCGAAGACAAAACGTGGCAATCAAACAGTCGATGGTCTTGCGGACGGTGCGTCCCCGCTGACGGAGACTCCGGAAATTTCTCGCAGCCTCGATAGCCAGTTCCTCACCACCAGTCTCAAATATCTCGAACCTGCGAAGTTCACGCAAGACTCGTGTGAACGCCTTTTCGTCCCCCACACCTTGAAGCGTCTCGCAGAGAATCAGATCAATCAGTCCAAACCGTTGCCGGCCAAGCTCGCGATCAAAGTAGTCGGTCTCTTTGTTCCTCAGACCGCGCAGGTAGTCGATCCAAACCGTGGTATCAATGATGACCATCGATCTCTACTCTATAAATCGCCCGAGACGAGACCTGTGAAGGTCTCCATCCCAACGGATCTTGCCCCGAAGCCGACGAATGTTGACCTGCGCCCGAGTCCGAATCAGCAGCCGCAATCCTTCCTCTACCGCCGCCCGTTTTGTCAGTGATCGGCTGCTCCTCATTGCCTGCCGCATCAAGCGGTCATCGATATCGATGTTGGTACGCATACTTTTCGCCTTCCGATGTGTAAGGATATCATATTCTTGTGTATTACTCACTCCTGATTCTCATGTTGGTATCCGCCCTTCCCAGGCCTTTTTGATCGCGGAAGAGAGACCCGAAATCGTCGGTTTGTCCCGCAGACCCCGCTCATCGCGATGCGTCCTAGACCGTTCACCAAGGATCGACGCGGCTATAGCGATATCTTTGAGTTTCTTATAGGAGAGGCACGCGAAGAGCTGGAGGGAGTGGAGGGGCGAGACTGCTTGGGGTTTGGCGGAATCGCGCCTCCTTCGCTCCCGTCATTTCGCAGAGCAGCAGTTTGCAGAGAATCTGCACGCGTACTCACTGCCGCGTTCGGATCGCGTAAATACCAGGACGAAAGACCTGATCGATATGGTGCTTGGCAGAAAAGCTCGACGATTCGAGACTTGCCATCGCCATTGAAGCGACCTTCGCGAAAAGGGCGCCGCACGCCGTGCCTCATAAGCTCGAGCCGCCGCCTTCCGAATGGGGGCCGGTATTCGCGGCGCTGGCCCAGGAGGTTAGCTTCGAGCTTCGAGCGAAAAGCAGATTAGGTAGTCAGCGGTACGCGGCGGCCTGGATGCTGTACAGCTCCGAGTACTGACCATTCTTGGCCATCAGCTCATCATGCGTCCCGACCTCCACGAGCCGGGCCCCATCGAGCACGACGATGAGATCTGCCATGCGGACCGTCGAGAAACGGTGGGAGACGAGGATCGTGATGCGGCCGCTTTGGCTCTCGCCGGTGCCGCGCGCCGCTGCGGCGTAGCGCTCGAATAGCGCGTGTTCAGTCTCGGCGTCCAGCGCGGCGGTCGGTTCGTCGAGGACCAGCAGCAGCGGCTCATCGCGCATGAAACCACGCGCCAGCGCGAGCTTCTGCCACTGGCCGAACGATAGCTCGACCCCGCTCGGCCACGTCGGACCGAGCTGCGTGTCGAGGCCTGACGTCAGACGGGCGACGACGTCGCCCGCGCCGGCGCGGTCGACAGCCGTGACCACTGCGGCCTCGTCGTCCAGTCGGGGGGCGTCGCCCAAACCGACCGTGTGTCGCGCGCGGAATTCGAAGCGGAAAAAATCCTGGAACGCGCCTGCGAGCCGCGCCCGCCACTCGCCGGCCGGCACGCGCGCCAGCGGCGTATCGTCCGCAAGGATCGAACCGGATGACGGCTCGTACATCTTCGCGAGCAGCTTGACCAGCGTCGTCTTGCCGGCGCCGTTCTCGCCGACGATGGCCACGACCGCACCCGCGGGCAGTGTCACCGACACATCGTCCAATACGACGCGTGACGTGCCGGGGTACGCAAACGACACGTGGTCGAGGCGGACGCCGCGGTGCAACACGGCGGGAACCGGTAGATCGCCCGACGCAGCGACGGAGGCGGCGTAGTCCTCGAGCCACGCGAGCCGCCGCGATCCGTCCATCCAGAATCCGCGCAGGAATCCAATCTCGCCGACGGTGGCGCCGATGTATGCCGACAGCCGCGCACCTGCGGCGAGCACCAGCAGCACCTCGCTGGCCGGCGCGCCGAGGCCGAAGGACACGAACACGACCGCGCCGACATACGCTAAGCCGAATATCGCCCAGGCCAGCGCGTGCCACAATGCCGAGCCCGACCGAGCGGTTGCCACCGGCCCGTACCAACGCTCCCACGCCGCTCGGCGCTCTGTAATGAGGCGCTCTCCGATGCCGGTGACCCGCACTTCCTTCCCGGGCGGCGCCGTCGTAGCGATGGTGAACAGGTGACGCGCCAGCCGATTGGTTTGTGCCCCACGCTCCTGCGCGGATCTCTCGACCTCGGGCCGCCACGCCGACGTCAATATCGTCGGGACCGCGAACACCATGAGCAGGATGAGCGCCGGGTGAATCGACGCCAGCAACGCCATCGTCACGCCCAGCCGCAGGATCCACCCGAGTGTGGAAAACAGCGACATGTACATGTGGTCGAGCACGAACACCTGGTTGCGGAGCATGGACAGCCGATCGAGATACTCCGGGCGTTCCTGATGCGCGACCGTAGCGACCGATGCCTGCAGTTGCGCGACGTGCGACTCGAGCGCAATCGTCACCTTGTCGCGGAAGCGGCGTTGCACCCGCGTGCTGATCGTGCGGAGAAACCACGTCGCGCCGGTCGACACGGCGAGGCCAATCGCCGCGCCTCGCACCATGACCGGTCTGTGCTCGAGGACGCCTTTGCCAAGCAGCATCAGCCACAACGCGAGGAGCGCATCGGGCAGCGCGGCGAGCTGCGACAGCCCGAACGCCGCGACCATCAAGCGCGGCTCGTGGCGATACCCGAGTTTGCACAACCGCCACATCGACGACAGCGCAGGAGGCAGCGGCTCGATCGCGCGATCTCGATCAGGAGAGAACGTCATACGTCGTGCCCTCCTCGTCGCCCGGGACGTTGAAGCGCTGCGCCTGCAGATCGAACATCGTCCGATAGCGCCCGGCGAGCGACATGAGCTCGTCGTGCGTGCCGAGCTCGATGACCCGGCCATGCTCCAGCACGCAGATACGATCGGCGTGGCGGACCGTGGAGAAGCGATGCGAGATCAGGATGGTCGTGCAATGCCGCGTCGCGGCGAGTAGGCGATCGAAGATCTCCGCTTCCCCGCGCACGTCGAGCTGTGCGGTCGGCTCGTCGAGCAGCACGACACCGGCGCCCAGCGTGACGGCTGCTAGCGCTCGGGCGAGCGCGATGCGCTGCCACTCGCCGCCCGACAGGTCGGTGCCGCCGTCGTACCCGCGAGCAAGCACCGTGTCGAGTGCGGCTAGGTTCGTCGCTCCTGCCGACTCGAGCGCGGCGCGCACCACATCGTCCGGCGCGCCTGCCGGCGCCACGTTGTCACGCAGCGGCAACTCGAGGCGGATGAAATCCTGGAACACAGCCGCGACGCGCGAGCGCCACGACGCGAGATCGAGCTCGCGAATGTCGACGCCGTCGATCTCGATCGCACCTGACTCGGGATCGTACAACCGGCACAGCAGCTTTGCGATCGTCGTCTTGCCGGCGCCGTTCTGTCCAACGATGGCGAGCGACGAGCCGGCGGGAATCGTGAGATCGAAGTGCTCCAGCACGGGCGCTCCCGCAGGGTATGCGAACGTGACATCGCGGAGACGAATCTCGCGCGCAGGTGTCCCGTCCGCGGGGCGATCGCCAGAGCGCAGCCCGCCGGCGGGCCGCATCGCCGGCTCGAGTCGCAGGACCGCGGCGACGGGCGCAGCCGCTCCGTCGAGCGCCCAACTGAATCCGCCGAACGCGATCATCGACACGCCGACGGCACTCTGGACGTAGACGACGACTTCCCCGAGACTGATGCGGCCATCGGCGGCGGCGCTCGCCAGTAACCAGAACACCACGACGTTCGCAGAGACGACGAGGAGCAAGCTCCAGATGACAGGACGCTCGCGCAGACGTGTGGCTGCGTACTGAAGCTCGTGCAAGCGAGTGCGTCTGGCGATGAAGCGGTCGATCGTCCAGCCGGCGAGACCGAATAGCCGCAGTTCCTTGCTCGCAGGTGGGTCCACTGCCAGCCGGTAGGCATAGTCGGCATCCCGCTGCGCGCCGCGCACCTCCTCGGTGTTGCGGTCGCGCCAGATCGCGCTCTCACGTAGAAGCCAGTGCGTCCCGAGCCACGCGCCAGCGAGCACGATCGGCGCCCACCACGCGTATCTGGCGAGGATAACGGCAGACGCAATACCGCCGATCATCTCGACCATGCCGGTCGCGATGAAATCCATGGAGATCGACAACGGCGGGCCGGTCATCCCGAGGTCGAAGTCGCGCGCCACGGTCAGGTCGCTTGTGAGCGTCGGATCCTCGAGGTGCCCCATGCCCGGCGGGCGCACGCAGGCCTCGGTGAGCCGGTCGTAGAGCCATGCGGCAGTGCGGTCGCCGAGGTTGGCGCTAACCGTCTGATGAATCGGGCTGAGCACCTGAAGCAGCACGAAGATCGTGCCGGCAAACGCGAGCGGAGCGGCGAGAGGATCACGGCGTTGCACGGCGCCGACGAGCACTCCCATCGCGATCGCGAACGCCGCCGGCAGGATCCCTCTCAGCAGGAGGGCCGTCCACCAAGCGGCGGCGAGGCCGGGGTCCGCCTTCGGTAGGACCCCGAAGAACTTCCATTCCTTGCGCTCGGTCAGTTCTCGGAGCACGACCGCATTCTGCCACAGAACCGGCGCGCGTACAGGCTCCGCCGTCCACGCGCAGACGAGCAACTGCAGATGATCACCCGAAACGAAATGAACGGGCTTGCTGATGCGCTCGTTCTGCTAGCTCCGCGCCGCTGATGCCCCCGGGGGAAGCCAAGATAGTTCCCGATTTTCGAACTCGTTGGAGGACGTGGATTCGAGCATGTTTGATTTTCAACAAAACCCGCTAGTCTGATGTGGCAAGCTCTCCCGCAGGTTTCGCGCTAAGAGGGATGACAGAGAGCGTACTGGATGCCTTGGCGACCATCACGCTGCCCTCCCCACCTACGACCTTGACCTCGGCCTCAACGAAGACGAGGTTCCTTCCCGCGCGCAACACTTCAGCGCGACAAATCAGATCTGGACCCGAAGCTGGGCGCAAGAATGAGACCTTGGTCTCCACGGTAATCACGTCCCGGTCCTCTGGCACTGTCGATGCCGCGGCCCCACCGCAGGTGTGGTCCGCAAGGGTCATCAGCACGCCGGCGTGGATAAATCCGTGTTGCTGCCGAAGGGAAGGCGACCCGTTGACTCTCGTTTCACACCAGCCCTTGCCGAACGAAGTCAATTCAATTCCCATTGAACGGATGAATTGTGCATCGTGAAAGATTCGCTCGACCAAGTTACGATTTGCATCTTTCATCCCTGTGTCACCTTCACATGAGCGAATTGGTTGGCGCCTCGACGCAAAGATATCACGGGGCCGACCGGAGGGTCTTGGACAATATTGCCCAAGACTCGGCCGTTCATTTTGACAGCATTTCTGGACTCGTTGCGGCAGCACGGCGGCGCTTGTGTGTTCATCGATCGAATTCTTAGCATAAGCAATCTATGCGCAAGAAACCGGAAACCAAACCGAGAACCTGAGTCGTAAGGCTTGAGGAATGGACTCAGTCGCCGCCCTCTGCCTTCCATCCCGCTGAAAAATGTAAATACCTTAGTGCTCACCGAAGAAATAACCGCAACCCTCCACTTCGCTCCGACCGCTCACCCACGAGGCTGCTTGACCATCCCGATCACTTCCGACAAAATCAACTCTCCAGCGTCGCTGTATTCCGATTCTTGATCGGACATCTTCAAGGGGCGCATACAGGCCGTCTACATACCCTATAAGAAAGGTCCGACGAGGTGGGCATCTATTCGCGAGATAATCCAGCCTGCTGTTGACTAAGCGGCCCACGAGTTGTGCTTGCATCGTTAACAAGACGGAAGGCGAAATCATGAAGAATCTGTATACAAGGACGTTGGTCAGACTAGTCGCGCTCACTGTCGTAATGGGACTCTTGCTTTTTGTGCCTGCCGGAACGACAGAGTATTGGCACGCATGGGCGTACCTCGCAATCTTTACGGGGGCATCGCTGCTTACCTCGCTTTATCTCATAAGAAAGGATCCTGCGCTTCTCGAGCGCCGCATGAGCGGCGGACCGATGGCAGAAAAGGAAACAACCCAAAAGATCATCATGCTCTTTGCCTCAAGTGGATTCATCGCCCTTCTTGTCGTGCCAGCGCTCGATTATCGCTTCGGTTGGTCGGCGGTGCCTCTCTCTGTCGTAACAGCCGGGAACATCTTAGTTGCTATAGGGTTCTATCTTATTTTTCTCGTGTACAAGGAAAATACATTCACTTCGGCAACTATCGAAATCGTTGAGAACCAGAAAGTTGTCTCTACCGGGCCCTATGCGTTGGTGCGCCACCCAATGTACGCAAGTGCATTGCTATACCTGATTGGGACGCCGCTTGCGCTCGGCTCGTACTGGGGGCTCCTCGCACTTGTATTTATGATGGCATTCCTGACATGGCGCCTCCTTGACGAAGAGAAGTTTCTTGCAGTGAATCTGCCCGGGTACGTGGAATACCAGGAAAAGGTCCGGCATCGTCTCGTGCCTTACGTTTGGTAGTAGACCTGTCTAGCGAAGCTAAGCTAGAGCGTAGCTTCGCTAGGGCTTGTCTCTTAAGTTGACGCCTGAGAGTTTCGTCCCAAAACCGGTTCTACCATCCAGCCAAAGGCGCGCGGCAATGAGTGCCGTTCCCGCACTCGGCGTTGTGCCGAGCTCACGTACATCCCATTCTGAAGTAAATGCCATTCGCTTACCGCAGTCGTGCCGACGCATCGGCGTGCGATTAGAGCGTATTTGATATTGCGATATGTGGCCAGAAAGTTGGGTAATATCCTTCAGGATGCATCACGGCATTCCCCGGCGGTGGTGGTGACCGGACCCCGCCGAGCCGGAAAGACGACGCTCCTCCGCCAACTGTTCCCCAAGGCCCAGTACGTGCTTCTTGAGGATCCCGACATTCGGGGAAGGATTCGCAGTGACCCGCGCACGTTCCTTGAAGAACTGCGACCGCCGGTGGTTCTCGATGAAATTCAGAATGCTCCCGAGCTGCTGAATTACGTCCGCACACTGGTGGATGCGGCGCCCCGCCGGATGGGACAATGGCTGTTCGCCGGATCGCAGGAAGCACCGCTGATGCAGGGCATCACTGAATCGATGGCCGAGCGAGCGGCCATTCTGCAGCTTCTGCCTTTCAGTGTGACGGAAACACCGAAGGTGAGCGTACTTCGCGGTGGATTTCCAGAGGTGCTGGCGCGGCCGAAGTCTCGCGGAGTGTGGTTCGCCTCCTACCTCCAGACCTATCTGGAGCGAGACGTCCGGGCAATCACGAACATACGTGATCTGGTGACGTTTCGCCGGTTTCTGGCGCTGCTGGCCAGTCGGCACGGCCAAATTCTCAATAAGACCGATCTTGCCGCCCCCCTTGGAGTTTCTGTCCCGACCATCAGCGAGTGGCTGCACATTCTCGAAGTAACCGGCCAAGTGATGGTTATCCCGCCTTATTTCGAGAATCTTGGGAAACGGCTCATCAAGTCGCCAAAGATCTACTGGGGCGATTCGGGACTGGCCTGCGACCTTCTGGGAATCAGGTCGGAGGCAGAGCTTCAGCGCTCGCCTTTCCTGGGGCAGCTCTTTGAAGGCTTTGTCGCGGCGGAAATACTTAAGAGTCAGGCGAACCAGGGAGCGAGAAGAGAACTCTACTTCTTTCGCGACCAACAAGGCTTGGAGGTAGATTTTCTCTTACCGAGATCAAATGCTGGACTATGGCTCATTGAATGTAAGGCTGGGAAAACCGTCCGCCCCACGATGGCCGGTCCGCTTCTTTCTTTACGCCGCGCATTGGGGAAACGCTCAAGGCGACTGATTATTGTGCATCGAAGGCCGCGCTCGAGTCCGGCTACTGCGGCCGTTGCCAGCGGAGTGGAAGCGCTTGACTTGGAGCGATTCGTCGCGAGTCTAACTCGCGGCCACTAACTATGACAGCGGGGGTAATCAATGTTTGGTGCAGGAAAGGGTGCTGTTAGAGAAGGAGAA
>Ga0210409_10005232_pt1 | contig 13683 bp, 11 predicted proteins | sample IncBWH17MmetaG_FD_161649 | JGI IMG/M metagenome (GOLD analysis project Ga0210409, IMG submission 161649) | Forest soil microbial communities from Barre Woods Harvard Forest LTER site, Petersham, Massachusetts, United States - Inc-BW-H-17-M | ecosystem: Environmental > Terrestrial > Soil >... | reverse complement strand
AAATTAGCTGCGGTTTCTGTCATAGTTCACTGCAATATGCTCCAGGGCGTTGTAAAAGTCCTCACCATATTTTCGGATAATGGCATCCTTCAAAAAGACATATGCGGGTACCTGCAATTTCGTACCGTTGGTGCAGCCCGGACGGCATAAGGTTTCACGCGGCTCGTAGTTCATGACTTCGCCGGCTTTCGTGCGGCCGACCTTGATGGGATAGAGATGGCAGCTTATCGGTTTTTTCCAGCTGATCTTGCCGTCATAATAAGCCTGTTCAATGCCGCATTTGATGATACCTTTCCCGTCCTTATAGCCATAGGCGCACATCTTTCCTTCTATGGTAGGGGTAACCCAACCGAATTCCCGGTCATATTGGAAGCGGCCGCTGGTTTCGATCTCGCGGATGCCTGCAGCGGTGAGATAGGGTTTTACCTTCTCGTATACTTCGTTCAGCCGGTCGAGTTCTTCCTTTTCCAGTGGGGCGCCGGCATCACCGTCTTCGCAGCAGCCGCCTTTGCACTTCAGCAGATCGCAGACGAATTGGGATTCTATAACCTTATCACTGACCAGGACATTGTCGATTGCAATCATGATGACAAATATAACTTATTTCCATTTGAAAGTATTGATAAGGTGTTGCAGGTCTTCCTGTAAGAAGTTATTGACTATGCCCAGGGAGTCTTCGTTAGGGGTGGTGTCAAAATAGAGCGCGCCGCGCAAAAAATGGTGGGTAGTATCAGTCAGGAAGAATTGCTGGGCGGTAGCGGCGTTACCGCCGACATGGAAAAAGATGCCGCTGACGCCATTTGCGGTATGGATCACGGATTGATCGATGGAGCTGGCCTTATAGGTATGCTTGTAAGTCAACTTGAAGGCATCGTCGGTAAGCTTGTCGAAAGAATTGCCTGGATTCTTCGGGTTGTCGGCCGGAGGTCCGATACGTTTATAGCTGATATAGATCCTTGCGCCGAAGCGGGGAAGGTCGACATTGATCCAATATGGATTCTCCGGTATGGTGTCAAAGAAGCTGCTGTCTTTGAGCACGTTGGCATAGACGGGATATTCGAAGCTAAAGGGATAACCGGGCCGATCGAAGGATTGGTATTGATGAGGGGGGAAATCGATGCGGAAATATCCCCGTCGTTTTGGCGTGTAAGGGCTGTTGCAGGATTGGAAGCAGGAAAAGGCCAATAGCAACATATAAGCAAATGCGCGTGTATGTATCGGTATTCTCATGGATTTCAGCACAACGTAAGATTTAAGATTTTGAGGGTTTGATAGTGACCTTTACTTTTTTGACCCGGCTGTTATCGGCATCCAGGATAGTGAATTCGAAATCGCCGCTTGGGACGACATCACCCGTTTTCGGGATGTCCCCGGAAAGTTCCAGGATCAGGCCGGCAAGGGAGTCGCTCTCTCCTTTCACCTTATCGAAAGTATCGGCGGGGATATTCATGGTCTTGCAGACGTCATTCAGCATAGTGCGGCCTTCAAAGATATAGCTGCCATCGTCTTGCCGGCGGCCACCCGATTCTTCTTCATCAAATTCGTCCCGGATGTCGCCGATGACCTCCTCGAGGATATCTTCGAGCGTGACGATGCCGCTGGTGCCGCCGAACTCGTCGACTACGACGGCAAAGTGGATCCGTTTCTGTTGAAATTCAGACATCAGGTTCTCGATCAGTTTGTGTTCGTGAACGAAATAGGCGGGGCGAAGCAGGGAGTGCCAATCGAAATCATCCGGCTGGGCAAGCCAGGCGATGAGGTCACGCGTATGGATCATGCCCGCCAGGTCGTCCAGGCTGGTTTTGAACACGGGCAGCCGGGAGTAATGCAATTCGTCGACTTTTCGCCTGAGGCCTGAGAAATTAAGGTCGTAGCTGACGCCGCAAACTTCAAGTCGGGTGCGCATGACTTGTTTGACAGTGATGCTTCCGAAATCCAGCAAGCCTTTGAGAATGTTCCGTTCTTCATCCGAATCATTCTTTGTAACCTGGTCGATCTGGCGTTCAAGCTGTTGAGGACTATAGGCCGATCTGGCGCCACCGAGTGCCCGTTCAAGTCCTTCGGACCGTTGGATGGCCCACCCTCCCACCCGTCTGAAGAGCAGATAGATGAGCTCAATCATTCCGGAGGTATAGTAAGCAAACTGAAGGTTATTCTGAGTCGCCCAGATCTTCGGCATTATTTCCCCGAAGAGGATCATCACAAAGCCAATGAGGATCACTTTGATAAGAAATTCGAAAAGCCAGAAATCCTGCTTGAGCAGGACCATCTCGTCAATGAGGAAATTTGCGAGGATAATGATGGCAATATTGATGATGCTGTTCGCGATCAGCATGGAAGCAAGCAGGGTCTTGGGTTCCTCGAGCAACGAGACGATGCGTCGCCAGGAAACGTCCTGTTTGGTCTTTAGGATATTGATATCCTTGAAGGTCAAGGAAAAGAAGGCGACTTCGGAACCGGACAGAACGAAGGATAAGATCAGTAAAATCAGGATAATAATGGCGAGGATGGTAGTCGCCTGTGGATTTATTACCAGCAGGCTGGTGGAAAAGATGGATGTAAGCGAACTGACGTGCACTGGCAAATTTAGCAAATTCTTTTATATTTAATAGGCTGCGGGCCAGAGAGAGCACTAAAAGGGAAGGTCTTCGGAAGGATCACCTATGGCGGGCGGAGTGTCGGAATTGCCAAGACCTTCCATCCCTTCATGATGGTGTAGCGAGGAATGGGATGAGGTCCCATCTGTGCGTTTGTCGAGCATGATCAGGTTATCACCTACGACTTCTGTTGCAAATTTTTTATTTCCTTCCTTGTCTTCCCAACTGCGTGTTCTGAGTCTGCCTTCGATATAAACCAAACTCCCTTTATGAAGGTATTTTTGTGCCAATTCCGCCAGTCCGCGCCACAGAACGACGGTATGCCATTCGGTTTGAGAGATCAGTTTGCCGGCCCTGTCTTTAAAGGTCTCCGTAGTTGCCAGGGAGAATTTAGCCACAGCGATATTACCGTCCAGAAATTGGACATCCGGATCTTTACCCAAATTGCCGATCAGCATCACCCTGTTAACGCCTCTCATACACGAAGTTTAGAATGTTTGTTGTTCATCTGACTGAATTAATTCCCAGCGCTTATAAAATTACCCATTTTTTAGGAAAAGATAAATTTATGTTCCGTTGGCAGTCAAAACAAGGTTTGTGCCGGGCTTGGGTCCGACAGCCAGGTGTTGATGAATTTTGGGAAGGCATAGTCGGCCAGGCTGCTCCTGGGGACCAGCCAATATTCGTTCAGATTCCGCAAGGGCCTGCTGACCGTAACCGTTATAAATTGCCCCTGAAGGCTCTGGTGGCTGAGCTCCTGCCGATATATACTTGAGATATACCTGACTGTGAGTGCCTGCCCGTCAAAGAGTTGTCGCGCGAAATCCGACTGAAGGAGCACTTCAGGCCAAACAGGGCTGGCGGTTTCATAAAGAATAAATTCATGGAGGCCTTCCCAAATATCTTTTCTGGTCCGTCGGCGGAGATATATTTTGTCTCCTGGTGTCTCCACTATAAAATAATAGAAACAGCGTTGTCTTTTCACGATGGTTTTTTCCTTTACCGGCAGTTGATCGGTGAGGCCTTTCTGCCAGGCGAAGCAGGTCGGCCGTTGAATACAGGATGCGCAATGCGGGTTGCGGGGCGTACAAACCGTAGCGCCGAAATCCATCATGGCCTGGTTGAAAATGCCGGGCTGGCCGGGATCGAGCAATGTATCCGCCATTTCGGTGAGTTGTCGTCGCCCTGCAGTTGTATCTATTGGTGTCGAGACCCCAAAGCATCGGGCAAGAACGCGCATGACATTTCCATCTACAACCGCATGCGGAAGTTGAAATGCAAAAGAGGCGATGGCTGCGGCGGTGTATGGCCCGATGCCTTTTAGTGCCAGGATTTCCGCATAAGTGGAGGGAAACTTACCGTCATATTCGGCGGTTATTTTCTTGGCGGTCGCGATGAGATTTCGACAACGGTTATAGTAACCAAGGCCTTCCCAAAGTTTGAACACTTTATTTTCGGGAGCGGCAGCGAGGTCTTGCACGGTAGGAAAAGCGGTGATAAATTTTTCGTAGTAAGTCCATCCCTGATCAACGCGGGTCTGTTGAAGAATCACCTCACTAAGCCAGATCCGGTAGGGTTCTTTTTCCCCTTTCCAGGGCATTTCCCGAAAATTTTGGGTCTTATGCCACTTAATCAAGGCTTTTGTAAAATCGGCTTTTTTTCGGTTCATTTTTGCCATATAGTATTCAAAATCAATATTTTAACAAATAAATGCCGTAAATACCCAAATCCATTATTTTGATAACCCTAAAGGTTTTTTAGCAGCAAAAGTTGGGAATTAATAATTTTGTTATATATTTAAAATCAGAAACTTATAAAACTTAATCCCCATGAGAAAGGCAGACCTGGTCAATCAAATATCTGAAAAAACAGGAATACCTAAAGTTGACGTCCTGGTGACGTTGGAAACCATGTTTAAAGAAGTGAAAGAGACCCTGTCCCAGGGAGAAAACATTTATATACGTGGGTTTGGGAGCTTTATCACTAAGAAACGCGCCGCCAAGATCGGGCGCAATATAAAAAAGAATGTGGCTGTGCACATTCCTGAGCATTTTATTCCTGCGTTCAAGCCAGCAAAGGAATTCTTAGCCGAAGTAAAAAAATTGCAGTCCGTAAAGGAAGATCAGCCAAACGCCGATGAAGAGATGTAACTTGCGTCTCTAATTATCCGGCATGAAGAAACAGCAAATTCTGGTAGCTGGCATCGGGGTGCTCGTACTGTACCTTTTATATTTTTACGGGAATACGGTTCCGCCGCGAAAACGGCCGGATGCCGCTGCCAATGATGCTTCAGGCTCGCCCGCTGCAAAATCAATTGGTTTACAAGATATTCGATCTACACTTGAAGCTCATCTCACTCCAGAGCAATTATCCCGAGTCAACAGGCTTCAGCAATCCGTAGTCAGAGGTGATGTGGTCGCGCAGCAAATTAGTGCGGATCGGCAGCTTGCCCGTTTCTGGAAGGATTCGGTTGCGGATGGTTTTTTATTGTATGCATATTACACCGGTGAAGCAGCCAAGTTGGAAAATAGTGAAAAATATCTCACCTTTGCAGCCCGTTCTTTTTTAGAGGGATTGCAGGCGCAGGAAGATCAGGGCGTGAAAGGATGGATGGCGACAGAGGCTAAGGAGTTGTTTGAAAGGGCGTTATCATTAAATCCGGCGAATGATTCGACGAAGGTGGGGCTTGGGGCTTCCTATATTTTTGGAGCAAAGGCCGGAGATCCTACTGAGGTTATGCAAGGGATCCAACAAATCCTGGAGGTAGTGCGCAGGGATTCTGCCAACATGTATGGCCAGTTTATGCTGGGGGTTGGTGGGATTGAGTCGGGGCAATATGATAACGCGATTAAACGGCTGACCACTGTTGTCAGGCATCAGCCTTCCAATGCCGAAGCGATGATCCTGCTGGCGGAGGCTTATCAGCAAAAGGGTGATAAAGAGGATGCTGTAAAATTTTATCAGGCAGCGAGGAAGTTGATCGGTAATCCGGAGCTGATAAAGGCGATAGACGCCCAGATCCAACAGTTGAAAAGATAAGAACGACATTATATAAAACGGCCGGAGGCCGTTCGACCGATAGGTCAGACATTAGCGATTTGCGGGAAATTCGCTAATTTTCTTAGAAGCGAATTTCCCGGACATTATTTATAACCAAAAATTGAATTGAGTATGCCTTGTGGTAAAAAGCGTAAGCGTCATAAAATTGCGACGCATAAGCGTAAGAAACGATTGAGAAAGAATCGCCATAAGAAGAAGAACAAATAAGTTGTTTTCCTTTGACGATTGACAGCGATCTGACCCCGTAATTGGCTGATGTTGATGGAAAACGCTCGATACGCTTGAATAAGGAACTGATCATAAATGCTACTCCACAGGGTGTTGAAATAGCCCTATTAGAGGATAAAAAGCTGGTGGAGCTCCACCACGAAAAAGCTGATGCCAGCTTTGCGGTAGGCGACCTATACCTTGGAAAGGTTAAGAAGCTGATACCCGGGCTTAATGCGGCTTTTGTCGACGTAGGATTCGAGAAGGACGCCTTCCTTCACTACACCGATCTTAGTCCCTATGCGCGCTCGTTGCTGAAGTTCACCCAGATGGCCATGAACGACACGAGTGCGGACGGATTCGACTTTGGGAATTTCCAGGTTGAGCCGGAGATCATCAAAACGGGAAAGATCAATGAGGTCCTGAACGGCAAACCGCACATTCTGGTTCAAATCCTGAAGGAGCCTATTGCCGCAAAGGGTCCGCGGCTAAGCTGCGAGATCTCACTTCCGGGCCGGTTCGTGGTCATTACTCCCTTCAACGATATAGTGGCAGTCTCCCGCAAGATCCACTCCTCAGACGAACGTAAACGGCTCCAGAAGATCGTGGAGGCCATCAAATCCAAGAACTTCGGAGTTATTGTCCGCACAGCGGCGGAGGGAAAGAACACGGCAGAACTGCATGAAGACCTGACCGAACTGGTTGCCACCTGGAAGATGATCCAACACAACCTAAAGGGCGCGGTAGCTCCGGCCAAGATCCTCAGCGAACAGACCAAGACCACGAGTATGCTGCGGGACCTGCTAAATGAGGATTTCAATAAGATCGTGATCAACGACCGGAATATCTTCAACGATACCAAAAGCTATATCCAGCGGATCGCGCCAGACAAAATAGACATCGTCTCTTACTACCACAACGGCTCACCCATATTCGACCAGTTCAGTGTGACCAAACAGGTTAAAGCCGCTTTTGGCAAGACAGTCAATCTGCCAAGCGGCGCTTATCTTATTATCGAACATACAGAAGCCCTGCATGTTATCGACGTAAACAGCGGATATAAAAGCGTCAGCAATAACCAGGAACAGAATGCGCTGGAAACCAACATGGAAGCTGCCGAGGAAATTGCCCGGCAGTTGCGGCTCAGGGACCTTGGCGGGATCATCGTAGTGGACTTCATAGACATGAAACTGCCCGATAACAAGCGCAAGCTCATCGAGGCTATGGAGAACTTCATGCGGACGGACAGGGCCAAGCATGCGGTGCTACCCATCTCCAAGTTCGGTTTGATGCAAATAACGCGGCAGCGGATGAAGCCGGAGGTGACGATCAATACCCAGGAGGTTTGCCCGACCTGCAACGGGACCGGGAAAATCTCTTCTGCGCTGATCCTGGAAGACGAGATCGAAAAGAACCTCAGTTATCTGCTTAATCATCAGCATAAGGATCTGACCCTGGCGGTGCATCCAATTATGCATGCCTATCTCACCAAGGGGAGATTCCTTGGGATCGGCTCCAAACAATGGAAATGGCGGTGGAAGTACAAACAGAAGGTGAAGATCCGGGCGAATACGAATTATCATTTGACCGAGTTCCATTTCTTTGATAAGCAGGATGATGAGATTAAGTTGTAAACGAAGAGCCCCGGTAGAAACCGGGGCCGTCTTTCACTGTCAACATTGAGTCACACATTCTTTCAATGCTATATGCTATAGGGCATTATAAAATTCGATCACCTTTTGGATCTCGTCAAAGGATCTTAATTTAAGCTTGTTTTCAGTAATAAATGTGTCTACTTTATCCTTCCTGTCAGCAAGCAGGTTCTCTATAAAGGCTTTATCCTTCTTTATTCGCTGCATCGTCTTGCCATCGTAAGCATAATAATCTTCGTATGTCTTGTATTCCTTCCTGACCTCTCCCGACATTTCATCCTTTTCCTGCGCGATTATTTTTCGGATCGACAAGAGAAGGGAGATCTTCCCCTTCACCAAAACCTCATAGAAGTTATTGATGCCCTGCTCATCTACGGCGGGAAAACCGTTCTGAAAATCCATTCTGGCGGGTATCCCTGTCTTTGGATCCGGCAACAGGATCTCCCTGATATAACCTTTGTCGAGAGCCAATTCCAGGTTGCTGTTGTTTAGAAAGTGAACCTGCTGCGAGAATAGGTTAAGCCTGATCTTCACGCTATCATACCTTCGGTTGCTGGCGGCCACCACCGTGCCATTTTTCCAATCGTTTGCGAGGAAAGGGGAGCCGGTCACTTCCGTTGCCGGATTGACAAAGGCTTTACCGTTTTGATCGAAAACATTAATGGATAGGCTCTTGTTCTCCGTCACAAACCCGGATCCGTCCTGTGCCAGGGCCGGGCCGGCGAGGCCAACCATCAGCAAGCCGAAAAGCAGATAGGCGCGCATATGCCTAATAATTAGGATTCGTTACCGGCGAACTCCCGGTGCCCGGCGCATTCAGCTGGGTCTCGTCGGCCGGGATGTCCCAGTAGTCCATGAAATTATAGTCAATAGTCACGTTGACGTTGTAAGTGCCATCCGCGTTATACAGCCGCTGGGCGTACTGACCGCCCCCGTTGCTGATATCGTAGATCCAACCCCAGCGCCGCGAGTTATAGAAAGAGAGGCCGCGGGAAAACAGGGCTACCCGGCTTTCATTGGTCAGCTGCGTCATCGCCTGGGCAAGTGTCAGCCCCTTGCCCGATACGGCAGCTACGCCCGCACCCTGATAAGCGCGTACGGCATCCACAAAGGCAAGACCCGGGTCGATGTTGCCGGACCGGATATTTGCTTCCGCCAGCATCAGCGCATTTTCTTCATAGCTGCCGGCTATATAGGCCTCATACTGTCCTATCTGGGTGCTGCCGATGACATATACGCCAGTGGTACTTTGTTGCAGGCTGTCTGTGATGTTAAAAGGCGTTCCGTAGAAGGGGTTGTTGTAGATTGAGGCCGTGTTGAAGTCGGTGGTGAGCCGTTTGTCACCCGCTGTGAAACACTGCAGATAGCGGACACCGATCTTGAAGGTCACTGAGATATTGTTACCCGTAGTCATTGCCGCCGCGGTGCCGCCGGTCGCCGAGAAAATCGTGTTCGTGGCGGTCGAGTGCGCATCGAACACCACATCACCCGGCTGAATGCCGTTGGTTGCCAGCGAGATGACCTGTTGCCAATCAGCCGCCTGCATGTTACCCGTGGATGATTTGGTGATCGTTGCGGCTGGATTGCCGTTGACGAAGGGGGCCAGTTTGTTACAGATAATATTCCGGGCCATGAGGGTATTGATATTATGGACCCACATGGTTGGGGTCGGTATCCCGCCATGGTCATACTGGGAGGCGGCCGGGATCATCGAGCTCAGTTCCGTATTGTAGTCGCCGGTGTTGGTGATGCCCGACAGGATGCTTGCGGCCTGGCTGAGGTAGTAGTTGCTCCGGGCTAAAATGGAGTCTTTTGGCAGATAATGATTGTTGGTATGATTTAGCGGGTCGTCCTGGATGAGACCGGAAAAGTACATGGAACCGATCTGGGAGTAGGCGTATCCCTTCCACCAGTAACACCATGCCGTAATCGTATTCAGCCGCGTGGTTGCATCTCCGCCCAATTTGATCGACGGCGCCACGCTAAGGATCTCGTTGCAGGCCGCATTCAGGGCATACATATTCTGCCACTGGAAATACATCGGGTTATTGCCGCTTCCGCCGAGGACATTATACTGACGAAGTACGGCGATCTGCGGAGTGGGGGTGGAGGTGTTGGGAGTTATCTTTGTGAGGTTGTCGAGGATATAGTAAGTGGGATAGCCTACGGTGGTGATCTGGTTATTGGAGGCATCTGCGCCGATGTTGTCGGACATCAGCTCGTGATAACCGTACGGCAGGGAGAAATAGCTGTCGCCCAGCCAGCCATCGCCGTTGACAAAACCGTTCTGGTACACGCCGCCTTCCGCGAATTCCAACAGACCTGTCTCGTTGCTGACGTTGCCGGTGAGGGTGGCGTCATTGGGGTCGCCCACCTGCAGGCTGGATTTTTTACAGGAGCTATTCGCAATGCTGATAATTCCTACAAACAAGAAGATATAGAACAATTTATTTTTAGTCATGATCTTTAAGTTTTTGGTCAACGAATTAGAATCCTACATTTAAGCCTACCTGGTAGGACTTCAGGTTCGGGATGGAGCTGTTGTCCACGCCTCTCGTATAGGAGGAGTTTGGCGTCAGCGAGCTGATCTCGGGATCCATGCCGGGATATTTGGTCTTGGTCCAGATATTACGTCCGGAGACGAACAGCTGCAGCTTCTTTACATAGTGGATCTTGTAAAGGCGCGCGAAGTCCAGGCCGGCGGAGACGTTTCGCAGCCGCAGGAAGCTCGCGGGATAAAGGAAATAATCCTTCGGCGCTTCGTTACCCGAGCCGTGCAGGCTACCCCACAGGGCATAATAGGCGCTGGCCCGGTAGGCGGTAAAGGCGCCAGTTTGGCCATTGATCGTGACCTTCTTGGTGAAATCGTTATCGATCCCGTCGCGGTACATCCACTCCTTGGTTTCGCTGTACATGTGTGAGCCGTAGATCCAGTCGAACTGGAAGGAGAAGGTCAGAAAATCCTTGAAGCTGAATTCGTTGATAAATGAGGCATTGAATTTCGGGTCGGTATTGCCAAGCGGATACTTCTCCGCGGTGAACTGAATGGCCTTTGTGGCGGTGTCAACAATGTTGCCCTCTACGAACTGGTACTGGCCATTATTCCCGTTGGGGAAGTATTTGGTCTTCCCATCCTGGTAGGTCTGGTTGAAGCTATGGATCGTCTTGTAACCATAGAGCTGACCGATCTGGTAGCCCGGAACGAGGTACACATAGAGGCTGTTTCCATCGATGGGGCCGACGGGGATCGGCTGATTGCCCTCCACCTTATCGATCATCGAAAGCTGGTGGCCAAAGTTGGTGGTAAAATTCCACGTAAACGTCCGCGAGGACACGACCGGGGTGTTTATGCTAAACTGATAGCCCTGGGAATGAAGGTCAAAGGCGTTATCGATAAATTGGCTAGCCCCTGTCGAAAGCGGCACGTCAATCGTATAGATAACATTGGAGCTCTTTTTATGCCAGTACGTGAACGATACGTTGATGGAATTAAACACTGAACCGCTCTTATTCGCGGCAATGGTCAGGTCCGTCCCGGCTTCATACTCTTTGGATACTTCCACCTGCAAATTGGGGTTCTTATTCAATGAGGGGAGGCTATAGACCAGCTGCGACCCGATGTTATTTTCATTAATGCTCGGATAGCGGTCGGCGTACCCGGGTTGGATGCCCGCTTCGCCGTAGGCTGCTCTCAGTTTAAAGATGGAAAAGACATTCGACAAACCGCTCCTGTCCCAGAAATTAAAGGACGAGGGCAGGATATAGCCGTTCACGTGCGGGAAGGTAAAGGCCTGAGAGCCGCGGCCGAATGCCGAGGAGTAGTCACTGCGGAAGCCGCCGGCGATACCGCCCCAGCTGCCGAAATCGATGGTCTGCTGGAGCAGGTAGCCATAGGTGATGAAGGGCACTACGTAGTCGCCTGCGATTGCCTGGCTTTGCGTCGCGGCAATGTTGATCGGGGGAGATGTCGATAAACCCACACCGTAAGTATCATATTCGGTATAGTGCTTCTTGCGCCAGTCCCATGCGACCTGGGTCATGGTGGTGATCGGCACTTTCAGATGGAAATCATTCTCAAAGTCGGTGCGGAAATAGGCGCTGGCGAGGAGATTCTGGAACGTGTTATTATATTGCCAGTTGTCGATCTCGCCGTTGCCGTCGGGGGCATAATATCCCGCGTAGTGCGTGGGATACACCTGGTGATTGCTATTACCGCTTTGGTTTGCATAGGTCCAGCGGTCGTTCTCCGTTCGGTAGTTTATCCCATACTTGGCATCCAGTTCAACGAACCGGGGGAATTTATAGTTGACATCGAAGTTCTGGACGACATCGATCTTGTTATCGAGGCTGGATGCGTATTCCTTCCTGTAGTACGGGTTGAATGCGTTGATGCTAAGGAAGTCGGCCACCTGATAAACGGGGTAGTTACCGTCTGCATCTTTACGGGACAGACTAAAGAAAGGCGCCGTATTCAGGAAGGAAAAGATCCCGCTGTTATAGCCGCTTTGATTGCCAACACCATAACCGTATCCCCCGGGGCTGCCCAGAGCGGGTGGGATGGTATTTTTTGTATAGACTACCTGGGTGATGGTGCGAATCCTGAATCCCTTGAAAAGCTCGGTCCCCAGATTGGCAGTAAGGTTATTCCTGTCAAGGTAGCCCGATTTCATTACCGGGGTGACCGTGTGGCTGTTCGAAGCGGTGAGGCTGAAGTCGCTTCTGTCCGATGCGCCGGAAATATTGAGGGAATTATTTAATGCTGAACCTGTCTGGAAGACCTGTTTAAAATGGTCATAAAATTTAAGGTTCGCGTTATAGGGCTTGTCGGCCATGTTTTGGGTGTTCAGGATGGCATAACGGGTGTTGCCGCCCGGGTCGGGGTTGGCATACGCGATCCCTGTAATATCGCCGGTAGCGTTATAGTCAAGCGGCAGACCCGTTTTATAATTGATGATATTGTTTTGGCCATCGGTCAGGAAGGGGTGAAGGGTTGCTTTCCCCAGATGTCCGCTATTGATATAGGAGTTGGAAGAAGCATTGGTCGAGAAATTGATCGCTACGGCACCACGCTTCCCCTTTTTTGTAAAGAGCTGAATGACACCGTTGGCGCCTTGGGCACCATAGATTGAAGCTGATGCAGCACCTTGTACGACTTCCACGCGTTCGATGTTGGTAAGGTCCAGGGAGTTGATGTCTGTTCCTTTCACCTCCACGCCATCCATGAGGATGAGGGGCAGCGTGCCGCCATTGAGTGTATTGACCCCGCGGAGCATAATATTGACCGGGTCGCCGGGGTTGCCGCTCGTCGATGAGATCTGCGCACCGGGGATCTTACCGACCAGCGCCTGATCGATGGATGCTGTTGGCGCGGGGGGCAGCTTGTCTGCGGTGACCGATTCAACGGAGATGCCCAGCTTCTTTTTACTGGTAGCTACGCCTGTCCCTGTTACCACGACTTCGCTGAGTGATTTTGAATCCGTGTTGAGGGTGACGGTTAGGGTAGGGCTGGTGACTTTCACCTCTCTGGTTTCATAGCCGATGCCGCTGATGACCAGAATGGAACTTAGCGGGACTTTAAGGCTGAAAGCGCCTTGCATATCGGCGCTTGTACCTGACCTGCTGTTCTTAAGCCTGATTGTTGCTGCGGGGATCGGGGCGCCTGTGGCATCTGTGACTTTCCCCGTGATTTGTGTAAGCTGTGCGTGTAACCCGACGGTGACGAGCAGTAGGATGCCCGTCATGAAGTGACGATTTTTTCTCATGTGTAGTAGTTATTGGTGAATCAAAAAATTCATTCCAATGGCAACGAACGTTCCCAGGAATGACGAACGGGGTACTCGAAGCAGGCGTCAGTCTGGGTGAATAAAGTACGGAATTTTAATCCAAAATTAATTCGGTTTAATTTTTTTTAGAAAAAATTCAATTCTGATAGAGTTTTTTTAATAATGATTTGTTAAATCGCAAAGGTGCTTCGTTGAAATGAACCATTTCGAGAAAATAAGTTAAAAGTGGGCGGTTGAAGGCGGGGCAGGTTTAGGAAGTTGCTTTTCTTTATAAAAGGCTGCTAAACCAAACTTATTAGACATAATTAGATGTTACCAGTTATTCGATGATTCGAAAAAAAGATCATTTTATTTAAATTTATAAATACATCTATTAAATTCTTA
>Ga0210409_10005231_pt1 | contig 13683 bp, 9 predicted proteins | sample IncBWH17MmetaG_FD_161649 | JGI IMG/M metagenome (GOLD analysis project Ga0210409, IMG submission 161649) | Forest soil microbial communities from Barre Woods Harvard Forest LTER site, Petersham, Massachusetts, United States - Inc-BW-H-17-M | ecosystem: Environmental > Terrestrial > Soil >... | reverse complement strand
AACCTGATTGCGGCCGGGATCTGTTGTCAACACCTTCGGGGTCTGCCCCGCTTTTTCCGTAAGCTCCAATCGAGCGATATTCGTATTCAGCCGCCAATTCGAGAACACAATCTTTTTCCCATCGGAAGAAACATCCAGTTGTGCATCGTCCCCTTCCCCGGCGGTTATTTGTTCGGCGCGGCCTCCGGTCGCTGCAATTTTCCACAAGTTCATTGTGCCGCTGCGACCTGAGGCAAAGTAAATGTAGAGGCCGTCCGGCGACCAGGCTGGCGACAAAGCCAGCGCCCCGTCGTCCGTTAATCGGCGTACTTTCCCTGAGTGAAGGTCGGTAACATCCAGTTCGCCGTAGGGCCCATTGGCGCGGCTGATAAACGCAATTTGCGAGCCGTCAGGGGAAAAGCGCGGCTCCGTTGCGCGTCCTCTTCCGCCTAACGGCGTCGCCACCTGATGCGCATTCTCGCCAGCAACGCCAGAAATCCAGACCGCGCCATCGGCGGCGTTCTCGTAGGCCAGCGAATGACCGTCGGGAGACCAGGCAGGCTCGGTAGCATTCAAGATCAGCCTCCGAGGCGTTCCACCCAACGCCGCCACTTCCCAGATGTCCCACACGCCAGATTGATTCACGCGCCCGTATGCGATTGTGGTTCCGTCGGGCGACCACGCCGGCCGCACTTTGAGATTTGGATCGTTCGTACCTGCACCAGCCTGCCACCGCTAATCAAGCCCACATAGATGTTGAATTGCCCGTCGCGGTTGGAGACGAAAGCCACCGAGCGGCCATCGGCTGAAAGCGCCGGCTGCGCTTGGATCCCCGCAAAGTTGGTCACGGTGCTGAAATGAAACGAGGTTTGCTGCGGAGCACCCCTGAAATACGCGACCGCCAAGACCGCTGCGAGGATGGCGAACCCGAGTGCAGTCGTCCATGGTAGAACGCGCCGCAGAGCCGTCGTCTCCGCTGCGCCTTGTGCGCTGCCTTCCATACCCGCGCCAAATAGTGAAGGGCCGCCACCAATCGTTTCTTCAATAATGATCCGTGCGTCCCCACTCGCCTGAAGGCGCTGCTTCACTTCTTTTTTCAAGCATCGCTGTAGCAAGCCCCGTATCGCCGCAGGCGTGTTCGATGGCAGCAGTGACCAATCAGGCTCGCCGCGAACCACTGCGGCCAGCACATCAGTCACAGTTTCGCCGTCAAAGGCCTTTTTGCCTGTGAGCATTTCGAAAAGCACACCTCCAAATGCCCAGATGTCGGTCCGTCGGTCGACCGTCTTCCCTTTGGCTTGTTCGGGTGACATGTACGCCGCGGTGCCGAGAATCATCCCGGCTTGCGTGGCCATGCGGCTCAACGTGGGAGAAGTGGGAATGTCCACCGCGGCCGGATCGCCTTCGAGAGCCCGCGCCAGCCCGAAATCAAGAATCTTTACCGCGCCATCCGGCGTGATTTTCACATTCGCCGGTTTCAAATCACGATGGACAACGCCGCGCTCGTGCGCGTATTCCAACCCTTCCGCGATTTGCTTTGCGATCGGCAACGCTTCGTCAACGGGAATTTTTCCCTGCGCGATGCGTTCCTCGAGCGTCGAACCTTCTACTAACTCCATCACCAGCGCGTGCACGCCCGAGGAGTCCTCGAATCCGTAGATGGAGCCAATGTTCGGATGATTCAGCGACGCCAACACTTTCGCTTCGCGCTCGAGCCGCCCCAGTCGCTGCGCGTCAACCGCAAATGCCTCGGGAAGAACCTTCAGGGCCACCTCACGCCCGAGACGCGGATCGCGCGCGCGGTACACCTCGCCCATTCCTCCCGTGCCGAGATCCCCGCAAATTTCGTATTGTCCCAGCTTGCTGCCCACAACAATTCCCATAAACGGCGCGATTATATCTCAAGCTGTGAACTTGGTTCTCAACCCCGCGCTCAGAGTCGCATCCCTCTGACAGTCTCAATCAGCGAAAACAACGCGGACGGTGCCCCACCCTCGATTTTCAGGGTGGGTCCTGTGGTTAAATTTCTCTTCGCACCGAGCCGAGAAATCGTACGCAGTCGCAACGCCGAGGGTGGCCCAGGTTCGCAGTTGAGTCTGAACCTGGTCCTGCAGTTGAATTTTTTTACGCGATCCGCGTAAACCGGGAGCTAAACTTTGTCTTATCCTCTCCTCTTGACAATCAGTAGGAGAGTTGTATTCTTCCTCTTGATCCTCAGGGGGAATGCCATCTATGCCGGAAAAACCAGGTGACCTCGTTCAAGGCACCCTCGACATGCTCATCCTGAAAACCCTGGCCCTTCAACCCATGCACGGCTATGGCGTCGCCGTCCGCCTCGAACAAATGAGCAAAGGCGTTTTCCGCCTCAACGCGGGCTCCCTGTTCGTCGCCTTCCAACGCCTCCAACGGGCCGGACTGATCAAAAACGAATGGAAAGCCACCGAGAATAGCAGGCGCGCAAAGTATTACGCCCTGACAGACCAGGGACGAAAGAGACTCAACACCGAAACACGAGAATGGGGAAAACAAGTAGCCGCCATCGCCAGAATCTTGGAGGCCTCATAAGCAAACCATGTCATTGCTGCCAACCATGTTCGGCGGACTCCGGTCGCTGTTCCGAAAAAAGCGCGTCGAAAAGGAATTAGATGACGAGCTGCGCGGCTTCCTCGACATGGCCGCCGAAGAAAAGATGAAACACGGCATGAGCCGCAAAGAGGCGCTTCGTTCCGTGCGCCTGGACCACGGGAGTCTCGAAGTTTCCAGAGAAGTCGTCCGCACGGCGGGTTGGGAATCTTTTGTGGAAACCTGCTGGCAAGACTTGCGTTTTGCTGTCCGCATTCTGCGCAAGTCCCCCGGCTTCACCTCCGTCGCCATTCTTACCCTAGCCCTCGGAATTGGCGCCAACACCGCCATCTTCAGCTTGGTCAATGGAGTCCTGCTGCGACCGCTCCCGTATCGCAACCCAAACCGCCTTACGATGGTGTGGGAGAAAAGCCGCGACGGCTCCCTGGAAAACGTCGGCTATGCCACGTACCTCGATTGGAAATCTAAGAATAAGAGTTTCGAAGAAATTGCCATTTACAGTTCCTGGCAGCCCGTGCTCCAAGTGGGAGAGCCCGAACAGTTCAGTGGCCTTCGCGTCACCAGCAATTATTTCCGCACCCTCGGCATTCATCCCGAAATAGGACGCGATTTCCTGCCCGAAGAAGATGTTCCAAACGCCAACAAAGTGGTAATGCTCAGCCACTCGTTGTGGCAGCGAAAGTTCAACTCCGACCCCAACATCATCGGCAAGACCATCAATATGAATGCCACTCAGTACATGGTGACCGGCGTTTTGCCTGCGACGTATCAATCCCTGATGAACCAGGATCCGCGCGGCGGCACCGTGGAGATCTGGCGAGTGCTCGGCTACGACGTTTCGCAACCCTGGGCTTGCCGTACCTGCCATCACCTGGTTGCGATTGGTCGACTGCGCGACGGCGTAGCCATTACGCAAGCTAACGCCGAGATGAACACAATTTCCGCCGCTCTGAGCAAAGCATATCCCAAGGAATATGATGATGCTGGTGTAGTCCTCACTCCGATCCGCGACCAACTACTCGGACCGGCCAGCGAACCGCTATACATCCTGCTCGGGGCGGTCTTTTTCGTCTTGTTGGTGACGTGCGCGAATCTTGCCAACTTGCTTCTCTCGCGCGCCACCAATCGCGAACGTGAAGTTGCCGTTCGCACGGCACTGGGTGCGACGCGCGGCAGAATCATTCGCCAGTTGCTCGCGGAGAACTGCGTTCTCGGCCTGCTGGGTGCCGCAGTGGGACTGGTCCCCGCTTACTGGACGCCTAAAGTTCTGGCCGGTATCGGCGCTGCCGATCTGCCACGTCTCGATCAAGTGCATCTCGACTGGCGAGTCTTGTCATTCACCGTTGGAGTTGCGCTGCTCACCGGCATCGCTGCGGGTCTTGCACCTGTGTATCGCTTGTCGAAAACCGATATGCACGATTCTTTGAAGGAGGGCTTGCGCGGCAGCGGGAGTGTGGCGAGCCGCCGCTTGCGCGGGCTGCTGATCGTCTCCGAAGTTGCGCTTTCCCTGACGCTTCTGATCGGTGCGGGCCTTCTGCTACGCAGCTTGAGCCGGTTGCTGGTAGTTTCGCCGGGTTTCGATCCCACCAACGTACTGTCCATGCAAACCTCCGTTCTCGGCCAACGATTCAATGACAACGCGGTCGTGCGTCAATATTTTGCCGATGCCGTCGAACGTCTTAGTGCGCTTCCCGGAGTGCAATCTGCCGCTGCGGCCAGTCAGATTCCGCTGGCTGGAAATATGGACAAGTACGGCTTTCACGTCGAGGGCAAAATGCACGCCAATCCCGAAGAGGACCCGAGCGCCGAACGCTACTGCATCACTCCGGGATTCCTCGAAACGATGCGAATTCCTTTGCTTCGTGGCCGCGACATTTCTGCGGCCGACACCGCGACCGCGCCCCAAGTCCTTCTCATCGGCGAAAGCACCGGGCGCCGCATGTGGCCCGGCGAAGATCCGATCGGCAAGCGCGTCAAGCTCGGCGGCGTGGATAATCCCTGGTGGACAGTCGTCGGCGTCACCGGAGATGTGCATCACGTTGGTCTCGACGCTGATCCCGACATGCAGATGTACATTCCGCACCAGCAATGGCCATTTCCTGACGGCCTGATGGTCTTTGTTATTCGCGCCGCAAGCACCCCCGCGGCGATTTCCTCCGCCGCACAACAAGCCATTCACACCATCGATGCAACGCAGCCGATTTCACGCATCATGCCGCTCGAAAGCTATGTGGGCCTTTCTGTGCAAGGTCGGAAATTCGCTTTGATTCTGATTGGCGCGTTCGCCACGACTGCGCTGGCCCTTTCGTTGGTTGGAATTTATGGCGTCACGGCGTATAGCGTTGCGCAGCGTACCCATGAAATCGGCATTCGAATTGCCCTCGGTGCCCAGCGCGGCGAACTCCTCGGATTGTTGCTCCGGCAGGGAATGCTGCTGGTGGTTTGCGGTGTGATCGCCGGCGTAATTGCGTCCCTTGCGCTCACGCGTTTCTTGGCCAGCATGCTTTTCGACGTTCAGCCCACAGATCTGCTGACATTTGCGAGCGTGGTGTTGTTGCTCGTTGCGGTGTCTGCCGCAGCGTGTTTCCTTCCCGCGCGGCGCGCGATGCGAGTTGATCCGATGGTCGCACTTCGTTACGAGTAAGAGCCCATGTCAGTGCTACGAAGCCTATCAGACGGATTGCGGTCACTGTTTCGAAAGGAACGGGTCGACCGAGAGTTGGACGAAGAACTAAACACCTTCCTGGAGCTGGCCATACAAGAAAAGATGAAGCAGGGTATGAGCCGCAAAAAAGCGCTTCGCTCCGTGCGCCTTGAGCGTGGGAGTCTTGAAGTTTCCAGGGAGATCGTCCACACATCCGCCTGGGAATCGATTGTCGAAACCTCATGGCAGGATTTGCGCTTCGCCGCCCGCATGCTGCGCAAATCTCCCGGCTTCGCCTCCGTCGCTGTTCTCACCCTGGCCCTCGGCATCGGCGCAAACACCGCAATCTTCAGCGTGGTGCAAGGCGTCCTCTTGGCGCCTCTGCCATACCACGAGCCTGATCGACTCGTCATAGTTTTGTTAAACAATTTCCGCCTGAAGAGTCCCACTTATCTTTCTTATCGAGATTTTATGGATTGGGAACGCGCTGCCCCACCCTTTGAAAAAATGTCCGCATACGCTTGGCGCAGTTTCGATTTGTCCAGCCCCGGAAATCCTGAACATCTTGAGGGCAGCGAAATTTCCTCGAGTTTCCTCGGTACCCTCGGTGTGCGCCTCGCACTGGGGCGGGAATTTTCCCCTGAAGAAGATCGCAACGGCGGCGCGCCCGTGGCCATCATCAGCAACGGTCTGTGGCGAGATCGGTTTGGCGGTAACGCATCAGCACTCAGCAAATCCATCGTCCTGAATGGTGTGGAAACCACCATCGTCGGAGTACTCCAGCCCGGTTTTCGCTTTGGCACCGACTATGCCGACGTTTATATACCCATCGGTCAGCGGAAACTCGTAGACGCCAACGATCGCGCCGCTCATGACGTCGCGTGTGTTGCTCGCCTGAAACCCGGCGTCAACTTGAGCCAAGCCGACGCGCAGATGAACGCCATTCAGGAAAATATTGATCGCCGCAATCCCGAAACCGAGCAGGGATTGGGAATTAAGATCCTTCCGGCCAAAGAGCCGCTTGTAGGCGATGTACGCGGCACGCTTTTGCTCTTGTTGGGAGCGGTCGGCATGGTCTTGCTAATCGCCTGCGCGAATGTGGCTAATCTTCTGCTTGCGCGTTCGGCCGCGCGCGCGCGCGAATTTTCGATTCGCGCAGCCCTCGGCGCTGGCCGCGGGCGCATCGTGCGCCAGCTAATCACCGAAAGCGTGCTTCTTTCGCTTTTGGGCGGAGTACTCGGTCTGGCCGCAGCAAAATGGGGACTCAGTGCGGCGCTGGCAACCCTGGCCGCGGATTTGCCTCGCGGCGACAACATCCACCTGAACGCTTCTGTACTTTTCTTCACAATGGGCCTTTCCCTTGCGGTCGGTATTCTGTTTGGTCTGGCGCCCGCTCTGAAGAGTTCCAAAGCAGATCTACAACCCTCACTCAAGGAGGGCGGTCGCGGATCAACAGGGCGGCACCACCGTACCCAAAGTGCTCTCGTAGTCGTTCAAATAGCTCTGACTCTGGTTTTACTGGCAGGCGCCGGATTGCTCTTCCGCACCATCCAGCATTTGTGGAAAGCGGATCTCGGCTTTGAATCGCAGCACGTTCTAACCTTTCAAGTAGGACTCTCGCCTTCAGCGATAAGCACAGGCGCAGATGTGCGGGCCGCATATCAACAATTGCTCGAGCGCATCCGCCAGATTCCCGGCATTCAGGGCGCAGAAATTACTACCGAAGTGCCCATGACACATCAAATGAACGCTATCCCCTTCTGGGTTGAATGGCACCGCCCCGCGTCGGTCGCCCAGGCGCCGCGCACCCTGGGATTTATAACCGGCCCGGATTTTCTACAAGTGATGCACATCCCGCTAATCCGCGGCCGCTTCATCAATCAACAAGACACCGTCAACTCGCCACTAGTCGCCGTGATTGACACCGAGCTGGCGCGAACTTATTTCCCGGATAAAGACCCCATCGGCCGAACCATAACGTTCCCCCAAGTCGGCGACTATCGCATTATTGGCGTAGTCGGCCACGTGCAGCACTGGCAAGTGGGTTACTCCAGCCCTTTCATGCAAAACCAATCCTACGTTTCTATTTACCAAATTCAGGATCGCTGGATGACTACCATTGATACATGGACATGGGTCATCCTTCGCACGCCGTTGGAAGCCTCAGTGGTGCTGCCAGAAATTAGAAAGGCAGTCCACGCAACGGGGAGCGATCAAACCATTTACCATGCGCAAACCATGCCTGAGATCGTTTCCGAATCCATGTCCCCGCAACGATTCCCATTAATTCTGTTAGGTAGCTTTGCAACTTTGGCCTTGCTTTTGGCTTCCATCGGAATTTATGGCGTCATCTCCTATTCCGTGACTCAACGCCTACACGAAATCGGGATTCGGTTAGCGCTCGGCGCCGAGAAGCGCGATGTCTTTCGCATGGTCGTAGGCCAAGGCCTTACTCTGGCCTTCGCTGGCCTCGTCATCGGGGTAACCGCCGCGCTAATTCTCTCGCGCCTGCTCCTGAGCTTCTCCAGCCTGCTCTATGGAGTTGGCGCAAGCGACCCCGCAACACTCGCAAGCGTTTCGGCGGTGCTAATCAGCGTCGCCATTCTGGCCTGTTACCTCCCCGCCCGCCGCGCCATGCGCATCGACCCCATCGTGGCTTTGCGTTACGAGTGACTCAATGGCTCTTCTGCGAACCATCGCAACCGGACTTCGATCGCTGTTCCGAAAGAAGCGCGTCGAAAACGAATTAGACGACGAGTTGCGCGGCTTCCTCGACATGGCCGCCGAAGAAAAGATGAAGCAGGGCATGAGCCGCAAAGAAGCGCTGCGCTCCGTGCGCCTGGACCATGGGAGTCTCGAAATTTCCAGAGAAGTCGTGCGCTCTTCCAGCTGGGAATCCATCGTGGAGACTTCGTGGCAAGATTTGCGCTTTGCCGCGCGTATGCTCCGTAAATCTCCCGGCTTCACCTCCGTAGCTATTCTTACTCTCGCGCTCGGCATCGGCGCTTCAACTTCCATCTTCTCGGTGGTAGACGCTGTGCTGCTGCGCCCTCTTCCCTACCCAAATCCCCAGCAAATCGTTCGCGTCTGGGAACAGTCTCCTGATGGCCATCGCATGAACCTGGCGGACCCAAATTTCGCCGACTTTCTCGCCCAGAACAACACCTTTGATAGTCTCGCGGTATATGGCTTTGGCCTCTCCTCCGTCTCGGGTGGCAGCGAACCGGTACGTCTCAACCTCGCCGCCGTTTCCAGCCATTTCTTCCAGGCCCTCGGCGTCGAGCCTGCTCGCGGCCGCGCCTTTGCTCCCGACGAGCAGCGCCTGCACGGCGCACCGGCAGTGATCGTGAGTCACAGCTACTGGCAAAGATATCTTGGCGGCGCTTCCGACCTATCACGCTTCCATCTGTCGATGGAAGGCGGCGTGTATCAAGTCGTTGGTGTTATGCCGCAAGGATTCGAATTCCCCGCTGGCGTGCAGGCTTGGATTCCGCGCGAGTTGGACTCCGATACTCCCAGCCGCACCGCGCATAATTGGCGTGGCGTTGGCCGTCTCCGCGACGGCGTCACCGTCGCTCAGGCGCGCGCGAATCTCGGCGCCATTGCGCGCCGCATTCGAGCTCAGTACGGGAAAGAAGTCGATCTTGACGACGCTGCGGTCGTCCCCCTCGCTGACGCATTAGTGGGTGATGTGCGCACTGCTCTCCTCACCCTTCTGGGAGGCGTCGGCCTCCTGCTTCTCGTAGCGTGTGCCAATGTCGCTGCTTTGCTTTTGGTGCGTACCTCCACCCGCCTCAAAGAACTGGCTGTCCGAGCGGCTCTTGGCGCTGGACGCGGCCGTTTCATTCGGCAGTTCCTCGCTGAGTCCTTCGTCCTTTCCTTCGCTGGAGGCGCACTCGGAATCTTAATTGCTGTTTGGGCAGTGAAGATAATCCCCGCAATCCTTCCGGCGAACCTGCCGCGGCAGCAAGGTATCGCCATTAACACGCCGGTTCTGTTGTTTGCGTTGGCCGCCACTATAAGCGTCGCCGTTTCGCTCGGACTTTTTACTGCTTGGCGAGCCGGCGGCGGAGATCTGAACGAAACTTTGCGCGCTGGCGCTCGCACTTACACCGGAACGGGCGCCAGCCAGCGCTTTCGCGGCTTCTTGGTGATAGGCGAAATTGCCATCACCCTCGTAATTTTGGTCGGCGCAGGCCTTCTCGGCCGCAGTTTCTTGCGGCTTATTTCTACCAGCCCCGGCTTTAGCCAGCAAAATCTCATCACCATGGAATTTTCGCCTCCAATTTCGCAAGGGAAATTGGACGCGGACCAGTCCGCCATCGTGCGCCAAGTCGCTCTGATGGACGACATATTGGCGCGCCTCCGTGCCATTCCCGGCGCCCAATCCGTCGGTTTGGCGGGAGCCATTCCGGTCGCCGCCGGTGACAATCTCGCTCCCGGCGGATTCCTGATACTCGACGGCCAAAAGTCGCCCACCAATTTCGACGAATGGGGTCGTATCGCTCAAAATCCCTCCCAGGTTGGTCACGCGTTGTATTGCGTCGCCGGCGAAACCTACTTCCGGACCTTGGGCATTCCGCTCATCCGCGGGCGCATGTTCGGCGACCAGGACGGCCTCAATTCGCCAAATGTCGCGGTGATCAGTCAATCCCTCGCTCGCCAGCAATGGCCAGAGCGGGACCCCATTGGCCGAATCATCAATTTTGGCAATATGGACGGCAATCTCAAGCCGCTCACTATCATTGGCGTCGTTGGCGACGTTCGCGCGGAAGGCCTCGATCGTCCTCCGAGCCCAATTATTTATGTGAATTACCGCCAGCGCGGCATGAACGCCAATGCATCTCCCACCATCGTCATACGCAGCTCCCTGCCGCCCGCTGAGATCGTTTCTGCCGCGCGCGGAATCTTCCGCGACCTCGCTCCCGATGCCCCCGTAAAATTCTCCACCTTCGCGCAGGAAATGGGCGGCTGGCTCGCCGACCGTCGCTTCCTGCTTCTACTCGGAGGACTTTTTGCCGCCGTCGCCCTGGTTCTCGCCGCGCTCGGCATCTACGGAGTCGTGGCCTTTTCGGTTACGCGCCGCACCCAGGAGATCGGCATTCGCATGTCCTTGGGCGCCGGCCGTGACAACATTTTGCGATTGGTGCTAGGTGAAGGCGCGCGCATCGCTGCTCTCGGCGTAGTAATCGGCATTGCCGCGTCGCTAGCCATAACCCGCCTAATATCCACTCTTCTCTTCGGCATCAGCGCCACAGACCCCTTGACGTTTGTCGCCGTCGCCGTCCTACTCTCTGCCGTCACCCTCTTCGCCTCCTACATCCCCGCTCGCCGCGCCTCCCGCGTCGACCCCCTAGTAGCCTTGCGCTACGAGTAATTAAAATCATGCGGAGGGTGGGCGGGTGGCGCGTAGGATTTTCTTCTTGCCAGCCGAGTCAAGGTATACCATTAGGTTACTGATCATGGCGGATAGCAGAGGCGGCGGGTGCCGCACCCTTCGGTTTTAAGGGTGCGGATTTTGACTTGGTCGGCTGGCGTGGAAGAAGCGAAACGGCGGGTGGCGTACCCTTTGTGGGTTTCAAACAGTGGGCGCTAGCGCAGGTGGGCGGGTGGCGTACCCTTCGGTTTTAAGGGTGCGGATTTTGACTTGGCGGTTGGCGTGGAAGAACCGAAACGCAATGCGCTGCGGCGATTTTATGGACCGGACGATCTTCATTTCGTCACCTTCAGTTGTTATCGGGCGGGTGGCCTACTCTTTGTGGGTTTCAAAGGGTGGGCGCTAGCGCAGGTGGGCGGGTGCCGCACCCTTCGGTTTTAAGGGTGCGGATTTTGACCTGGTGGTTGGCGTGGAAGAAACGAAACGCAATGCGCTGCAGCGATTTTATGCATCGGGCGATCTTCATTTCGCCACCTTCAGTTGTTATCGGCGACGTCCCTATCTTGGAACCGTGCCTGCCCGCAACTGCTTCATCAAGATTCTAGATGAGGTTCGTTCTCGGCACGGATTTGCGCTGCTTGGCTACGTCCTCATGCCCGAGCATGTCCATCTATTGATGGGTGAACCAGCATACAGCAATCCCTCGAAGGTTTTACAAGTAGTGAAACAGTAAGTGTCGCGATCTTTGTGCCAGATGGAGTCAACCTTCGCTTCGGGCAGCATAGCAGCACCCGCCTTCTGGCAGCGCCGCTTCTATGACTTCAACGTGTGGAGCGAGAAGAAATTGACAGAGAAATTACACTATATGCACCGGAATCCCGTGGACCGAAAATTGGTACAGCATCCGCAAGGCTGGCCATGGAGCAGTTGGAGCTTTGATGCCAAGGGCGAGCAAGGATTGATTCGGATTGACGAGCTAACTCCGAAAGCCAGAGTAGCGCAAAAGCCGCACCCTTAAGCCCGAAAGGTGCGCCACCCACCAATTCATCATGAAGTAGAACCAGTCATCTCCGCGTCAGCATCACCTCCACCGCTGCGGCGCTGGCAATCACCGATAAATCCCTGAACACGCGCGCGGTATATGGCGTTCCACTCCCGGCTTGGCGCAAAACCGCGGGCAAATTTACTCTTAACTTACGATAGATTGTGCGCATTTGTTGAACCGAAGGCTGTCTGCCAGGTCGTCGAAACATATTCCCAAGTTCTCTGAACACCCCTTCAATTGTTCCGCCATGAATGAATGGATCTGTACCATTCAAATCGCTAAGCGATTTCGCCAATCTGTAACTCTGGGACTCACAGACAAACCACCCGCGTGTTCTACTCTTCGAAGCTTTTTCAAACGCCACTGACAGCCCTAACTCGAAAGGCATATTAAATCTGGGTGTTCGCGGAGCACCGCGATCGATCTCCACCCTGGAAAGATCATGGATCGAATATTCGCAGCGGCGAATTAGGTCCAGTATCCGGTCTAACCGCCGTACACTCGTGGTAATTTCCAACGTGGCTCGCGGAACCAGCCCAAAGGCGCTGATCCCAGAAATGAGCGCAAGGAAAAGTCTCTCAAATTTCTTGTCGTAAGGTACGTTGAGGAAAACTTCAGGCGAGGGCTTTTGCACTCTTGCCACGAGCGCGCCTCTTGCGCGGTGCGGACGTTCTGCGCTTGTTTGCGCTGGTTTTGCTTTTCGTTCCCGAAACCTTGCTTCCGTTTTTCGCGAAATCTAAAGCCCAGCCGTTCTTCTTCGGCCCCGAAAGCCGGCCACTCGAACGCAGACGCAACAGTTCTTTCAAACGTTTATCTGATACTCCCAAAATCCTTGCGGTGTCTTTAGCGGTGGGAAATGGACCCGTGATTGTTGCTTTCATCCAAACCTCTCCACTCAATATTACATCGCCGCAGCGTTAGTTTCTACCGCCGTTCCCACAAGACACCATCCGTCTGCAAGAAATCCCAGCCCAATCGTTCAAACCAGCAGACCCATCGTGCTATGCAATGGAGAACTCGCTGTGCAAACAAATCCACGAATCAAGCTCCTTCCATGAGAAGGCCGGTTGATGTCAAGGCACACTTTTGCTTCTTCTTTCCTTCAGTCTGTTCCCGTTCAGCTAAGCCGCCCCTGTCGCCATCCTTCCATTCGCACTCTTTGTGAGCGAAATTCGCTCGGTGCAAGGTGGGTGTTCTCGTTCAGTAGGTGCTGCTACCACTACGCACGTCAATACACCCATCGCGGTCCCACGGCTTCGATCATCTGCGCCAAGCTAGGTGGACATAGACACAAGACAACTATCAAAACCAAACTTACCTTTTTCCTCTTGTTCAGGGATCACCACACTCCGACGCACGCTCTAAATGATTCGCGACGATAAAAACTAACGCCGTCGGGCACGCTTTGCAGCTTCCTTGGCCATCGCAAATAATAGCAGGCGGTCCGCATTATCCATTCGTGAAAGGCGGTCCACTAGTTTGCGACAATATAGGGCAGATTGTCCCGAACTGCCCCATTCGTTCCCATTAGAATGCTTTGTGGAAGGCAATGGGGGCAGATCATCTCCCTCGTAAAACACCTGATAGAGATGCATTTCAAGAGCATGCGCAATTTTTTCTAAGGTCTCCATAGCGGGAATCGTACGACCGTTTTCTACTCTGGAAATATAAGATCGCAGTAGTCCAGTCCGCGCTTGGATGTCACTTTGCGACAGATTCTTTAATTCCCTTATTTCCCGCAACCGATCCCCAATAATCATAGGTAATCTCAGCAATGATCAGAATTTTACTCCGCGTGTAGATGATCTTGTATATCGTTGCCCCACGGAAGAAATGGTCCATTCGACGCCGATACCGAACACCGATTAATTCACTGCGGATTCACCCAGGGAGGCATGTACGCGGAATTCCTGCCGTCTCGGGGCTTACGGCTAGGTCTAAATTATATGCCTATCGCAATAAGTTATCGATCCGATATTAACGTGCCCTGACGATATTTGCAGCGCGACACACCAAGGCTCGTCTCCGGCGGACTTGGCTCTCAATTTCGTGCCC
>Ga0210409_10005226_pt1 | contig 13688 bp, 11 predicted proteins | sample IncBWH17MmetaG_FD_161649 | JGI IMG/M metagenome (GOLD analysis project Ga0210409, IMG submission 161649) | Forest soil microbial communities from Barre Woods Harvard Forest LTER site, Petersham, Massachusetts, United States - Inc-BW-H-17-M | ecosystem: Environmental > Terrestrial > Soil >... | reverse complement strand
GTCATGCGCCGCGATCTCCCCAAGCTGATTGACCGGGCAGCGACGAACCTCCACTTAAGAGTTCTTCGAACTGCCGTGCAGTCGTTATTGTCCTTCGTCTACTTAATGCCCAGCCCGAGCAGTAGATTTATGCCGAAGGCGAAAATTCCTGCCCCCAGGAGCACGCACACCGGCAGCGTCAGGACCCAAGCGAGCAGCAGATTACGCAGGGTGTCCATCTGCAGGCCAGACCGATTCGCCGCCATGGTGCCGGCGACACCCGAGGAAAGCACGTGGGTGGTGCTGACGGGAAGGCCCATGCGGTCGGCGGCCAGAATTGTCGCCATCGCGACCAATTCCGCCGACGCGCCCTGCGCGTACGTCAGGTGCTCCTTACCGATTTTTTCGCCGACCGTGACTACAATTCGCTTCCAGCCGATCATCGTGCCGAGGCCCAGTGCTAGGGCGACAGCGACCTTCACCCAGGGAGGGATAAACCTGGTCACCTTGTCCATGTCAGACTTCAGTGCGGCGACCGTGCTCCTCTCGGCAGGATCTTCCAGTTTTTTCTGCTTGATCAGCTTGCCCAGGCTTTCGGAAGTCAGATACAGATCGCTTCGGAGAGTCCGCCGCTGACTCTCGTCCAGTTCGCTCAGCTGAGTTCTGCCGCTCAGAATCTCGGAGATCTCGCGGCACTTCGTTCCGATCGCAGCGAAGGTGCGGTCTTTCACTTTGCCGTTGGTCTTCAAATAGGAGGACAGCTCGTCGGCGGCGATATCCTCCCATGGCCACGCCCGGCGAATGGCGGTCCATTTGAAAGGAGATGGTTTGTGTGGTGGAAGCCAAGTGGGTGATGGCGTTGTGGCTGGTTCCGAGATCCACGGCAAAGCTCAGCGGCAGAATTCCCACCAGAATTAGCATGATCAGACCCATGCCCTTTTGACCATCGTTGGAGCCGTGTGCAAAACTGACGCCGGTGCATGTGAGTACCAGCAACCCCCGAATCCCAACTGGGTGGCATCTTGTCTTTGTCGGGAGCCGTGTAGAGTTCCTTTTTCCGAATAAAGAACTTGCACAGCAACAAAAGCAGCGCCGAGCAACCAAAACCCACGACGGGCGAGATTAGTAATGAAGCGCCCACCTCGGTTGCCTTGGCCCAGTTGATGCCTTCACCGAACTGGTTCGCGCCTGAGTGCCACGAATTAGCCAAACCGACCCCTAAAATGGCCCCCACCAGTGAATGGGAACTGGAGGCGGGCAGGCCCAAATACCAAGTGCCCAGGTTCCATATGATCGCCGAGATTAGAAGAGCGAACACCATGGCGAACCCGGCTCCCGACCCTACGTTGAGCACCAATTCGACCGGCAGCAGCGCCAGCACACCGAACGCCACCGTGCCGCTTGACGTTAGGACACCGATCAGGTTCCAGCAACCTGACCAGACCACCGCAACCGTTGGCTTGAGTGAATGCGTGTAAATAACCGTCGCCACCGCGTTGGCGGTGTCGTGGAATCCGTTCACAAACTCAAAGCTCAGGGCCATGCCCAGCGCCAGCAAAAGGAAGATTCCGCTCCCGACAGATACCGTTTGTCCAAAAAGATGCAATTCGTCCTCCCCAGAAAGCAGCGTTGAGTCTATCGACCCAATGTTTCAAACTGATTAAGCGCGGAGACCTAATTTCTGGTCCGAGACGCACCGCCTGGCCAGCCGAGACTTTTGGGTTTAGGGCAAGGAATTCTTGCCAGGGCAGAAATCGCCAGCATTAGCAGGGCAAGCAGCACGACAAACAGCAAGATCAGAAGTAAGAGTACGATAGGGCGCCAGAAGAAGCTCTGAGTCTTATTCCACGCGACCAACGTGTACGCGCCCCAAAAGGCGAAAAGCAGCGAGCCCAACAAGATTCTGAAAAACGCCGCTAGGGTGGCAATTAAGGCTTCTGCGAAACTTAACTGTGGCTTGAACGCGTATGGGATTGCGAAACGCTCATACTCGGATCGGGCAGTTGCTTGATCGTCCGTGCCGGCCGGGACAGATGACAACAAATAGCGGACCTTTGCCAGCCATGTTTTTTTCACTTGCCTCGTCAATTATCGCGCAGGCATCGAGGCACCCCGTGGGAGGCGTGCAAGGCGCGGCTGATCAGGAGTTGCATAGCCGGAATCGTAATAGCCGCCTTCATCGACCTCCTTCTTGCCTCCTTATCGAAAATGTCTCAGCCATCGGCCCACGGCTTTGCCCCGCCTTTCCGCGCCGAGATATTTCCGATCAAGGCTAACGACCGTCTAGCAGTTAACTCGCTCCAAGCCTTCAAAAATCAGAGTGTTATCAGCGATTTCGGCCGCTCTCGGCAACTGACGCTATTTGCGTTGACACGCGCCGCCACAGTTTGTTGAAGAAGTTCAAGACGGGAGTCAAATGGCATGGGAAGCCTGAGGGGTACGAGAACCATGGTCTGGTGTCAACCTAACGTAACCGAAAACTTCCGCTGACATTTACCTAACTGCGAACGAGCTGTCACCGATTTGCAATCTGTGGATGCTAGCATTGCTGTCGCAGTACGTGTCGAGCACACGTCTCAGTTCCATCCCGAAACTTCCGAGGAGAGATTATCAATGAAAGCGAACATCGCAAGAAAGCGAACACCGAGAGCGAACATTTTGAGAATACGTCTGTTCGCGGTCGCCGCCCTGCTTACGGTTGTTTCGATCGCTACCCTAGCGGGCGTCTTTACCGCTTATGCCCAAAACGGCAGTGCATACTTTTATCCCGGCAACCTGGTGGTCTCCCGCAGCTTGTATGTGGACACGGGCAGTATTACGGCCGGGGTGACAGTTCTGCCCCCGGACTGCTCGCCCGCCAACTGCCCGACGCCTGTAACCGCGGTAGTTAGCAGCGCCTATCCGTACGTTTTTAACAACGATACCGTCGATGGCAACTTCGGCATCACCTCGAAGATTTTTCTCGACCAGGTCACCCCCACCGGCACGCTCGTCACCTCGCTCGAAGTGCCGAACAGCTCCCAAAACGGAGTCCCGCCCACCAAGGATCAAGTGGTCACCAGTTTCTCCTCGAAGTCGGAATTGGCGTTGAACCTGTCGACCGATGGCAACTACCTGACCTTCATAGGCTATTTCGCGCCGATCGGCGCAATTGACGTCTCGAATTCCAATACGCCCGGAGAAATCGATCCGACCGTTTCCCCCGGAAACAACTACTACCGTTCCGTGGCGCAAGTAGACCAGCACGGGAAATTTCACATTACGAAAACCAACGCCTATACCGGCGATAATGGCCGCGCGGCGATCCTGAACAACTCCCTCGGCGCGAACCTGGTCTACATGGCCGGCAACGCGGGCAACGGCACCCAAGTTCCCCAGCCGGTCGGCGTCATTATCAGCACAGGCGCGCAGATGATGACGCCCGAGGTCAAGGCGGAAGCCGCGCAAAATCCCGGAACTCCCACGGCCGTGGGGAGCTTCAACATTGCCCAGTTAGGCGACAAGATAGATAAGATCGGAAAAGACACCAACTTCCGCGGCCTGACGATTTTCAACAACGTGCTCTATTACACGAAGGGAAGCGGCAGCAACGGCATCAACACCGTCTACTTCGTCGATACCACCGGCTCGATGTGCACGAACACGAATGGCGTGGGCCTTCCCGTCTCCGGTGCCAGCCTTCCGGCATCGCCACTGGCTTACGACCCCAGCGCAACTGTCATTCAAGCCGATGGCCTTAAACCTTACAATATGTGCATCCTGAAGGGCCTCCCCACTGTCCTCGCCAAGAAAAGCACCGCGAGTTTCCCCTTCGGCATCTGGTTCGCGAACGCCACCACGCTTTACGTCGCCGATGAAGGCAGCGGCGCCTCGGGCGCAACCGTCGCGGATTTCTACACCCCCGCCGCGCCAGCCCAAAACCCAACGGCTGGACTCCAGAAGTGGGTGTTTAACGCAGCCGCCGGCGAGTGGCAGCTCGCCTACACGCTGACGAATGGCTTGAACCTCGGCGTACCGTACTCGTACGCGATCACGGGTTATCCGACCGGGCTCAATAACGGATCCGGGGGAAGTGGATTTCCGTGGCAGCCGGCAAACGACGGCCTCCGCAATATTACGGGCGTCGTGAATGGCGATGGGACCGCGACCATCTACGCCATCACCTCTACCATCAGCGGAAACGGCGACCAGGGCGCCGATCCAAACCAGTTGGTCGCGATCACGGATACCTTGAGCGCCGGCGGCCCCACTCCTCCCGCCGGGGAAAGCTTCACTCTAATCAGAACGGCCGGCTACGGCGAAGTCCTGCGCGGCGTCGCCTTGGCACCGGGGATAGCCTGGCACTAGAGCCGCGTGCGCAAGTTTTCGGCCGCTCCCGGATTGGTACCGACAAACGCTAGGCCGCGAGCTCTCTCGCGCTGTCGATTTTGTGTTTCTGACAGCGCTGGTTATGAGTGAACATGACCACCACCGATTGAGTCAAGATCAGAAATTATTTCGGAGGGAAAACGCAGTGATGCAGCATCGAGATTCTCTCGAAGATGTTTGACCGACGACGTACCGGGGATCAGCAGGATGTTGAGCGACCGCTGAAGCAGCCACGCAAGCGCTACCTGCATTGGGGTTGTGCGTAGCGCTGCCGCGGCTCGGTCAAGCGCCGAGGACTGCAACGGAGTGAAGCCTCCCAGCGGAAAGAACGGCACATAGGCTATACCTCGACGTGCAAGCTCGTCGATGAGGCTGTCGTCGTGCCGGTGGGCCAGGTTGTACAGGTTCTGCACGCAAACAATCTCCGTGATTGCCTGAGCCTCCGCCAACTGATCGCAAGTCACATTGCTAAGCCCGAGATGACGAATCAGCCCTTGACGCTGGAGTTCCGCCAGCACGGAAAGCGGTTCTTCGATCGATCCCTCGGAAGGTTCCAGCACTCCTCCTACCCGGAGGTTGACGACGTCCAGAGCATCGAGTCCGAGATTTCGAAGATTATCGTGCACGGCATCGATCAATTCCTGACGCGAAAGCGCATGGACCCACGACTTGTCCTCCAGCCGCCGGGCCCCCACTTTGGTGACGATCACCAGCCCCTTCACATAGGGATGAAGCGCCTGTTTGATAATCCGATTCGTCACATGCGGACCGTAAAAATCGCTGGTGTCGATATGGTTGACGCCTGCCGCCACGGCTTCTCGCAGAACTGCGATTGCAGCGTCCAGATCACGGGGCGGCCCCCACACCTGCGGACCCGCAAGTTGCATCGCGCCATAGCCCATTCGCTTCAAACTGATTGAAGTACCGGAAAGCCTAAAGCTTCCGCCAAGCTCCGTCTGTTTCGTCATTTCGCGCCTCCTCTCCACCGTCACAAACTGCGGTGGTCGTCTTCCGTGTGTTTAGATGAAGGAAGCTTCAGTTTAGGAGTTCGCATTTTGCCCCGGCGCTCTCAACCCGTTTTGGAGCCGCGTAAATCACCGGTTCAAGCCCGTTCGGCCGCGACCGTGAACGCAATTCTCGAAGCAACGATTCAGGTTTTGCTCCAAGCGGGAAAGGAACGGCTCACCACCACAAAGGTGGCGCGCAGAGCCGGTGTGTCGGTTGGAACTCTTTATCAGTACTTTCCCAACAAGACCGCCCTGCTGCGGGCCGCGTTGAAACAGCACATGGACGAGGTCGCGGAAGCCATCGAACTCGTCTGTCGCGAGCAGAAAGGGAATGCACTTGAGCAGATGGCGAGCGCCCTGATGACGGCATTCCTCGAAGCGAAGATGAAGGACGCGAAAGCGAGCGTGGCCCTCTATGCGGTCAGCTCCGACATCGAGGGAGCGAAGATCGCCCAGGAAATGGCAACGAAGTCCAACCAGGCAGTCGTCGCCATGTTGAAGAGCGCCAGTGAGCAGCTCACGACCGATCCTGACCTTATCGCTTCGATGCTTCAGGGTGTGATGGGCGGAGTGAGCCGAAGACTGCTGGAATCGGCTGATCCCGAGAGCCAATTCGACGCCCTGCTACGCGAACTCATCTTCCTTTCGCGCACGTATCTGAAAGCCTGTTCCAAGCGTACTTCCGTGCAGGAGGCGAACGCGTAAGCCGGCGCGCAAAGCAGGCGGTCTGGGTATTTAACGATGGGGTGCGGCCGACCTCCTATTCGCGTTCTAACAGGACCCGCGGCTCCAGCTTGACCCTGGTGCGTTGGTTCCGCCGCCTTTCCCGCAAGCATCATCCGGGCGTAGAAAGCTGGTTACGCGCGCTGGATATCTACGAAAGAACGCTACAAGATTCTCTGCCGGATCTGGACGGGGTGGACACAGAAGCTCCCACGGCACTCGGCAACGTGAAGCGGACTCGATCGGCGTTCTCTCTTGAAGTTTCTGGCGGCTTATTTCGGGTACACTTCTTTCACCAACTGCTAACGCGATCTTCATCCTGTTGGAAGCTCGCCGCGCTATCAAGGTTGTATGCCTAACTGCCAAACTGAAGGTGCCAGCGCAAATGTGTCTGGTTTGCTCAGCCGCAATTTATTGGGAACAGACCGTTCTTCGGCAGAAAATCTTCTTTGGGAAAAATTCCTGTTTCTCAACCGGCTGCGTGATTTGTACCAGAAGGTGACGAGGCTGGATGGGGGTCCCATTCTGGAGAATCTTCTGAAGGAGCTCCAGATCACCTATGCGATCGATGACGAAGATCTTGCCGGCATTCCTAAGAGGGGTCCAACCATCGTAATAGCGAACCATCCGTTCGGCATGCTGGAAGGCGCCATCCTGGGTACGATGCTTCCCCGTATTCGCCGGGACGCGAAGATCATGACGAATTATCTTCTTGCCGGACTGCCGGAGATCGAAGATCAGTGCATCTTTGTCGATCCCTTCAAGAGTGAGGGTTCGATTGCCATCAACCAGCGCGCACTGAGGCAGGCGCTTCGCTGGCTGAACTTCGGTGGCATGCTGGTCGTATTTCCAGCGGGTGAAGTCTCCCACTGGCGGCTGCCTTCGGGCGAGATCACCGATCCCGAGTGGAGCGACACCGTCTCGCGTTTGGTTCGCTTGACCGGATCGTGCGTGCTTCCCGTGTTCTTCAAAGGGACCAATAGCATCCCATTTCACCTCTTGGGTATTTTCCATCCGCGGTTGCGAACCGTCAGTCTCCCAATGGAATTACTGAACAAGATGGGCAAGCGTATCGAGGTGCGTGTGGGTACCGCTATCCCGCATAAGACGATTGCAGAAATCGCCAATCATCGCGATGCCACTTCCTATTTGCGTTGGCGAACGTATTTGCTGGGACGGCGCGGTGAGTGCGATGAGCGCCTGGTGCCGCGCGTGATCCGGGCCGTTGTCCCTAAAAAGACACCTGAGCCCATCGCCATCGAAACGCCGTGCGATGAGTTGATCGACGACATTCGCAATCTCGGCGGGGAGCAATGCGTCGAGGAAACAAGCGAGTACTCAGTTTATCTAGCTGGCGCGGAGCAAGTGCCGAACGTATTGCGAGAGCTGGGCCGTTTGCGCGAAATCGCCTTCAGAGCGGCGGGTGAGGGCACGGGGAAGGATCTGGATCTCGACTGCTTCGACTCGTACTACCTGCATCTCTTCTTGTGGAATAAGGTGCGCCGTGAATTGGTGGGCGCGTACCGAATCGGCAGTGTACATGAGATTCTCGCCTTGTTTGGTTCGCGAGGGTTGTATACCAGCACGCTGTTCCATTACGATCCGGAATTCTTTCGGCGGATCGGGCCAGCCCTAGAACTGGGACGGTCGTTCATCCGGCCCGAATATCAACGCCTGTATCCACCGCTGATGCTATTGTGGAAAGGATTGGCCGGATTCGTGGCAAGGAACCCCGAGGCTCCCGTATTATTTGGCGCGGTGAGTGTGAGCAACGAATATAACCCGGTTTCGCGCCACCTCCTGGCTCAATTCCTCGAACTCCACCGCCGTGAAGAAGCGCTCGCCCCGCTGGTCAGGCCGCGCCGGCAGTTCCGTTCTGCGCGCGATCCCAAGCTGGACGGACAAGTGATGAACAGCCTGCTGCCCGATGTGGATTCCATTTCGGTTCCCATCTCCGATATCGAGACCGATGGGAAGGGCGTGCCGATTCTTCTGAAACAATACCTCAAGTTGGGTGGAAAGCTGCTCGGCTTCAATGTCGATCCGAGTTTTTCCGGAACGCTGGATGGGCTGGTACTCGTGGACCTTCGCCAGACTGACCCATCGATGTTGCGCCGATACATGGGGTCAGTAACAGCCGCTCGGTTTCTGGAATACCATCAGCCGAGCATAATCGCACACGGGAACAACTGAACCGAAGACCGACCAGTTCCGCGAAATGTGATATCGTTCAACCCGCCCGGCGCACTCGCAATTTAAACTCGCCCGAGCTGGGCAGACGAGCTAACGCAACTTGAACTTCATCCAACATCAACCTAACTCCGTTCGCGTCCCGTGCCGCGAGTTCTGGAGCGGCCAGTCGAGCTGCGGCTCTGGTGCAGGTATGCTCCGCCTTGCACCGGGCATCGGTTGCGTGGTGTAACCTGCCTGTTGAATATGCGGCTGATGAGAAATTCGCGAATAATAGTGCCACCTGCAACTCGCTCTCCGCGAGTTCCAACCGATCCTCGTACAACGAAGGATCCACTTCTTTCGGGGGAAGTTGTTGTGTCATAGAATTTTGAAGGGTCTCTAACATTTTAGCAACTCGGCGATAGGCGAGCAATCGGGACTACCCAGCGGCAGCCGAATCCACCGAACTTCGCAGTGATCCCCGTAGTGCGAATCATTACGAATCCTTCGACAACTTGTAGCAAACATACGAGACAGTGGCATGTCGTGTGTCGGTGGCGTCCACCGTCGCCTCAGGGTCCAGCGAGCGCAGTATCCGAAGCCGAACCTTTAGGCAACGGCGGCTGACCGGCGACTCGCAGCCTGGGCGGGTCCGGCGCGAGTCAAGGGCTTCTTTACCTGTCTGGCCCTCTCGATCGGCCGCCTCAGAAACGCGCTCCAGGATTGCATCTCCCTATGGGTGCCGAACGTCCCCTCCCAATGCCGCTGGAACTCTTGGATTTTGCGGGCCTGACGCTTCCTGAGCAACGACGTCAATCCGTCAGCGTCTTTGTAATGCGAAAGCAGGTTTCTTACCATCTCACAATCATTGATCTCGCCAAGCAGTCCTTGGGCGCGCCTGATCTTCTCCAGGAAAGATTTCATCTGAGGCCCGTAAAGCGAGGTCAACAGCTCCAGAGTGTAGCGGAATCTTTTGGATGCGATCCTGAATCGATGCAGCTCTGCAGGGGCTGTTTTTGTCTTCGAGGCTCGATTTCCACGCTCAAAAAATTCTCGTGCAACGCGGGGGAGTATCCGTTGAGCTGTCGTTACAATCGGAGCCTTGCCGAAAGGTTCGCTATTCACGGTGGCGGCGTCTTGTACGGCAGCCCTCCACCTCGCCGATGATTTCCGATCGATCCAATGCCTCAGGAAGCCCACCAACGCCCGCTCGCATTCGCGACGCCGACCTTCCAATCTGTGCCGCAAAGGCGACGCCTCGGGTTTTTGTGACTTTGACAAAAGCTTTAACGCGACGTCACAGTTCCGCACTTCGCCGGCGAGATCCGTAATGTCCTTCAGCTCCCGGCGAACTTTGCGCATCTCTTTGCCGCGAAAGCAAGGTTTAAATACGCGCAATGTCTGCGAGAATCTGCGGACGGCAACCCTTAGATCGTGAACTGCCTCAGGATTGTGGGATCTCAGGCTCTGATTGATTTGGAAGCCCAATTTAACTAATTGTCTGTTGGCCTGATCGATGGCGAACCGTCTCGTCTCGGTATAATCCAATTTACGCAACCTTTTCAATTTCACATCGTTGCACGATAAGCTGTGAGCATATCAAATCTTCATTTCTTCAATAGCCGGTTCTTGAAAAGCATGTCTTTTGGTCGAATCCTTCTCTCGCGGCAATAGGCCAGATACAGGTAACCGTAGCTGCGCGTGATGTAGTCTTTCGCGGAAAAGCCGAGCAGCCTGGCAGAATGATCGATCCAGCGAGGGGTGCCTTCAATTTCGACGAAGTTTCCAATCGGTGTCTCATCCAAGAGCACCTTTCCGGCAGCGGAAGAGTTTGCATATTCAGTGCGGAACTTCTCGTATCGGAAGACAGGACGGTAGCCCATGTGGGTAAAGATTGCCTGGATAGAAGCGCCATTTGGCAGGTCGATTTCCAGCTCTGGCCGCTTCTTGTATTTGCTGGGCTCCGCAGGGCCCTTATACGTGAGAACGCCTCGACCGCTGGTGATACGTACGCGAATGAGCTTGCCATGCTTGCCCAGAGTACGCTTTGTGTTGTCGAAGAGAATATTTGATTCCAGCGCGCGGTGCCTGGTCATGCGAAACCCCACTGCCTGCAGGCGTCGCCGGATTTTCCCAAGCTTGCCTGGGAGTCGCAGCTTAATTTCGATTTCGGTCTTCAATCGGTCACCCTAATTCATCGCTAGAGAAAATGTCAACGGGACGCAAGCAACGGCCATTCGCCGACAACGGCGGCGACAACAAACCTACCTCTTGACTGATTTTCGATTCTGAATGAAGGCCTCCTGGCTATTCACGGCGTTTCCACGCCGAGCTGTCCTGCGAGCATACGATCCGTCACTGCGCATCTGCCGGGCTTTGACAGTATCCGCCAGATAGGTATCGAGAATCTCGTTCTTCACGTGCCCGATCAATTTTCGATCGTTAACGGGAAACAGGACCTCCACCCTTCGATCGAGGTTGCGCGGCATCAAATCAGCGCTGCCGAGATAAATTTCTTCGTCGCCGCCATTATAAAAATAATAAATCCGGCTGTGCTCCAGAAACCTGCCCACAATGCTGATCACCTGAATGTTCTCGCTAATTCCCGGGAGGCCAGGGCGAAGACAGCAGATCCCTCGAACGATCAGCTCAACCTTGACGCCTGCCTGCGATGCCCGGTAGAGAAGGCGAATGATCTCTGGATCCACAAGCGCATTCATTTTGAAGATCAGCCGCCCATTTCCGCCACTGATCTGATGTTCGATCTCGCGCTTGATCAGCGACTCGAATCCCACCCTGAGGTTCACAGGGGAAACCAGGAGCTTCCGGTAGTCTTTCTTCGCGGAGTAGCCTGTGAGGTAATTAAAGAGATCCGTCACATCCGCGGCGAGCTCCTCGTCGCACGTAAATATCCCGATATCCGTATACTGCCGGGCAGTGAAAATATTGTAGTTGCCGGTCGCGAGGTGAAGATAGCGGCGTATCGCGCCCCCTTCCTTGCGGACCAGCATGGTGATCTTGCAGTGTGTTTTCAGCCCCACCAATCCATATACAACATGGACGCCTGCCTTTTCTAAAGCTCGAGCCCAGTCAATGTTACTCTCCTCGTCAAAGCGCGCTTTCAATTCCACCAGCACAGCAACCTGCTTTTCATTCTCCAGGGCCTGCATTAACGCCTCCACCACGGGAGAGTTCCGCCCGACTCTGTACAGCACTGTCTTAATTGCCAGCACATCGGGTTCCTGAGCCGCCTTCGTAATAAAATCGACTATTGGTTGAAAGGAATCGAAAGGGTGCTGGAGTAAAATATCCTGGCGGCGAATCTGGGCGAACAGATCGTCGTCCTCCGACTGCGGCACAAGCTCATTTGGTACGGCTGGCACAAAGGGCATATCTTTCAGGTCGGGCCGTTCCAGCTCAGTGAGACCCACCAGGCGGCTGAATGAAAGCGGGCCTTTTCCCCGATAGACCTGACTCGAGTCAATCTCAAGGTTGTTCATGAGGATTTCGAGGATGTGCGCAGGCATATCCTCGCCGACCTGGAGTCTGACGACGTCGCCGAACCGCCTTTGCTTGACGCCTTCTTCAATAGTTTCCAGCAGATCGGCGGATTCGAGTTCCTTAATTTCGATGTCTGCATCTCGTGTGACCTTGAATGCGTGCGCTTCGATGATTTCCATATCGCGAAATAGCGCTGAGAGGTTGGCCGCGATCACTTGCTCGATCCAAACGAATGCCTGGTTCTCAGGGCCTCGGTAGCGTTTGATGCTCTTCTTCTTCGCCGGCCGTAGAGGAATAAATTGCGGCAATGAATCCGGCACCTTGACCCGGGCAAAGTGCTCTACGCCCTTACTATCGCGGATCAGAACCGCGAGATTTACACTCAAGTTCGATATGTGTGGGAAGGGACGGCCTGGGTCGAAGGCCAGCGGCGTCAGTACAGGGAAAATCACTTCTGTGAAATAGCCATCTGCAAACCCATGTTGTTCAGGACGCAAATCCGAATACTCCAGAATCTGAATTCCGGCTTCCCGCAACTCTGGTAAGAGCTGGTCGCTAAGGCACCTCTGAGCTTCTGATGCGAGCTTCTTGACTTCCCGGCGGATAGTGACCAATTGCGCCCCGGGACTCATTCCATCCGGACCGACATCGAGAATCCCTGCATCCATCTGTTCCAGCAGCCCTGAAACGCGGACCATGAAGAACTCGTCTATATTGGAACCCACAATCGCCAGGAACTTCACTCGTTCGAGCAATGGGTTCGCGGGATTCTCAGCCTCCTCCAAAACACGGCGCTGGAATGCGAGGAGGCTGAGCTCCCTATTGATGTACAACTCGCGTGCGGTTAGGTCGGTCTGCTGGGATCCGTCCGATGTGGTGGGAGGTGCCACGGTTGTCCCTTGGTGCTCCTTACGTTCGTGGTCACCATTGACTTTCGGATGGAGTTTCTTGGCTGCCATGGAATCAATGCGTCAGCGCTGCAACATTAATTATGAATAAGATGGAACAGTGAACGCAGCCTGCTCGGCGATATTGACGGAGTGAAGAGCGATCCGCTCCAGGTCTTTGCACATAAGAATCAGAGCAACATAAGGAGAGCTGTCCCGCGACGCGGAACTGAGTGTGGTCAATTTCTCGATCAAATGTTCGCAGTCATTTTTCAACGCGGCTTGCTTTGAACGGAGCGAGAGCCCCAAACTTCGGTCGAGACGCCTCCAGCTATCCAGCGCCTGCGTCAGAGTATCCTCCACCTTGCTGCCTGCTTCGGAAAGATCGTGCAGAGAGGCTAACGGTGGTTTCGCATGCATACCAAGAGCGAGTCCGGCAATGTCCTGAGCGTAATCTCCAATCAGCTCGAGATCCACAATGGCCTCCAGAATCCGTGTGAGCAGCCGTGCATCCCCGGCCACCGGAGCCTGCAAAGTCAGCAAACTCAGGCAGCGTTCATAAATGTGCTTGTTGCGTGAATCGATCTCCACCTCGAGGTTTCGTGTCTGTTCTGCCGCGCTCTGATCCGAATTGATCACTGACTCCAGAGCGCATTTAAGGGCCTTTTCCGCGTGCGCCCCCATATCGAGAAGGTCCGATCGGATCTGTTCGAGCTCGGCAACGTAACGTTCGCGCGACATCGCTAGACCTTATCATTTCTTTGTTACGAGAGTGTTACAGTGCGTCGACGATTCGAGAATAACCGTCGAGCTGCCGTAGGGTGGACCAAATACCAACGGCCTGGCCCAGCGAACTGGTGACTAGGCCGAGGGTTTAACCGATGATCGCCTGACGCCGTTCCCGCCGGCGGCGCTCGAAGGCGCGTGCGGGATCGAGGCGCATTTCCGCCTGCATCCGGCGGTTAACGATCCGCGGAAGCCACACATGCTGCAAAAGTGCGAGCGTGGCTACAAAACACACGAACCACAGGATCGTCCACAGAGGGATGTG
>Ga0210409_10005225_pt1 | contig 13690 bp, 14 predicted proteins | sample IncBWH17MmetaG_FD_161649 | JGI IMG/M metagenome (GOLD analysis project Ga0210409, IMG submission 161649) | Forest soil microbial communities from Barre Woods Harvard Forest LTER site, Petersham, Massachusetts, United States - Inc-BW-H-17-M | ecosystem: Environmental > Terrestrial > Soil >... | reverse complement strand
CTTCTGGTCTCCTCGCAACAGTCGGTGGGAGAGATCGAGCGTCAGCTTCGTATGCCACAGCCGACTGTGTCGAAGCACCTGCGCGTGCTGCGCGACGCCGGTTTCGTGGAATCCACGGTGGACGCACAGCGCCGCCTCTACCGGCTCAAGCCCGAACCGTTTCGGGAGATGGATGACTGGCTGGCTCAGTTCCGCCGTTTCTGGTCCGGTTACGTGGATGCTCTCGAACGCCACCTTGATCGAATGGATCAGGACCGCATGGATCAATCCATACCAGCGAAAAAGAAGGCAAAGGAGAAGGCGACGCGGCCCAAACCGCGAACCTGATAAAGGAGAACGAAATGAAAATCAAAATTACCAGCGTGTACGTGGACGACCAGGAGAAGGCCTTGCGTTTCTATACGGAGGCACTGGGGTTTGCCAAGAAAACCGATTTCAGTCAGGGCCCGTATCGGTGGCTGACCGTGGCCTCGCCCGAGGAGCCGGACGGCACTGAGCTCCAGCTGGCGCTGAACAACAACCCCGCAGCCAAAGCGTATCAGCAGGCGATCTTTCAACAAGGCCAGCCCGCGGCCATGTTTTTCACCGACGACGTCAAGGGCGACTACGAGCGGATCAAGGCTCGCGGCGCCGAGTTCACGATGCCGCCCACGGATGTGACCGGCTCGACCATTGCGATGCTGAAAGACACCTGCGGCAACCTCATCCAGCTTACTCAGCTGACACGTTATTCACGCTAAGGAGGAGAAGATGGACGCTCGCAAACAGTACATGCCTGGTCTCGCCTGCGGGGCGCAGGTCTGCCGGTTCTGGTCTGCTCACGTGGATGCTCTCGAGCGCCACCTCTCGGCCAAGGCCTGGGCACTATCGGCCGTTACGGTGGTGCTGATCGCGTATCCGATTGCGCGGATTGTGATTCCCGTCGTGCTCAATGTCATCGTGCCCCATGTGGTTCGGAACGTCCTCAACGTGATCTGAGTTCGACTGGGGCACCGCGGCAAGAATCGTACGGACGTCGCTGGTCGCTTGTGAGGATCGTCGAGTTCAGCTCACGATTTGGCGCGCGATTAAGACAAGGAGAAGAAGATGACCGAGCAAGCGCAATACATACCGGGTCCGGCCAGCGGAGCGCAGGTACGTAAGGACGGAGATAAGTGGACGCTGATTCTCGTTCGACAATTGCGCCACTCGCCGGAAAAAGTCTGGGAGGCGCTGACCGACCCGGCGCAATTGCGCGAGTGGGCTCCTTTTGTGGTCGACGGCAGCCTGGGCACGGTTGGAGCGGTGAATATCACCTGGGTGGGAACACCGCAGCCGTTGGAAACAAAGGTAACGCGAGCCGATGCTCCGAGGCTGCTCGAGTACGGCGACATCCGGTGGGAACTCGAAGCCGTGGGCAGTGGGACGCGCCTGACGCTGTGGCACAGCATCGATCGCCGCTTCATCTCGTGGGGTGCTGCGGGCTGGCATATCTGCTTCGACGTCCTGGATCGGCTCCTCGAGGGTAACCCGATTGGAGCCATCACCGGCGTCGACGCGATGAAGTTCGCAGGCTGGCAGCGATTGGTCGCCGAATATTCAAAGCAGTTCGGCGCTGAAACGCCCGGCTGGTCGCCTGCGGCGGCTCAAAAGTCGTGAGTCGAGGGGATCGCAAAAACAAGAGAGACCGAAGACAAAATTCGAGGAGTGACATCATGGCCACATCAGCCAATGCAGCCAACATCGTGAACCGAGGCATCACACGTTCAATTTTTCGCTGGATTCACCTGGTATTTAGCATTCCGATACTCGGCTATATCTATAGTCCGTTTGACAAAATTCCAAACTACGCTCCAGCTACCAGGTATATCTTCGTTCCTGTCATGATCCTTTCGGGATTGTGGATGTGGAAAGGCCATGTCGTTCGACGACTGATTTCGAAAAGATCCGCGGCTGGTTCGGGTTCGTTTGCGAACCTGTAATCTTGGATCGGCAGATGATGATGACGCAGCATCACAGTTCTGGGGAGTCACCCGATGACCGCAGCAGACTTTCGCAGGATCGCACTGAGCCTCGAGGGGGTCGAAGAGTACTCCCACGCAGGATTGCCGGCTTTTCGTGTTGGAGGCAGGAAATTCGCTTCGCTGGCCTCGCAAGCAGAAGGCTACGGAAACCTGATGCTTACGCTTGAGATTCAGGCGACCTTTGTGGAGGAGGCGCACGAGATTTTCCTGCCGATTCCTGGTGGCTGGGGAAAGATGGGACACACACATATTCGCCTGTCGGCGGCGAGCGAGGATGTACTGACGGGCGCGCTCCGAACAGCATGGAAACTACGAGCTGATAAGAACGCCAAGACAAGCCGAAAAAAGAAGCATGTGGCGGAGCGCAGCGGAGTAACAGATAAGAAACGTGGAAAGCGACGACTATGAAGGCGACAACGGCGCGGAACATCAATAGCAATAAAAAGGACTTGTCAGCAAAACAACGTGAACAACTACTCAGAGCATTGCAATCCCGTTTTGAGAAAAACATGAACCGCCATCAAGGTATTGAATGGGCCGCAATACAAGCAAAGCTGGAAGACAATACTGAAAAACTGTGGTCGCTCAATGAAATGGAAAGAACGGGCGGTGAACCGGATGTTGTTGGTCAGGACAAGAAGACGGGCGAATACATTTTGTATGATTGTGCAGCGGAGAGTCCAAAAGGTCGCAGAAGTCTCTGCTACGACCGCGAGGCGCTGGATTCAAGAAAAGAAAATAAACCAAAAGGTAACGCTGCGGACATGGCAGCGGTCATGGGCGTTGAGTTGTTAACGGAAGAGCAATATCGAGAGTTGCAGAAACTCGGACATTTCGACGCGAAAACGTCGAGCTGGGTGAGAACACCTTCCAATATCAGAAAACTCGGCGGCGCCCTCTTTTGTGATCGCCGCTTCGACACTGTTTTCGTGTATCACAACGGCGCGGAATCTTACTATGCCGCGAGGGGATTCCGGGGCTGGCTACGAGTCTAAATGGGACTCGGAGTACGTCTCGCTTGTTTCCACATTATCCTACCCCCTTCCCCCCGGTTCTTTGGAATCATCGGTTTAGGGGAAAATTCAATTTTGATCCTAGGGCTGCAACAAGATGCGGGGAAGATCTTGGAATCAAACGAGTTGCGAGTAGCGAGTACTGAGCGATCCACGCCCGGCCTGCTCCTCGGTGGGGGCCGAAGGGCCGACCTTTTTTCCCGCATGCGGTTTTCAAAGATCGTTGATTGCTCGGCGCGATCTGGGTTCACTGGCACTTTACTTTCGCCCAAAACAAAGCCCCCATCGGAACTCTGAGTCCGTGGAGGCTCGCCACACTTGTGGCTAATGTACTCTCGCAAGAAACATCCTGTGTGTCGGTGCTGGTGGTCACGGGACCGCGTGATTTTGAATACTCAGATCATCGCTTTGCTATCATCTGTTCCGCTGTGGACGACAGAATTGAGTCGATCTGAACATCCCCACTCACGCCAAAGCCGGGCTTGGGAGGGCCCCGTCCGCTGGAGAATATCGAATGAAACAAAACCTCTTGTTAACCATCACGTCTCTGCTCACGATCCTGTTGCTGACGTTGCACCTGACGAGCGATACGATTCACGCCAGGGTTGGGACGCCCGAGGCCGGGGGTTCAACCCTCGTTGGGGTGCCCGTCCTGGCCCTCTTGCTGTGCGGAACGCTGGTGCTCGGCGAGCGGCGGTCGGGATTAATCATCATGCTCGTCGGTTCGATCATCGGGCTGGGCATCCCTATCATCCACGTGATGGGAGCCGGAGGCATTTTTCACGGCCAGATCGCCAAGTCGAGCCCAGCCTTCTTGTTCGTCTGGACGCTGCATGCGCTGGGTGTGACTGGGATGTTCTCGCTCATCCTCGCGGTGCGCGCACTGTGGAGCCTGCGACGGGGCCAACCCCCTCAACAGGGATGAAAGTCAAAAGCAGATGGCGTCAGGAGTTGCGGAAACGCGAACTACCCCACTCAAGCCAAAATCGGGCTTGAGCGGGCCACCCGAGGGATTCCAGAAGAGTTTCGAGTCCCCACCAAGAGGAACTATGTCACGCAGCGAAGGAAACGCCAAAAAAAGAAGTGTAACCTTGCACGTGGTTTCCAGTCTCGATGGTTTCATCGCGAAGAAGGACAACAGTGTCTTCTGGATGGATAGCCCTGGAAAAGTCTACGAAGCCGGGGTTTCTATTTCGGAGGAAGAAATTGCGACCTTCGTCAAAGCGATCGACTGTTATGTGCTGGGTTCCCGCACGTATGAACACGCGCTGGAACTGGGCTGGCCCTATGGCGATACTCCGGTCGTGGTAGTCAGCGGCAGAGAATGGCCGCCGGCGAGCGCGAGGAAGACCGTCGAGTTCTATTCTGGCGATCTCAAGACATTAGTTGACGTGAAACTCGCGCCTCGCTACCGAAACATCTGGCTCGTGGGCGGGGCCATGTTGAGCCAGCGTTTTCTAGAACTCGGACTGGTGGACGAAATTCGCTTGACGATCGCGTCAGTCCTGTTGGGAGAAGGACTCCGGCTGTTCGATGGTTCCCTGACGGAGCAGAGGTGGAATTTGAAGAACGTGGTCGCTTACAAGAACGGCTTTGTCGAACTATCATACTTCGCCCCGACCGCGTGAAAGCCGGGGGCTCACGCATTCTTATTCCCTTTGACTTCTCCAACACGATCAAAACAGTTGAAGAACTGCCTATGAACTTTATGTAAATTAACTTGTTAATTGAAAGGAACTCCGATTTCTGCTTGAATGACCCGACACGGGGGAGGGTCCATCGTGAAAATATACAATCTCACGGGCTACTTGATTATCGTTTTGTACATGCTGGCTTGCATGTATTTCGCCCCAGCGCATTTGGGACCCTGGACTGGACTATTGATCGGCGGAGTCTATTTTATCTTTTGCTGGTTTTCTGGCGGCTTGTATTTGGCCGATGTTCTTCATTTGGGCATCGCTCATCGTTCACTCGACTACAAGGAATGGTTCATAAAAGCCGTCACAGTCGTGAATAACGTCTTCGGGCTCTATGTAGATCCGATCGCCTGGGTGAATCGTCATCGATTGCATCATAAACATGCGGACCATGCCGGGGATCCCAATAAACTTGCAGGCGATGGTTTTTGGCGAACCTTCTACCTCTGCGTCATGCCGTATCGATGCATTGACAATATGGCTGGCGACGAGATTCTAAGGTCTCGGACTTTTCGGGTGGTGGCGCATCCGGTTTTTGCAATCGTTGCACAAGCCTTCAGTTTCTATCTGTTCTGGAAGTTAGTTGGAGACCTGAAGTTTGTGCTGGCGATGTGGATTGGAATTCGAATTTTTGCACAGTGGGTCAATATGGTTCAAAATTATTGGACCCACACCCGCACATTTGGATATCGGCGGTATCACGATGACGACGACAACGCCATGAACATTGGCGAATGGCTACCGGTAACGGCAACCTTTAGCGCTTGTTTTCAGAATAATCATCACCACTACCCGCGTCTTTTGCGACTAAGCCACGACGAATCTGAATATGACTTTGGATTTATAACGGTCAAGGTCATGAAATATTTGGGCTTGGTGAAGGCAACGAGAACGGGCGAAGAAGTGCCCAAGGCCGAAATTGCAATGAGTCCAGGTAGCGTGAAGCGTAACAAAGATCAGGTACGCAAAGATGATGGATTGCGAAAATCCAAGCATGAGAGGAACGAGGATAAATCCGCGTACCAGCGTGTCATCGACAAAGTGGGAGCGGGAGCCCGCGATCCAATCCAGTGCCTTCGAAGAATGGTGAACGGCATGAAAACGCCACAGGAATGGAACTTTATGTAAAGCCAGATGAATGAAGTATTCGGCGACGTCAGCAACCACAACCGCCAGCAAAAACTGGAAAAGCCAAGGTATTCGAGCAATCGAATGTTGAAGAGCCGGAACGCCTAAATACTTCACGGCTTGGGTTGCGGGCAATAAAACCAGAAAAGACAAAACCTGTATCGGGAGATGAGTGGACATGAAGTAGACCACATCCAAAGTCCATTCATTCCTGAAAGTTCCTTGCTCAGGATACTGGGGCCATAGTCTTTCGAGAGGCACGTAGATGATCGCCATCAAGAGCATATCAAGCAAAAACCAGTCCAGGCCGATGGCAGGTCCATCCCCCAGGTTCGGGTTGATCCGTACGCTCGAACCTCCCAACGCCGTCGCAGCGATAGCAAACAACGTTCCAGTCAACGCCAACGTCTTTTTCTTGCGGCGAATCGAAGCAATGATTCCGAACAAGATCGCGCCCACGATGAGGCATTGGATCAAAACGCGCATGATGTGCATCGGATAATGGGAACGCAGTTCAGGAGAGGTCAGTAGCTGCGCAAAATGCAGGCACAGGACTCCTCCGAATGCAAGAAATCCAAAAAAGGCCGACAATATCCCGCTCCACCAGCCGGTTCCAAAGCCAGTGGACTCGGCATCGCCAAAGAATTCATTAATTTTTTGCTCGATCATGATGGCTCCCGCAGGCTGCGGGAAAAAACTCTCGCGACCCGCACCTTGACCCCAGCGGCTAAAGCCGCCATTCAAAAAAAGTGGCCATCGCAGCGCTGAAGCGCTGCGCCGCCCAAAATCGATTGACAGATCGACTTTTTCCGCAGCCTGCTAGACTAGTTTACTTTCCCTCGACTCACGCAAGCTGTTAGAAAGATACCGATATGATGCTTTCGTTGAAAGGAACTCAGTGGGTTACTGACGTTCAGCGGTTTCGGCTGACCTTTAGTTTGCGGTCGTCATGCGTTCAACGTCGGTTCCAGTCATCTCTATCGAGCCGACACGCGGGCTACTGTCCGAATTGCTATCGAGCCAGAGAGACTTCCAGTTGCGGAGGTTGCAGGTTACGCGGAGCGCGGCTAAATTAGGTGCGAGAGTTTGAACCGTACATGGGAAGGAGCATCTCGATGGACCCGGCCTCTGCATTCATCGATGAGAAAGTTAAGGAACTTGGGGACTGGCGCGGGAAGACGCTCGCGAAAGTGCGCACGATCATGCACGAGGCAGATCCTGAGATCGTCGAAGAGTGGAAGTGGGCCAAACCGAAATCGCCGGGGACTCCGGTGTTTTCCCACGGCGGCATCGTCTGCACGGGAGAGACGTACAAGAACGTCGTCAAGATGACATTCGCCAAGGGCGCTGCGTTGAAAGATCCTTCCCGTCTATTCAACTCCAGCCTCGAGGGGAATGTGAGGCGCGCCATCGACATCCACGAAGGCGACAAGATCGATGAGGCGGCCTTGAAGGATCTAATCCGCGCTGCAGTGGCGCTGAATCTCAAGGGCACCAGCAAACCGAAGACCAAGCCGCGGAGAAAGTCCCCACTCTAAATTTCGCAAAGAACGCGAAATTTAGAATGGGGCACCCGCTCCGTTACCCGGCAGAAACCCCCGCATCCCGATACGAGCGCTTTCCTTCTCGTCGCGAGTAGTGGTATGATTCACGACCATTCCCCTCGGGGCGGATGATCTGCTGCCCCATTGCTCGTTTCCGTGGAAGTCGACGGAAAAGAGACGGCCCCTAAAATCAAATTCCATTTGCCACGAGCTGAGCGCCGTGGCTACGGCCCCCTTGTGGGGCGCCGTGAGAATTCATCGGGAGGATTCTATGCGCATCGATGGTATGAAGATATTCACTGCCGTAATTGCATGCTTTGTGGTTCTTGGCTCGGCGTCATACGCGCACGCCGCGACCTTTACGATCGGCGGCACAGTGTCGGGGTTGACCACTGGAAAGTCGGTGACCTTGCTCGACAATGGCGGCGATGCGCTTACGGTGGCGGTCAACGGCACATTCACCTTTAAGACAGCTCTGGCCACAGGCGCGACTTACAACGTCACTGTCGGCGCGCAACCCAGCGGCTTGAGGTGCACGGTCACTGCGGGTTCGGGCACTGTCGGCACAATCAATGTCACAACCGTCAAGGTCGCGTGCAAAATTCCGACCTTCACCATTGGCGGGACTCTCTCCGGTTTGGTCGCGGGCCGTTCGGTAACGCTGCTCGACAATGGCGCGAGTGCTCTGAAGGTGACGAAGAACGGTGTGTTCACCTTCACGACGGCATTGCCGACCGGCGCTGCGTACAAGGTCACGGTCAGTATCCAAGCCGTGGGGGAGACCTGTACGGTGACGGGAGGTACGGGCACAGTAGGCACCTCCAACGTCACGTCGGTTGTGGTCGCGTGTACGCCGAAGCCCTTCACGATTGGTGGCACAGTGTCGGGATTGACCACCGGCAAATCGGTGACCTTGCTCGACAACGGCACCGATTCTCTCTTGGTGGCTGCTAACGGGACATTCACATTCGCGAAAGCTGTTCTCAGCGGCTCTCCTTATAAGGTCACGGTGAAAGTCCAACCTGTGGGGGAGGCCTGCACGGTGACGGGCGGCGCCGGCACAGTAGTCGCATCCAATATCACTACGGCCGTTGTCGCATGCAAACCAAAGCTCTTCACCATTGGCGGCACGGTCTCAGGTTTAAGCACCGGCGCTTCAGTGACGCTGCTCGATAACGGTGCTAATTCGCTTGCGGTTACTCTCAACGGGAAATTTACCTTCACAACAACAATTGCCAGTGGGTCCACCTACAACGTCACCGTCGGCACGCAACCGACGGGAGAGACTTGCACGGTAACGGGCGGTTCGGGAACCGTGGTTGCAGCTAACGTCACCACGGTTAAAGTCGTGTGCGCATCATCCAGCACCTTCACCATCGGCGGCACGTTGTCGGGGCTGAACACCGGTTCATCGGTGACGCTGCTGGATAACGGCAGTGACTCGGTGACGGTGACGGCCAACGGCGCATTCACTTTCAAAACAAAATTGGCAACCGGAGCGGCTTACAAAGTCACCGTGGGCACGCAGCCGACGGGGGAGACCTGCACGGTCACTAACGGTTCGGGCACGGTGGGTTCCGCCAATGTGACCAACGTAGCAGTTGCGTGCGCAGCGGCGAAGACCTTCAGTATCGGCGGCACAGTCAACGGGCTTAACGCCGGTACATCGGTGACGCTGCTCGATAACGGCGGCGATTCGCTAACAGTGGCGGCCAATGGAGCGTTCACTTTTAAGACGGCTCTGGCTAGCGGCGCGGCTTACAGCGTCACTGTCGGCACGCAGCCTACGGGCGAGACCTGCCCGGTCTCCAATGGTTCAGGCACGGTGGGCTCCGCCAATGTGACCAACGTTGCGGTCGCATGCTCTTCAAGTACAGGCGGGGGCGGCGCGTATTGGATTCCATATTCGGCATTCCCGACACCCAACGTAACACCGGTGGGGAAGAACGGCCTGTTCCTGATTCCATCGGACAAGCTGAGTTCTTCACCCGCTCCAACCTGGGTGACCACTGACACGACCCAGCTGCTGGGGATCGGAACCCAAATTACGGTGACCGGCGGCGTGGCGACATACTCGCCCCAGGTCATGATGTATGCCGACACTGACTCGACCGGAACTACCAGGATCTTCGGGCTGACGCTGGCAGGCACGGGAACTGTGCCGACGCCGACCCAGATCAGCAACGTGGCTCTGCCTTCGGGCCAGCAGATTTGCTCGGTCGGGGCCTCGGCGGAAACCGACGTCACGCAGCCGACTACCCTGTTTGCGGTTCTCGAGGTCGGCACCTTGGCGCAGTGCGGCTCGGGTGGAGGCACCTTCGAAGTCGTGCATTACACGGATGCAAAGACGACGGCTCCGGTTGTAGTGAGCATCAGCACCACTCTGATCAATTCCGTGTACCAGAACGGCAAACTGGTTGGGCTGCTGCTGCTCGCCGGAAGTTCGCTGGATCTCTATGCGAATGACACGTTCACGTCGCCCGTGGCGAAGATTACGGGACTGACAACCGCCAACTATGTTGCGGGGGTTCTCAACGAGGCCACCTTGAGTACCACCGCAGTCTATTACCAAGTGAGCACCGCGACGGCGAATGAGTTGTATCGCATCGACGGTTCCACGCTGGCGGCCACTCTCGTGCAGAACATGGGGACTGGGAGTATCGGCAACCCCGTGGTGCAGGACGACACGAACTTGTATTACACGGTCCTCACCCCCGGCGCCAGCAACACCGAGACCGCCACGATCAACCAGGTTGCTGTCGCGGGCGGAACACCCAAGGTTCTTTACACCTCGCCATCCTTCGAAGTGCTGCCTGGAACACTGGTGGATGGCTATCAACTCGTGGGCAGCAATGATTCAATTGTTGTCTTCGAGTTCTCTTCCTCCCCATATACGAGCGGGATCCAGGACCCGACCAAGTCAACAGCGACACTCTTCACTGTGCCGGTTGGAACAACAACAACGACCCCGACCACACTTGCCAACTACATCGCGGGCAACGAACTTCCTGATGTGTTCCTGGCTGCGCCAAGCGGTAGCGGCTATGCGGCGGACATCTTGTTCGCAACCGTTGAGCACTCAACCGGAACGTTTCCGCTGTATACGAGGGCTTTTTCCGCCGTGTCGATACCTCTGAATGGGAGTAAGGCTCCGGCTCCGATTGCAAATTCGGTGTACGAACCGCTTGCGATCATCTCATCCCATCTCACCGACAGCGTGTGGCAGGTGACTGGCATTACCGACACCAATGGGGGATATGGCGGCGGCACAGCCAATCTGGTGAATGTGAGTAACCTGACGGATACTCCGTTTACAACTACCGGTGGCGGGCACTATGTGTTTGCGGCTGGCTTCTCGGGATCGCTCGCGGCCATCTCGAGCAACAACATTGCCATCGGTATTATCAACAATTCCGCGGCGGTTCTTTCGGGTGGAGGTACGCTGGAGGAGGACGGCGCTGCGGCCGACTTGAGCAGCGACTTCCTGTATCAGATCCGCATCACGAATACCGAAGTCGTGCCGTACTAAACAAGTTAGAACGAAGTGGCCAGAGGGGACTCAGTGAAAGCTACGCAGCGAAGTAAACCGCGGGTATTGGCGGTCGCCTCTGGCCTGTGTTACCTGGGTTCGCGACAGGTGCGCGGATGTTGCTATAATTCCTAAGTGGGGCAGCAGTCCATGTTGCTACTGGAAAATCACCTGGGGAAGCGTGTGCTTCGGCGCTGGGAAGTGGCCGTCGTGGTGCTCGCGATCTGCGGGCTGACGGTGAGTCTGGCGACGCGGACCTTCCGGACGAGAACCTCCACCGGGACGATCGTTAAATCGATCACTGAGCAGTCAGTCCGGCAGCACATGGATAGTGACGCGGCGAAATGGGTCCCGCCTGTTTCGACGTTGACGGTGCAGGAAGTGCCGATTTTTTATCCGCGGTTCGCACCTGCTGGGCCGCCGCTGCCACGTCTCTGCTACGAAGAAAGCCTCTCTAATCGTCCTCCGCCCTTTCATTCCTGAATTCATCCTTACTAGGGTTCTACATTAGGTTTGATTTTTTCGGTTGGTGTACATCAAGCGTGTACCGATCAAGGATCGACGTTTTCAAGTCATAAGCCTGACTGGAACTCCGAATCGTACCTTTACTTTTGAAAACTGGCGCCGGCGCGACCAGCCGGACAGGGGAGCGAATGAATTCAAAGCAGAGAATTGCGGCGATTACCGCGGTCGTGGTCGTAGGACTCATCGCGGCGCGCCTATTAACGAGACCGACCACGAAGGCGGACGCGTCCGATGAGACACTTCCGTCCGCCGCCGTGGCGCTGGTAAAGCGCGCCCCGATCGAGAATGCAGTGACGTTGTCTGGCGCATTTCACGCGTACCAGCAGGTGGATGTGCACGCCAAGGTGGCTGGCTACATTCGCAAGATTTATGTGGATGTGGGCGATCACGTGAAAACCGGGCAGACGCTCGCGGTTCTGGAAGTGCCGGAACTGAGTGCCGAGGTGACGGGAGCGCAGGCTGGTTTGAGACGCGCGAAGGATTCGGTGACGCGAGCACAGAGCAATGTGCACAGCGCGGAATCTATTTATGCGGCGTATCACGCGGCCTACACGCGTTTGAAACAGGCTTCGGAGACGCGGCCTGGTCTGATCGCGGAGCAGGAACTGGATGACTCGATGGCGAAGGACAAAGATTCCGAGGCGAAGATTGAGAGCGACAAGGCTGCCTTGGCGGAGGCGCAAAGCCAGCTTTCTGTGGCGGAAGCGGACCTGCAGCGAATGAATGCGTTGGAGGATTACACGCACGTTACGGCGCCGTTTGCGGGCGTGGTGACCAAAAGATACGCCGACACGGGGACGATGATCCAGGCGGGAACTTCGTCGGATACGCAATCGATGCCGGTGGTGCAACTGGCGGAGTACACCAAGCTGCGGCTGGTGGTGCCGGTGCCGGAGTCGGCGGTGCCGGGATTACAGTTGGGCAGCGTGGTGCAGGTTCATGTGACCGCGATGAATCAGGATTTCGAAGGGAAGGTCGCACGCTTTGCGGATGCGCTGAACGACGAGACCCGGACTATGCACACAGAAATCGACGTGAAAAATGCGGACGGGACTTTGAAGGAAGGAATGTACGCGGAGGCGAAGCTGATTTTGAAGCAGCACAACGACGTGCTCACGGTGCCGATTCAGGCGCTGGACAGGAATAGTTCGGGAGCTTCCGTGTTGATTGTGGATGCACAGGGGCGTGTGGCGAAGCGGCAAGTCAGGTTGGGAGTGGAGTCGAGCGATCGGGTGGAAATTGTAGCTGGGCTGGCGGACAACGACCGGGTGATCGTGGGGAACCGCGGTGAGTTCCGCGAAGGAGAAAAGGTGCAACCGAAGGTCGTGAACGAGATGGCGCAGGGATCGGAGGGCGGAATCTAATGTCAGGATTCGCAATACGGTATCCCTTCTTCATTATTGTTCTTTGTCTGATGGTGGCGATTGTGGGCACGGTGACCCTGGTGCGAATGCCGGTGGACCTGTTCCCGCCGATCAACATTCCCGTAGTCGTCGTAGCGACCTTCTATTCGGGAATGCCGCCGCAACAGATCGAGACCAGCATCACGAATCCATTCGAAAGATTCTTTACGTTGGGGAGCGGGATCGATCACATCGAGTCGCGATCGCTGCCGGGCGTGAGCTTGATCAAGATCTACTTCCAGCCTGGAACAAACGCGGATTCGGATCTTAGTGTGATTTCGAATCTCGCGATGGCGGATCTGCGGAGGCTGCCTCCGGGAACTCTGCCTCCCGTGGTGCTCAAGTTCGATGCGTCGAGTTTGCCGGTGTGCCTGATCACGTTGAAGGGGCAAGGGCTCAATGAGACGCAATTGCGCGATCTGGGGCAGTACACGGTGCGCAACCAGATTGCGAGCGTGCAGGGAGCGTCGGTGCCGCAGCCGTTTGGCGGGCGCTACCGGCAGATTATGGTGTATGTCGATCCGCTGAAGCTCGATGCGCACGAATTGTCGGTGATGGATGTGGTGCGCACGGTGAACGAGAGCAACCTCATTCTGCCCGCGGGTGACGTGAAGATCGGTCCGATTGATTACAACCTCTACACCAACAGCCAGGTTCCGAACGCGGACGACATCAACGAGATGCCGATTAAGACGGTGGGGCAGGCATCTGTGCTGGTCGGCGATATCGGGCATGCGAAGGATGCGCAGCAGATTCAGACGAACGTTGTGCGCGTGGATGGGCAGCGCTCGGTGTATCTGCCGATTCTGAAGCAGGGTGGAGACAGCAACACGATTGCCGTGGTCAAC
>Ga0210409_10005222_pt1 | contig 13692 bp, 16 predicted proteins | sample IncBWH17MmetaG_FD_161649 | JGI IMG/M metagenome (GOLD analysis project Ga0210409, IMG submission 161649) | Forest soil microbial communities from Barre Woods Harvard Forest LTER site, Petersham, Massachusetts, United States - Inc-BW-H-17-M | ecosystem: Environmental > Terrestrial > Soil >... | reverse complement strand
AGGCCAAAGTCGATCCACTGACTGAGCCGATGGTGAAACCGTCGGCTTTTTTGCGCTGACTTCCAAAAAATGGCGGCCTGGTTTTTAGATTGGCGATTTTGCCTGATGTCCTCACCGGCGCTAACAGAAGGCCATGGACGGCATTTCCTTTGGCGCACGAGGCGTGGAAAGGAGCTTGAGACCTGCCTCATGAGGCAGACGGTCGGCCTTGCGCTGGTTCACGTCCTTTGCCGACCAGACCAGGTTTTCCCAGGCATCCTTGCCACCGCGGGAACGGGGCAGGACATGGTCCAGGCTACCCTCATCTGGGCGCAGTACGCGGCCGGTGTACTGACAGCGGTTGTTGTCGCGCTCGCGGATGGCCTTGGCGCACAGCTTCGGGCGCTTCTTCGGAACCTTGGCATAGTTTACCGCCACGATGACCGTGGGCACACGAATCTGGCCGCGAACGGTATGCACCGCCTCGTCCTGTTCGCGGATCGGCAGAGTGATCCACTCCTCCCAGGTTACTGGACGGATATGGTCCTCGCCCTCGATTTCGAGGCCAGTGGCCACGTTGGTGGCCATCATGCAGAACGCCTCCTGAGGCGTGCGCACGTTGATGGCCTGCCAGTTCCGATTGAGCACCAGCACGGTTGCTTTCGTCAAGATGTTCATAAAATTACAGACAACGCCGCCCGTGGGCGGTCAGGTGTTTGCTCTTTGTTGAAATCGACACGGATCAAATTGGCTGCCGCTGCTGGTAATGCTCCAGCTCTCCCTGTTTCAGAGACAGGTGTGCAGACTTCCACACTCAGCGGCAAAATGGTCGCTCGGGAAGGTTCTGCCCCTCCGATTTCTGGGTGTAGGCCAGACGTGATACTATTTCACCACCGAGCGGTCGAAGCTCGACTTGCCAAAATTGGCTGCCAGGGCTGGATTCGCACCAACATGGCCGCCTTCAAAGGGCGGTGTCCTACTAATTAGACGACCCGGCAAAAAAGTGGCCTGCCAAGCCGTAGCTCGACAGGTTATGAAAGCCCGCCTCCGCATTCCGGTGCTTCGGCGCGGCAGCCTTCGCCACCCACTCCAAAGGTGGCGAAGGCTGGTGGAGCCGGAGGTAGTTGCAACCTCACCATACCGGATTAAAAGTCCGGTGCCGGTCTGCTGTGGCTTCAGCTCCTCAAAAATGGTGGGCGAGAGAGGACTTGCACCTCCAAGGCTCACAGATTCTCGATCTGTGGGGTCTTCTAATTCCCTCTGAACCACTCGCCCGGAAACTGGTGCTCCCGGCCGGAATCTCACCGACAACCACAGCCTTCGGAGGGCTGCGCTCTGATAATTGAGCTACAGGAGCTGCTGGCGCAGTGCCAACAAATGGAGCCTCCCGCCGGTGCTGCCCCGGCGTGACTTTCTTACAAAGGAAGCCTGCAGGCTGCCGCAAGGAGGCTAAATGGTCGCAGTCTCCAGTGCTGCCCTGGACACAGCGGGCTTATGAAACCTGCTTGAGCGCTGGCTCGGCTGCGTTTGAATTAAGGAAATGGAGCCCCCACCCGGAATTGCACCAGGCTGGCCTGCTTACCGAGCAGATACATCGCTGACAATGCTTTGGGGGCTTTGGAAATGGTCGGCGCGAGACGACTTGCACGTCCAAGGCTGCCTGATCCTAAGTCAGGTGGGTCTGCTATTCCCCGTGAACCACGCGCCGAGAAGTTGGCGTCCCTGACCGGCTTCGCTCCGGTGATCTCCTGCTTGAGAAGCAGGCATGTTGACTGGGCTACACCACAGGGACAAAAATTGGTGAGGGCAAAAGGATTTGCACCTTTGACCTGATGCATGTGACGCATCCGCTCTGGCGGCCTGAGCTATACCCTCAAAAATGGTGGGGACGAAGAGTGCTGCCCTCTTTGCCTCTCGCATGTCAAACGAGCGCTCTGCTGGTGAGCTACGTCCCCAAAATGGAGCGGGTGAACGGAGTCGCACCGTCGTCTCAGCCTTGGCACGGCCGCATTCTGCTGTTGAACCACACCCGCTTGAAATGGCGTCCCCAGCCGGACTCTCACCAGCAACCTGGAGTTTAGGAAACTCCCGCTCTGTGCTTTGAGCTATGGGGACGAAAATTGGTACGCGCGTCCGGTAACGCTCCGGATCCAGGCACTCATCTAGTGCGACTCCGCTTATAAGGCGGACGGTTCTCTTTGAACTACGCGCGCAGGAAATGGCGGAATGCCGTGGACTTGCACCACTTGCCCGAAGGCACGCACTCGTTAGCACCGAGGCCCGGTTCGCTTGACCGGTGGACATTCCAAATTGGTCCGCGTGGCAGGACTTGCAGCTGCAACCTCTCCGGTTTGAGCGGAACGCCTCTGCATTGGGCTACACGCAATTGGCTCGCCGAGCCGAAGCTCGGAGCGAAGGCTGGTGCCCACGGCCGGATTTGCACCGACACTGTGCGCGTTTTAAGTGCGCCGTCTCTGCCTTGGACTACGTGGGCTGCTGGCGCAGGGCCACCACTTGGTGCCGCGTGAGGGATTTCCACCCCCAACCTCTCCGTTCTGAGCGGAGCGTCTCTTGTAGTTGGACTAACGCGGCGTGAATTGGTGCATCCGGCAGGACTCCCACCTGCAAACTCTCCGTTCGAAGCGGAGGATGATAATAATTTCACCACGGATGCGGAAATGGTGGGTTGCCTCGGATTCGCACCGAGTTCTTGCCGGTTAAGAACCGGGACTTCACTGTCAAAGTTTGCAACCCTGATGGCCGTGTGCAAAGACCGCGACACGAAGGCGGAGTTGAACCACCGCGGCCAGATCTGTGAAGTTCTGATCGACACCGGGATTTCGCATCGCGGAAAGAAGAATCCCAAGCGCACCGAATCGGATGTCCGGCCATTACTTCGACCGTGCGGGGTCTCTGCCGACGAACCCGACTCACTTGGGAAATGGACGGGCATGAGGGTAGCGCGCCCTCTACTCCGGTTTGGAAGACCGGCGTGTGTCTCTCAACACTTATGCCCGGAGAAATGGAATCCCGTGCTGGAATTGCACCAGCCTTTGCGGCTTTGCAGACCGCAGCCTGAGCTAATCGGCCAACGGGATGAACAACTCCATAAAGCAGCTCAAGTGTTTTCCGACGTACAAAAAAGGCGCAATCCACCTTCCGCGAAAGCAGTTTTGCACTCACTCTCGAGAGCCTTAACGAGTCTGCCGTCGCATGTTCCGAAGTAGCTGCAGTACGGAATATACACTGCGTGGTTTCTGTCGCCTAACTGCCCACCGGCGCCTTGTCGACCGAAGTAGCGATTATAGTAGTCAATTTTTGCTTGCCAATATATCCCTGGCATATTTCTCTTTGCCACAGAGATCGTAAGCTGCGAACTCCTCGCAATATCTCGCGTAATTCTGGCGTACCCCGGAAAAACAACGCGCAGCTTTGACGCCACCATGCTCACCTTCTCAGCACCGTGTTTTTCGCGAAGGTGTTTGTCGATTCTGTGCCTGATGTTCTCAAGCACTTCTCGATCCTCTGGTGGAATCTGTTTTGTCCCCTTATGCTTCATCTTTTTCTGGGCGAGTTGCTCCCTGCGCACCTTCACCTCATCAAGCGGGCCCATCGAAATTGGGGTGACCAACCGGATTCGCACCGGCACAAACGCCTTCACGGGACGTGATGCTGCTGTTACATCATGATCACCATTGAACTGGCCTGCCAAGTCGTAGCCAGCAGGCGAAGACTGGAGCCCCTGGTCGGACTCGCACCGACGAATACGAGTTTACGAAACTCGCCCTGTAGCTACTGGAGGCACAGGGGCTTTGAATTGGCGCTCTCACGTGGATTTGCACCACGAACCTCCACCTTCGCAGAGCGGCGTGCAGAAAACTAATTACACCTTGAGAGCAAAATGGCATCCGTGGCCGGACTTGCACCGGCTAGGGTCGGATTGAAAATCCGGCTGCGCGAGCTGCTTTGCATTCACGGACAGAAAATGGTTGCCGCAGAGGATGAGAACCCAGAGTTGCTGCTCGCCGGCAGACATTAACTCTGAGCACTCAGTTCCTCCATGGCGATGGTCCAGACCGGCCCTGCTATCACGCGCTAGCGGTGAACCTTGCGCGTCTTGTAAGTGAGGAGTGGTCGCAACGTCGCGATGACGGACACGAGTCCGGCAACAACGAGGTCTTCGATCACTCCCTCGATGTTCTTGTAAGCGGCCGGCGCTTCCTCGTAGAGCAGGTCGCGCTCTTCGCAGACCACCCGGCTACCCAGCGGCGTTTGCACCAATTGGTGCATGCCGAAGCGTTCGCGCATCCGCTGCCGAGCATCGCTGCGTGCCCACTTGCGCCCCGCACCGTGAGCCAGCGACCAAGCGTGGCTCTCACCGTCACCGACTGGTTTTACGATGTAGTTCAACGAACCACGCGAACCTGGGATCACGACGAACTGAGCATCCGCCGTGACTGCGCCTTTGCGGTGAACCCAAACAGCCTCTCCATCGGTTTCCCGACGACTGATGCTGTTGTGGCAACCGTCCCAGAGCCATTCGGCTTCTGCACGGAGCGCTGCAACGAAACGCTTTGCGATGAGTTCCCGATTGGCTTTGGCCCAGCGCACTGCGAAATCGTGGCCGCGGAGATATTCACCCGCTGCAAACGAATCCGCTTCGACTCCTTTGCCGAAGTGCTGATCCACGTGAGCCCGTAGGATGGATTCGCCCAAACCACGTGAGCCGCTGTGAACGAGCACGACGAGCTGCTGCTTGTCGAGGCCAAGTTTCTTGAACTCGTCGCCATCGAGAACCTTCTCGACCGTTTGCAGCTCGGCGAAGTGATTGCCGCCGCCGATCGTGCCGAGCGCCGCATCGAACTCCGTGGATCCGAGATCGCGCTCAGCAAGGAAGTCGCTCACGAACTGATCCCACGGGTGTTCGAGATTGAACTGCAGCTTGACCCAGCGATCGAGCTTAGCGTCACGACGAGCGAGGTCCGTCTTGAACAATCCCATGCCGCAACCGATGTCCCCTCCGATCACGTGCGGGTAGATTACACCCTCAGTCACGAACGCAGCACCGACCGGCGAGCCTTTGCCCGGATGCAGATCCGGAAACCCGACGGCGTGGCACACGCCATCGAGCTTTGCCGTGGCGTAGAGTTGGCGCACTGCTTCGCCTTCGATCCAACTTTGAGCCGAGGCGAAAAGGCGCACCTGAGTTTCAGTCAAGGTGTTCATGTTTCCTTCTTGTCCGCCGTAGCCTTGGCGAAGGCGGATTGTGCCCGCCAAAGCGGGATTGGTTTTGAGTGGTCCCCGAAGTTGGTATCGCACCAACGTCTCCTCCTCTTCAGGGAGGCGCTAATCTGTCTCAGCTACTCGGGGATGAATGTGGCTTGCCGAGCCGAAGCTTCAGCGAAGGCTGGTCGTCCCGGCAGGTAACGCTCCTGCGTCTTCCGGTTATCAGCCGGGTGCTCTGCTTTTGAGCTACGAGACGATGGTTAATTGCGGCTTCGCGCCAAACCGGTTCACCGGGCGGAACACCAGGTTCAACCGCTGTGGAGGTCGGATTCGCAACGCTCGATTCGGTTTATAGCTCCGACGAAAGAGCAATTTGCTTTGAAAACGGATGGTGGATCTCATGCGGATGCCTTTCGTTAAGGGTTTGGAAATTGGCGGATGGTGTAGGGATTGCACCCACGCAGCCCGGAGGCTCACTCGGTTTTCGGGACCGGGGCATTACTGCTCTGCCAACCATCCGAAATGGTCAGGGTGGCAGGAGTTGCACCTGCGACCTCCTCGTTCCGAACAAGGCCGTCTGCTGCTGACATTACACCCTGAAATTGGCTGCCAGGGTTGGACTCGCACCAACACCGAACGGCTTAACAGGCCGCCGTGCTACTTTGACACTACCTGGCAATGGTTAATTGGCGCTGCCGGCAGGACTTCCACCTGCATCGTTCCGCTTAGAAGGCGGATGCCTGATGTATTCGACCACGGCAGCAATTTGAAATGGCTCGCCGAGCCGTAGCTCAACGAGCGAAGGTTGGTCGGAACGGCAGGATTTCCACCTGCGGCCTCCCGGTCCCAAGGTGTTGGCACACCGCCAGGTGCGCTCTGAAGACTGAGCTACGCTCCGATAAAATGGCGGATCCGAAGGGGTTCGCACCCTCAGCCTTCCCGCAGACAACGGGTTGCTCCGCTAATTGAGCTACGGATCCTTTAAATTCGGAATGTGGAGTGCGGAGTGCGGAATGAATCTGACGAGCTGTTGAATATTCCGCGTTCTCAACTCCGCGCTCCGCATTCAAAATGGTGGGAGGTGCTGGTAATGCTCCAGTTCGTCGCTTCCGACACATATTTTGTGACGCCCGATTTACAGTCGAGCAGCCGGAACACCTCCCAAGATTGGCTTGCCGCGCCGTAGCTCGAAGCTGTGAGGAACCCATGAGGGCACAACGGCCCGCCTTCGCTTCGCTACGGCGCGGCAGCCTCGCTCTCAGGTTTGCTTCGAGCGAAGGCTGGTAGCGGGGGTGGGAGTCGCGCCCACAGAGGCTGAGCTTATGAGGCTCGCCTGAATCTCATTCTCCCCGCAGTGAAATGGTGGAGACCGACGGGTAACGCTCCCGTTTCAGCCTGCTTGCAAGGCAGGTGCATCACTTTTCTGCCACGGCCCCAAAAATTGGAAATTGGCAGGCCGCCCTGGTGCTGCCCCAGGCAAGCTGAGTTTTGGGGACTCTGCTGCACAGGCTGGTGCGCGGCCTACATAATGGAATTTGGTGCGGCTGCCGGGAGTTGCACCCGGACATCCTCCTTGGCGGGGAGACATTCTGGCTGTTAAATCACAGCCGCAACGAAGGTAAAAGGGCCGGGAGCAATCACGCTCCCGGCCCATGCCATTTCAACAAAGAACAAACACCTCTTGCTATCTTGCGATACCAACCCACGGTTTCACGGTGGTTCTTTCGGTGTTTAGGGGCACACCTCCTGCGAAGCCCTTAGAATGTAAATTCCGGCCTAACTCATCCGGCGCGCTTTGTCGCGACCCGTGGGTAGATCCCACCGGCGGAGAACCTCGGCTCTCCCACGCCTTTCTATGTTTTGTGCCAGGTGACATCATCTAGATGCCGTCTTCTTGTCGTCTCACAGTGCTTTGCCTTTCGTTGTCGAGTTCACTTCGTGTTTCGGTTCTGCATGGGTAAACAAAAAACCCTGCTTCCATTCCGGTAAGCAGGGTTGGGAAATTCTTTGATCCTATGATCGTCACCTGCCTACCAAGAGTCTACCCGGATTATAATCAGCCTGATGTTTCAGGCTTAAGGATAGACTAAGGCTGAACATACAGCCTCCGACTGACCGTTCACGACGTGTCGCTCTTTCGAGCGGCCTCGTGGGCCAAATCGCTGCCGACATGTTCATGCAAGTTTTCATTGAATGCGTGCGAAGACTACTACAAAGGCCTCTATCTTGTCCACTTATATCTTTAGGGGGTCGTATATCTTGAATTCAAATATCTGGATGAGTTGATACGTGCTTGCCTCACCAACTGACTGGCGGGGTTGAGTCGCTAGGAGTTGGTTTTCCTTGCAGGAACTGTTGATGGTGACGCGCCGCGATTGCTCCCGATGGGTTGGAGCATCTTCCAAGAAATTCTGAACTTCATCACCGGGAGCAACGGCTTCGTTGTTGAAAAAGCGTTCCGATGACTCCGCATAGATCTTGTCCTTTCGAAAATCCGCCCGCTTCTGCGGGGTGTTCGAAACCACATGAAGACCATAGAGGGTCTTCCACTGAGGGGCATGGGAAATGAAACAAAGGAAATGCAAAACCTGTGGCGGCATAATCGGAAGCGAATCTGAAACGACCTGCAAATAGGCGAAGCAACCAGGTAAGGCCCTGGCGCCAACTTTAGGTGAGATGTTCTTGCGCAGCGCCTCGGAAACGTCTGCCTCAGTTCTTTTCAGTGATCTCAAACCCTACAGAAGCTTTGCCGGTAGGCTGATCGATGTCGTACGAATATTTGACCTCAGGGTCTTTAAGGCCCGCGTTCTCATACGCTTTCTGGATTGCCTGGGTGTCCGAAAAGGTCTGCCTCTCGTTGAACACCTCGCCGACCTTGGAGCGAATGAGTTTCTGAAGCTGCGCATCGCTGAAGCTCGAGTTGCCGGTGAATCGGAGCTTTGCAATTCGAGGATTGCATTGAACGTTGTAGACCAGATCCACGCCCTTCGGTGAGAACTCGGTTGAAACGCGAATGTTATAGAATAATCCGGTGGCATAAAGGTTCCGGACATCATCATCGATGTCCACTGGGTTGAACGGCTTGCCGACCTGAGCACGGATTCGCCGCCGGACCTCCGTTTCTTTAACGGACTTCGGGCCTACGTACCTGATTTCAATTGCGTCCACCTTTTGCTGCAAACGTCCTTGATTTGTCCCGAGGCTCAAGGCGAGACGTTCGCCGTTTAGGCCCTGTTCCCTTTGGTCCACGATAACGTGACCCTCGGCAACGATCCTGGCCTGTTCTGGATACACAATCACGCGGTCCGCCCTGATCGATGTCGGTCCGTATGTAACCAAGGCCCCATTTGTGGCGCTCACGGTAACGGCGCCGTTTGTTTCTCCCGCGCTGGTAGCAATATTTGTGAGGGGGACTTGAGCCCTGAGGTTTGCCTTGATGAACCTCTCCTTAATTTGCCCTCTGAATTGTTTGTAAGTCATGCCACGATCTTGGAGCGTCCTGGTCAAGGTAGCCCGATCCCCAAACTCCTTCTTGATTGTTTCCTGGACTAGGTCATCGAGCACGTTTTCTGGCAAGCTGTACCCCGCCGTCTTAAACTCGTGTTTGATCAGGTCGACGTCGCGCTGGCTCCTGTCGGGTGAACTGCTGGCGATGCCCTCCGTTTGCATCTCTCCTTCTCGAGCCCGTGTAAATGTGAGAAAACCGAGCAGCAGAATACAAGCTATGGTCGCGGCGCGCGCAGTTTGGCTGGAACGTCGATGATGTTTGATCAGGGTCACCCTGGTCTTGATTTCAGTCGTTCGGCTAACGACCGGAACGGCGCTGGGGAATGCCCGAAGTCCATCAGAAATGGCTTCCGCAAGTCTGAGCAGAACTTGCGCATAGCCAAGACGTTCGCCTGCTTGCAGCCGTTCAACCACCATGGCATCACATACAAGTTCGCGATCCGCTCGAAGACGTTGCAGGGCGATCCATGCTAAAGGGTTAAACCAGTGAAGGAATTGGACGGCAATCAGAATGGTATTCAGGATCGTGTCGTAGTTGCGGACGTGAGTCATTTCGTGAAGGAAGACCAACCGCCATTCCTGGTCGTTCAAGAACCTGAGCGTGTTCTCAGGGAGGAGCAGCTGGTGACGCCAAAAGCCGAAAACAGCTGGACTGCTAAGGTTGGGCAATGAAACGAGCGCGACTGGCCGACGAATTCCCACTTCCTGCCGCACAACGTCGAGGATCTGAAGCAAACGTGCGTCCGAAATCTGCCGCGCGGTCCGAATTGTCAGCCTTCAATGGTGGTAGCGCGAAACACCCAAACCACCAAGGAGCAGCAGACCACAGACCCACGTCATGCAGAGTGCTGATTCCAGTGTTAAACCGTGAGCACGGGCCAAGCTTGCCGACCCAGTTCCCAGGATCGAACCCGCGGCGATTATTGGAGGTGGGTTAGACTGGACCGGCTGAGCAGTTGGTTTTAACAGGTTCTCAAAGCTGAGCGAACTCGACGGCGCTATGGGCAGCAGAAGACGGCAGAGGACCAGGAAACTCAGAGCATACCGAAGGCGCGGCGTCAGCCAACGCCTGAGAAGCCGCTGCAACAGCAGAACCAAAAGGACCAGGACGGAAGCATCGAGTGAGGTCCGCCAGGTCCAATCGAATGCGGACCGCAGAATCGCAGTAAACGTGCTCATATCGATTTTTTGTTGAGGATGCTTCTGATTTCTTCGATCTCCTTCCGCGAGAGCTTCTGGTCAGCTAAGAAGCACGCCAAGAACGGTGCGATCTTGCCATCAAACACCCGCGTCATAAACGAACGACTCGCACCCCGTCGGCACTCTTCCTCCGATACCAATGGGCGGAACAGATACTCCCTGGCGGGTCTCTCGGTGGCAAGGACTCCTTTTTGAACCAGCCTGCTGAGCAGCGTGTGGATGGTTTTCGGCTTCCAAGCAGCGTCTCCCGCAAGCCCCTCAACCACCTGCTTCGCTGTGGCAGTCTCTAGTTGCCAGACAACCTTCATGACGGTCCATTCCGCGTCAGAGATCCGGGCAGGCCTGTTCCTGTTTTTCACGACTTTGGTTTTGAAGCTCACAGTATCTTACACTTGTGGGATGACTATATCTTACAAGTGTAGGACTGCAAGAAAAAAAGTTGTAACCTTCGAGTGTCGGATCAAATGAGTGGCTTTCATGCTCGCTAGCGGTGTTCCTGGTGCTAGCCCGAACGACAGACTCCCGAGACTCGTGCCTTGACTGAACAGGACATGAACGATGAGGATCGACCCGATGAGACCACAGCAGGCATTGTTGATTCGCCCGTGGACACGTAGTCGGATTGTGGCACGGTTCACAGTCCCGGTGAGGGCGGGCCAAAGCGGCTCACCGTTACTGAACGCCGAGGGGGATGTGGTGGGGGTGGTTCCTTATGTCAGCCCGACGGAATCGGCGACTGCATCACCAGTTGCCGTTATCCAAAGAATTATGGCTAATGCCGGGACCAACTCACCGACCGCTTTAACCTGGACCCGAATCTGCAATGACCATTAGCACGACCATTCGATTCGTTTGTTTCACCATACTGGTGTTGGCAACCCAATTCCTGGCGGCGGCACAAACCGGTTTCACTGGCGCCGATGCCGACGCCATCAAGGCGTTTCTCCGTGCGAACTTTGACAACACTAATGTCGGCACGGTCATTGGACTGGTTGATGTACGCTGCAGTCGCGTCCTTGCTGCCGGCAGACTGGACAACGGCACTTCCCAGGAAGTGAACGGGGAGACCGTTTTCGAAATCGGCTCGGTCACAAAGACATTTACCACGCTGCTGCTCCAGGACATGGTGGAACGCGGCGAAGTGAAGCTGGACGATCCGGTTGCAAAGTATCTGCCCGAATCGGTTAAAGTGCCGTCGCGCAACGGGAAGCAAATTACGCTCCTTGACCTCGCCACCCATACTGCGGGACTTCCTCGCGACCCGAGTAACCTGACGCCCGGGCACGGGCTGCCCGAAAATGCGTTTGCCGACTACACCGTCGAAAAACTGTATGCCTTTCTGTCCAGCTTCGCTTTGGATCGCGAGCCCGGATCGAAGTTCGAATACTCCAACGTGGGCATGGCCTTGCTGGGGCATATTCTCGCGCTCAAGACAGGCACAAATTACGAAGCGCTGGTGGTGGAACGGATTTGCCGTCCTCTGAAGATGAACAGCACTGGCATTACGCTGACTCCCGAATTACGGGGGCGTCTGGCGCGGGGCCACGACCAACTCGGAAAACCCGCGCCGAACTGGGAGTTTCAGGTTTATGACGCAGCCGGTGGATTGCGTTCAACTGCCAACGATCTCTTGAAGTATGTCTCCGCCAACCTCGGCTTAACGCCGTCCAGGCTGACCCCGCTCATGCAACAAACTCACGTGATTCGCCATAAGCACACGTCCGATCACGGCGATACGGCGATGGCGTGGTACGATCGGGGAGAGGGTTACCAATCAGGATTGGAACTTCTCGGGCACGGAGGCGCGACCGGTGGTTATGAGACATTCATTGGCATTAACAAAGACCAGCGCAGAGGCGTAGTGGTGCTATCCAATCAGCAAGGAGGCTTGTCTCCCGAAACCATTGGAGGGCTTTTGCTCAAAGGCGTTCGGTTGAGCCCGGAAATCGCGATCGGCCTGTCAGCCAGCACCAACATTGTTGGTATCGGAGTCGCGCTTGATTTCGATGCTAAGTCGCGCACGGTCCAAATCACGAAAGTGATTCCTGGCTCCCCGGCGTCGGAGTCCGGATTGTCTCCCGGTTTGGTTGTGCAAAGAATTGATGACGTCGCCACCAAGGACAAAAGCCTGACCGAGTGTGTTGGACGTATACGTGGAAAACCCGGCACCAAGATCCGATTGGAACTGTTCGATCCGAAACAAAATGCAACGACCCTGGTCGAATTAACGAGACGGAGAATCCAAATGTGAAGATTCTACCCAGCCCGGACAAACCAAAGAAGAGCATTGACAGAACCACGCGATTCCTCTGTTGGGTCGCGCTCTTGTTCGCCGCGCAGTTCCCGGCTGCGGCACAAAACAGCTTCACCGACGAGGAAGCTGCCGGCATCAGGACGTTTCTTGATGACAATTTTCGCCAAACCAATGCCTGCATCGTGATCGGATTGGCAGATCAGCGCGGCAACAAGATTTTCAGCGCCGGGAAGCTCGACAACAGCACTGACCGCGATGTGAATGGGGATACAGTGTTTTTTATCGGTTCGGTTTCCAAGACGTTCACGACCTTGTTGCTGCAAGACGCAGTCGAACGCGGAGAGATGAAGCTGGATGATCCGGTGGCGAAGTATCTGCACTCGTCAATCAAGATGCCAACTCATGGCGGCAAGGAAATTACTTTGCTCGACCTGGCGACGCACACAGCCGGATTTCCAATCAATCCGGACAATATGACGGGTGCTAACGATAAGGAGCAGTATGAAACCTATACGGTCGAGAAAATGTATGCCTTTCTTTCCGACTACAAGTTGACCCGTGACCCGGGAACGGAGTTTGAATATTCGAACGTGGGAATGGCTCTGCTCGGGCATGTTATCGCGCTGAGAACCGGCACAAATTTTGAATCGCTCGTGGTGAACCGGATTTGCCATCCACTGCACATGGACAGCACCTGCATCACGCTGAGCCCCGAACTGAAGGCGCGATTGGCGATGGGCCATGACGACTCCGGCAAGCCTTCGCCACCGTGGAAGCTTCAAGCGTATTCTCCAGCGGGCAACATTCATTCCACCGCCAACGACTTGCTGAAATACGTTTCAGCCAATGCCGGCCTTGCGCCGTCCAGCCTGACTCCGCTGATGAAGGAAACGCAGGTGGTTCGCTTCAAAGATTCACGCGGCCTTGCCGACGTGTCAGGTTTCGGGGTCTTTGGCCGCACCGCCATGGATTGGGTGGATCGGGCAGCGTATCAACCGACTGGGATGGAACTCCTCGGCCACGCTGGCGGCGCCGGCAGTTATCATGCCTGGGTCGGCTTCGACAAAAAGCAGCGCCGGGGCGTCGTGGTGTTGACCACTGCAAACGATGTCTCTTCCGAAGCGATCGGTTGGACGCTGCTCCAGCGCCTGCCGCTGAAGCGCCAAAACGCCAACGAATTCGCGAAGGAAATCATGGGTCTCGGATTTGCATTCGGCCTTGATGAGAAAACGCACGCGCTTCTCGTAACGAAGGTCTATCCCCAATCACCCGCGTCGGGGGCCGGCTTGTCGGCTGGCCTCATAATCCAAAAGATAGAAAATGTCTCCACCGTCGGCAAAACCGTTGCCGAATGCGCTGTCCTCCTTCACGCAAACGGTAGCCCAAAAGTGCGTCTGGAACTCGTCGACCCTGAACGGAAGCAAACGAACACCGTCGAACTGATGAGAGGGAGATTTCTGACCTCAGGCTAACGGCTACCATTCATGGAAGACCTCCTGCTGGATATTCGTTATGCCCTGCGCGTG
>Ga0210409_10005221_pt1 | contig 13695 bp, 11 predicted proteins | sample IncBWH17MmetaG_FD_161649 | JGI IMG/M metagenome (GOLD analysis project Ga0210409, IMG submission 161649) | Forest soil microbial communities from Barre Woods Harvard Forest LTER site, Petersham, Massachusetts, United States - Inc-BW-H-17-M | ecosystem: Environmental > Terrestrial > Soil >... | reverse complement strand
TGGCCTGGCTTTTCGATGTAGATATCTTCGTAGTCTGCTAACTGAAGAGCATCTTCTAGAATGAAACCCGCTGAGTTCCAATCCGATCGCGAAACAAAGACGTGCTTAAGCTCCGAATACGGCCCGCCTATTTTGATCTGTCCTCCGGGAGCGGAAACGTCGTAAAGCTCTCCATCGGCGATTGGAGTGCCGAATGTACCTTCGATAACGTTGAACTCGAACGGAGCAAACGTTACTGTCCCGCTCATAGTCGGATGCGACGACCAGTTCGGCTCGATTACGAACTTGCTGGATGCATCAGGAGTAACAATTGCGAGCTGATAATAGTTCGTTACCCAACCGGCAGCGCAGGTGATGACCATTGCTGTGTTCGATGTGATCGCGCAATACTCTCCGTTTCCGGTGCCAGCTACGATGGTTGCCTGTTGTCCTTTGAATGCATCTGCAGGCCAGTTGGCAGTAGAGTTTTTGATTGTGGTCGAGCTACCTCCGGTAGCTTGGGTTAAGCGAAGCCCGCCAAATTTCCCGCGCGTTTTAATCTGATAGTACTTCCCGTCACCGCCCTGGCCCGTCCCTGAGAAGAGAGTGCCCACCGGCCAGGAAGTGCCCGACATCGATTGACTGCCGCCGGCAGAGTACCACTGCGCCGCTTGGAAGATGGTTCGGCTATGCTCGATAAGAATCGGATTGCCGGCAGCTAGCTTGTGACTCTCAGAGCGGACACTACGTACAATGCAACGATCCTGCGGGGCTTCACAGTAAACGTCGAAACCGGTCTGCGTGCCGAAACCGGCGGAATCGTTTTCCATCGTGGTCCCATTTACCTCAATGCTACCGCCGTAAACAGCCACGCCATACAGCGGGCATCCCTGAATATCTCCGCCGATGATCTGCTCTTTAATCGCATTCTGGGCGTAAAAACGTCCAACGTTCCGGCCGGTATTATTTCCGCCGATCTGCCAACCTGCGCCGGTGAAACCGTTGAAGTAGCAGTTGTAGCAGCGGATGTTATCTCCCTGAGCGCCGCCGCCGCTCTTAGCGATCAGCACACCCACATCGGTGAGACCAGCGCCCGCAAAGAAATCGTCATAAAATGTAATGTTTTGCGGGCTCAGATCTACCCCTTGGCCGCGACTATAATCAATGTCCACTAACGCCGCGCCCGACTGCCCTCCGCAACTGTTCTCGAAACGCAGGTTCTCAAAGCGACCGTAGGCTATCGACTGCCCGTCGATAATGCGCAACCCGCATGTGCGCTGCTGTAGGCCGCTTCCGAACTGGTTCTCTCCTTCCCAGCGAAAACCAATCATGTGATACACATGAAGCTCTGCATTGATCTTGTACAACGCCGAAAAGTGCAGCACGCGGTTGTATTTCGCATAAGGCGTCGCATTGGTTCGGTTGCTTCCATAAGCTCCGATGATCGCCGCCTGGAGCGCTGGAGTGTTCACCGTTCCGCTCGCGTCCCCCGCACTAGCTCCCCACCATTCCGGATAGACATGGACGAGAACTTGTCCTTCCTCATCGCTCGCATCCGCGGAAGCAAGTCTTACAGTGCCGTGCCCCGCCACGGCATTGCAGAAAATCTTCGACATCGGAGCGCTGAAGTAGCCGGTAATGGTAGTTGTGGTCCCGTCAGCGGGAGCCAGACAGGCGCCGTGGGAGAATTGCAGACTTACGTTCGCCGGAATCGTGCAGTTCGTGGCTATCGTGTATGTGACAGGATAGAGGACCAACGTGATGCTCTGCGTACCCCAATTCGGGCAAGTTGTCCATGTCTGATTCGCCGAATAATCCGCCCAGACGATTCCACTGCGACGCCCCAACGATGTGATTGCATTGTTGATTTGAACATCAGCCGTTGATCCGGTTTGCGAACTCGCTTTGAAAATCAGACTTTCGCCTGGGCGGTCTTCAGCGGAGTCATGCTTAGCGACGCTCTCAGCCACGATGATGGCTACTCCTCTAGCAGAAGCGGCGTAGCAAGACAGATGTGCCGGTGGGCGGATGATAAACGCAATCAGAATTGCAGTGCAGGCAAGAAATCTCATTGGCTTACTTGTTCTCGGGTTTGAGTGAAGGCGGGTCAGCTTAGCAGCAGGTCAGGCCCGTTCTTCGCATCAGGCTGATGCTTTCGTCGAACACTGTTGTCTATACCACGCATATGTGTCCGAAATGCCTTGCTCCAGGGAAATCTGGGCACGCCAGCCGAGTGCATGAATTCGCGAAACGTCCAACAATTTGCGCGGCGTTCCATCGGGATGCGAAGGATCGAAGACGATGCGACCGTTATAGCCAGCGATGCGACTCACAAGCGCGGCAAGCTCCGCGATTGTCAGATCCTCGCCAACGCCAACATTCAGCACATCGGGACGATCGTAATTCTCCATCAGAAAACAGGCGGCGTTGGCCAGATCATCGACATGAAGAAACTCCCGGCGTGGTGTCCCGGTTCCCCAGAGGGTAACTGTGGGCGCGCCCGAAATCTTAGCCTCATGAAAGCGGCGAATCATCGCGGGAAGGACGTGTGATGATTCCAGATCAAAGTTGTCGCCAGGGCCGTAGAGGTTCGTCGGCATGAGACTGATCGTCGAGAATCCATACTGGGCGTGATACGTAGCGGCCAGCTTGAGTCCGGCGATCTTCGCGATCGCGTACGCTTCGTTTGTCGCTTCCAAGGGGCCGGTCAATAAATACTCTTCTTTGATCGGCTGCGGCGCCAACTTCGGATAAATGCAGGATGAGCCGAGAGACAAGAGCTTCTTCGTACCATGCCTCCAGGCGGCGTGAATGACGTTGTTTTGAATCGCGAGATTGTCGTGCAAAAACTCGGCTGGGCGCTTCGAGTTTTCGAGAATCCCACCAACTATCCCTGCGGCCAAGAAAACAAGCTCGGGCCGATTTTCTCGGAAAAAGCGATCCACCGCTTGCTGTTCGCATAAATCAAGCTCGGAATGGCTCCGAACCAGCACAGTGCGGCAACCCAACGCTTCGAGTCGACGGGCGATCGCTGATCCGACCAGCCCGCGATGGCCGGCGACAAAAACGCTAGAGGCCTGCGATAAGGACAGGTGCTCAGCCATGGACCCTGCCCCGGGGATTGATCTGGTGCCCCGCCTGCAACAGAGTCTGCTCCTGGCGCGCCAATTCCACGTCGCTCTCGACCATTGAACGGACCAATTCTTCGAAACTGATTTCGGGCTTCCATCCGAGTGTTTGCCGGGCGTTCGTTGCATCTCCTTGGAGAAAGTCGACCTCGGTCGGTCGAAGATAACGGGGATCTGTTTCGACGTAACTTTTCCACTTGATCCCGGCAAAGCTGGCCGCGAGGTCCAAGAAGTCTCGGACAGAGTGACTTTCGCCAGTGGCAACGACATAATCATGGGGTGAGTCCTGCTGCAACATCAGCCACATCGCACGGACGTAATCAGCCGCGTGGCCCCAATCTCGCCGCGCTTCGAGATTTCCGAGGTAGAGTTTTTCTTGCAGACCAAACTTAATCCGGCCCAAGGCGCGCGTGATCTTGCGCGTGACGAAAGTTTCGCCCCGTCGCGGGGATTCGTGATTGAAAAGAATTCCGTTGCAGATGAATAGATTGTGTGCCTCTCGTTGGTTCACGGCGTACCAATGGGCGGCTACTTTACTCACGGCGTAGGGACTGCGCGGGTAGAAGGGCGTCGTCTCGTTCTGTGGTGGGGGCGAGGCCCCGAACATTTCAGAGGACCCCGCCTGGTAAAATCGCGGCTCGCGCTCGCTGACCTGCGCATAGTCACGAAAAGCTTCCAATAGACGCAACGTGCCTGTTGCCACAATGTCCGCTGTATACTCTGCCTGATCGAAGCTCACGCGCACGTGGGATTGAGCCCCCAGATTGTAAATCTCATCGGGCTGAATCTGATTGATCAGACGACTGAGGCTAGCGGCGTTTGCTAAGTCACCATAATGCAGACGCAGAGCAGTTTCCTGCTCGTGCGGATCGGAATAGATGTGATCGAGACGATCCGTGTTGAAGGTGGATGTGCGGCGGATGATGCCATGGACCGCATACCCTTTGGTGAGCAGGAGCTCGGCGAGGTAAGACCCATCCTGACCTGTGATGCCGGAAATGAGGGCCTTCGGAGATTTCTTGTTTGAGGTCGTGGTCAGGCGACTTACTCCCTTCCATCTAGTCTCAACTGCTTTCAGTAACAGACCAAAGTGCGAGCGAGCAGACTATAGGTAGCTATTTTGGCGGACAACAAATTGAACATCACCACTCTATGACCCGAGGAAGGCTTACACCGCTGACGGAGCGGCGGCGCGCGCAGGGGTTGAATGAGAAGTCTCCAAAAGGCCAAGGATCGACAATATTCTCGCCACTCCGATCGGCCTGTCATAATATTTCTCAAAGACACGCCGCGCCTTCGCTCCCGCCTCTTGCGCCACAGCCCGATCTTGCTCTAGCCACTTTAGAAGGCGGACCATGCCAGCCGCGTCCCCTGGCTCGATTCTCCAACCGCATCCATGCCGTTCAACCACACGAGCAGGTGTCGTGTCCTCAGGGCCTACATAAAGCACAGGCCGTCCGGCTGCCATGATTCCGTAGATTTTGCTCGGCACGACCGCCCCTGCAGTTGCTGGGATCTGCGTGACCAACCCCACATGGCCTTCCGCGAAGTGGCGGCCCAGCTCGGAGCGGTGCGCGTAAGACCGGAATTCGGCATTGCGAATCCCTTCCGCTCGACAGAACTCTTCTAATGGGCCACGCCGTGCTCCGCCACCGGCGAACACAAAGCGGAATCGGCAGTCGTCACGGAGCTGCCGCATCGCTTCGGCAATTGTAAACTGCTCGTGGGCCAAGCCGAAGGTACCAGAATAGTGCACCACCAACGGCCCTTTCTGGAATGGACCGGGTAAGATTTCGCTTCCGTCGGCCCAGTTTTCGGCCACAAAGATCTTGTGCTCAGGAATCCCACGGGCAATCAGCCGTGCCTTCATGTCCTCGCCTAGGGCGATAATTCCGTCGGCTCTCTTTCGCGAGAAATCTGCCAAAGTGCCGATCAGTCGCGTTACGATAGATCGTTGCTTTAGGACATTCAGATCTACTGCAATGTCCGGGTAAACGTCCATTTCCCAGATAAAGTGATGCGATCCGCGCACGCTGTTTAGCAGAGTACCCAACAGCGAAACGAGCGGAGGCGTCGTCAGCGTGACTACCAGTCCTGGCTTTGGGCCACGAACGCCCTGGACCACCGCTCCCACGAAGAAGGACGCATATGAAACGACTCGCCCGATCCTTCCTCTTGAAAATGCCACGCTCCCACACTGCACAATCCTCACTGGAGGCGGGGAGGCCGCATCTACTCCCCCGTAAACTGAGTTTCCGCACAGTACGGTCACCGCGTGGAGGTCCGGGTCCATCTCCCGCGCAACATCCGTCAGCAACTGTCCCGTCGCCGCCGTATCCGGCCAAAAGAACTGGTTAATGAGCAAGACATGCATTGAGGTTTAAATGACATCGTGGACGTACTGGTTATACCTGGTCACGCCGCTACTTGGCGGCTACGGTCCAATCAGTTCCGTCACAGTAAGCAAGAATATGATTTCCGCCGCCACCGGAAACAGCAGCCCCCCAAATGTTTGTGCTTGAGTCAGTGATGGCTACCATCTGTCCTTCTGTCTCACCGTCACAAGCTGGCAGCGCTAAGAAAGCTGCCGCCCTTGACTGGAAAGACTTTGCCGTAAGTGCAGCATCTCCAAGATTGTCTGCCGTTCTCACGGCTAACTTGGCGGGATTGCTGGTCGGAAATATGCCGGGGTCACTTGAAGAATCTCCGTGAAAGGTTAGAGGGCGATATGCAATGATGTTACCATCTCCACGTCCGTTCGGATCTATCCCACCGAATTGAATAAGCTGCTGTGTGTGTCCGAGAGAGCCGTTATTCGTGCCATAAATTGAGATATGCCCTCCATGACTCGTGGGGTTCCAATCTTCATCGGCTTGGGTATAGATCGCTGCAGAGCCTGCATAGTAGATGGATCCATCATAACCTCCGAAATTTATGCCTCCGATGCTGTCCAGCTCATATCCAGTCAGGGTCACAGGAGTGGGCGTCGAGCGCGTTCCGCGCGATTTGTAAAAGTTAATATAGGGTGCCCGAAACCAGGCATCCGCATGAGTATACAAATCCGATCCGACCGCGAAACTGTTATGTTCCTCGATTGGAATACCAACTGGGTTTAAGTTCAACAAGAAGTTTGGATCCGCCGGAGACGTCATTGTCAAGGCGTGTGGCCCACTAATGGTTTGATCCGCGCAAGGAGAGAGTTAGACAAATCGACCGTCTCTGCTGCCCTCTGTTTCGTGCCCAGTCTGAACAGAATCGAATCTGGAGTGCACCTGACGTGTTCTAGCATCTTGGTCTGATAGGCCGCACGCAGAAGGCTTGGCTGTTACTTGCGCGAAGGCACATCCGGCTAACCCCAAACAGATTAGGATCGCGGAGCGTTTCAATGTCTTCATAAGACTAATGAGCTCACCGTAACATTGATTCCATCTCAAGCCAGCTGGCGCACCGCCGAATTTGCTGCACGCTAACGAGAAAAGGAACCGTCATTTTACCGACGCTCTCTCGTCTGATTAAGTTTGCACAGGCTATAGTTGATGCGGCGATCGAGAACCTCCCCATGTCGTTTGCGTGGGGATCCACAAGATTACCTTGTTCGCCAGTGTGCCGGGAAATCACATTCTATCAATGCGTCCCAGATACGAGCCTACAATCTTCCCTTGGCAACCATTCCGCGTGTCGCGAATCAGGTCCTCTTCCGCAAGCTCGTAATATGTCCATCTGGCAGCTCCGCCTTATTTTTCTCGCCGCATCGCCGTCAGGTTTGAACGGTAGCGAGCGTACATTTATCGTGTCTCAAGTCTTTAGCAAACAACTTTCACCTTTCAGGGTCGGAGCGTGGCATCGATAAAGACAGCTCTTTTAGCTACTGAGGCAGCTCTCAAGTGGTTTTCATCTTTATAAAGTGGTGCCCCCTCACCATCGGTGGCTGGACAGACATCTCTGTTGCAGAAGTAATCAGCAGGACGAATCACAGTGGCGCCAGTCCTTCTCGCGATCTGAATCAACCTTTCCTCTATCGGTGCAATGAAGCGATTAAATGCGGTTTTGTTAACAGGCTGAAGCCTGCCACTTTCGAGACCGTTAAATCGATGAAATACAACACGCGGATTATAGGTCGGCGAGGTCGGGTTTGATGACAGAATAACAACTCGCTTGCCAGATTGGACCAATGATGCAACGGTGGCCTCAAAGCCCTTCCATGCTTCCTCGATATCTCCGCCCGCCAATGGTCTCCCGTCAACGCTTAGTACACTGAGTGGTTTCGATCGGTCCGGGTAGGTGCCGAGAAGATAATACTCCCAGTCAGCCCCAATAACAACTGTGCTAACATCTCTCGCAGTCGCTTCCCTGCTCCAGTAGTTGTAAAACTGCGGACAAGAATAACCTGGTTTACTTTGATTGAGATTTGGTAATGGGAGGCAGCCACTGCTTGTCGCAAAAACCGCCGACGCCAAATGGGGATTGCCCTCAATCGCGGCCTTCACACGAGGCCAGTATTGCTCGACATGCGAGTCACCAGCGAAAAGAGTTACTCGATCCGAACGCGAGGGGACTTTGTGAAGAACGAAGACAGATTTCATGAAATTGTCGCCAGACGGATAGTCCCAATCGTTTACTGCTTGTACGATACTCATGACTTGGGGCTGGTTGAGTCTTGGCGTGACGAAATGGATTACCGACAGTGCTCCGAAGATGGTGACAATGAACATCGCCGAAGCGAGCCCACCTACTCTCAGATGCCGGGGATTCAGATTCCGAAGCGGAGTCTCCCAAAAGCGCCAAGTCGCCCACGCCAAACAGCCGGAGACTGCTAGAGCGCCAACCATTAGAAGCCTGAGCCGCATGGGGGACAGAACAAAATCTGAATCAACAACGAGCTTCAAGTACACCAACATAGGCCAATGCCACAGGTATAGAGGATAACTTATGATGCCTATGAACACACAAACCGGATCGGCCAATAACCTCCGGTTGATCCAAGCCTGAGAGCCAGCGCCGATAAGAAGCGCCGTTCCCAACGTCGGCAGCAAGGCCCACCAGCCTGGGAATCTCCTATTTTCACTAATCAAAGATAATGAAAGAACGATCAGCAGGCTTCCTAGCACCGCAAATAATTCGCTTAGGATACTTGATCGGACCACTCTGTGCCCCGCTAAAAGCGATGAAAGAGCACTGCCGAGCAATAATTCCCACGTGCGAGTAATTGGAAGATAGAAAGTAAGGCTCGGTACTCTGCCCACCAAGATCGCGTTCAGGGAGAAAGAAACCAACGCTAGCAGGCATATCATTGGCAGGATTCTTTGAGTCCGCCTCCAAAACAATACAAGCAAGAGGGGCCACATAATATAAAACTGCTCTTCGATTCCCAAAGACCAGAGGTGCAGCAGGGGCTTCGATTGTGCCGCTGCATCAAAATAACCCGCCTGATGCCATAAGAGTAAGTTGGACATGAACGCTGCCCCGGCGATCGTGTGCTTCAAGCTGCACATACTCGTCAGGCAAGAGTATGAACCAACCGAAAGACAGGCAGACGATTAGTACCAACAGGAGAGATGGAAAGATCCGCCCAATCCGCCTCGCATAAAAATCGGCAAAACTGAAGTTACCACGCTCAAGGTCTTTAAGGATGATACCCGTTATCAAGAAGCCGGAGATAACGAAGAATATATCGACGCCGACAAATCCTCCGGGCAAACAACGTGGAGATGCATGAAACAGTAGGACAGAAAGGATGGCGACGGCACGAAGCCCATCGATGTCTGGTCGATAGTGGTGAGCTACCCCTGACATGGGCATATTCTTCGGTAGGCTCCGCGCAGGGCGGAAGATTCAGTGATTGCCACGGCTCCACTGATACAGCCCAGTTGGTATGACCATTCTGCCAGTCTCATGGAAATGCCGCTCCCTCCTTGAGGCCGGGATAGGGCCGTCTCCTTCGTCATGCCGCACACGGCAAGGGCCGGGTAATATCGACTGACCAGATCTTCTGCGCTAGGAAGTGTCTTCCTCATTAGCAGCACGGCAGATCTGTTGAACGCATCCGTCAGTACACCCACAAGATCTAAAGTCAGGAGATTGATGCCCAGCAGTATCGAAGCGGCGGTGCCTACCGTGCTTCCCACATCGCGGAACGGACTCACTCGGTACTTAGCTCGGCAAACGCTGTCCGGTTTTCGCTCAGGCGCACGTTATCTTCCTTGTGCAGTACGAATCCACTGATGGACAGCACGTCCATCTGCGTTCGCAAGAAGCAGTCGATCGCCTCGGCTGGCGTCTGAACGATGGGTTCATTCTCGTTGAACGAAGTGTTCAACAGCACCGGCACGCCCGTGAGTTCCTCGAACTTGTGAATTAACTTCCAATACCGCGGATTGACTTCGCGCTCCACGGTCTGGAGCCTCCCGGTCCCGTCCCCATGCGTCACCGCCGGAATCTGTTCGCGTTGCTCCGGCTTGATCTTGTACGCCATCACCATGAACGGTGATGGGTAGTCGATCTCGAAATAGTCGCTCACCCTCTCCGCAAGAATCGATGGGCAGAACGGCCGGAACGGCTCTCGGTACTTGATGCGGCTGTTGAGAATCCCTTTTATGTCCTTGCGACGCGGGTCCGCAAGAATACTCCTGTTCCCCAGCGCTCGCGGCCCAAACTCCATGCGGCCCTGAAACCAGCCCACAATCTTGCCTTGTGCGATCGCCTGCACTGTCCGACCAATGAGATCCTCTTCTCCGAGCTTGTGATACTTGCAATGGGCAGCTTCTAATTCATGGAGGATGTCATTGTCCGAATACTCGGGCCCGTAGTACACGTGGCGCATTTCAAAGCAGCGGGGTAGCTTCAATTCTTGATGCTGCACAAAGAGCGCCGCGCCGATCGCAGTCCCAGCGTCGTGCGCCGCCGGCTGTATGTATACATCCCGGAAATCCGTGCGTTCGAAAATCATACCATTGGCTACGCAATTCAGTGCTACGCCACCAGCGAGACAAACCGCCTTCATACCCGTTTGTTTTTGTACGAAGTTCAACAGCGCGAAGTAATTTTCCTCCAGTACTAGCTGCACTGACGCCGCGAGATCTTTATCCCTCTGTCGAATTTCTGAACGCGGCACACGTGGCTCTCCGAACTCGCGCGACATCCTGTCGGAAAAGATAGCGCCGAGCACCGGCTCTCCTCCGTACCAAGTCATCTCGACACCTTTCGTGTGGTGGGTGAAGTAGTCCAGGGCGAGCCGGCACTGATCCTTCTCCGTCTGGGCTACCCTGCGAACCTGTTCGGCAAAGCCGGGCTCGCCATAGGCGGAGAGCCCCATCATCTTGTATTCGTCCCCGTATTTCGGGAAGCCCAGAAACTGCGTGAATGCAGTGTAGAAAATGCCCAGCGAATGCGGGAAGGAAACCGATCCACGGACTTCTATATCATTCCCTTTTCCTACACCCCACATCACGCTGCTGAAATCGCCAAAGCCGTCGATGGAGATGACGGCAGCTTCCTCAAACGGCGACGCGAAGAACGCGCTGGCCAGATGCGCCCGATGATGTTCGACAAAATGTATCTGACGAGTCTGCTGGGGCACGATTCCCTCGGCAGCGAGTTCCCGGCCCACTTGCGCAATGCGGGCGCTGTTGGCGGCGCGTGATGTGAGACTCGGCCAACGGTGTGGCCGCAGTGCTACCCGCACGAGTTTGTCTGCCAGATGCGCCTTGGGATTGCGCGATATTGCAATATGATCCGGTTGCGATCCCTGAAGGCACGCCTTAGCGGCCAGCACGGGCAAACCCGCCCAGTGCTTAACGCGATTCAGCCGCTCCTCTTCGAGTGCCGCAACTAACTGTCCGTCGCGCAACAATGCGGCTGATGCGTCTCCGTGAAACGCGTTGAGTCCGAGGATATCCATTTGCTTTTGATTTACTCCTAGTGCGGAATACTACGCGCCAAGGTCTGCAAAATCAGGCGCGCGTGCCATCAGAAGCACTACAGTTCCGTCGCAGACCACCTAGCGGCTACGCAGGCTGCAGGTTCGCCCCTCGGTGTTTGCGGCCCCCGTGCTTCAAAACTTCCTCATACGTCGACAGCATCAGATTTGCGATACGCTTCCAGCCAAACTCCTTCGAGACAAGAGAGCGCCCTTTCTCACCCATCCTTAGGAGCTCTTCCCGATCCAAAGTAGTCGCGCGGCGTAGACCTTCCGCGAGGCAATCCACAGTTGGTTGAACCCACCAACCGCAACCTGTCTCTTGCAGCATCGACCATGGTGCCCCGGTGGTAGTCAAAACCGGTACACCATGCGCGAGTGCCTCGGCGACCGCCATGCCGAAGCTTTCCGAATGAGTCGGTAAAACAAAAAGGTCCACATCGAAAAAAACGGAGCTCTTCATTTGAGGCTCGACCGGGCCCACGAAAGAAACAACATCGCCTAAACCGGAGTCAGATACTGCCTTCTCCACCTGCTTCTGATGACCCGCTTCGTCAGGGCCAGCGATCCGCAGCAACCAACCCTCGGGCTGCACACGCGCCCAGGCCTCGACCAACATCGGAAGGCCCTTGATAGGACAAATCCGACCGAGGAAGAGAGCCGTTCTTTGGCGGCCGCGAACTGCTCTTTGAGCGTCGAGGCGAAGGTTTCGAGGACACTCCTCCGGCAAATCGATTCCATTCGGAACAGTCGCGACGGGAACGTTAAACCCCAAGCGCTGCAAGTTCTTAGCTTCCGCCTCACCGGCTGCAATGTGGAGTCGCGCTTGCTTCAGATCACGCCGCTGGTACAGCCACCATGCTATTTTTTTCTTGGCTTGTTTATGCCTTAACGCCCAAGGCTCAAGCATTCCTCGAATACTCACCAATCGCGGGATGCCGCGCTTTTCAGCCAACATCGCGAGTCGGTGGTTATGAGGCAGCCAGATGCCATTGTCATGCAGAAGATCAACCCGCCCGAATCGATCGAGAGCGTCGGATTCTGACCCTACAATACGCTGGACCGAAGTTCCTAGCGGCAGCAGCGGGCTTACTGCCGCAGAACCGTCGGACGCCCACAAACCGACTTCGACGCCGACGTCCGCTAGAGCGGTCGCAAGTCTTGAGACCGAAAACGCAGGACCGCCGTAGTCAGGCTGGAGACTTGTTACAGAGATGAGAACCTTCACGACAGTTGCACGACGGTCATTGGCTAGAGTCAAATCTAAAAGAGCTTCACGATTAACTACGCTTACGAACGTACAACATCAAAGTATTCCTCAAAGCCGGCGGGGTAACGCTGTGTACTCCGAGAAGCAGCAAGAAAACACCACGGCGATTGAAGTGATATCTCGGCTCTGAATCGAATGCAAAGCCCATGTGATCGTAACGATCAACCGGAAATAATTTGCGAAGCTTACGCAAGGTGTTCATACGATAGTGCGCAGGGAAAATATCCTGCTCCTTGCGGTGGGGTTGGGCGGAGCGGACCAGCGAACTCGCCAAGCGGGCCGGCACGATGCGATTCATTACAGCGACGTAGCCATAGCGGTTGGGCGTCCGCGCACAGATCCATCCGCCAACTTTGAGGACGCGATCGAGTTCGGCCGCAATCCGCGACTCATCCTGAATGTGCTCGAAGGTCGAATCCGAGAGAATGAGGTCGAAAGTGCGGTCCCGGAACGGCAGGGGCGCATCCATCGTAATGACGACCGCGTCGTCAATCCAAGGATTGCCACGCACCGCGGGATCGACATCTGCGCCAATGATCCGGCGTCCTGCGCACCGAAGATCGCGAAGACTCTTCCGAAAAGGTGACGAATCGTCGTAATATGCCGCTCCACGACCAGCTCCGAAGTCGAGCACAAGTTGATTGGGTCCCAACAGCGCGTGAACTCGTTGGTAGAATTGAACAGTGCCGTCGCAGCGTGAAAATCCTCCGGCTCCGTTTTCAGGAAAAACGGCGGAAACAACATCGTTCATCCCTTTAGGCCTTTGTTCTCACCGCGCACAAATTGTCGACTTGAAGAAGGTGCCCAGCACTTCAACTACACTGCGCGTGTGTTTGAATGAGCCGCCAGTGGGGCGTAAGAAAGATTCTTTCCCGAGGCTGGATGACGCTCGATCCGGCGAGTCCACAGCATCCTCCACCCATACGCCGCCACCAACGCAGCCGCTGGGCCGCCCGTGATTTCCACGATTGACCCGTTGGGTTGAATCATAGCCACACAGGGGAGAAAGAACAGAATAGCAGTGCCCAATTCACCCTGACGTTCGGCGATGGCCGCCTTGAGATCGAGCTTTCCGATCGCCCATCCGAGCAGAAAAAAGCCAATGACCACTCCCGGAACACCAAAATTGATCTGGAACTCCATTACATTGCCTACCCCCATCGACGTAGTGGAGCTAAACTGTAGACCAGTCATTTTCGAAACGATCTGCGGGCTGCCACCATATACGGGCTTGTCGCGCCAGAAGACGCGCGGAACCAGGGCGAGAAGCCCCTCCCAGAACGACTCGCCTTTCAGATACTCCGCCTGGCCGCGTTCAATACGCCGAGCGGCTAAACCAACGTAGTAGTTTTGATTAAGCCTCTTATCGAGAGCAGTCAGGTGAAGGCGATCGGTAGGGTCAA
>Ga0210409_10005218_pt1 | contig 13697 bp, 12 predicted proteins | sample IncBWH17MmetaG_FD_161649 | JGI IMG/M metagenome (GOLD analysis project Ga0210409, IMG submission 161649) | Forest soil microbial communities from Barre Woods Harvard Forest LTER site, Petersham, Massachusetts, United States - Inc-BW-H-17-M | ecosystem: Environmental > Terrestrial > Soil >... | reverse complement strand
ATGTTTGTTCGGGACAGCGCCGAGGAAATATCGGATGCACGCTCGAACCGGCCGGATTCAGTCTCTCTTGAGGATCGGAATCGCCAGATGTAACGAGGGTCAGTGTCGTCTTTGCGAATTATCCGAGCAGCGCGGTTAGCACCAGCGCGTCTTCGATGGGAGCCGAGTAGTAGCGCGGGCGGCTGCCGGTGACTTTAAAACGATTCTGCTCGTAAAATCTGAGCGCCGCGAGATTGGAAGCGCGCACTTCGAGGAACGCCTTCCCGGCGTGAAATGTCGCGCCCCACGCTATCGTCTCGTGCAGGAGCGCTGCTCCGACCCCGCGGCGTCGCCACTCCGCGGCCACCGCGAAATTGAGGACTTCCAGATCACTCGCCACCCGCCGCGCGACAATGAATCCGGCAACTTCGCTCGTTTCCTCCGCGACCCACCCGGCCATGTCGCCCTGCACCACGCGCGCGTAGTCCCATTTGGTCCATTGCGCGATTTCCGGACACGCAGACTGGATCGCCAGCACGAATTCCACGTCGCGCGTCTCGATCGGTCGAACGTTCAAGATTCCTTCGGTGCCTTCCAATGGAGTTCCGCGTCCGTTCGTCGCACGTAGTTGGCGTCGAGCGTGAGTGAATTCACGACCTCGCCGCGCCGCGCGCGCTCGACTCCAAGTCTCCCGACATGCGGCGCCAAAATCGCCGATACCTCGTCTACGCGGGTCCGTCCATTCGAACTGTGATCTGTCTCATAACGAGACACTGCGCCCGAAATCAGCCCTGCGGCAGGCGTCACGATCGTGCATTCGGTGGAGGCTCCACGTACTGCCAACGCCTCCATGAATTCCTCCGGTGTCATTACGCACTCTTCGCCCTCCAGTCCTAATCGATATTCACCGTTCGCGCCAGCGCGCGCGTACATCCCGAAATAGACTTGTCCGCGATGTGCATCTAGTACTGGAACTAGCAACGGCGACGGCGAATGTGACTGTGCCGCCACAGCTTCTAGGGCACTTACGGCCGCAATCGGCTTGTGATAGACCTCCGCCCAGCCTTTCACCGCAGCCAGCCCGACGCGCAATCCAGTAAATGAGCCGGGACCGGCGGCCACCGCGAAGAGATCGAACTGCTCGAGAGAGAGTGAAAGTTCCGTGAGGAGAAAATCGAGGTGGCGAAATATTCGCGAAGAGTAAATCTCGTCGGTCCAGGTTGAAACCGTTCCGACCACTTTTTCATCGCGCAGCACTGCTACGCTTCCTGCGGGCGAAGAAGTATCCAAGGCGAGTGTCAGCACGTGCCCTATTATAGGGCAATTGCCCTGCCAAACCGGCGCAAAACTGGCCCAAAATAGTCGCTTCCATCTTGCCCGATTTGTTGGGATTTGCTTGACCGGCTCTGTGCATAAGCCTAAGATTTCGATAGGTAGTTTCGGGGGAGGAACTCAGACTCATGGACTTTAAGCTAGGCGAAAAAGTCGTGTATCCGAACCACGGTGTGGGGCTCATCGAACAGATTAGCTTCGGTTATGTCAACGGCAGATCGGAACGCTTTTACATGTTGCGGATTCTTTCGAGTGGCTTGAAGGTGATGGTACCCCAGGCAAACATCGAGAGCGTGGGATTGCGACCCATCATCCGCTCAACCCAAGCCGGCGCAGTTCTTTCCTACCTTGAAAAGGGCCGCTCAGCATCTCACCACGATTGGAAACACCGCTTCAAAGAAAATTCGGACCGTATGCGGACAGGCTCGCTGATGGAAGTTGCCGCCGTGCTGAAAGGTCTTGTCGCCCTCAGCAGGACGAAGCCGCTCTCCTTCCGCGAAAAAAAGATGCTCGAACGCGCGAAGTACCTTCTCGTGAGCGAACTGGCCACGGTGCGCAATACGACCGAACAGACGGTGGAAACCAACATCGTCCGTGCATTGGCAAAAGCCAAGCTCCAGATGCCGGAAGCGACCGCGATTCCGGAGTAGCTTTTTTCAATCCCTGGTTCGATTTTAATCGGGCGTCCGCCACGGCGGACGCCCGGTGCTGTCTTTGGGCGGCGTACGCCTGCCAGCCCCAGCCGCGGTGTTCCTTCAGAGCGCCCTTTCGTTCGTCACGAAGTTGACGCCGTTCCTCGCGGCGTTTAGAATTTTATTATAGGGAAGGATTTTCGGTACTTCATGAGCCCTACGGTCCTGCAACAGAAGCGGCACCAGCAGATTTTGACTGACGTGGTCCGCGCCTATATCGAGACGGGCGAGCCCGTCTCTTCGCGCAGCGTGGCGCGCGGCCACGTTGAGGCGTTGAGTTCTGCCACGGTGCGTAACGTGATGGCCGATCTCGAAGGTGAAGGCTACCTGTACCAGCCGCACACTTCCGCGGGGCGCGTCCCAACCGCCGCCGCCTACCGGTTTTTCGTCGAGCAGGTTACCGCGCAGGCCACCGCCAGCCCCGAAGATCGCCAGTGGATTCGCCGCGAGCTTGCGGCCGCGCAGACGCCTGAAGCTGTGATGGAGCGCGCGAGCCACGTCCTCGCTGCGGTTTCGCGCGGCCTGGGAATCTTTATTTCGCCGCCGCTGGCCAGCAGCGTCGTCGAGCACGTGCGATTCTTGCTCGTGCCGGATCGCCGCGTGCTCGTCATTTTGGTGACCGGCGGCCTGACCCGCGACAAGCTCATCCATCCCGAACGCGTGTTTCGTCAGGAAGATCTCGACAACATTGCCGCGCATCTGAATCGCCATTACGTCGGCTGGACGCTCGCGGCCATGCGTACGGACTTGCGCGCGCAGGTCGAGCGCGACCGCGAACAGTACGGCCGCATCGCCGGCGACGCGCTGATGCTCTGCGATCCGGCGGTCCTCGGCGACAGCACCGAACGCAAGATTTACGTCGAAGGCGCCGCGCAGATGGCTTCCGCCGTCGAATTCACGAACCACGAGCAACTAAGAGAATTGCTGGAAGCGATCGAAGAGAAAGACCGCCTCATCGCTCTGCTCAGCGGCTGCATCGAAGCGCCCGAACCGGTTCACGTGGAGCTCGGCCTCGACAAGATGACCAACGCCGGAAAACATCTCGCGCTCGTCTCCGCTTCCTATTCAACAGGCGATCAGGTGCAGGGCGCCCTCGGAATTCTTGCTCCCATGCGCATGCACTACGAGCGTGTGATCACCGCGGTCGCCTTTATGGCCCAATTTTTCTCTGAAAATTCCGACGAGACGAAGACTCCTTGAGCGATCACAAACAAAACAGCCAGAACTTGGATCCTGCCGCTGGCGAGGCAGATTCAGCCCAAGCGCGCGCTGCGGACCAAGACCCCGGATCCGCTGCGGATGATGTTTCGAAGCTCCTGGCCGAAAAGCAGGAGCTAATGAACACTCTCGTCCGCCGCCAGGCGGACTTCGAAAACTACCGCAAGCGCGTCGAGAAGGAGCGCCAGCAGGACCGCCATCGCGGCGTCGAAACGCTGATCGAACACATTCTTCCCGTGCTCGATGCATTTGACCGCGCCCTCGCCGGCGACAGCGATCCTTCCTACCTAGAGCATCGCAAGGGTTTTGAACTCATCCGGCGCCAGCTCTGGGAAACGCTGGCGAAGCAGGGGCTTGTCCGCATCGATTCCGTAGGCCAGGAATTTAATCCGCATTTTCATCATGCCATCGAGCGCGTCGAGACAACGGAACACGCCGACGGCATCGTCATCGGCGAAATGCAGTCCGGCTACCTGTTTCACGATCGAGTGCTGCGGCCCGCGATGGTCCGCGTGGCCAGCGCGCCGGAGCCAAAGCAAGCGCGCGTCTCCAAGCGCGAGAATTGAGAGACTTGAGATTGTCTGTGTGTCGTTGCTGTAGCCACGACCTAAGCTAGGCGAAATGATGGTAGTTTTATGCGCTGCCGAAAAAGAGCGATGAGACCGAAGGGCGGAGTTTCAACCCCGCCGGAGATGATTGCCTCGCTTCCGGGCTCTAGCTCGTGAAGTCCGGATTTTGATTTCTTGAAAGGGAACGATGGCACCAGGCACCCAACAGGATTTTTACGAGGTCCTAGGCGTCGAACGCGACGCTTCCGCCGACCAGATCAAATCGGCCTATCGCAAAGCCGCGCTCAAATGGCATCCCGACCGCAACCCCGAAAATAAAGAGCAAGCCGAGTTGAATTTTCGCCTCGCCTCGGAGGCTTACAGCGTTCTCTCCGATCCCCAGAAGCGCCCGGTCTACGATCGCTTCGGCCATGCTGGCCTGGGCGGCCGCGGTTTCGACGGCGGTGGTTTCAATTCCATGATTTTCGAGGAGTTCCACGACATCCTCGGCGATTTATTCGGCTTCGACCAGGCCTTCGGTGGTGGCGGAGCCCGCCGCGGCCGCGGCTCGCGCGGTCAGCGCGGCGCCGATCTGCGCTACGACATGTCGCTCAGTTTTGAAGAGGCCGCCGCCGGCGTCAGCACCAAGATTCGCATCGCCCGCCGCGAAAATTGCGAAGCCTGCAAAGGAACGGGCGCAAAGCCCGGCACCGGAATGGCTGCCTGCAAGACCTGCGGCGGCCGCGGCCAGATGGCCTATCAGCAGGGATTTTTTTCCATTACGCGCACCTGCCCGGCATGCCAGGGCGCGGGACAAGTGGTTCGCGAGGCCTGCGCCAGCTGCCGAGGACAGGCCCGCATCGAACGCGAACGCACCATCGAGGTCGGCGTTCCCGCCGGTGTGGATTCCGGCACGCGTTTGCGCATGTCCGGCCAAGGCGAACCCGGAACGAATGGCGGGCCTGCTGGCGATCTCTACATTTTTCTCGAAGTCAAAGAACACCCGTTCTTCGAACGCCGCGGCGCTGATCTTTACTGCACGCTTCCGGTCAGCTTTCCGCAGGCTGCGCTCGGCGCGAAGATCAAGATTCCCACGCTGCAAGGCGAAGCCGATCTCGAAATCCCCGAGGGCACGCAGTCCGGCCAGATTTTCCGTCAGAAAGGGAAGGGCCTGGCGAATCCCCACGGCGGCCGCGGCGATCTCTACGTCAACATCCGCGTTGTGATCCCGTCGAAAGTCTCCCGCGAACAGCGCCGCCTGCTCGATCAACTCGGCCAGTCCATTAAAGTCGAAAACAAGCCCGACGACCGCTCCTCCAGCTTCTTCGACAAAGTAAAAGACATCTTCGGCTAGAGAAAGAAAGCTAGGAGCGCCTCGCCATGCCTACCCTCGAGTGGAAATTCAAGAATGTTGGTACGCAAGATGATTTGATCACAACCGCCGAATACAGCCGCGATTGGCAAGACTGGAAGGACGGTAGGGGTTATTTCGGTCGAGCGTTGGTTCCTTACAAACGTGGGATTTCCCTATTGGTTGATGTTCATATTTTTGGGAAGTCCAACCGAAGGAACGTACGGCCCGAGACGGTTCAACCTCCGCAAGGAAATCTGCAACTCAAGTTTTCGTTCGGAAAAGCGGCGTTCGTCGACGGCCTGATGATGATGCAAATACAGGTGGAGCAGTGCATTCAGCTAGCTGAAGGGCAGCCAAAACGTTATTTGCGCGAAGATTTTCCCCGGGCGTTCGCCGATGGTCACTCGACATATCGCCTCGTTGTCGCTGTTCAGCTTAAGGGCGAACAGGCTACGCGTCCGCCCGACAGTTGGCAGCGTGGCGAGCCCGGCACCTATAGCGGGGGCCTTCCCGAATCCAACCGGCGCCGCCATTGACGCGCTGAGCTCAAAACGTGCGCCGCCGCTTCTTTGTCGATCGGTTTGATTCGAGCTCCGCTAGTCTTTGCGGTGACGCCGCCGAGCATCTAGGCCGCGTCCTCCGCGCCGAGGCGGGCCAACTCTACGAGCTAAGTGACGGCCAACGAGTCTGGCTGGCGAAAATCGAACGCGTGACGCTCTCGAAACGCGGGGAAAATCGCATCGAATTCGCTCTAGTCGAGCCAATTCCCGCGCATGCATCCCGTCTGCAGATCGAACTCCTCCTCTCGCTTGTGAAATTCGATCGTTTCGAATGGTGCATCGAGAAAGCCGCCGAGCTCGGCGCGAGCACCATCACGCCGTTGTCTGCCGCGCGCACGGACAAGCCGCTCATCGCCGCAGCACCGAAACGCCTGGCGCGCTGGGAGAAAATCGCCCTTGAATCCGCCCAGCAGTCGCGCCGCCTCCGCCCGCCGGCGATCGACCTGCCCATCGCCCCAGAAAAAGCCTTCGCGCAATCCTCGGCCGGGCTCAAAATCCTGCTCTCGGAACGCCGCGAAGCTCCGTCGCTGCGCGAAGACTTGGCGGGCTTTTTAGGGCGTCCGAGCTTTAGGTCCGACATTGAACCTCAGCAACATAGCGGGGCTTCAGCCTCCGAAGACAGCGTTTCAACGGTCGCTCTCGCCATCGGCCCCGAAGGCGGCTGGACCGACCACGAACTCGCCGCCGCCCGCACCGCCGGATTCGTCGAAGCCTCCCTTGGCGAAAATATCCTCCGCACCGAAACCGCCGTTCTCGCAGCCATGGCCATCGTCGGCTTCGCGCTCGGTGAATGAAGCCCTGCCGCCGCCCCGGTTGTCTCTGTGTGGTCCTTTTCTTCTCAGTGATCTCTGCGTTTACTTCGGAGCAGCCGGTGCCCGTCCCCATGCAATTGCCTTCGCCGCACCGCTTTGCCTCCGCTTTCTCGCCATGATATAAATGAATGTGCAGAGCATGCAGGACGAAACTCAACCCGGCTCGCCGGTCGCTCCCGAAAGCGCGGCCGTGCCTCCCTTGCGCCGCGAGCTTCGCAGTTGGACGCGCGACCTGGCCGTCGCGCTCGGCCTGGCCATCGTCGTCATGATTTTTCTCTACCAGCCGGTTAAGGTCGAGGGGACCAGCATGAATCCGCTCCTCTCCGATCAGGAGCGCATCTTCATCAACAAGTTTATTTATCGCTTCGAGCCGATCGAGCGCGGCGATGTGGTCGTCTTCTGGTATCCTCTGGATCGCTCGAAGTCGTTCATCAAGCGCGTTGTGGGACTTCCCGGCGAGACGGTCGAGATTCGCGCCGGAAACGTTTTCGTGAACGGCAGGGAATTGCCGGACCAGTATGTTCCCTCGGGCTATCTCGACGGCTCGAACTACTCGGCGCGCCGCGTTCCGCAGGGCGAGTATTTCGTGATGGGCGATCATCGCGATAGCTCCAACGACTCGCGCGTTTTCGGTTCGGTCCCGCGCCAGTTTATTTATGGCAAAGCCGTATTCGCCTACTGGCCCGTGGACCACTTCGGCTCGTTGACTCCTTCTTCAACAGTAAGCGCGGCATCGAAATGACATCTTCTGGAGGACACACTGAACGAGGCCCTCGCAGGACGCGCGATTCTCGCGCTAGAGGACGGAAGAGTATTTAACGGCCGTGCGGCGGGCGCTCGTGCCCGCCGTGGCGGTGAAGTCGTTTTTAATACCAGCCTCACCGGTTATCAGGAAGTTTTCACCGACCCCAGCTACTCCGGGCAGATCGTCTGCCTGACCTATCCCCACATCGGCAACGTGGGCACCAATCTCGACGACGAGGAATCCGGCAAGCCCTACATCGAAGCCCTCATCGTCCGCGAATTTTCGTCGCTCGCTTCCAACTGGCGGTCGAGTCAAACGGCGCAGGACTATCTTGAACGCCACGGCGTTCCGGTCATCGGTGACATTGATACGCGCGCCCTGGTGCGCCACCTTCGCGAAGTCGGCGCTCTCCGCGGCATCCTCTCGACCGACGACACTCCCGCCGAGCAGCTCATAGCCGAAGCTCGCGCGCTGCCCACCATGGCTGGCCAGGAACTCGCCGGCCGCGTTTCCACCACGGAAAAATACGGTTGGTCGCACGGCTCGATCGGGCTCGCATCGCCGATCGCCGTCTCGTCCGCCCCAGGCGAATCGGGCAAGCGAACTGCGAAGGGGTCGAACGGCGAAGGCAGTTTAGCGGGTCGGAGCTTCATCTCCGGCATGTCCGTTCATGAAAAGAAGGGGGTTTTGGCCACTGAAACAGACCTGCGCCATCGCGTCGTCGCCTACGATTTCGGCATCAAGCAAAATATTCTTCGCCTGCTTGTGGACCACGGCTGCGACGTCACCGTTGTTCCGGCGAAAACTTCCGCCGAAGACGTTCTCGCGCTCAAGCCGCATGGCGTCTTCCTCTCGAACGGCCCCGGCGATCCCGAGCCGATCACCTACGCCGTCGAGAACATCCGGAAATTGACCGGTCGAGTCCCAATATTTGGCATCTGCCTCGGACACCAGCTGTGCGGCCTGGCGCTCGGCGGCAAGACCTTCAAGCTGAAATTCGGCCATCACGGCTCGAATCATCCGGTGAAAAATCTGCGCACCCAGAAAGTGGAAATCACTGCGCAGAACCACGGCTTCTGTGTTGACCCGGATTCGCTCCCGTCGAGCGACGTCGAGATCACTCACGTTAATCTCAACGATCACACCAACGAAGGCATGCGCCACCGCTCGCTGCCGCTTTTCAGCGTCCAGTATCATCCCGAGGCATCCCCGGGCCCCCACGACGCCCGCTACCTTTTCGACGATTTCATCGCCATGATGAAGGAAACCGCGCGATGAGGTCGTTCACTTAGCCCATGCCCAAACGCACCGATATCAAGAAAATCCTGATCATCGGCTCAGGCCCGATCGTCATCGGCCAGGCCTGCGAGTTCGACTACTCCGGCACGCAAGCCTGCAAGGCTCTGCGCTCTGAGGGCTACGAAGTCATCCTCGTCAATTCCAATCCCGCGACGATCATGACCGATCCCGAAATCGCCGACCGCACCTACATCGAGCCTCTCGCCAAGGAATATCTCGAAGCCATCATCGCCGCCGAGCGCCCTGACGCGCTTCTCCCCACCGTTGGCGGCCAGACTGGCCTCAATCTCGCCGTCGAACTCGCCGAAGCCGGCGTCCTCGAAAAATACGGAGTCAAACTCATCGGCGCATCGCTGCGCGCCATCAAAATCGCCGAGGATCGCCTGCTGTTCAAAGACGCCTGCCGCCGCATAGGCCTCGAAGTTCCTGCGTCCGCCGTGGTCAACGAAATTCCCGTTGCGATCAAGCTCGCCGACGAGCTCGGCTATCCCGTCGTCATTCGTCCGTCATTCACTCTCGGCGGCACCGGCGGCTCCATCGCCTACAACCGCGAGGAATTCGCCGATTCCATCGCCCGCGCCCTCGACGCCAGCCCCGTTCATCAGGCGCTGATTGAGGAATCCGTGATCGGCTGGAAGGAATTCGAGCTGGAAGTGATGCGCGATTTTCGCGACAACTTCGTGGTCATCTGCTCGATCGAAAATGTGGACCCCATGGGCATCCACACCGGCGATTCCATCACCGTCGCTCCGGCGCAAACCCTCACCGACAAGGAATATCAGCGCATGCGCGACGCGGCCGCCGCGATCATCCGCGAAGTCGGTGTCGAAACCGGCGGCTCGAATATCCAGTTTGGCATTGATCCCGAGACCGGACGCATGGTCGTGATCGAAATGAACCCCCGCGTCTCGCGCAGCTCCGCGCTTGCCAGCAAGGCCACCGGCTTCCCGATCGCCAAAATTGCCGCCAAGCTCGCCGTCGGCATGACGCTCGATGAAATCCCCAACGACATCACGCGCAAAACTCCCTCTTGTTTCGAGCCAAGCATTGATTACGTCGTCTCCAAAATCCCCAAATTTCAATTCGAAAAATTCCCCGGCAGCGAAGCCACGCTCACGACTCAGATGAAATCCGTCGGCGAAGTGATGGCCATCGGCCGCACCTTCCAGGAATCGCTGTGCAAGGCTATTCGCTCGCTGGAGCCAAGCACCGCCTGGCGCGCTCCGGCAGAAGTCACGCCTTCTCTCTTGCGTGAAAAACTCCACGTTCCCGGCCCGGACCGCATTCACTGGCTCTTCGAAGCTCTCGAACGCGGCATGTCGCGCGACGAAGTCTGTTCCCTCACGAAAATCGATCCCTGGTTCATCCGCCAGATGGAGGATATGGTCGCCCTCGACCGCCGCGTCGCCGCTAGTTCCTTGCGCGGAATTTCGCGCGAGTTGCTTCTCGAATCCAAGCGCTCCGGCGCCAGCGACGAGGAGCTGGCCAAACTCTGGAATGTAAAGTCCGCGTCCGTGCGTGCCCGCCGCCATGAGCTTGGCGTCGTCCCGGTCTTCAAGCGCGTGGACACCTGCGCAGCCGAATTCGAATCCTTCACGCCGTACCTCTACTCAACCTACGAGGAAGAGGACGAATCCGGCGCGGTGGACCGTCCTAAAGTCGTCATCCTCGGCAGCGGCCCCAGCCGCATCGGGCAGGGAATTGAATTCGATTATTGCTGCTGTCACGCCGCCCTTGCGCTCAAGGAAGACGGCTACGAAACCGTGATGATCAATTGCAACCCCGAAACGGTCTCGACCGACTACGATACCTCCGATCGCCTCTACTTCGAGCCGCTCACGCTTGAAGACGTGCTCGCCGTCCTCGAACGCGAAAAGCCAGAGGGCGTAATCGTCCAATTCGGCGGGCAGACCCCGCTGAATCTCGCGCTCGAGCTGAAGCGCAACCGCGCCAAAATCATCGGCACCGATCCCGAGTCCATTGACCTCGCGGAAGATCGCCGCCGCTTCGGCGCCCTTCTCGCCGAGCTGAATATTCCGCAGCCGCGCGGAGGCACGGCGTTCGAGCCGCAGGAAGCGGTCACCGCCGCCGCGGAGATCGGCCTCCCGGTTCTCGTCCGGCCAAGCTACGTTCTCGGCGGGCGCGCCATGGTGATTGCCTACGATTTGAAAACCGTCGAGGAATACGTCACCCAGGCCGCCCAGATCGGCGGCGCTGCCGATCCCAAGCGTCCGATCTTGATTGACCAGTTTCTCGAAGACGCAACCGAAGTGGACGTTGACGCGCTCGCCGATGGTGAGGATGTCGTCATAGGCGGAATCATGGAGCATATTGAAGAAGCCGGCATCCACTCCGGCGATTCCTCCTGCGTTCTCCCGTCGGTCTCGCTCAAGCCCGAGGTGCTCGCGCACATCCGCGATTACACTGTGCGTCTCGCCCGCGCGCTGCACGTTGTCGGCCTGATGAACGTGCAATACGCCATCCAGCACGACAAGGTGTACGTCCTTGAAGTGAATCCACGCGCCTCCCGCACCATCCCCTACGTCAGCAAAGCCACCGGCGTCCCGCTGGCCAAGGTCGCCGCGCGGCTGATGACCGGCCGCAAGCTCAAAGACCTGCATCTTCCGGTAGTGGACATGCGTGGCGTGAAGGAACTCGCCGTCCGCGAGTTCTACGCCGTGAAATCGCCCGTGTTCCCGTTCAATAAATTCCGCGGCGTGGATACCATCCTCGGTCCCGAGATGCGCTCGACTGGCGAAGTGATGGGCATTTCCGCCACATTCGGCCTCGCCTTTGCCAAGGCGCAACTCGCCGCAGGCCAGCGCCTGCCGCTCTCGGGAATTGTCTTCATGAGCGTCAACGACCACGACAAGCGCCATGTCGCCGCCGTCGCCAAGGACCTCGCTGCCGCCGGCTTGAGAATCATCGCCACGCGAGGCACCGGCGCAGCCCTCACTCGCGCGGGGATCGAGCTTGAAGCGGTGTACAAAGTGAACGAGGGCCGTCCGAATATCGTGGACCTGATCAAGACCGGCAAGGTGAATCTGGTCATCAACACGCCGCTCGGCCGCGAATCCTTCTACGACGAAAAGTCCATTCGCCGCGCTGCCGTGCGCTACAACGTTCCCTGCATCACCACGCTGTCTGCCGCCAGCGCCGCCGCCCGCGGCATTCGCGCCATGGCCGGACACGCCCCCGACGTTGCCGCCCTCCAAGACCTTCATCGCCGCAAATTCGCCGCCTCCGCCCCGGCGGACCATTCCTAACTCAGTGGCCTTGGCTCGATGTCACATATTCGTACCGGGTTTGCTGTTTTCCTCTGCGCTCTCAGGATCTCTCGGGTGGAACGGGTTGCTCTGGCGCCCGAATCCTTCGCCGCGGCAAATCATCCAATTTCATCAATGATGAAGGCTGACTCCACGCACGCCGCATTCGTCGCCGATTGTTGCCGGTGGTCGGGGCCGCGTGTATCATGACGGTCTCGATGGAGTCGCACTGCATTCCCTTCCGCGAAATCCCGCACACCACCAAGCTTTTCTCTTCGTTCCTCGACGATTTTTCGCGCGTCTCCGCTTTTTACGGGCATCCGCCCACCGCCGCCGGCATTGATGCCGCCGCGCGCGAAGTTCGCCTCGATTCCGCGATGCGCCAGACTGTCGTGGAGATCCTGCGCGAGCAAAACTGCCGATTCGCGCCCGGCAATCACCTCGATCCCGCGACCGCGCGCAATCTCGACCGCCTCGCCGCCGGCGCTGTCGCCATCGTAACTGGCCAGCAGGTCGGCCTTTTTTCCGGTCCCGCGTTCAGCTTCTACAAGGCCCTTTCCGCCGTCCGCTGCGCGGAAGAAACCACTGCACGCGGCACCGGCGCCGTCCCGATTTTCTGGCTCGCGACGGAAGACCACGATCTCGCCGAGGTCAATCACGCTTTCTGGAACACGCGCAACGCCCTCGCTCGCTATGAACTGCCCGCCAAGCCGGAGGACGTCGGCCGCCACGTCGGCGAAGTTCTTCTCGGCGAGGCGATCGAGCCGCTCGTAGCCACCGCCGCGGAAACCCTCGAAGGTCCCTTGGCCGAGAGTGTCGCCGGCGCGCTCCGCGAATCCTATACGCGCGGCGAAACCTACGGCTCGGCGCTCGGAAAGTTGATGACTCGCCTGCTCGCAGGTCGCGGCATTATTTTTCTCGATCCGCTCGACTCCCGCTTCCATCGCCTGGCCGCGCCCGTCTATCTGCGCGCGCTCGACGACGCCGGACCGCTGCGCGAAACGCTACTCGCCCGCTCGAAGGAACTCGAAAGTCACGGATTTCACGATCAGGTCAAGGTCACCCGCGAAACCACGCTTCTGTTTTACAAAGTCGGCGGCCGGCGTGAACCTCTCCGCAGCCGCGACGGAAAGTTTTCCGCCGGCGACGCTGAATTCACGAGCGACCAGCTCGGCGCCGCCATTCAATCCGCGCCGGAAAATTTCACTCCCAGCGCGCTTCTACGCCCGATCGTGCAGGACGCGGTTCTCCCGACCGCGGCTTATTTCGGCGGCCCCGCGGAAATCGCCTACATGGCACAGAACCAGACCATCTACCGCGCCATCCTCGGCCGCATGCCCGCGATTCTTCCGCGCGCCAGTTTCACCATCGTCGAGCCGGCCATCGTCCGGTATCTCGCTCACTTCGGCCTCGACATTCGCGACATTTTCGCGGGCTCTCAGCACCTTCGCGCGAAAATGGAACAGAAATTCCTTCCGGCCGAGCTCTCCGCCCGTTTCGATAAGAACGAGGCGACGCTCCGCGACATGTTCCAGTCCTACGAGGAACCGCTCGGCCGTCTCGATTCAACGCTGCTCGAAGCCCTGCACGCCTCCGAGCGCAAGATCCTCCATCAGATCGAGCAATTGAAAGGAAAGGTCGCGCGCGCCGAAAATTTCCGCTCGGGAATTCTGGATCGCAAGGAGCGCATCCTGCTCGATTCGCTCTATCCCAGTGGCGGTTTGCAGGAGCGCACCCTGTGCTTCCTCCCCCTGCTCGCCTCGATCGGCCCCAGCCTCCTCGACCATCTCACCCGCCTCGCTTCAGCCGCCGATTCCGCCGGCAACTCCTGCTGCGCCAACCAGCACCACGTCCTTTTCTTGTAGTTTTTTCCGATTCTTCAGTTTTCTCGG
>Ga0210409_10005217_pt1 | contig 13697 bp, 12 predicted proteins | sample IncBWH17MmetaG_FD_161649 | JGI IMG/M metagenome (GOLD analysis project Ga0210409, IMG submission 161649) | Forest soil microbial communities from Barre Woods Harvard Forest LTER site, Petersham, Massachusetts, United States - Inc-BW-H-17-M | ecosystem: Environmental > Terrestrial > Soil >... | reverse complement strand
CCGCCGACAGTTATCGCTCTGGCCCGTACGCGCGGATGATTGCGCCGCAAACTGCGAGGCAGGTCACGGCGGGCACTGCCCCGAATGACTACCAGTAGCGGCTCGGGCGGCAGCGCTGCGCTTGAGGTCAGCAGAACACGCGGCGTCCGCCGCTACCGTGACGTAATGCCGCCGTGGCGAAACTAATCGGCGTGCGGTGAATTACGTTACATTCGCCGCGCGCGAGCGCGTACGCAAAGGGTGGTGCGAGGTGCGGATGAGTCTACGGCCCGTTGGAACTGGTTGGCGGCGGCACGGCGTGCCGCTGCTGGCGGTCGTGCTCGCCGGCACGCTCGCCGCCTGCGCCGGCAACGGCTCGGGCGGCAGCGGCAGCGTCAACATCGCCAACAGCCAGGCCGGCGACCCGGCCACGGTCGATTTCCCGATCTTCTACGTCAAGCGCCCGGTGCCGACCAACGCGGCGGGCGTCCTGGTACAGGACGATCTGCGCATCCTGCGCGACCTGGTGCCGGGCGCCGATCTCTACATGCGCCAGAGCGCCTCGCCGAGCGCCATCGAGACCAACATCACCGCGCGCGTCACCGCCGGCGCGCGGTACGACGTCAAGGACGTCGACGTTTCCGCCGACGGCACCCGGGTGGCGTTCGCGATGCGCGGCCCGCTCACCAAGGGTCAGCAGGCCAAGACCCCGCCGTGCTGGCGCATCTGGCAATACGTGATCACCACCGACACGCTGGCGCCGGTGATCGATCCGTCGATCGATCCCGACCCGGCGACCGTCAACGACGTCTCGCCGCACTACCTCGCCGACGGCCGCATCGTGTTCTCGACCACGCGCCAGGACACCTCGCAGGGCGTGCTGCTCGATGAGCACAAGCCCGGGTTCAGCGCGCTCGACGAGGACTCGGCGGCCAACCAGGGCGGCACCCAGCCGGGCTTCGTGCTCGAGGTGATGAATGCCGACGGCACCGGCGTGCACCAGATCACCTTCAACCAGAGCCACGACCAGCAGGCGACCGTGCTGCAGAGCGGGCGCATCCTGTACAGCCGCTGGGACCGCGCCGCGGGGCACGACGCCATGTCGCTGTACACCGCCCATCCCGACGGCACCGACGTCGAGCTCTACTACGGCGCCAACAGCCACATGACCGGCACGCCGGCGCCCGGCACCACCACGCCGACGGTGATCGAGTTCATGCGGCCGCACGAGCTCGAGGGCGGCGGCGTCATGTCGCTCATCCGCGAGTACACCGGCGTCGACGACGGCGGCAACCTGGCGCTGATCGACGCCACTTACTTCGTCGAGAACACGCAGCCGCTCGCCGCCTACGCCGGGCTCACGGGACCTGCGCAGACCCAGGCGACCCCCCTCAACAACATCTACACGGTTCCCGGGCCATCGCCCGGCGGACGTTTCAACTCGGCCTACCCGCTCTGGGACGGCAGCGGCCGTATCATCGTGAGCTGGTCGGAGTGCCGGCTGCTCGATACCACGCAGACGCCGCCGCCGATCGTGGCCTGTACCAGCTCCGGGCTCGCCAATCCCAACGCGCAGAGCGCGCTGCCGCTCTACAGCCTGTGGATGCTCGACCCGGCGCACGGCACGATGATCCCGATCGTGGCGCCGGTCGAGGGACTCCTGATCAGCGACGTGGTGGCGACGCAGCCGAAGCCCGTGCCGAACGTGCTCCTCGACACGGTGCCGAGCGGCCAGGCGGAGGCCTTCGCCAGTGCCGGCGTCGGCGTCATCGACATCAGGAGCGTCTACGACATCGACGGCTTCGCGGTGAATCCGGCGAGCGGCGCCGCGCTCAGCATCACGGCGATCGCCGATCCTGCCCAGACACCGGCCGCCCAGCGCCCGGCCCGCTTCATGCGCTTCGAGAAGGCGGTCTCGATCCCCGACAAGACGGTGATCACGCTCACGGCCGCCGACTTCGGCGTCAGCAGCTTCATGATGGAGATCCTCGGCTATGCGCCGATCGAGCCCGACGGCTCGGTGCACGTCGAGGTACCGGCCAACGTCGCCTTCCGCGTGAGCGTGCTCGATGCCAACGCGCGGGCCATCACCGCGCCGCAGGGGGTGTGGCTGCAGCTGCGGCCCGGCGAGACCGTCGCCTGCAACGGCTGCCACAAGCCCCAGGGCGGCGTGGCCAATCCGGTGTCGCACGGCCGTCAGGGCGCTTTCAACTCGGCGTGGGCCGGTGGTACGAGCGGCAGCGCCTTTCCGCATACGATCGCCACCGGCGCCGCGGCCTTCATTCCGCAGAGCAACGGACAGACCATGGCGCAGGCGCGCATGGCGGTGAGCTGCGCGAACGACACGCCGCCCTGCCTGCAGATGACGCCGAGCGTCAACGTCCTCTATACCGACGTCTGGACCGACCCGGCGCAGGCGACGCCGGGCACGCCCATCACCTACAGCTATACGGACGCCACCAATCCGGTCCCGGCGATTCCGACTACCGCGCTGTGCGCGACCGCCTGGTCGTCCGCCTGCCGCATCATCATCAACTACCCGCAGCACATCCAGCCGATCTGGGACGCCGTGCGCATGGGCACGTTGAACGGCGTGCAGGCGAGCGTCACCTGCTCGCAGGCCGGCTGTCACAATCCGCTGAACGCGGCCGCCGCGGCCCAGACGCCGGCCGGAAATCTCGACCTGACCAAGAGCGTCGACGCGAACACCAACGAGTTCACCTCGTACGGACAGCTGCTTACCCCTCATAACACGGTTATCATGGGCCAGCCGGGACCCACGGTGGGTCCGTTCATGAATGCGGGTAGCGCCAATGGCGGGGCCTCGAGCGCGTTCTTCAGCTGCTTCGCAACAGGTTCCGGGTGCAACAACCCGTCGCACACGGGTTGGCTGAACATCGCGGAGCTGCGCCTGCTGTCGGAGTGGCTGGATATTGGCGCGCAGTACCACAACGACCCGTTCGCCCCCGCGGCACCCATGTGAGCAAGGGAAGGATCTGATTCGCCGCCGACCGCAACGGCCGGCGCGGGCGGCGGCATTGGCCTGCGCCGCGCTGCTCGCCGTGCTGCTGCCGGCGGTGGGCGCCGCGCGCGAGTACCTGCAGCTGTTCGTGGCCGAGCCCTATCTCGAGCTGCACACCGGTCCCGGCCGCGGCTACCCGGTGTTCCACGCGGTGCCGCGCGACGCGAGCGTCGACGTGCTGTTCCGCCGCACCGACTGGTTCAAGGTGCGCACCGAGCACGGCGTCGAGGGCTGGGCCTCGCAGGCCGACATGCTGAAGACGGTGTTGGCGGACGGCTCGCCCTTCAAGTTCGAGGTCGGCAACCAGGCCGGCTTCAGCTCGCACCGCTTCGAGCTCGGCGTGTTCGCCGGCGAGTACGGCGGCGCCAATCTGCTCTCGGCCTACTGGTCGGTGTCGCTCAACCCGCAGATGGCGGTGGAAGCCGCCGCCGGGCAGTTCCTCGGCCGCTTCTCCAACGGCGAGACCGGCGATCTCGGCTTCGCGCACGTGATCTCGCCCGACACTCGCTGGTCGCCGTTCCTGACGCTCGGCGTCGGCGTCGTGCACATCGAGCCCAAGGCGACGCTGGTGGCCCCGGCGAACCGCACCGAGCAGACCGCCTACGTCGGCGGCGGCATTCGCTATTACCTGACGCGGCGCTTTTTCATGCGCGCGGAGTACAAAGCCCATTTCATCTTCACGAAGCGCAACGCCAACGAGGAAGCAGACGAATGGAAACTGGGATTCGGATTCTTCTACTGACGGCGGCGCTCGCCCTGCTTCCGGGCTGTGCCACGGTGCGCGGCTGGTTTCACGGCAAGCATGTCAAGAACGCCGACAGCCAGACCGCCCAGGGCGCGGACAGCTCCGGCACCACGGGGCCCGATGAGTCGACGCCGCCGCGCGTCATCGAGCCGCAGGTCGAGCGGCGCCAGATCAAGGTGCCGCGCATCAAGAGCTCGAACGTGGAGGTGGGCCTCTTCTACGGCGCGCTGTCGATCGAGGATTTCGGCACCAACGCCGACTACGGCATCACCGCCGCCTACCACATCACCGAGGACTTCTTCTTCCAGGGCGAGGCGGGCCGTTCCCGGGGGGGACGCACCAGTTTCGAGACCCTGAGCGGCAACATTCGGCTGCTTACTGAAGCTGAGAGGCGCTTCACGTACTACGACCTCTCTCTCGGCTACAACTTCCTGCCGGGCGAGGCCTTTATCGGTCGCGGCGTCGCCATGACGAGCGCCTTCTATCTCCTCGGCGGTTTCGGCGCCACCGATTTCGCCGGAGATACCAAGTTCACGGTGAACTTCGGCGCCGGCTATCGCGTCGTACCGACGGATTGGCTGGCGCTGCACGTCACGGTGCAGGACCACGTGTTTCAGACGAGCCTGCTCGGCGTCACCAAGCTCACCAACAACCTCGAGGCGCGCATGGGTGCGACCGTCTTCTTCTAGTCATGAGGGACGCACGATGAAGAACCGTATCGTAGCCATCATCGCCGCCGCCGGGCTGGCAGTGCCCGCGCTGGCGGCCAATCCGACCGGCGCGCCGGCGCCGCAGTTCACTCTCGGCTCCAAGGCCGGGCAGAGCGTGAGCCTCGCCCAGTACCGGGGCCAGGTGGTGATGCTCAACTTCTGGGCGAGCTGGTGCGGGCCGTGCCGCCAGGAAATGCCGTTGCTCGAGAGCATCTACAAAAAGTACAACCGGCTGGGCTTCACGCTCATCGGCGTCAACGTCGAGCCGGACTCGAACGCCGCCAACGAATGGCTGAAACAGACCCCGGTGAGCTTTCCGATTCTTTATGATAAGGACAGCAAGGTCAGCAAGATGTACGACGTCGCCGGCATGCCGAGCACGGTGATCATCGACCGCTCGGGCAAGGTGCGCGTGCTGCACCGGGGCTACAAGCCCGGCGACGAGAACGAGTACCTCGACAGCATCCGGACACTGGTGCGGGAGTAGCGTGATGCGCAGGAGCCATGGGTATGAGGCGGTGCGGCGCGGCAAGCGCAGGCGGCACGCCGCCCGGACACTGCTCGGCGTGCTGGCGCTCGGTGCCGGGCTCGGCGGCTGCAGCTCGATCGAGCCGTGGGTGAAACCCTACGAGCGCGAGCACCTGGCGGATCCGATCATGGCGCTCAGCCGCGACTCGATCGCGGCCACCTACCGCGACCACGCCTTCGAGACCCGCGAGGGCTCGCACGGCGCCACCGGAGCGGTCGGAGGCGGCTGCGGATGCAACTAGCCTGGCGGCTAGCCGCGACGGCGCGAGGAAAAACGCGCGTGAGCCCGGCGCCGCTGCACGGGATCGGCGCGTGAGCGTGACGGCGCCGGCTGCGCGCCCGCGCGGCGCCCGCCTGCTGCCGCCCTTCGTCCGCACGCTGCTGGCGCTCGGCCTGGGTGCGGTCCCGGCGCTCGGCGGCGTGCTGCCCGAGGACGAGGCGGACGTGATGTACCACTCCTACTCGGGCGGCGACATCACCGTGGAAGGACCGTCGGTCCTGATCCGCAAGAAGATCGGCGACAACCTGTCGCTCACCTATAACTACTACGAGGACATGATCTCGAGCGCCTCGATCGACGTGAAGCTGTCGGCGAGCCCGTATCACGAGATCAGAAAGCAGAACAGTTTCAGCGCCGAGTTCCTGCACGGCAAGACCACCTACAGCGCCGGCTACATCCACAGCCGCGAGCCGGACTACAAGTCGGATACGACCTACTACTCGCTCAGCCAGGACATGTTCGGCGACCTGACGACGATCACGCTCGGCTATCGCCGCGGCTGGGACAACGTCTACCGCGACCTGTGCGCCGCGCCGCATCCGGCCAGCTCGGAATGCCCCGACATCATCAACGACCCGACCTTCCACCAGCGCGCTGACCACTGGGGCTATACCTTCGGGCTGACGCAGATCCTGACGCGCAACCTGCTGGCGAACGTCAACTACGAGATCGACACCGACCAGGGCTATCTCGCCAACCCCTACCGTCAGATCCGCTATCAGTCCCCGGGCGGGGTCGGCTTCACGCTCGCGCCGCAGATCTATCCGGGGACGCGCACCAGCAACGCGGCCTCGGTGCAGCTCAAATACTACCTGCCGTGGCGCGCCGCCCTCAGCGGCTCGTACCGCTTTTATCACGACACCTTCGGCATCACCGGCAGCACCGCCGAGGCCGATTACACCATGCCGCTGTGGAAGGGCTGGATCTTCGACGGCAGCGTGCGCTACTACACCCAGACGCACGCCAGCTTCTACAGCGACCTGTTTCCGTACGCCAACTACTCGAACTTCGAGGCGCGCGACCGCGAACTGGCCGCCTTCCGCAGCTGGACGCTGGGCATCGGCGCCAGCTACGAATTCCAGATTCCGCAGGTGCCCTGGATCCACAAGAGCACCGCGAACATCCGCTACGACCGCATGATGATCGACTACCAGGACTTCCGCGATGCGCTGCTCGCCGCCCGGTACGGCGCCGGCAACGAGCCGCTCTACAAGCTCGACGCGAACATTCTCGAAGTATTCCTGTCTATCTGGTACTGAGCTGAACCTCGGCTGAACACTGCACGGCGCACGACACTTTGCGCCGTGCGGCCACGTCTGAGTTAAGCTCCGCCCTGGTCGTACATTTGCTCCGTGGCAGCGCCTGTCGGCAAGCGCCGACAGTCGCGGCACGTGAGGGGGAAGCAACATCATGCGTACACGCACTGCATTCTCGGGCCTCCTGGCCGGTCTCGTCCTGCTCGCCACCGCCACCGTCGGCCACGCGCAGGCGCGCGAGGAAGGACGTCTGCTGATGGCCAGCCAGGTTCTCGGGGAGATGCGCGGCGCGCGCGATCAGGCGATCCCTGACCGGCTGCTCGAGCGTGCCTACGGCATCCTCGTGATCCCGGACACCACCAAGATCGCGTGGTTCTTCGGCGGACGCCGCGGGCACGGCGCGATGGTGGTGCGCGACAAGGACGGACGCTTCTCCAGCCCGATCTTCGTGACCATGACCGGCGGCAGCTTTGGCTTCCAGTGGGGCGTGCAGTCCACCGACGTAGTACTGGTGTTCACCACCCCGCGCGGTATCCAGGGGATCAACGGCGGCAAGGTCACGCTCGGCGGTAACCTGTCGGTTGCGGCCGGCCCGGTCGGGCGCGACGCCTCGGCCGCCACCGATGCGACCTTCAAGGCCGAGGTCTACTCCTACTCGCGCAGCCGCGGCGCCTTCGTGGGACTTGCGCTCGACGGCACGGTCATCTCGATCGACGACGGCTCCGATGCCGACTTCTACCACAAGCCGGGAGTGACGGCCGGCGACATCATGTCGGGGAGCGTGCACAGCGATGACGAGTCGGCGCGGCGCTTCCTCGGCGCCATCTCGACCAGTACCGAGACTCAGCGCCAGGCTTCGGCGGCGCCGGGAGCCACGCCCGCGCCAGCGCCGGCCAGCGCGCAGTCGTTCCCGCTCGCCGATCCGAAGCCCGGCAGCGAGCCTAAGTAAATTGGCCGCGTCGGCCTACGGCCGTCGCGGCAAGCCCACCGCGCAGCTGTGTCCAGCCCGCGGGCAAAAGGCGCGGCTTTTGCCCGCTACACTGCAGGCCGGTTGACGCCTGTAACGACCGGTTCGGGCGCACCCAGCTTGCGGCGGAATTCACGCCGCAGCAGCAGCAGGCTCGTGATCATCTGCAGCGTCACGCTCGCCACCGACAGGTACCACACCTCGAGCAGCGTGAAGTGCGGCAGCCGCGACAGGATCACCGCGGGCAGCACGAAGGTCAGGAGGCGCGACGCCGAGCTGGCGAGCGACGGCCAGGTGTTGCCGAGCGCCTGGAACAGCCCCGAGCAGGTGAAGACGAGGCCGGTGGCGACGAAGTTCCACGAGATGACGCGCAGGTAAGTCGCGCCGACGTCGACAACTTCCGGCTGGCGGCTGAAGAACTCGATGAACACCTGCGGCCGCACCTGACAGATGAGCGTCAGTACCAGCATCAGCGCGGCGGATAGCAGCGCCGCCGCGCGGAAGGTCTCGCGTACCCTCCCGAACCGGCGCGCGCCAAAATTCTGTCCGGCCACCGCCGGGGCCGCGAACGCCAGCGCCATCACCGGCAGGAACAGGGCCTGCATCACCCGCCCGCCGATGCCGAAGCCAGCCTGCGCCGCGGGGCCGAAGCCGCCGATGACCCAGTAGATGACGCCGATGATCACGAACATCATGAAGAACTCGCCGCCGGCCGGCAGGCCGACGTTGAGGATGCGGCGCACGACCGGCGCGCGCGGCGCGAGCAGCGCGGAATCGACCTTCACGTAGTGCTCCAGGCGCGCGAAGTAGATCCAGAGGAACACCACGCCGGCGGCGACCGAGATGCTGCTCGCGAGGCCGGCACCCGCGGCGCCGAGCGGGTGATGCGTGCCCCAGCCGGCGATCAGCACCGGCGCCAGCACCGTGTTGAGCAGCACGGTGAGCACCTGCACCACCATCGTCGGCTGCACGATGCCGGTGCCGCGCAAGGCCGAGCCGAGCGCCACCAGCGCGAACTGCAGCGCGAGTCCCGGTGTGTAGTAGTAGAGGAATGCGGTGCCCGCGGCGGCGGTGGCCGCATCGGCGGCCATCGAGCGCACGTAGACGCCGCCGAGCAGCCAGCCGGCGAGCAGCGTCGCGACACCGCAGATCGCCGACAGCGTCACGGACTGGTTGAAGATGAGGTTGGCCTCCGCCTGGTCCTTGCGTCCGACGGCGTGCGAGACCAGGGCGACCGTGCCCACCCCCAGCATCTGCGTCAGCGCCATGATGACGAACATGGCGGTGCCGGCGCTGCTGACGCCGGCGATGGCCGCATCGCCGAGGTGCGCCACGAAGTACATGTCGACGACCAGGTACAGGGTCTGAAACAGCATGCCGATCGCGATCGGCACCGCCATCGCGATCAGCTGTCCGGTGATCGGGCCCTGGGTCAGGTCTTTCATGAGGCTCCCCCTCGCTTCCAGGGGCGCCACATTAGATGAGGACGGGCGCGCTTGCCACGCGAGCGCCCAGGCTCCCGCCGCACGCCCCGGGCGGCCGGCCGAGCGCCCATTCCGGGAGATTGGCCGCCGCCCGCGATCCGTGGACAATTGCGCCGCCATGAACGAATCCGCCCTGCGCCTGAGCGGCGTGCACGCCGCGGGCCGCACCGCCGTCGCTATCCTCGCGGCCATCAGCTTCTGCCATCTGCTGAACGACATGATGCAGTCGCTGCTGCCGGCGCTGTACCCGATGCTCAAGAGCAGCTATCACATGAGCTTCGGGCAGATCGGACTCCTGACCTTCACCTTCCAATTCACGGCGTCGCTCCTGCAGCCGCTGGTCGGGGCGATGGCCGACCGCACCCCGCGACCCTACTCGCTCGCCGCCGGCATGGGCTTCAGTCTCGCCGGCCTGCTGCTGCTCGCCTTCGCCACCAACTACGCGCTGCTGCTGCTGGCGGCGGCGCTCATCGGCACCGGCTCGTCGGTGTTTCATCCCGAGTCCTCGCGCGTGGCGCGCATGGCCTCCGGCGGCAAGCACGGGCTGGCGCAGTCGGTGTTCCAGGTCGGCGGCAATCTGGGCTCGGCCTGCGGACCCTTGCTCGCGGCCTTCATCGTCCTGCCCTACGGGCAGTCGAGCATCGCCTGGTTCTCGGTGATCGCGCTGCTCGGCATGTTCGTGCTGTTCAACGTCGGCCATTGGTACAAGGCGCACGGGATCACGCGCCTGAAGCACGCGGCGCGCACCCGCGCCATCGAGGCCTCGCCGCGCCGGGTGGCCAGCGCAGTCGCGGTGCTCCTGGCGCTGATCTTCTCCAAATACTTCTACCTCGCCAGCATCACGAGCTACTACACCTTCTATCTCATCGGCCACTTTCAGCAGTCGGTGCGCAGTGCGCAGCTGCACCTGTTCCTGTTCCTGGCGGCGGCCGCGATCGGCGGCTTCGTCGGCGGCCCCGTCGGCGACCGCATCGGCAGCAAGAAGATCATCTGGTTCTCGATCCTCGGCGTGCTGCCGTTCACGCTGCTCCTGCCGCATGCGAACCTCTTCTGGACCACCGTGCTCAGCGTGCCCATCGGGCTGATCATCGCCTCGGCCTTCCCGGCGATCGTGGTCTACGCGCAGGACCTCCTGCCGGGGCGCACCGGCGCGGTGGCGGGACTGTTCTTCGGCCTGGCCTTTGGCATGGGGAGCGTCGGCGCGGCGGTGCTCGGCAAGCTCGCCGACCACTTCGGCATCGACGCGGTGTACCAGATCTGCGCCTTCCTGCCGCTCATCGGCATCCTGGCGGGACTGCTGCCCGAGGTGAAGCATCGCGCGCCGCCGGCCGGCGAGGTTCCGGTCATCGCCGAAGAAGGCGCACCTTGAGATGAAGCTCATCTCGCAGAGTCTGCTCGACGAGCTGGCGGCGGCCGCGGCGGCGAGCCCGCGCGGCCGCACCCACTACAACCTGCACGGATCAGCGGCGGACGTAGTGCAGCGTTATCTCGTGGTTGCGAACCGCGGCTCCTACTTCCGTCCGCACCGCCACGGCACGCGCGCCGAGCTGGCGCTCGTCGTGCGCGGGGCGCTCGATCTCATCGTCTTCGACGAGTCGCGCCGGGTCACGGCGCGCCATGCCTTCGGCACCGGCGCGGGCAACATCGCCTACGAGAATGGCCCCGGCATCTGGCACACGGTGATCGTCAACGCCGACGCCACCGCATTCCTCGAGGTCAAACAGGGACCATACGACCCGGCGAGCGCATCCGAGTTCGCCGGCTGGGCGCCGGCCGAGGGCGAGGCCGGAGTCGCGCGCTTTCTCGACTGGGCACGGCAGGCCGCGCCGGGGGATACGGCGCCGGTGGCGTGAGGCGCGCCGTGAGCCGCCGCAACGCCGCTCAAGTGCGGCGGATGAAGCCGGCAAGATCCTTGCCGCTCATGATCGTCTCGAGGTAGCCGAAGGTCCCGGAATCCCTGACCTCGCGCGCCGCGGCGTAGAGGCCGGTGACCGCGGCGCGGTAGAGCGAGGTGGACAGGCTGATGCGCCGGACCCCGGCGGCGGCGAGCTCGGCCACGCTGAAGGAGGCGCCGCGGATTCCCACCATGAAGTTGACCGGCTTGCGCAGCGCGCCGCAGACCGTGCGCACGGCGGCGAGGTCCGGCAGACCCGGCGCGAACAGCACGTCCGCGCCAGCTCGCTCGAAAGCCTGCAGGCGCCGCACCGTGTCGTCGAGGTCGGCGCGGCCGTGCAGGTAATTCTCGGTGCGCGCCGTCAGCATGAAGCGGAACGGCAGCGCGCGCGCCGCCACGACCGCGGCCGCGACGCGCTCGACCGCGAGCTCGAAGTCGTAGATCGGTGTGCGCGGATCGCCGCTCGCGTCCTCGATCGATCCGCCCACGAGTCCCGCCTGCGCCGCCTGACGGACGGTATCGGCGACCGCCTCCGGGGCGTCGCCGAAGCCCTGCTCGAGGTCGGCCGACACCGGCAGGCCGCCGGCGGCGACGATCACGCGTGCGTGCGCGAGTGCCTCGCCGCGCGTGAGCTCCCCGTCGAGCTTGCCGAGCGTGGCCGCGGCGGCCGAGCTCGAAGTGGCGAGCGCCTCGAATCCCATTCCGGCCAGAACTGCGGCGGAGGCGCCGTCCCACACGTTGGGAATGACGAAGGTGCCGGCGCGCTCGTGCAGCGCACGGAAGCGCTCGGCCTGCTCTGACTGCGTGGCGTTCACGAAATACCCTCTCTCAGGCTAGGATGGCTCACGGCCCGGCCGCCCACCATGTTAGGCCACTCGCCATGCGGAACAAGTACACCCCGGCGCTCGCGGCGCTCGCACTGGCGCTGCTCGCCCCCGTCGCTCCCGCGCAGCCGGCATGCGAGCGCGGCGCCGCTACGCAGGCGGCGCGCGCGCGCCTCGAGCGCGCGCTGGCGCACGGGCGCTTCGTCGCCTACCAGCCCACCGCGCTCCAGGTGGTCGACGGCGGCTTCCGCAACGCCGATCCGGACAGCATTCGCGCCGACCTGAGAGTGCTGCGGACGCGCTTCGACGCGCTGGTCACTTATGACGCGATCCACGGCGCCGAGGCGATCCCGGGCATCGCCGCCGCCCTCGGGTTTCGCGCGCTCATCATCGGCGTGTGGGATCCATCCGATCCGGCGCAGCTCGATGCGGCGCTCGCGGCCGCGCGGCGCTATCCGCGGCTCGTGGCCGGGCTGTCGCTCGGCAACGAGTCGATCTTCGCGCGCCGCAGCAGCTTCGCGCAGCTGACGGCGCTGATTGCGGCCGTACGCAAGCGGTCCGCGGCGCTCGCACTCTCCACCACCGAGCCGTTTCACCTCTACGAGGAGGCCGGCGCCGCGCCGCTCCTCGGCAACATGGATTTCCTGCTGGTCAACGTGCACCCGGTCTTTCAACCCTGGTTCCGCGGAGCGACGGATGCCACGGCGGCGCAATTCGTCGCGAACGTGGTCGCCGATCTTGGACAGCACTTTTGCGGCCCGATCCTGGTGAAGGAGACCGGCGAGCCCACCGCGCCGGCGAGTGCCGGCTACGCCCCCGAGCGGCAGGCTTCCTTCTACGCCGAGCTGCGCCGGCACCTGCCGGCCTCTTCGCTGCGCGGCTTCGCCTACTTCTCCGCCTTCGATGCGCCGTGGCGCGCGCACGATACCGGGCCGGTGGCCGGCGCGGCGACCGGACCTGAGGAGGCCTACTGGGGTCTGTACGACAGCGAGCGGCGGCCGAAGCAGGCGGCGCAGGCGCTGGCGCCAATGAACTAACGAACCGCCAGCTCGACTTTTACGGCATCGCCCGAGTCGGGCTTGGGCGCCGCATTGACGATGAACACACGCGCCGGGTCGATCTTTCCGCCGGAGATGATGGCACTCTGGATCGCCTGCGCCCGCGCACGGCCGAGAGCGTCGAGATCGGCGTCCGGGATCTGCATGTGGCCGATGATGGCGCCCTCGAGATCGGCGATCGCCGCATCGACATCCGCCGGCTCCTTCTTCTTGCCCGCCTGCACGGCCTGGACGGAGGCCGGCGGCGCCGCGTCCTTGCCGAGATCCGCCGCGAACTGCTCGAGCAGCAGCTGCAGGTGCCGGTCCGGATCGGCGAGCGCCAGCTCGGTCGCCTCCTCCGGGTTCTTCCGGCCCTGACGGCTGGCCGCAACACGCGCCGCGAGCTCGGCGCGCAGCTTGTCGCGCGCGAGCTGCGGCCGATCGAGGCCCGCGGACGCGACGATCGGCACGTCGAGCTTGAGCTGCGGGCGCTCCTCGAGTGCCCGATCGAGCGCGGCCAGCTGGTCCTGCGCGGGCTTCTGGAGCTCGGCACTGCCCGCGGCGAACTCCACGATGTTCATATGCTCGCCGCCGCCGAAGAGACGGCCGAGCAGCGCGAACGGCGCGGTCGCGGCCTTCGTGATCAGATTGACGAACACCTTCCAGATGATCGGCCCGATGCGGAAGCTCGGATCGTCGAGCGAGCCCGACATCGGCAACGGCAGGTCGATCACGCCGTTACGGTCCTTGAGCAGGGCCACCGCCAGCTTGAGTGGCAGGTGCACGGCCTCGGGACTGTCGACCGGGTCGCCGAGCTCGAGCTGATCGACGACGAAGTGCTGCGAGGCGTTCAGCTGGCGCTGCTCGATCTTGTAGGAGACATCCACCGACAGCTTGCCCTTGTCGATCCTGTAGCCGGCGAAGTACCCGGAGTACGGGTTGACGACGGTCAGATCGAGGTCCTTGAAGCT
>Ga0210409_10005215_pt1 | contig 13700 bp, 7 predicted proteins | sample IncBWH17MmetaG_FD_161649 | JGI IMG/M metagenome (GOLD analysis project Ga0210409, IMG submission 161649) | Forest soil microbial communities from Barre Woods Harvard Forest LTER site, Petersham, Massachusetts, United States - Inc-BW-H-17-M | ecosystem: Environmental > Terrestrial > Soil >... | reverse complement strand
ACGATCACCCCACCGCCGACGCATACAACGCGCTCGGAGATTTGTACGCTCGGGGTCGTCACACAGAATGCGCCATCTCAGCGTTCAAAGCTGCGCTGCGCCTGGACGGTCAGAATTGGCAATCCCACTATAACCTGGGCCTCGCGCTTCTAACGAAAGGCGATCGCAGCCGCGCCGCCAGTGAATTACAAGCTGCGATTCGACAGCAACCCGATTCAGCCGCTTCCCATTTCGCCCTGGCTACTCTGCTTCAGGAAGAAGGAAAGCTAAACGGAGCCTTAAGGGAATTCGAAGCTGTCCTGCAAATTGATCCTAAATTTGCGCCTGGGTACGTGAGCCTGGCGACCTTATACACTCAACAAGGGAAGAATGCGGAAGCTGAAACCCTATTTCGGCAGGCGATCCAGAGCGATCCAAATAATGCACAAGCTCATGCGAAATTGGGCCTGACGATGGCGAAGCAAGGCGAATTTACTGCAGCGGAACAGGAATTCCAGTCGGCAATAGGAATCGACCCTCAAATGGTAGAGGCTTACACCTCGCTTGGGATGGTGGAAACTAAGATGGGCCGGGGAAAAGAGGCGGTCGAAAACTTTCGAAAAGTAGTAGCGCTGCAGCCGAATTCCGCCGACGCACACTTGAACCTTGGCATTGCCCTCGTGGACCAGTACGATCGGAAGGCCGGATTTGAAGAGTTCACCAAAGCCGCACAGCTCAATCCTAATTCAGGCCGACCTCACTACAACCTCGGTCGGTTCTATTTCGAATCCGGCAAATATGATGAAGCACGCAAGGAACTCGAAAGAGCCACGCGTCTGGAACCGAACTTCGCAAGCGCATTCTATTTTCTAGCTCTTACTGAGAGGCAAGACAATAATCTAGAGCGGGCGACAGAACTATTGCAAAAAGTCGTCGCGCTTAGCCCCAACAACGCGGACGCACAATACCTTCTGGGGCAAAACCTTGAGCGCATGGGAAAAACAACTGAGGCCATCGAGCACTGGAAAATGGCTGTCAAGGCCGATCCCAATGAATCCGAAGCTCTCTACAGCCTGGCCAGAATTTTGAATAAGTTGCACGACCCCCATGCACAGCAATTTCAGGACCGGTACGACAAACTGCAAAGGAATGAGCAGACGACTGACCGGGTGGCTAACTTGGGAAATTCCGCGATTCAGTCCGCCAACGCCCAAGATTGGCCGCGAGCTTTGGCACAAATGAAAGAAGCCATTGCTGTTTGTGGGGAGTGCGCTGAGGCCGCTCACCTTCACAGGAACCTAGGATTGATGTACTGCCGAACCGGGAATGTCGAAGATGGAGAAAAGGAGCTTCGGGCAGCTCTGGAATTAGACCCGAGTGATGTTACCGCGAAGAAGACAATTGAAATGCTTGAGAATCTGCGCGGTGCCTCTGGAGGCATTCGATGAAATATCCCCACGTTCGGAAAAAGCTAGATCACGAGTCAGCGCCTGCTTCCCAGGGGCGGCGTTCCTTCATCGGCGGCATGGCAACTCTGGGAGCAGGGTTAGCCGGTTCGGTCATTTTACCCGCAACCGCGATTGCACAGGCCACGCCGGAAGCCCCTCCAAAAACAAAACTCACAGCAAGCAGTTACGGACGCGGCACGGTCATTGCCTCTGACACGGCAACGGTCGCCGAAACAACCGCTGGGAAAATCCGCGGCTTCAAGCGGAACGAGGTGTACATTTTCAAAGGTGTGCCCTATGGTGCCTCAACCGCTGGCGCCAGGCGTTTCATGCCGCCAGTCAAGCCTGAACCGTGGACGGGAATTCGCAACGCGCTGCAGTATGGCCGTGTTTGTCCATACCAGGACTCCGCGCACTTTGATACTAATGGGAAAAACCTGGCGAACTCCGATGAAGATGCGTTCGTGCTGCATCGCGGAGCGGCTGCCACGGTCCCCGGCGAGGACTGCCTGCGCCTCAATCTTTGGACACAGGAGATCAATGGCTCCCATAAGCGTCCGGTCATGGTCTACATGCACGGCGGAGGATTTTCCGCCGGCAGCGGGCACGATCTTCTTTCCTACGACGGCGAAAGTCTTGCCCGCAATCACGATGCAGTGGTCGTGACCCACAATCATCGGCTGAACGTGTATGGTTATCTCAACCTTGCACACTTGGGTGGGGAAGAATATGCCAGCTCCGCCAACGTTGGCATTCTTGACCTCGTAGCTGTCTTGGAGTGGGTTCGCGATAACATCGCAACTTTCGGGGGCGACCCGGGCAGTGTAACCATCTTTGGTCAGTCGGGCGGCGGTGGAAAAGTCGTTGCCCTTATGGCGATGCCGGCGGCCAAAGGTTTATTTCACCGTGCGATTGTGCAAAGCGGACCCTTTCTTAAATCGCTCTCTCCTGATTACTCAGGACGACTGGCTGAACTGGTGGTCGCAGAGCTGAGTTTATCCAAATCGCAGGTGAGTGAACTGCAGCTAATCCCGGTTGATCGGCTTTCGGGCGCCGCGGCGGAAGCCATGAAGAAAATGCCTCGGCCCAAATCTTCGCTTCGCAGAGTGTACGGCGAAATCGATTGGGGGCCAACAGTTGACGGCCTCATACTGCCTCGTCATCCATTCGATCCAGGAGCTCCACAAATATCTGCGGACGTTCCATTGTTAACCGGCACAAATCTTCACGAAGGTGTAAGTGGGCTCGACCGGCCCGAAGCCAATGTGATGGGAGTGGCAGAACTTAACCGATTGCTTAAGGAAGAATTTGGCGACGGCAGCCAGACGATCATCGACGCCTACCGGCGCGATTACCCTAAAGCGACTCCATTTGACCTGTATGCCATCATTGCCGCGGCTTCCTTTCGCCGCCCTGCGTTCGAGCAGGCTATCAGGAAGGCTGCTTTGGGTAGCGCGCCGGCATACTCTTATATATATTCTTGGCGGACGCCCGTGCTGGACAATCGCCCCGGTTCCTTCCACGCCTGTGAAATCGCGTTCACGTTCGATAATGCTGAGATTTGTGACCACTACAGCGGGGGCACTCCTGAGGCATTCGTTCTATCGAAGCAGATCAGTGTTGCCTGGGTGAACTTTGCCCGAACCGGGAATCCTAATCACGACGGCCTGCCGCATTGGCCTACATACACGGCTGAACACCGGGCAACCATGTATTTCAACACGCCCTGCGAAGTGCGCAACGATCCTGAAGGCGAGGGATTGCGGCTGATGGCACAGCACTGAGTGAAGAAATGTCTGAACCATCTAGTATCACTCGAGTGGGCCTCGGTCGCACCGTTCGCTAGCCGCGATTGGCAAAGTTAATTTGCCAGCTCGGCGAGGCTGCGCATCGCCACGCCACCCGGCAACTTCTGATTAAATTAGGTGTTCGACTGTTAACCGAAGGGTTCTAGAGTGCCGACTCAAGAGGCTCGTACACCCTTGATGGACACGACCTCTCTGAGAACTGCTGCGACGCGACAGGCGACTGCGGGAGCAGCGGAATTTGGATCCGCTGAAATCCGCTGCCCTCCTGCTGACGGGATTTTTTCGATACAAAGAGCACTGATCAACGTAAATACTGAAGCTGAAGCCTCTGAGGCCTCGCGTATATATAGGTACAGCTCGAGGAACAAAATGTGATCGCGATTGTCCTTTTTGTGCCGGAGGCTTTCGGGCCGTGGGCAGCTAAACGGCACAGTCGACGCCAAAGCCAGTAGACTCAAACACTTGCGAACGAATTGAAACGAAACTAGAATCAACTTGGCTTCTCCTTTCTAAGGTGTCATCGGTTTGTTTCGTTCGTGCCAGGAGAGTGAAAGCATAAGTGAATGGAATCGTGATAGTCGCCGATCAATAGAGCGTAGGGTGGATGAAAGGAATGGGCTACGGACTCCGAATTTGTGTAGAATGCGACGCAAGAACGACGCAAAATCGTTGAGGTCGTTTTAAGTAGGCCAGTAAGTCCTTTATTTTCAGGGGGCCCGTAGCTCAGCGGTTAGAGCAGCGGACTCATAATCCGTTGGTCCTAGGTTCAAATCCTAGCGGGCCCACCAACTAACGCGTAACTCATGGTGTTCGACCCAGTTACCTTGGTCAACGTATTCCCGTTGTAGTCGTAGGTGTAGGTCGCATTGGATGTTGCGGTCATCTCGTTCGAGGAGTTGTTCGTATAGGATGAAACTCCCAACGATGAGAGACGGTTGCCGACCGGATCGTACGTATAGCTCTCCGTCGTGGTCGAGTTCCGCGTCACGCCAGTTAGCTCGTAGATGTTATCGTACGTATAGTTGCTGGCGGTGCCAGACGGTTGAGGCGTGCGCGAGGTGCGGTTCCCAGCGTTATCCACGGCATAGGCCGCGCCGTCCATTCCATTAGGTCACTACGATTTGCGCTACGCCGTAAAAAAAAGGCGCCACAAGACAATCTATCTGGACTGTTCTTGTCGGCTCTCGCGGCGGATTCCGAACCATGTACCGTCAATTTAGCCCGCTGATCTTCAGAGGAGTGAGCTTGTGACTCTCCAGGTCGAGCAAGTAGGGCTCCGGGTCAGTAACTCCCTTCCAATTCCTGTGCCACTTCAGGAACGCGGCGATCTTTCCCTCCGCCGAGACTTTGAGTTCGGTCGCGTAGCCATTCTGGTTCGTAAGCTTCTCAATCGCCCCGGTGTCGGGATTCAGCCGGTACACGTCATAGGCCACGTACTTGTCAGCAGCCATGAAGAGGATGCTTCCATCCGGCAAGTAGTTTGGGTAGGCAAAAATCGGATGCTTGCGACTTATTTCTTTCGGAACGTGGGGCCGAAATGTGCGTAGGGGAGGGCCCGGAGTGGTTATCGAGTAAATCGCGATCTGCTGCTCCGTTTCGAGACCCTCCGTTACAACAACCATATTCTTGCCGTCCGGGGAGATGGAAGGTCGCGATGCCATATAGAAACGCTCGGTCGTCAACTGGCGCACATTTGTACCGTCCAGATTGGATGCGAAAAAACTCCAGCCGTGAGGATGTGGTTGCGCGATTGGCGAGTAGCTACTGTAGACGTCCGCGCGGGAGAAAACGATCGTTTCATTGTCCGGCGAAAAGACGGGCGACAAGTTGGTTTCGCTTGAAGGCGACCACTGGTGCTTGTCTGATCCGTCGACATTAACGATAACAATCCGAGGGCGCGTATGATCGCCAGGTTCGTAAGCGTAGACTATTCGCTTTCCGTCTGGCGAAAAGGTGGGACTTTCTTCTTCTCCATCTTTTGCATCCGTCAATCGCGTCGCAACGCCCGCGTCTACGGCGACAACATAAATGAATGAAGAGGCACTCTTCTCGACAACCAACGCAATCAGCTTGCCGTCGGGAGAGAGCGCGAGTGGTGTGATCTGCCAACTCGAACTACGTGCATGCGACGCGCGAGAGAGAAGGAATAGAAGAATTACTCCTCCTAGTCTAGCCCAAAGGCGCAACTTTCCGTTAGTCCCCATTTTCGAACCTCTGTCAAGAGAATGTCTGACAAAGATCTCTTCGCCTCTTACAGGGCGGCCCAAAGAGTTGCAGATCCGGTAAGGGGTCCTCAACGAGCGCCCGCGCCAGCAGGAGGCGGATTGCTACAGCATTTTACCCCTGCCGGGTTTGAGTACGGATCCGCGCCTCCATTCGGGCCCGCAGGCGGCACCAAGTCGAGAGCCATTCCGAGGCCAATGATGGGTGCCCAGGGATTCAATATGTTTGGCAGCGACAGTGAGCCATCGTCGCGTTTAACGCTAAGGGGACGAAAACCTCTGAAGTAACTTTCGGCCTCAGCAGATCCTTGAATGAGATTTCATCGGACCAGTTCTTGACCTCCTTTTGATGCTCAGCTAGCGCGGTTTCGAGTCGTTCTTGGGACGAAGACAGGCCCACATTCCAGCGGCTGAGATACTGCGTTAGGAAAGCGATAGCTTGCTTAGACACCTCACCTGCGAGAGAACTTTCAAAGTTACCTAGCAAGTCCGACATCGGGGCATGATAGCACTAAGAAATGTGACAAGAGCAGTGTAGGAACTAACCGAACGCCCAATGGCCCAGGCTCCGGGGTCTTACTTCACAGCGAAAAGAAGCTAGACCTAACCCGTAACAAATATATAATGTGGCTACATCTCAACGTCCGTCCGGGTCATTCGCTCTAACTACCCAGCTGGTAAAGAGGAGACTCACCTGTGGACTCCATTCTGAGCGCGCTCAAAGACCTTCTCACCAACGTTAAGAACCTTTCCTTGCCGGGAATATTCGCCGCTTTCGGCTTTGTCCTGTTGCTTTGGCCCCCGCAGGTCATCGACGTTGTGAACGACGTCACTGTGAACGGTGACTACGCAGGCGATATGTGGCCCAAAACACAGGACGGTCTGAAAGACTATGCGGGGCGTATCGATCCCGTCTGCAATACGTTCCCCAAGGCCCGCGAGCGCGCTTTGCCAAATCCCCAAAGCTTCGAGGAAAGCAAGAGCGTCGCCCTTGCCAACCAATTCAATCTTGAACGAATCGCGCGCACCCTCAGCGAGTGTAGCGAAAAAGAGAAAGCTCTAAGTGGTTTCGAGGACTCGGAAATCGTTGCCGGAAATGCGGAGATCGATGTTCTGAGGAAAGAGCGGGACGGAATCCAGGACATTTACTTGGGTTACGAAAAGACAGCGAATCCGCTAGCAGGCATCTTCAAAGGGAGATTGAAGGCGGCAGAAGACAAAATCAGAGACAAGCAGGCTGACGTTAGGAAGCTCGAACAATTGAAGCGCGAGCGAGATCGTCGCATTGGTGAACTCGATCGGCTGAACAAGGACGTAGTGGCGCGTCTTGCGGAACCCGGTAGGCTCAGACCCAAGGAAAAGTTTGACGACTTTCTGGCTTCCCTGAGCAACCACATCATCGCCTTTCTGGCTCTCGCGCTCGGTTGGAGCATTTTGTTCGAGCCGATCAACCGGGCGTTGTTTGGGCTCGTTTACGACAGCGCATTCCGCCACCATCTGGACCTATTGTACCCGATGCGGAATCCTAGCGACCCTGGTGAATCGGACGCGCCCTCCGACAGTGACCTCGGCTATGCTTACTTTCTGGCGCTTCTTTTGGCAGTGGCTATTTTCATTGGATATTTTTTCTCGTATCGGCCCTCTATCTCTTCTTCCTCGCAGCCCTGCAACCTCGTGCAGCCCGTCGATTGCGGCACCTTTATGACGGCCGGGCCACCCCTTTCTAAACTATTGTTAGGCTGCCTCGTGTGGACCCTTGCCGGTTTGCTCATCTCCGTGATCGTGTCCTGGATATGGATTCGTATCAGTCATGAGATCGAAAAGCGAAAACGCCTTCAAGCTCGAAAAAGGGTGGCTGGCATGATTTTCCAGGCATTGGCGCCCGCGATGGTGCAGCTATTGCGCGGGAAAAGCATAGAAAGCAAGTCTGAACCCCAACCAGCGTCGGAAGCACCCGTCGAGAAACCCTCTGACTGTGAAAAGCAGCTGAAAACGCTTTGGAAAAAAATATCGCAGCCGGAGTACGCGATTGGCCAGGGCCTACTATCCCGGGACGACTACAATTCGATCAAGGATGAGTACTATGGGCAGAGCCAAATCAGTATTGGACTCATTCCACCCGTTGCTTTTCTGACCTTCGCGATTCTTGCGACACCCCAAGTAGGTTTGAGGAGCGGTTGGCCCGTTTGGACGACGCTTGCGCTGGTACAAGCGCTATTGCTCTATGTCGGGGTCGACCGTCGGCACAAATTCGAAACCACGGTCGAATCGCTCATCGCCAGTCAATTCCTAAAGACCTGTGAAGCAAAACAAAAGAAACCAACTCCCCCTCCTGGGCCGCAGTCCAAGCTTAATGACCTGATCAAAGATCAGCTCAAAACATTGTTGAAGGGAGCCAAAATCAGCGATTCGACTCTTGAGATCATCTTGCCGTCAGACGAACCGACAGCAACAGCGTCGGACCAATCGACTGATGAATCCCCGCAAGAACCTTCGGGGAGTTCAGCGTAGTGCTTATCGTCACAGTACGGCGGAAACTTGAGGAGCCGTACGGCTCGGATGGCTACAAAAACATCCGCGCTGCGCTTGACGCGTATGCGCGGCCTTCCGCAGATGGAGTTTTGGCAGTGGACGATCCAAACGACTGCGCAATGCTGAATCTCGCGCCCATCGCCAGCACCGAGAGCGGCTCGATTTTGCTGGCCATTCGAGCAGTTCGGGACAAACGCCCAATGCTCGCTGACTCGTTGCTGATTGTCGGAGGTGATTCGGTCGTACCGCAATTCCAGCTCGGCAATCCCGTGCAGGACCGGAGCATTGATTCCGATTCCGTAGTATTCACGGACAATCCGTACGGCGCGGCCAGCGAGACTCTGGAACAGTATCTTGCACCTTCCCTACCTGTGGGCCGGATTGTAGACGACACTAGCGCAGGAGCTGACGGTTTCGTTGCGCTAATCGAGAGACTGGCAAATAGAAGAACCAGCTCCGCGGCCGTTTCTGGATCTGCCCTAGTGGTCAATGACGACTGGCGGGAAGACAGTCAGAAGGTCGCTACAGCGCTGCCTGGACCGCAGGACTGGCATTTTTCTCCTGGATATCAGCTGAACGCCAACTCGAAGGCGGATGCGGCCCGTCATCTCCTGTACTTCAATTTGCACGGATTTTCTGGAGATCCCGATTGGAAAGGTTATTCCCAGGAAGCATGGAAAAGCCCTTCGCAGGAACCCGGCCAGTTCGTAACCGCAGTTTCTCCTGATGCGTTTGACCGCGAGTACGTCAATGGTGCAATCGCTTTCGCCGAATGCTGCTACGGTGCGGAGATTCGCGGACGGACGCCGGACTCAAGTTGCGCACTTAAGTTGCAGAATGAGGGAGCGGCGTTCGTTGGCTCGACGGGACTGGCCTTCGGCTCATATCTAGCCCCGGGACTTTTTCTTGACGACGCCGATTTCTTGGCACGGGCCTTTTTTGACGGCGTTAGAACCGGCGACAGTGTGGGCGTCGCTTTGCGAAACGCGCGTCAGGCGTATCTTCGAGACAAATCCGAGAATCTGTCCAGCGTGGACTTGCAATACAAGCGGAAGACTTTGTTGCAGTTCATGTTGCTTGGCGACCCAAAGTGGACCATGTGAGGAGGAATTACGGAGTGAAGACCATTGCAAAGGTGTCCCTTATCGCGATTGCGCTGGGCGTACCGCCAGTGGCGCAGAGCCAAACTTCAACACCACCTACGCCTAAGAATCCGGACGAGGTCGTGGTCTTCCTGAATGCCGTTGACCAGGAAAATAGAACGTGCGTGACCTATCTCAAATGGGCGAACGATCGGTCAACCTGTCCAGCTGCCAACGAACTATTCCTCACGCAGGGAAAGCGCATGCAGTTTCGCGCGGTCAACCGGAGATTTTTCTCCGACTACACTATCACTATAGATGGCGTAACGCAGTTGAAACAGATTCCTATCCAAGATCTGGAAGAAGCAGCGAATCTTCAGACGCCGGCACAAAGCGCAGCAGGGCCCGCGGCAAAAGGTGTCGCACCAAAAGGCCTCGCCGCCTCTGGCCTTCTCCAACTGCGAACCGCACAGGACCTCCTCGCGGAACTGGTAGACGAAACCAAGTCTTCCAATCCTGCTAACGAGCTCTTTTCGGACTTGCTCGTGGTGCAGCGCGAAGCGAATAAGGTGCAAAAGGAAGCGGAAGCTCTCGACAAAACGTGGCAGGTGTTAAATGGCTCCCCCAGTGTCCGCAACTCTCAACAGAGTTTTGGCGCCCCGACCATCAATTCCGTTGAAGAAAGGCTCAACGATCTGCACCACGACGAGACAACTGGAGAGTGGGACGCAACCGAAGAACCATACGATGATGAAAACGCGTTCCGTCAGTTGATCGTCAGAATTAACGACGCAGTCATTATGGTGAAAGCTTTTTCCGACGCTGTAACCCAAGGCAGCACCAAGATGAACACCCAAATCAGCACGCTGGACGACGATGTCGGGAAGTTGAATGCGGATCTCAACACGCTGAGCGGAAATATTGAAGCCGCAAGAAATGCGGTGGGAGCTTTCGAGAACCTGCAACTGGTGCTCCGCCCTTCCGGAACCGCAAACGCTCTTACCGCGCTGCGCAAGGCGCAGATCAAGCTGAAACTTATGCAGGATCTCAACACTGGCGGGGCGGCTGGAAAACCAGTGCTGGATGACGCAGAACTGAACCGCCTTGTAGATTCCTACGCAGAGTATTTGAGACACTCGGGCGAAATTGCCGCAAGTGGCAAAACCAGACTCTCCGACAACACAACCACAACTGCTGATTCCTTGAGCAAATTGCTCCGCACACTCTGTGCCCCTGGCACTCCCGGATGTGGCTTCGCGCAAATCGCTACTAATAGTTTGACGGCGGGGATCACGCATCTTAACGTTGATCTTCCAGGGCAAATCGACCAAATCAACTCGGAGCAGAGTCAGGTTCTCGCACGCGCAAACGAAATCTACGATCATTCGGCGGTCTCAGAGCCACTGGACAAGGTCATTGATCTTGGAAAAAACGGAGGAAATCTGCACGTCTATTTCAGCGTGCGGCGGGTTGACGTTTTCCCGAGGTATGTGGTGCCTGTGGTGGGCGCTCTGGCTTCGGGTCAGCAGGCTGCGGTATTGCCGCCGCCCGCCACTGCCGTCGCACCACCCGCTGGCAACCCACCGCAAGCGGCCGCCACGGGACAGGATCAGTCGGCAGGACTGGTCGTGGCACACGGCGTCTTCGAAGTTCACGATTTCTATCGGGCAACAGTCGTTGGCGCGTTCGCTTTCTCAGGCGTGAAAGATGTCTCCGTAAAATCGACGACCATTACGTCAGGCACTGCAACCGATGGCTCGACTTGCAGCGCTACGACTCCCTGCTCGCAGCCATTTCTTAACAAGGGTGGGTACCTTCCCTCACTGCTCATTGGCGTGACCTATTATTTGAGCGCAAAAGGACACGACACTTTCCCTCGTGCCAAAAATCGGTCGAATCAAAACCTGGGCATCTTGGGAGGGCTTTCTGCGACAAAGCTGAATAGCTACTTTATTGGCCTAAGCTATGAGCCGGCTCAAGCTTTCCAGATCGGCGCTGGAGTAAGCTTCGTGTCGCAGGATGCGATCTCCGGACAATATGATCCAATGAAGGTCTATGCGGGGAGCCCCTCGTTTGGCGGTTCAACAAAATGGGGGCATGGCGCTTTTGTGAGCGTTGGATTCAACCTGTCCATCTTCCGGAAAATCTTTGGCTCGGTAACGGGGCTGGGAACAAAGGCGACAGGAGCCGGAAACTAGAGGCGTTGCAAGGATCGGCGTGCCGCTCAATACTTCGTTCGCCTTGTGCACAAGCTAGGTCTGCCAAATACCCTCAGGCAGTAACCTTATGCTTAGAATAAACACCAGGGGATAGAGGCATAATTGAGAGGTCGCAGGTTCATAGCTAATAGAGGAACTGTGCCCACTTCTTTGCCCATGCCTAATCAAACAGCGTATCAGTTGGTAGCGGAGTGACAGGGCCCTAAATCGCTCGTAGTGGTGAATGGAATCAACGCCATAGCAATTCGTAGCGCTTCATCGTAAATTACTGGGGGCGGGGCTTTTTAGAACTCACAATCCGTTGGTCCTAGGTTCAAATCCTAGCGGGCCCACCAATTCGCTTGACGAAGATCGAGCAAAACACTTCGGGGACACTCGAATGAATCGACTCTGCCGGTTAGTTTTCGTGTTTTCATTTCTGTGGTTTTGGGGCCCGGATCGCGTCTGCGCGCAGTGGCTACCTTTGAACACGGTTCTCTCTGTACAGCGGGAATCCGATGGAGTGCGGCTGGCCTTGCAAAACGGTGCGTTAAAACTGCAGGTTTGCTCGGATTCCATCATTCGAGTGCGCTACTCGCCCACGGCGGCATTTCCAGCGCGCCAAGAATTTCTGGTGATCAAGGACAATTGGCCGGCGACGAAGTGGGAAATGCAGTCCACGGATGACGCCGTCGTGCTGAACACGTCGCAACTGAAGGTCGTCGTTGCGCGCAAAGACAGCAGCGTGACTTTCCAGGATTCCGCCGGTAAGACCCTTTTCGAGCAGAACGAAGTCAGCATGACTCCGACAGTAGTGAATGGCGAACAGACCTATCACGCGGAATTGTATTCAAAACTTTGGGGATCCTACGAGTCGTTCTACGGTCTGGGGCAGCATCAGGCGGGTGTTTGGAACTATCGCGGTGAAGCTGTTGACCTTTCCCAGGACAACACCAACATCAGCATTCCTTTCCTGCTATCGAGCAACGGCTATGGAATCTTCTGGAACAACTCGTCGCGCAGCCGCTTCAATAATCGCTTTCTGAATGCGCTGTATCTGAGTTCGGAAGTGGCCGACGTGCTGGACTACTACTTTCTCTACGGTCCCGAATTCGACAAAGTCATCGGCGGATACCGGGAACTCACCGGGGCGCCACCGATGTTTGGCAAATGGGCCTACGGATTCTGGCAATGCAAGAACAAATACAACACCCAGGAGGAGTTACTCGGCGTCGCCCACAAATACCGGCAGTTGCACATTCCTGCTGACAACATCGTGCAGGACTGGTTCTGGTGGTACACCATGGGTGAGCCAGTCTTCGACAAAGCGCGCTATCCAGACCCGCCGGGGATGGTAGACGATCTTCACAAGAATAAATTTCACCTGATGATTTCCTTCTGGCCTTACGTCCGTCCGGGCACGAAAACTTATGAAGACATGGATAAGCGCGGTTTTTTCATCGACAAAACCAAGGTCGGCGCTTTTCATCCGGCGCAAATGGGTTTGTACGATGCGTTCAATCCTGAAGCGCGAAAATATTACTGGAACCTGATGGAGCAAGCGCTTTTCAAGATTGGCGTGGACGCGTGGTGGCTGGATACCACAGAGCCTGAAACCGAGGACCGCGAAACCAACATTCTGGTAACGAATAGAACGTTTCTAGGGAATGGCGCCAGATACGCCAATATGTTTCCGTTGATGACGGCGAGTGCCGTTTATCAAGGCCAAAGAAGCGCTTCCGACAAAAAGCGCGTTTTCATTCTGTCGCGTTCCGCATTTGCGGGTGCACAACGCAATGCCGCCGCGGTGTGGTCGGGAGATGTGAATTCGGACTGGGTGTTTTTCAAGAAACAAATTCCCGCGGGGCTGAATTATTCGATCTCCGGGCTGCCGTACTGGACGACGGACATTGGCGGATTCGTCTCGGGCAATCCGGACGATCCGGAATACCGTGAATTGTTTATTCGCTGGTTTCAGTTCGGCGCATTCAATCCTCTGTTGCGAGCGCACGGAACGCGTTCCACGAATCAAAATGAATTATGGTCCTACGGCGCCGGCGCGCAGAAGATCCTCGTGAGCTATGACACGCTTCGCTACCGGTTGCTCCCATACATTTATTCACTGGCATGGATGACCACGAATCAGGGATACACGCCCATGCGCGGATTGGTGATGGATTTCCGCACGGATGCTCGCACAGCGAGTATTGGGGACCAATTCATGTTTGGCCCAGCCTTCCTCGTGAATCCCGTCACGGAACCAGGGGCGAATACGCGACGCACCTACCTACCGAAAGCGAAGTGGCACGACTTTTGGACGGGAGCTTCCGTGGAAGGTGGGCGCGCGATCGATGCCAGTGCACCGATCGAAAAACTTCCCCTCTTTGTGCGCGCAGGATCGATTGTTCCGATGGGACCAGAGAAGGAATGG
>Ga0210409_10005214_pt1 | contig 13700 bp, 9 predicted proteins | sample IncBWH17MmetaG_FD_161649 | JGI IMG/M metagenome (GOLD analysis project Ga0210409, IMG submission 161649) | Forest soil microbial communities from Barre Woods Harvard Forest LTER site, Petersham, Massachusetts, United States - Inc-BW-H-17-M | ecosystem: Environmental > Terrestrial > Soil >... | reverse complement strand
TGGGCAGGATATTCCGATTCATCTGACTCGGGCTGGTGACAGCAGTTGTTGGAATGCGTTGCTCACGCCGCCGCTCCCCAGATCGAGAGTGTCGCGAAATTGGGCGGAGGTAGTCGTCCATTCGCGGCCTCGGATAAGTCTGTTGAGCAACTTGCCCGCACCTGAGGTTCCATCCCTTAGCCGCGGGGGCCTTTCACCCGCACTCAAGCGCCGCATATGTGATTACATCGACTCACACCTCGACCAGAAGATAAGCCTTCATGATCTATCGTCCATGGCAGGCTTTTCCGCGCACCATTTTGCACGTGCTTTCCGGCAATCGGTTGGAGTCCCCCCGCACGGCTATTTGCTCCAGCGGCGCCTTGAACACGTCGAGCGATTGCTCCGTGACACTCAACTACCTTTGTCCCAGGTTGCTCAAGCAGTCGGGTTCTCCGACCAGAGTCACCTCGCTCGCCACTTCCGCCGACTTACCGGGATGCCCCCGAGTCTTGCCCGCTGGAAGGAGCGAGGAATTGAGGCGTGAAGGCAATTGAGGATCGCGCCTCAAATAAGTAACCCCTTCTTCTACATAAAGTTAGTGCTAAATCGATCGCAAACCTTATTCCGTCCCGCCCTCGAGACTGGATCGTCGACAAATTGAGCAAAAACGTACTGATCAGGGCCGATTCGTTCAAGACCGCGCCCCGTCTTTCAGGCAGTATCCACGCGTTGAACAGTCACAGGCGTTCCTCACCTGGGAACAGAAACTAGCAAGACTGGAGCGTTGCCATGAGCCTGAACAGTTCTAGATTTGCGGACACCCATGACCGGGACTCGCAATGTACCTGCGGTTTCTCCAGCAAGGTGCACCTACAACTCGTGGACGATTTGCTCCGCGAGGAGACAGAATACGATGGAATCGTTGGCCAGAGTTCAGCCCTCCGCCAAGTCCTGAAACTGGTTGAGATGGTGGCAAAGGGAGATTCGACCGTGCTGCTGCTCGGTGAGACCGGCACTGGCAAGGAACTCATCGCACGCTCCATTCACAATCGCAGCCGCCGCAACGAGCGCGCTTTCGTAAAACTCAATTGCGCCGCCATCCCGAGTGGACTGCTCGAAAGCGAATTCTTTGGCCACGAGCGCGGCGCATTCACAGGCGCGATTGCTCAGAAGATTGGCCGGCTGGAGCTGGCAGACCAAGGGTCACTATTCCTGGACGAAATCGGGGATATCCCACTGGAGCTGCAACCGAAACTGCTGCGCGTTTTGCAGGAGCGGGAATTCGAACGCTTGGGCAGCACGCGAACGAAGAAAGTCGACGTCCGGATTGTTGCCGCAACGCACCGCGACTTGGAAGAGATGATTTTGGAGAAGCAGTTTCGCAGCGACCTCTATTACCGCCTAAACGTGGTCCCCATTTCGATCCCCCCTTTGCGGGAACGCCCGGAGGATATTCCGCTGCTCGTGCATCATTTTCTCCGAGAAGCGGCGAGAAGAATGAATAAGATGATTGATACGGTTCCACCGGACACGATGGATGCCCTCACCGACTATCAGTGGCCTGGGAACATCCGCGAACTGGAGAACGTGGTTGAGCGCGCGGTGATTCTGTCGCCCGGCTCGGTCTTGCGCGTACCCCTGCGAGATCTGCAGACTCGCATCACAGTTGATCACGATGACCAAAAGCTTCAAACTCTGACCGATGTCGAACGCCAGCACATTCACTCGATTCTGAAAGAAACCCGGTGGATTCTTTCCGGACCAAGCGGTGCAGCATCTCGATTGGGATTGAACCGCTCGACGCTTTATTTCCGAATGAAGAAGCTGGGAATCGTCCGCCCGTGGTCATGACCCTATCTGCAACATCCGACATTGTCCCTTGCGGATACGCGTGTGACGCCTTGCCGTCCTGGTGTCAGCCCGCTCACACCCGGCAGTCCGCTATCATCGCGAAATTGACAGGGCGCATTCGGTCGAACCTCCCGTTTCGCCTACGGCTTTTCCCCTATAACGACTTGCGAGGGATTGCTCCTGGCTACGAATCGGCACGTCGATTGCACCTCCACAAAACACGAGGAGCCGCTCGGCAAATGTTTGCAAGCAAGAAAGAAAAAGTGCTCAGGGTCACGATCGCAAATAGCCCAACAGAAGAAAGGTATCTTGCAAGGTCGCCTCGGCTGGCCCTGGGTCAACCAACTAAGAGGCGACTGGAGAAAAGCGCGCCGCACAACCGAATAAGGCGCGAGCGTTAGCCAGAACGTGACTTTGCCTAGAACGCCTTGGCCTAGTCCAGCAATGTTCGACGGGAACATCCACACCTGTTCTCGCGTATCTCAGCCTGCGGGGGAAAAAACATGAGCAACCTTTGGCAGGACCTGCGCTACGGCCTCAGACTACTGCTCCTCAATCCCGGCTTCACCGCCATTGTGGTGCTTTCCCTGGCGCTAGGCACCGGCGCAAACACCGCCATCTTCCAATTGATCGATTCGCTCCGCCTGCGAACGCTGCCGGTCGCGCACCCCGAGCAGCTCGCCAACGTGCGCATCCTGGACCGTTCCTGGGGTTCCGGCCGTGTCCATGGCCGCTACGCCGACATCACCAACGCGCAATGGGAGCAGATTCGTGATCATCAGCAAGTTTTTTCGAGCATGTTTGCCTGGGCGACCGAAGGAGGATTCAACCTGGCCCGCGGCGGTGAAGCACGCTATGCCGAGGGCATCTGGGTGAGCGGCGATTTTTTCAAGGTGCTCGAAGTCCCCGCACTGCGCGGCCGCACGCTAACAGCCGATGACGACAGCCGCGGCTGCGGCTCGCCACCCGCGGTGATCAGCTACCCCTTTTGGCAGCGGGAATACGCCGGCCGCCCGGACATTCTGGGGCGGGTCATCTCACTCGAAGGCCATCCCTTTGAAATCGTGGGCGTCACTCCGCCTAGTTTTACGGGCATCGATGTTGGCCGGGAATTCGACGTGGCCGTGCCACTGTGCTCGGAAGCATTTATGCACGAATCCTCCCTGATTGACCTGCGCAATGGCTATTGGCTCGCCGCCGTAGGGCGTCTGAAGCCCGGCGTGACTATCGAGCGAGCCAACGCGGAAATGGCAGCGCTTTCGACGGGCATCCTGGAAGCGACCATACCCCCGCAATACGATGCGGAGGCGCAAAAGCACTACCTGCAATACAAGTTCGGAGCATTTCCGGCGGCTACGGGATTCTCGAATCTGCGCGGGCGCTACGAGACACCGCTGTGGATGCTGTTGGGCATCGCAGCCATGGTCTTGCTGATCGCCTGCGCTAATATCGCTAATCTGTTGCTGGCGCGCGCCAGTGCCCGTGGACGCGAGATCGCGGTGCGGCTTTCGCTCGGTGCATCCCGCGGGCGTCTCATCAGGCAACTGCTCGTGGAAAGCTTTTTGATCGGCGTTGCCGGCAGCGTTTTGGGAGCGGTCTTGGGGCAATGGGTGAGCCGTTTCCTGGTGGCCTTCATTGGGACGAGCGCGCCCGACGTCTCCGTCGATCTTCATCCGGATTGGCTCGTGCTCAGCTTCACCCTGGCCATCGCGCTGCTGACTACAATTCTCTTCGGCATGGCTCCCGCTTTTCGCGCCACGCGGATCGCCCCGGCAGCAGCTCTCAAATCCGCGGGCCGGAACCTCGCCGGCGGGCGCGAACGTTTCAGCCTCCGCCGCGGCTTGGTTGTCTCGCAGGTGGCGTTCTCGCTGGTATTGCTGGTGGGCGCGATACTCTTCGTCCGCAGCCTGAAAAACATTCTTTCGGTGAACGCCGGTTTCCAAACGGCCGGCATCATGGAAGCCGATCTGGACTTTCGCCAACTGAAAATTCCCGAGTCGCAACGCCAGAGCTACAAGCTGAACTTGATTGACCGCTTGCGCGCACTTCCCGGCGTCGAGGGAGTGGCGGACGCCAGTGTAGTGCCGCTCAGCGGCTTTGGCTGGCAGGAAAACGTTATCTTGCCGGGCGCCACAAAACGCGCCGACGTCGCGCCTCTTTTCACCCGAGTGAGCCCCGATTTTTTTAACACTATGGGAATCCGCATCATGGCCGGCCGCGCATTCAATGAGCGAGACTCGGCCAACTCGTCCAAGGCGGCTATCGTCAACCAGAGTTTCGTGAAGAAAATCCTTAACGGCGCCAATCCCATTGGCGCGCATTTTCAAATTGAGGAGGCGGTGGGCCGCGCGCGGCCGATTTATGAAGTTGTGGGATTAGTTCGCGACACGAAGTATTACGACTTGCGCGATGAATTCGCGCCGGAAGTCTACGTGACTACCGCGCAGGATGACCAGCCGGACGAATCTGCGGGATTGCTGATTCGTTCCGGTCTCCCCATGGGAACGCTGACGCAAGACCTGAAAAACGCACTGGCCGAGGCCAGCCCCGAGATCGGTGAGGAATTTCATCTCATGCAGACGACCATCCGCGATTCGCTGCTGCGCGAGCGTCTGATGGCCGCGCTTTCCGGGTTCTTCGGCGCGCTGGCAACTTTGCTGGCCATGATGGGGCTGTTCGGCGTGATGTCCAATTCCGTCGCGCGCCGTACTGGAGAAATCGGGTTGCGCATGGCGCTGGGCGCGCAACGGCGAAATATATTGAGTATGGTGCTGGGTGAAGCCGGCACCATGCTGGTGATCGGCCTCGCCGTCGGCGCCGCGCTGGCGCTGGCCTTGGGCAAAACCGCGGGCGCGATGCTCTTCGGCCTCAAGCCTTACGATCCGCTGACGATTTTGCTCTCCGCGATTGCTTTAGCCGCCGTGGCCATTCTCGCCAGTTATCTGCCGGCGCACCGCGCGGCGCGGCTCGATCCGATGGCCGCCCTCCGCGACGAATAAAATCCTCCGACCGGTCGGTGCGCGATTCCAAGGCACCTCAGCGTGGCACCTGATTCGGGGCGGATAACTGTTGCGAAATCCTCTTATCACCACCCTATCTCAAGATGCGATAGGTGCAGGAAGAAATCAGGCCTGGCAGGAATTCTACGAAGACAGCTCTGGCACGCCCGCAAAAACAAAGAAAAATTCAGAGAACCGCCCTAATCCAGAGGCGCGATTTGGAACTGTTCGAGCTTGCCGTCCGGCATTTCGTAGGTCCAGGCGCGTAACTCCGATTTCGGAAACTTGACCGTGTACACGCGCAGCTTCATGCCCCCGCGCAACGCTTGACGAGTCTGGATAAATTCTGTCGGGGTACCGAGCGGACCTAAGCTACTAGCAAAATCCTTTAGCGCCTGCTCATTGAAATAGAAATTGGCATTGTCGGTGAAAAGCGAACGGTCAATCGTGCCGTGTTGTAAACTGTCGAAGATCTGCCGTGCTTGTGCAAGCTTTTGCGGAGTCGCCGGATCGTCGCTGGCGAGCAGCAGCGGCGCAATGCCCGTGGCAATCGCTTCCGAAGCAGCGGCGGCATCCTGGTTTGTGAGCACAACCACGGCAACACGCTCGTCCGGAAAAACAAGATTATCCGATGTGAAACCGGAAACCTCGCCATCGTGGGACAACTCTCGATGGCCAAACTCTGAGCGGACCATTACGCCGAGTCCATAACGGGTTCCCAGGCCGTTCTTCAGCAGGACTTCGGTTTCAAACTCCCGATAGGACTCGGGTCTCATCAAATCCTGATTGATGATTGAAATGTCCCACCTAGCCAGATCCTCCGCAGACATAGCCAATTCACCCGCGGCAAAGAGCCAGCCGGTTCCTTCCTTTGGTGCTGGGCGCGATGGCCCGAGTGCATAACGCAAGTATCCGGTGGGATCGGTGTCGCCGAGCTTGGTCTTGTCAGTGTCTGCCACGCTCTTCATATTGAGAGACGCAAATATTTTCTCCTGCAGAAATTGAAGCAACGGTTCGCCGCTGACCTTTTCGACGATCACCCCGGCAATGACGTAATTCGTGTTGCTGTATTGCCACTTCGTTCCGGGCTCAAAATCAAGAGGCTTGTGCCCCCATATGTCCAGAATCTTCTCTGCCGTAACTGCCTGCAGCATCATGGGCATCACGTAGTCCTGCGGCCAATAGTCCTGATAACCAGACGTATGCGAGAGAAGCTGGCGAATGGTCACTTCATGCGCGCGCGTAAGGCTGGGAATGAACTTGCCCACCTTATCGTCGAGCGAAAGCTTGCCCTGTTCCTGCAGAAGTAAGATGGCTGCAGCTGTGAACTGCTTGCTGACCGACCCGATGCTATAACGCATTTCAGGCTTCGCCGCTGTTTCAGGATCAAGCCGCGCATTTCCATAGGCGTGCAGATAGATGATCTGTCCGTCCTTCACCACCGCCACGGAGGCGCTTGGCACGCCCGTTTTGGCGAGGGCGTCGGTGGCCACTTTATCAATCTTCTGCTGCGTCTCGGCCGGCAGCCGGGTTTGAGCACCTGCTTCCGCACAGAAGAAAATAAGGGCAAGAGTTGCCAAGCGGAAAGCCAAATTAGAAATCGTACGCAGCATGAAAGCCCCTCCGGCAAACGGCGCAGTGTAACACGAGCGAATCGCGCGGCACTCGACCGTCTGGCTGCGTACTCGAATGCCGCGTTCCTGATAAAAGGCCGTGACAGTAAACTGAGAATAGATTTCGTGAGATTCTCTTATTACAAGTTATGGGTCGCGGGAGGCTGTGTGGACCGGAATTTCAAGGTGCTACGAAGGTTGGTTTCGAGGCGAAACGGGCGAAAGAGGCGAAGGTTTCATTTCCGCTACAAACCTCAACAACCACAAATCCTAATTGACGTGACTTCGTTAGAATCACTGTGTGCAAAAGCGCCATTGCACACTCCGGGCGGAATGGCGGCTGCTCCGTGGACAGCCAGCTCAGCCCCTTTCTGGGCATTACGGGCTCGGCTGCGACTTTGGATCCCCGCTCATCACCGTCTACACGAATGGCGACCCCGTTTTCCTCTGTGGCTCTCACGCTACCGCGATAGGACGACCGAATGATGATTGCGTTGTAGGTGTTCGGCTGCTAGGGGCACAGTCAGCCGACGACACCCATCCAGACGAAGACAATCAACAAGAACCGACGGAATCGCCTGCCGCCAAAAACAGCGCCTCGCCTCCGACTGAGCGTAGTCTCCCCGCCCCAAAGGTCAGACGAGATCCAGGGCGATCGAAGAAGCGACCTGTGCCTGACCTTGCTTATGGAGACCCCTCAAAGGCTTTGGTAGATGAAGCCATTTGGAATCTGCCCGCGGGTGATTTGGAAGTATTCAAAGCTGAACTGCTACAAGGGAAACCACTGACAGAGGCAGCGCAATCAGCAGGCGGTCAATTTGCCATCATCCACCGCAAAATCGCTGAATACACGCTCAAAATCGAAGCGATCCTTTCTGAGTCAAAGACAACAATCGATGTTTACAACGTCATCGATGTGCCATTCGAAGACGCCATGGTCGAAATCATCAGTAACGTCAAATTGAGCGAGATGGAAAAGGATCGAGCCATCGACTGTCTCGGCGCGTTTCAGGCACAACTCAAACACGGACTCGACCGAGAAATCACGCCTCTCCACGCTCACCGCATCGTTCGGATCGTTGGCGACCGCGGTGGCTGGGGAATAGGAATGGGCCCGTCCGAGGAATTGAAGCCGGCGTTTCGCGCCCTCTATCGAAGTGTAAAAAGAGCCCTGGATGTCGCCGCTCCTGAAGCCAAAGACCTTAACGAGCGCTTGATGAATTTGTATGCAGCCAAATCTGACCTCGAAAGCGCGACCGACACAGCTGTACACTTCGCGGCATGCTCCTGAGACGCCTCGGTTTCAGGTTTTGGTAACTTGCGAGAACGCTGTTATCACCAATTTGCAAGCCAGCCTGAGATAGGTAGTGATAATCCCTGTTCTCGAGACCTATCCGGAAACTTCCCAGTTTCCGATTACGGCGTTAATCAGGCACTTGCTGATCAGCTGGTCATAACGCCTGATTTCGTCAGCCTTCCCGCAAATCAGCCCAAACGGAAGCGTGGCGTCGCTCCCTTGACTCCGCGTAAAGCCCTGCTATCGTTCCTTGCCAAGAAGGGAGGACTACATTGGCGCTTAAACGACTGTTGATGTATGGACTGGTTATTTTCGGAATCATTGGAGTTGTCGCTGCGCGTGGCCAGCAGGGGCAGTGGGCGGCAGCCGACAACGCAACCGCTAAGTTTATGGTGGACGGGGAGCGGCAATGGGCCGAGGCTGCGTGCAACCACAACAGAATTGCGGAAAAGATTCTGGCCGAAGACTTTCAGGGAACGTCTCCGGAAGGGGAACGCTACCTCAAATCGGAAGAAGTAGCAGAATTGGCTGATGTCTCCAAGACGGCTCAGGGTTGCCGATTGCTCGATGCCAAGGTCCGTTTTTTCGGTGACGAGCTCGCGATCGTCTACGGCACCGAGAGTTCGCTCCGAACAGCGAAAGACGGAACCGCCAAAACTCGATGCCTGATTTGGACGGACACTTGGTTGAAGCGGAAGGGCAACTGGCAAATCATCGCGGCGCAGGATACGCAGTTCGGCTGTAAGTAGAGCTGACCACGAAGCGCCGCTCGGCAACAAAGCGGACCTCACGAAATACCGAGACATGCTTGTCACTACACGTGATCGCGCTGAGAAATTGAAGTCCGCGGGAAAATCCGCCCAGGAGGCTGTCGGGGAAAGCCCTTCGCCGATCTCGACTCCATCTGAGGAAAAGGCATCATCAACGGCGACCAGTACGTGCAAATCGTTTATTTGACGTTGTGAATCTTCCGGGTGAGGGTTCCTGCCGGGCGATCCGTCAATTCGAATGTGAGCAAGAGAGATTTTTACTCTCCGTGGAATTTAGACACAACGAACTTGCGGAATTCCACTGCACTGGCCGGAACGTAACGATCGGCGACCCACCCTATGCCTAACGGTCGAATGGGGCGCGCCGGCGACAATTTGATCTCTACGACGCCCGCAAATCGAGCGGGCGCGGGAGGAAGGAGCCCTATGCCGAGCCCCGCAGCAATCAATCCACGCAGCGTCGCAACATCCATCCCCTCAAATGCGATGTTTGGCAAGAACGAAGCGTCAGCACACACCCTGTCGAAGATGATGCGCAGGGTATGTTCTGGGCTGAGAACGAGGAATGGCTCGGATGACAGTTCCCTCAAGCTTAGGGTACGCCTTGCCGCCAACCGGTGCGTCTGTGGCACCGCGACCAACAATTCTTCGTCCAGAAGATGATTCCAGCGGACGTCGCTTGGCCCAAACATTCCCGGGACGGACAAGCATAGATCGATATTGCCTGCGGCAAGCTCTTTCATCAGCATCTCTCCTGAGCGCTGGACAAGGAGCGTGAATTGAATCTTGGGGTGTTTCCGGCAATACTCTTTGATTAGTCGCGGAACCATTTCAATTCCGAGTGAGTGTAGAAAGCCAAGCGATACGGTTCCGGATTCTTCCCCGCTCTGTTCGCGGAGCAAACGCTTTCCGCTTTCAAGGATGCTGAGTGCCCGATTGACATGCTCCAGAAATAGGCGCCCATAACGCGACAGCACGACCGCGCGTCCCTGGCGATAGAAAAGTGGGACCCCCAGTTCCTCCTCCAATTGGGTAACAGCGCGGCTGATCGCAGACTGAGAAACGAATAGCTTCTCGGCAGCGCGTGTCACATGTTCTCGCTTGGCCACTTCGCGAAAATACTTTATCTGTTGCAGTTCCATCGAGCCCTCCCCATGTCACATTCGTTGCGCACGGCGCATCGTTATGATGAATTCATTGTATTGGACGCGGCACACGGCGAATCCTACCCTGGAATCGGTGGGGAACAGTCGCCGAGTTCGAATTGATGAGAATTATGGGATTGGTGAACGGATGAATTAGGTCAGCCTCCCAATTTGCCGTGAATCGGTTGACACAGAAAAGCAATTCGGTTTAGTAATGAAGATGGTAATAACCGCGGCCAAGGCCATACACCTCATCGGAGAACCTCTAGTGTGAAGAGTGAAACGGCGATGCTAAGAACGATTCTGGGCGCGCTTCTTCCAATGGTCGTTACGTTTCTGCTCGGCCTCATGGCCGCTTGGCACCACGATTTTGGTCAGAAGGAAGCTTCAATCCTGAATCGGATGGTGCTGCTTTACGCAGTACCATTGGCGCTTTTTGCCGGAACAGTTACGTCGTCGCGCGCGGAACTAAGCCAGGACCTCCCACTAGTCCTCGCGTTGTTCATCGGCACGATTGGATTCTACGCCGCGATTTTTCTGTTAGCCCGCATCGCTTTTCGCATGCCGGCGGGTAGCAGCGCGTTGGGTGCGCTCACGGCTTCCGCGCCGGCAGTACCTTTTGTAGGTCCGGCGGTTCTCGGCGATCTGTTGGGACGCCCCAATGCTGCCGTTCCGATTGCGGTAGACAGTCTCATCATCAACCTCACGGTCGTGCCAGTCACGATTCTTTTTCTCGCATTAGATACAACAGGGAGAGAATCGAACGAAAGTACCTCAAAACTACAAGACGGGGCGCGTTCGGCACCGCCCCGCACATCGCCTCTCGCGTTTCTCTCGACCAAAATCAAGGAGACAGTAAGGGAACCGATGGTCTGGGCTCCTGTTCTCGCTTTCGTCATCGTGCTGGTCGGCTTCCGCATTCCTGACCTCCTCGTCCATTCGCTTTACATGCTGGGACACGCATCCGGCGGTGTCGCCATATTCGCCTGCGGGATCGTCCTTGCATCCGGCAAAATCATTTTCAACTGGCGTGTATTGTTCTTCGTATTTCTAAAAAACATCGTACAACCCGCGTTGGTTCTGGGTGGCTTGCGATGGCTCGGCTACGGCAATCCTACTGTGAGCGACGCGGTGCTGACGACCGCTATCCCAGCCATGCCCATTGTCGTCATGTTGGCTCTCCAATATCGCGTCGCTCAGGCGGAGGCCGCCTCTGCCGTGTTCCTCAGCGTGCTCGGCTCGCTGATCACGATGGGGATTTTCATCGCCCTGACAACCTAAACAAATCAACTCGGAAAACAAAAATGGAGGATTCTCCGATGATGACTCAAGTCGAAAGTCTCGCCAAATATGCTGCCCGCGCTACTTTTGCCGACCTCTCGGCCGAATCGCGCAAACAATTGCCAATCCATATTCTTGACTCTCTTGGCTGCTGCATCGCCGCCCTGGGGGCCGGACCGGTCCAAGCCTGCCGCGAGCAGGTCGCGGAGTTCGGTGGCACAGGGCCGTGCTCGCTAATTGGCGGCGGGCAGGCTAACCCGATCTATGCCGCGTTCTGGCACACGGCACTCGTGCGCTATGTCGATTTCATGGACAACTTCCTTGCGCAGACCGAGACGTGCCACACGGCAGATAATTTCGGCGTGGCGTTGACCATCGCGGAGTATGTGGGCGGCAGCGGAAAAGACCTGATGCTCGGGGTGGCGCTGGGCTACACGGTCCAGTCGCGCTTCGTTGATCACGCCGATTTTATGACCAGCGGGTTTGACCACACCTCCCAGCTGGCCTTTTCGCACAACGCTGCTGCCGGTCGCCTGATGGGGTTAAGCGAGGGGCAAATTGCGCATGCCATCGCGATGGCAGCGGTGAGCGACGCATCCTTCGCCGTCGTTCGGGCTAAGCCTCTCTCGCAGTGGAAAGGTCTCGCTTCGTCGCAATCTGCGCTCGGCGCGATGAATACGCTGTTCCTGGCTCGACGCGGTGTCGAGGGACCGCTGCAAGTGATCGAGGGCCCGATGGGCATCGACCATCTCCTGAGGATGAAGATCAGTATTGACTGGGACAAAGAGGGATATGAGGGAGTTGTGGAGAGCACCATCAAAAAGTACAACTCCATGATCCACACGCAGTCGGCTGTTTATTGCATGGTTGAACTCGTCAAGCAGAACAAAATCGACCCCGCCAAGGTGGTCTCGATTGAGGCGGAGGTGTTCCAACTCGCCTACGACTTTGCCGGAGGCGGCCTCTACGGCACGGACAAAGTCATCCGGACCAAGGAACAAGCGGATCACAGCCTGCCGTACCTGCTTGCGGTGGCCCTCCTCGATGGCGACGTACAACCGGCGCAGTTCAAGCCGGACCGCATCGTGAAGCCGGACGTACAGGCACTACTGAAAAAGGTTTCCGTCCGGCCGAACCATGAATACACCGAAGAATATCCCGCGAAAATGCCGGCCAAGATCACCGTCCGCTTACAAGACGGAAAAGTAATCGAACACGAGGTTCAGGACTATCCGGGCCTCGCTTCCCGTCCGTTCACATGGGAGGACTCCGTCGAGAAATTCGACAGGCTGGTGACTGGCCGCGCCGACAAGGGACTGTCCGAGGAGATCAAGGACGCCGTGCGATCGCTCGAAAGCATCCAGGTTAGGGACTTGATGCCGCTACTCGGTCGCGTCAGAGCAGCTGCTTCGGCGGCATAACCGAAGACCACCTAACAAACCCGGCAATATACATCGCCAAGAAAAGGAGAAATCCAGATGGCTATTACACCCGATAGCGTTCGCAATATCTTCAAGGGACTTGAAAACGGCGACGGCGCTGCTTTCTTCGAGCATGTAGCCGACACGGTGGACTGGATTGTGGAGGGAACGCACCCGCTTGCCGGTCATTACCTCAGCAAGCAGGCATTCATCGCAGGTACCTTTGCCAAACTGGCCAAGGTGCTGCCGGAGGGCACGGAGCTGCATGTTGAAAATGTGCTCGTGAGCGGAGATTGGGCGGTAGTTGAACTGCATTCCCTGGCCACCGCGAAGAACGGGCTCAGATTCGATAATCGTTACTGCTGGGTCTGCCGGTTCGCGGGCGGCGAGATCGCGCAAGTACGTGCGTATCTGGATTCGGCTCTCGTGGCTCGGCTTTTTCAGGAGAACCCAATTCCAAACCAAGAATGACCCAATAATTGACGGCAAAACCCGAACGGCTGGACGCACAACTGGATGACCGTACAGCCTGGGAAACTGCCGAAGACAGACGCTGCCGAAGTTCGCCAGGCCGGGATGACAAGCCTTTCACACGCAGCTACGGGAAAACGCGTGGCAACCTTTGATCAGAGCGTAACGAAAGGAGAATCAAAATGAGTAATTCTATGAAGCCTTTGCAAGTGGTAGTAAGAATCTCTCAGTCCTTGTGTATCGTTTTGTTGCTGTTGACCTGCGGCGTGCTCTCAGCACAGAACCAGGAGCATCGCGTTCGGAATATTGTTCTGGTGCACGGAGCCTGGGCAGATGGCTCTGGGTGGAAAGACGTTTACGAAATTCTTGTAAAGGATGGCTACAACGTTAGCGTCGTTCAGGAGCCGGAGACGTCGTTCAAGGATGATGTGGCTGCGACGAAGCGTGTGCTCGCCCTGCAGGATGGACCGAGCATCCTTGTCGCCCACAGCTATGGGGGATCCGTGATTACGGAAGCAGGCACGGGTCCATCAGTTGTCGGATTGGTTTACGTGGCAGCGCACATGCCAGACGGCGGGGAAAACGAAGGAGACGACGGGAAGCGCTTCCCGAGCGACCTCGCCAAATCGGGCGCCATAAAGAAAACGCCGGACGGCTTCACCTATATCGACCCGGCCCAATTTCATGAATTGTTCGCAGCTGACCTTCCCGCCGACCGAGCCGCATTCATGGCGCGCTCGCAGGTGCTCAATTTTGCAGACAATTTCTCAGCGACAATCACCACGGCTGCCTGGAGAACCAAACCGAGCTGGATGATCGTGTCAGGAAGCGATCGAACCATCAACCCTGACTTGGAGCGTTGGTATGCCA